>Ga0070708_100003194_pt1 | contig 12780 bp, 14 predicted proteins | sample KBSK5503metaG_FD_65469 | JGI IMG/M metagenome (GOLD analysis project Ga0070708, IMG submission 65469) | Corn, switchgrass and miscanthus rhizosphere microbial communities from Kellogg Biological Station, Michigan, USA - KBS K5-50-3 metaG | ecosystem: Host-associated > Plants > Roots >...
CTCGCGGAACATGTCCGGAGGCATCAACAAGAAGAAGTGCGACTCTGTGATCTGGCTCTCGTGGGCGACCATCGCCGCCCGCTTGCGATCGACGAAGTCGCGGACATCGACCACGGTGGTGATGATCGACTCGGGCGAGCCGAAGGTCGTGTCGTCGGGGTCGGGGAGGTCGTCCGGGTCCAGGCCTCCCGGCAGCTCGGAGTTGCCGCTGGCGACTGCCTGCTCGAGTAACCGGCGAATGTGATCGCGATTGATCGTCGACTCGTACACGACCGGAGTGCCGGCGAGCTCGGCCGCTCGGGCGCCGACGCGATGCACCTGGATGTGGTCCGGGTGTCCGTACCCGCCATGGTCGTCGTAGATGGTGAGCACGTCGGCGCGTTCCTCGTCGAGGATCTGTGCGAGGCGCTTCGCGGCTTCGTCGAGGTCGGCGGTCCAGAACGAGCCCTGCGCGTCGTTCTCGGGCGTCCCCATCATCCCGGAGTCGACGTAACCGAGGAACTCGACGCGTGCCACTCCGAGGATCTCGGCCGCCCGCTGGGTCTCGTGCACCCGGCGCTCCGACATCTTCTCGCCGGGCTCGAGCATCTCGTGGCCGAAGCCGGCGTGCTCGCCCCGGGTTGCGACGACGAGCACCACGCGGTGTCCTTCCGAGGCCGCCTTCGCCATCACGCCCGCCGTGGCGATGGCCTCGTCGTCCGGGTGGGCGTGGAAGGTCACGAGCGTGTGCGGCACGAGGGAATCCTCGCGCGTTGCGGAGAGGTGCCTCGCGCTTGACCGACCGGTCGAGTTTGCCCGCCACCCCATCGGACGTGGGTCCCGCTATGGTCCGCCGCGGAACCTGACGTTAGAGTTAGCAAACTTTCGATTCGCCTTGGTGTTCTGGGGGGTTACCGATGCGTGGTCGTCGTGCGATGGCGGGGCTCGCGAGTCTCGTAGTTGCCGCAGGGTTGCTCGCGGCGGTGGGGCCGGTCTCGGCTGGGGCCGACACGCCCAGCCAGCAGTTCCCACCCGTGAATGAGCCGGGGGTCACCAGCACGCAGATCAACGTGGGCGGCGTGGTCGCGAAGACCAACCCGCTCGGCGGCGACTACGCCGCGGCCTTCGACGGCGTCCAGGCCTACTTCAACATGGTCAACGCCTCGAAGGACAAGGGCGTCTACGGACGCAAGCTGAATATCTCGTCCAAGCGGGACGACCAGGTCGGCAACAACCGCCAGGAGGTCCAGGGCCTGATCTCCGAGGACAACGTGTTCGCGGTGCTGCCGGTCGCGACGCTGCTGTTCACGGGGGCGGACCTGCTGGGACAGTCCGGGATCCCGACCTTCGGCTGGAACATCAACGCCGAGTGGGGCTCCGAGCAGGCTCCGGGGCCGCCGAACATGTTCGGCGAGAAGGGCTCGTACCTGTGCTTCACATGCGCGTCGCAAACGACCCCGTGGCTGGCGCAGAAGTTGCACAAGAAGAAGATCGGGGTGCTCGCCTACCAGGTCCCGCAGTCGGCCGACTGCGCGAAGGGAGTGCAGGCGACGTTCGACAAGTACCCGTCGGCCAAGATCGAGTTCATCGACACCAGCCTTGCGTTCGGCGTGACCGACCTCAGCAATGACGTCTCGCAGATGAAGGACAAGGGCGTCGACTTGGTGACGACGTGCATGGACAACAACGGAACCCTCACGCTGGCCAAGGAGATGAAGAAGCAGGGCCTGAACGCGCCGCAGTACCTTCCGAACGCGTACAACCAGAAGTTCATCTCGGAGAACGCGCCGTTCTTCCAGGGGTCGTACGCTCTGACGTTCTTCACGCCGTTCGAGGTGAAGCAGAAGCCCCAGGGCCTTAAGGATTTCCAGAAGTGGATGAAGAAGGGCGGCTTCGCGCAGAACGAGAACTCGATGGCGGGCTGGATCAACGCCGACCAGTTCGTGACCGGGCTCAAGGAGGCGGGCCCGGACTTCACGCGCCAGAAGGTCGTCGACGCGGTCAACGCCGAGAAGAACTTCACGGCGAACGGACTTCTCGCCGGGATCGACTGGAGCGTCGAGCACATGGCCGATCCCCCGCAGGGCTGCAACGTCCTGTCGAAGATCGACAACGGCAAGTTCGTGCCGTCCTTCGGCCAGCCCGGGAAGCCGTTCGTCTGCTTCCAGCTGAACCCGTTGCCCGACAAGCTGCAGTCGCAGCCCACCCTCAAGGGCTGAGGGTGGGCTCGGCCGTCCCGAGCCCGAACGGGAGACCGCCCGAGTGAGCGACCTCCTCAACTACGTCATCCTCGGGATCCCGTTCGGGTGCGTCTTCGCGCTCTTGGCCGTCGGGCTCGTCCTGACGTACAAGACGTCGGGCGTCTTCAACCTGGCGTTCGGCGCCCAGGCGTTCGTGTCCGCGGCGGTCTTCTACAACACCGTCACCAATCACGACTGGCCACTGCTCCCGGCGTTCATCCTGTCGGTGTTCATCGTCGCGCCGCTCGTGGGTCTGATCCTCGACCGCGCGCTGTACCGGCACCTGCGCACGGCGCCCGCCATCGCCAAGTTGGTGACGTCGATCGGCCTCCTGATCGCGATCCCGGAGATCGTCAAGCTCCTGCCCGACTTCGACTTCCTCCAGAGCTCGGTGTTCAACCCGCCGACCATCTGGCCGAACCCGTTCGCCTACTACCACTTCGGCGACTACGTGCTCGACGGGAACCAGGTCGCCACCATCGTCTCGACGGGGGCAGCGGTGCTGTTCCTCACCGCGCTGTTCCGCTACACGACGATCGGCCTCCAGATGCGGGCCGTCGTCGAGAGCCCCCGCATGACCGAGCTGGCCGGCATCAACGCCGACCGCGTCAGCGCGTTCTCGTGGATGCTGTCGAGCGCGTTCGCCGGCCTCGCCGGGGTGCTCCTCGCGCCGCTGTTCGCCCAGTTGGCGGCGCCGAACTTCACGATTCTGCTCATCGCCGCGATCGCGGCTGCCGCCTTCGGCCGCCTGACGAGCATCCCGTTGGCGTTCCTGGGCGGGATCCTCCTCGGCGTCGCGCAGGGGGTCCTGGGCGGGTACCTGCCGGCCGACAGTGTCCTGTCCAACGGGCTTCGCCCATCGCTGCCGTTCGTCGTGCTGTTCCTCCTGTTGTTGTTCTGGCCCGGCTTGCGCCACCGCCGCGAGATCGTCGACCCGCTGTCCGGTGTGGACCCGCCACCGCCCGGGCTCTCGGCCGAGAAACGCATGCGCCTCCTCACGTACACGACCTGGGGGCTGGGCGTCATCGTGATCGCGGCCGGCCTCTATGTTTCGCTGTTCGTCGTGAGCAACTTCTGGCTGCTCATCGTCACCAGGGCGGTGATCTTCTCCCTCATCTTCCTGTCGATCACGGTGATCACCGGCATGGCGGGCCAGATCTCGCTGTGCCAGGCGTCGTTCGCAGCGGTGGGCTCGTTCGGCACCGCCCAGCTCGCCCAGCGCTTCGACATGCCGGTGCTCCTGACCATGGTCATCGGGGCGGCGATGGCGGCGATCGTCGGCGCGCTGCTCGCGATCCCGGCGTTGCGGCTCGGCGGCATCTTCCTCGCGCTCGCGACGCTTGCCTTCGCGCTCATGTTCGAGAGCATCTTCGTGCCCCTCGACTGGGTGAGCGGGGGTGTGTTGCCGACAAAGGTCCCCCGCCCACCTCTGTTCGAGAGCGATCGAGCCTTCCTCTTCCTTGCCCTCGGCCTCCTTGTGGTCATATCGATACTGGTGATACTCGTGCGGAAGGGGACGACAGGCAGATATCTCGACGCGCTGCGCGGCAGCGAGACCGCCGCGACCTCGATCGGCATCAACCCCGCTCGGGCGCGCGTCATCGCTTTCGCCTTGTCCGCGGGAATTGCCGGCCTCGGCGGCGGCCTCCTGGCGATCCAGGAGAACCAGGCGAACTACACCGCGAACTACAGCGTGCTCTTCGGGTTGCTCTGGCTCGTGATCGTGGTGACCATCGGCGCGCGGACTGTCGAAGGCGCAGTGCAGGCCGGGCTCGCGCTTGCATTCCTGCCCGAGATCCTCAAAGCGCTGGGACTCTCGCCGGCATACCAGTTCATCCTCTTCGGTCTCGGTGCCGTCACGTACGCGAAGCACCCCGAAGGCGTCCTCGAGTACAACAAGCGGAAGTCGCTCGAAACCGTGCAGCGTTTTCTCACCCGCGGTCGCCAACCACCCGACGGTGAGAGCGGCGGTGTCGTGCGCGCGCGGCCGCAGCCGGCGCCGGTCGCAGCGGCGAACCCGGCGGGTGACCGGTGAGCCTGCTCGAGGCGACTGCAGTGTGCAAGCGGTTCTCGGGCATCACCGCGCTCGAGGACGTGACGCTGAACGTCGAGCCCGGGGAGCCGGTCGGGCTCATCGGCCCGAACGGCGCGGGGAAGACGACGTTCTTCAATTGCCTGCTCGGTCTCCTGCGGGCCGACAACGGTCGGGTCCTGTTCGACGGGCGCGACATCACCCGGATGCCCGTGTACAAGCGCGCGCGCCTGGGCTTCGGCCGCACGTTCCAGCGCGTCGAGTTGTTCACCGGCATGACCGTGCGCGATCACCTGCTCGTCGCCGAGCGGGCCCGCCTGGGCACGGGGCGGTTCTGGAAGGACGTGCTCAACCTCGCCGGCCCGACCAAGGACGAGAACCAACGCGCCAACCACACACTCGAGTTGCTCGGGCTCATCGACGTGGCGGACAAGCCGATCGAGTCGTTGAGCCTCGGCCGGGCCCGCCTGGTCGAGATGGGTCGGGCGCTGATGACCGAGCCGATGCTCCTGCTGCTCGACGAGCCGTCGTCCGGTCTCGACCAGAGCGAGACGATGGAGCTGGTCGGCACGTTGCAGGAGGTGCAGCGCGAACGGGGCACGGCCATCCTTCTCGTGGAGCACGACGTCGAGATGGTGCAAGCCTTCGCCTCCCGCCTCTACGTGCTCGACTTCGGGGTCATCATCGCGTCGGGAGCCACGGGCGAGGTCATGGACGACGAGGCTGTGCGTAAGGCGTACCTCGGGGAGCTCGTGTGAGCGGGACCGCACCGTCATCGGAACCGTCCACGGCGTCGCGGCCGCTGCTCGAGCTGCGCGACGTGGAAGCCGGGTACGGCCCCTTCCGCGCCCTCTTCGGCGTGTCTCTCGCGGTGCGCGAAGGCTCCGTGCTCGCGCTCCTCGGGTCGAACGGCGCCGGGAAGACCACGGTGGCGCGCGTCTGCTCGGGGCTCATCAAGCCCACGGCGGGGAAGTTCTACTTCAACGGAGAGGACGTCACGCGGGAGCGCGCCTACCGACTCGCGCGCAAGGGCGTCGCACAGGCTCCGGAGGGACGGTCGGTGTTCGCGTCGCTCACCGTGGAGGAGAACCTGCTGCTCAGCCTGCGCCGCTCGCTGGGGCGGTCGCGGGCCGCCGGCGGCTTGGCCCGCGCCTACGAGATGTTCCCGCCGCTGAGCCAGCGTCGCCGGCAGGTGGCGGGCACCCTCTCGGGCGGGGAGCAGCGGATGCTCGCCCTGGCGCGGGTGCTGGCGAAGCCGCCGCGGCTCCTGGTGTGCGACGAGCTGTCGCTGGGCCTGGCCCCGATCGTGGTCGACGAGGTCTACAAGACGCTCAACACGATCCGTGACGCTGGGACGACGCTGCTCATCGTCGAGCAACACGTCGGCCACGCGCTCGGCGTCGCCGACGACGTCGCCGTGCTGGTCAAGGGGCGCGTCACCTACGACGGGTCCGTCGCCGAGATGGGCGACCTCAGCGAGTGGCTCCTACCGACGGGGGAGTCATACGCGCCGTCTGCGAACGGTCAGTAGCGGCTGGCGCTCCCGCCGAACAGGCCCGCGTGGGTGACGGTTGCCAGCGTGTCGAGCATCTCGTCCCGGCTCACGTCCACCTGACGGGACAACACGTAGTAGTTGAAGCGCTCGATCATGGCGACGACGGCCAGCGCCGCAATCTGCGGATTGATGTCCGGCGACGACGAGCGGCGGATCCGCCCGGTCAGCACCCGTGAGAACTCGGTGAGCACGTCGGTGCCGAGGCGGCCGAACTCGCTGCCGCCGATCTCGGCCTCCGTCCACGCCCGGATGACCGGGCCGTAGTGCTCGTACACCTCGACGAAGCGCGCGAGCCACACTCGCAGCTCGGCGCGGCCCTCGGGCCCGGGATCGATCGGCGGGAGCGAGTCGGCCAGCGTGATCATCTCGCCCGCGACCTCTTGGGCCAGGGCGCGGAAGAGCTCTTCCTTGTTGGAGAAGTACAGGTAGAACGTGCCGTGGGAGGTGTTGGCGAGCTTGACGATGTCGTCGACACGGGCGGCGTGGAAACCGCGCTGGGCGAAGATCTCGACCCCGGCGTCGAGCAGCTTGCGCATCGTCCGCCGGCCCCGTGCCCGCAGCTCTCGGCCCTGGGCGGGCGTACCGAGCTGCACGCCGCTTGTGTGCGTGCGCCCGTCGCCGGTCGTGCCGCGGCGTGCGGAGTTGGTGGTGCGGCGCGGCGCAGCGGGACGGCTGCGGCTCGCTTTCTTGGACCGGGGCATTGAAGTCAGGCTAGGCGTACCCGACACGCGTGTCACCTTTCGCCGCGGTGCCGGGTACGCTCCGGAACCGCTAGAAACAGCCGCTCCGAGGAGGAGGTGCGATGACGAGCTCCGTGACCGCGCCCGCGTTCGAGGACCTGTCCGTCGGCGATGAAGCGCCGCCGCTCGTCGTGGAGAACATCTCGCGCACGCATTTCGTGCGCTACGCCGGCGCGTCGGGCGACTTCAACCCCATGCACCACGACGACACGGTTGCGACCTCGATCGGGAACCCGTCCGTGTTCGGCCACGGCATGTTGACGGCGGGGCTCATGGCGAGAGTGCTCAAAGACTGGTTCGGACCGGCCGCGCTCCGCCGCTACCAGGTCCGGTTCTCGAAGCAGGTCTGGCCGGGCGAGACACTCACCTGCACGGCCACGGTGACGGGTGTACGAGACGCCGAAGAGAGTGATGTCGGCCTCGTCGACGTCGAATGCCAGGTCGTCAACCAGGACGGCGAGACGAAGCTGACCGGCGCCGCGACCGCGGCCGTCCCGAGGCGAGGCTGATCGCGGTGGGGCTGCTCGACGGGCGCGTCGCGATCGTCACCGGGTCCGGTCGCGGCATCGGCCGCGAATTCGCGTTGTGCATGGCCAAGGAGGGCGCCCGGCTCGTCGTGAACGACGTCGGCGTCAGCCTCGACGGCCGAGGGACCGACGAGGACCCGGCCGCCCAGGTGTGCAAGGAGATCGAGGCGCTCGGCGGTCAGGCGACCCCGAGTTACGACTCCGTCTCGGACTTCGACGGCGCCGGGAAGATCGTTCAGACCGCCGTCGACGCGTTCGGCCAGCTCGACATCCTCGTGAACAACGCCGGCATCGTGCGCGACCGCACGCTGGTCAAGATGAACGAGGAGGATTTCGACTCGGTCATCGGCGTGCACCTGAAGGGCTCGTTCAACTGCGGCCACCACGCCGCCGTCGTCATGAAGGACGCCGGCTACGGGCGGATCATCAACATCACGTCATCCGCCGGCTTGCGGGGCAACTTCGGCCAAACGAACTACGGCGCCGCCAAGGCGGGCCTCATGGGCATGACGTTCATCTGGGCGCTCGAGCTCGGGAAGTACGGCATCACCGTCAACGCCGTCGCCCCCGCCGGCGCCACCCGCATGACCGCCGGACTGTTCGAGCGGACCGGAGAGGAGCCGCCTCCCGAGCAGAACCCGGCGCTCAACGCGCCGCTCGTCGCGTTCGTCGCGTCGGAACGCGCCAGTCACGTGAACGGTCAGATCCTCGGCCGAACCGACTACGCGTACACGATCTTCCAGCATCCCAAGCAGATCGCGTGGATGTGGCGTGACGGCGGGTGGGAGCCCGAGCAGGTCGCGGACCAGTTCGACCAGGTCCTGGGCCAGCACCTCCAGCACGTCGGCATGGTCATGCCGCGCGGTATGGAGTACGGCGAGCAGAAGTAGCGCGCGTGCCGATACCGCTCGGCGTCGTCGACATCGTCTACGCGCCGCGCCCGGTCGAGGAGCGCGCCGAGCTCGCGGTCGCCGACGGATTCCGGCACATCGACGTGCTCGTCGACGTGGACGCGGGGACGCTGCCGTTACCCGTCGGCTGCCCGACCGCGTTCCCGAAGCCGCGCCCGGGGTGGTGCTCCACGCCCGCGCCCCGCGCCGGTCCCGGGATGTGGGACCGGACGGTCGCGTGGTTCCGGGCCGCGCCCGGCGCACTCCTCGAGCCGTGGGCAGGCGCGGTGGTCAACTCGGCCGAGACGTGCAGGGCGATGATCGGCGAGGTGCCCGGCTTGCGGTTGCTGGTCGATACCGGCCACGTTGCCGACTGGGGCGGCGACCCGGTCGAGCTGCTGCCGTACGCGGATCACGTCCAGCTGCGCCAGGGGCGCCCGGGCGCGACGCAGGTGCACGCCGACGATCCCGCCGGCGTCGTCGATTTCGCCGCCGTCGTGGGCCGCCTCGGCGAGCTCGAGTACCGCGGCCGCCTCAGCGTCGAGTACTTCGACCTGCCGGAGTTCGGTTGGCCCCTCGCCGATCCCCGCGCCTGGGCCCTCGACCTCGCCGCCCGCGTGCGCCCGTTGCTGCGGTGACCCGTCAGGCCGGTCCCGGCCACGCGTGCATGGCCAGACCGGGGTGGGGGAGGCCCTCCCAGACGACGACGCGGCCGGGGATGGCGTCGGTCGCGAACAAGGTGCGCCCGTCGGGCCCGCCGAAGCAGCAATTGGTCGTCACGCCGTCGCCTTCGAGCCCGAGGAAGTCGAGCTCGTCGCCCGTCGGATCGACGACGCGCACGCCGTGGTCGACGGTGGCGGCGACGTAGTAGTTGCCTTCCGTGTCGAGGCAGAAGCCGTCGCCGCCGCCGCGCCCGAGCTTCTCGACGATCCACTCGCGCTCGCCGCCCGGCAGCAGCCGCTGCAGCCCGCGCCCTTCGATCACGACCAGCGTCCCGTCGCGGTCGAACGCGATGCCGTTGCAGTACGTGAAGCCGTCGGCGACGACGCGAAGCCCGCCGTCGCGCTCGTACGCCATGACCCGGCCGACGGGCTCGGGGGGGATTGGGAAATGCGGTGGGTCGGTGAAGTACACGGTGCCGTCGGCCGCGACGACGAGGTCGTTGGGCGCCTGGAGGCCGTCGTCGGCGAGGTAGCTGACCGTGCCGTCGAGCGTCGCGAGCTGCAGGCCCGGTGTCGCGGGGTTGTACGGGTAGTCGACGGCGAGGGGAAGCTTCGAGAAGTCCATCCCGCCGTTCTGGGTCACGAGGATGGTGCCGTCGGCGGCGAGCGCGGCGCCGTTCGCGCCGCCGCCGGTATCGGCGAGCACCTCGGTGTGGTTCCGCTCCGGCCAGACGCGGTAGAGCGCGCCGGCGGCGACGCTCGTCACGACGAGGGTCGGCCCGCCGGCGATGCCGTCGGGAACCCACACGGGGCCTTCGCCGAACACGATCCCGTCGACGACGACCTCGGCCCGCACGGCCAAAAAGCCTACGCGCGTTCCCTGACATGCGTATCAGGGAACTCGCCTACGATCGCTCGCACCGAGAGGAGGTGGGAAGTGGCACGAATCACTGTTCTCGACCCGACCGCGGCGCCGCCCGACGTCGATCCCGACCCGGGACCCGACGCCGGCGATTTCGCCGGTCGCATCGTGGGGATCCGCTCCGATCGCACGTGGCCGTCGTTCGAGTGGGTCCTCGACGAGTGGACACGCGAGCTGACCGCAGCCGGCGCGCAGGTGCAGCCGTGGCGCGCGGGCAACCGGATCGGCGACGACGGTGTCCGGACGTTCGCCGAGCTGGACGACTTCGCGACCGACGTCGACATCGCCGTCGTCGGGCTCGGCAACTGAGGCTCCTGTACCTCCTGGAGCGTGCACGACACCGTCGCGGTGGCCTCCCGGGGGAAGACGGCGGTCGTCGTCGTAACAGCGGAGTTCGAGCATCTGGCGCACACCATGGCCGCCAACGCGGGGCGGGCCGGCTTGCGCGTCCACGTGCTGCCGTACCCGCTCGAGTCGCGGCCCGAGGCCGAGGTACGCCGGATCGCGCGCGAGCACTGGCCCCGCCTGCTCGAGACGCTCGGAGTGGGGAAGTAGCGCGATGAGCCACGAGCACAGCGAGATCGCGGGACGGGTCGATTGCGGCCCCGAGGGGTGCGAGCTCGACTGGCTGACGAGCGCCCGCCTCGAGGTGGAAGACGATCCCGTCGCCTTCCAGAAGCTCGCCACCGACGCCGGTTGGGGCGACGGCCTCCCGCTTGTCCCGCCAACCGAGGAGCGCGTCCGCGAGTACCTCGTGGCGTCGGGCCGGTTCCCGGACGAGTGCCTGGCCGAGCTCCCGCCCCGCAATGGCCGTTGCACGGTCGAGAAGATCGCTGTGAACGCGGTGTTGGCCGGTGCGCCGGCGGAGTCGATGCCGTTGCTGAGCACGGCGATCGACGCGATGGCCGACCCCGTGTTCAACCTGTTCGCGTTGAACACGACGACGTCGTGCGTCGTGCCGGGCGTGTTCGTGAACGGCCCGGCGCGCCACACGCTGTCGATCCCGTTCGACGCCGGCTGCTTCGGCGGCGCCGCCGGGCCCGCGCCGGCCATCGGCCGGGCGCTGCGCCTGGTGATGCGCAACGTCGGCGGCCAGGTCGTCGGCGTCACCTCGAAGAGCGTGTTCGGGCAACCGGGCCGGGTGGCGGGCATCGTCGTCGGAGAGTGGGAGGAGCGTTCGCCGTGGGCGCCGCTGGCCGAGCGGCGCGGCGTCGCCGGGAACGCGGTCACTGTGCACGGCTGCACCGGGACGATCGACGTCGCCGACATCGCCGCCGACAACGGCCGGGACCTGCTCGAGATCATCGGCACCTCGCTCGCGTTCCCCGGCACGAACGCGTTCATCGGCGCCCACCACGGCGCCGAGATCCTCGTCTGCCTCGCGCCGCCGTGGGCCGACCTCATCGCCAAGGCGTACCCGGACGTCGAGGACGTCCAGGAGCGACTGTGGGCGCACGCGGCCCTGCCGGTCGACCGGTGGCCCGCCCCGCACCAGGAGAAGGCAGCCGAGAACGGCCGAGTCGACGAGGACGGTCGCGTGCACCTTGTTGCGAGCCCCGAGGACATGTTGGTCATGGTGTGCGGCGGCCTCGGGAACCTGCACGCGCTCGCCCTGCACAGCTTCGGTCCGACCCGCGCAGTCACACGCCCGTTCTGACGTAGGTTTCGCTCGTGGCGGTGCGTGTCATCAACCAGCTCGGACCGAAGGCCGCGGAAGTGATGAGGGCGGCCGTGCCCGACGTCGAGGTGATCGACGCCGGCGCAGAGCCGCCGCCGTCCGACCTGCGCGCTGACGTCCTCTTCGGTGGCTGGGGGCCCTACACGCTCGAGTACGCAGAGCGTGTCGGGTGGGTGCACCTGGCCGGCACCGGTATCGACAGCTTCCCGCTCGAGCTGTTCGATGGACGGACGGTGACGAACGCACGCGGCGCGTCGGCGATCCCGATCGCGGAGTTCGTGCTGGCGGGCATGCTCGCCTTCGAGAAGCATCTGCCCGAGACGTGGATCGAAGAGCCGCCGGAGCACTGGAACTTCGCCCCGCTGGGCTGGTTGAACACGCGGACCCTCGGGCTGGTCGGGCTGGGCGGCATCGGCGTCGCGATCGCCGAGCGGGCGCTGCCGTTCGGCATGAAGGTCCGAGCGCTGCGGCGTCGCCCCGAGCCCAGCCCGCTCGAAGGCGTCGAGGTGGTCGGCTCTCTCGAGGAGCTCCTGCCCGAGGCGGACCATTTGGTGCTCGCGGCGCCGGCGACGCCGCGTACGCGCCACCTCATCAACGCCGAGTCACTTGCGCTCGTCAAGCCGGGTGTGCATCTCGTCAACATCGCCCGCGGCGCGCTCGTCGACCAGGATGCGCTCCGTGTCGCCCTCGACGACGGACGCGTCGCGATGGCATCGCTCGACACGGTCGACCCCGAACCGTTGCCCGAAGGTCATTGGCTCTACTCACACCCGAAGGTGCGGCTCAGCGCGCACGTGTCGTGGGCGTCACCTGCCGGCATGGAACGCACGCTCGAGATCTTCGTCGACAACCTCCGCCGGCACGCCGCGGGCGAGCAAGTGCTTCACGTCGTCGACGCCGACGAGGGCTACTAGGGAGTGGCACGGCTGATCTATTCGGCGATCACGTCGCTCGACGGCTATGTCGCAGATGAGGACGGCCAGTTCGACTGGGCCGAGCCGGACGAGCAGGTACACGCGTTCGTGAACGACCTCATGCGGTCGATCGGCACGCACCTGTATGGGCGCCGCATGTACGAGACGATGATCGCCTGGGAGACGATGGACACCACCGGGCAGTCGCGCGTCATGCAGGACTTCGCCGAGCTCTGGCGGGCGGCCGACAAGGTCGTGTACTCGAGAACGCTCGAAACGGCGTCGAGCGCCAAGACACGGATCGAGCGGGACTTCGACGCCGGCGCGGTCCGCCGGCTGAAGGCGTCAGCCGGACACGACCTGCTCGTCGGCGGCCCGGAGGTCGCCGCCCACGCCTTCGAAGCCGGATTGGTCGACGAGTGCCACCTGTTCGTCGTGCCGTTCCTGGTGGGAGGAGGCACGAGATCGCTCCCCGCCAAGGTGCGCGAGCCGCTCGAGCTCCTGGACGAGCGCCGTTTCGACGGCGGCGTCGTGCATCTCCACTACCGCATCAGGACCTGAGCTACTCCCAGGGCTCGCCGTAGCGTTCGCGGAAGGTCTTCTCGGCGACGGGTGCCCTGCGCGGGGGGCCGAGCTGCCTG
>Ga0070708_100003196_pt1 | contig 12777 bp, 12 predicted proteins | sample KBSK5503metaG_FD_65469 | JGI IMG/M metagenome (GOLD analysis project Ga0070708, IMG submission 65469) | Corn, switchgrass and miscanthus rhizosphere microbial communities from Kellogg Biological Station, Michigan, USA - KBS K5-50-3 metaG | ecosystem: Host-associated > Plants > Roots >...
GCGCGTTGAGCCTGGCTCAAGCCGCGGCCGCATTCTATAAATCACCCAATGCGCCTGATCTTCGGTCTCGGTGTCGCCCTGGTCGCCGGGAGCGCCTGCATCGTGGATGCGCCCGGCGGGGACAAGGCTACGGAGCGCGCGCAGGCGGCGACCCCGCCGGCGCCGCCCCTTTCTTCGACGCTCGGCGCGAACATCGAGGGAAAAATCGAGCTGGTCTCGGCGACCATTCAGCCGGGCCGGGTTTTGCCGGGCGAGCAGGGCAGAGTGACGCTCTACTTCAAGACGCTCGACGAGGTGGATAAGGAGTACGTGGTGTTCGTCCACGTCGAGGATGCCGACGGCCGCAGCTTGCGCCTCAACCTGGATCACCGCCCCGCGCGTCCGACCACGCAATGGCCCAAGGGCGAGACGGTGAAGGACGAATTCCTGCTCCAGATTCCCCCCGGGCTTTCGACCCGGAAGGTGAATCTGTGGGCCGGACTCTGGGAGCCGCTGGCGGACGTACGGCTTCGGCTGCGCAATCCGGACGCGGTGAGAAACGACGGAAACAACCGCGTTCTGGTGGCGCAGCTTCCGACCGCCCCTTGAGGCAACATCCCTCCGGCTCGAGCTTTCGAAAGCTCGGCGCGCGCCGCGGTTCTTGCGGCGCCTTCGAGCGGCTACGACGACAATGCACCTTGGATCGCGGGCAGGGGTCGACGCGATTCAAAACCCTGCGGCAACTGCGAGCGCTCTCCAAGTGCAGCGCGAGTTCGTGCAGCGGGCCTCGAATCTAGTGACCCAGCACAGCTGGCTGCTTATGCAGGTGGCGTTTTCGCAATACCTGTCGATCTCTCTTTGGGCCTCGGCTTCGAACGCGGCTTTCATCTCACGGTTGACATAGAGCGGAGGGCAGCTGCCCGCGTCCGAGCACTTGGCGTCCAGGTTGGCGGCGACGCAGTCTTCGCGCCTGCTGCATGGGTTGAATTTGGAGGCGATCGCATTCAGCGCGCAAGCGAGTGCCCCATCCTGCGGGCAGTCGTCGCGACGCTTCTTACAGGTGCTGTACTCGTACGTCTCTTGGGAAGACACCACGTGCGGCTGAGTCGCGTCTTTCTGCCCGGAGCAGGCGAACATCAACGGCGGCAACAAAAGCAGCGAAAGGATGCGGGTCATCCGAGTCGAAGCCTCCGTATCGAGAATAGCGGTTCTCCAGAACGAGCGACAGAAACATCCGGACCTTCGGCATCGCTCCACCGCGGATGGGCTTTGGGCCGAGGTCGTCGCCGTCGGCCCGTCGCCTTCCGCGTTCCACCGTACCGTCACGGACCCGCGCAGAATTCGCTGGAGGCCCGGGCCACGCGTGTTCACCAGCGAGTACCGGGGCGTCAGCACGACGTCGTCGAAGTGGAAGAAGATTAGCGGACGGCGTTGCGATAGGCGGCGTCGGTCAGCGTGCCGAGGAAGGCGACGAGCGCATCCACGTCTTCGTCGGTGAGGGCGGGCTCGTCTCCCGGGCGCCGGTTGTAGGGAATGGAGTTGATGTTGACCTGGTCGCGATACTTCTCCGGCACATCGTCGAACTTCACGCCGGACTTGTACCAGCGCATCGGGCTGGTGGCGCGGGTCGCGTAGAAGGAGACCGCATCGCGCAGCTTCTTGAAGGCGCCGTTGTGCATGAAGCTCTGGCGCACCGCGACGTTGCGCAGCGACGGCGTGCGGAAGCTCGCGCACCACATCTCGTCTTTCGACGGCGTGGCCTCGTCTCGACGCTCGCAGAGGCCGAGATCGAAGTAACGGGGATCGGCGTTGGCCGGAATCTTCGCGTTCCGCGGCACCGCCACCGCGTCGTAGCCGAAGTCGGTGAACAGGGAGCGCTCGGGGTTCTTCGACGTGTCGTAGAACAGGTGGCAGGAGACGCAGTTGCCCTTGTCCGGATCCTTGAAGAGCTTGAGGCCGCGGGCCTCGAGCGCTGTTAACCGGGCCTCGCCGCGCAGGTAGGCGTCGTACCTGGACGAGAACGGCGCCATCTCGTCGCTGGTCAGAAACGCCTCGAGCGCCAGTCCGAGCGCGCTGACCGCGCGCGAGGCGTCGCCGAGGACGTCGCCGAATTCACGGCGGAGCTCGCCGGCGTAGCGTGCCGAGGTGAGCTTATGCGCGATCTGGTCCAGATCGCGGTTGTTCATCTCATCGGGGTTGAGCAGAGGCTGCTTGACCAGCTCGGCGATCGAGTCGGCCCGGCCGTCCCAGAAGAAGCCTCCGAAGGCCGAGGGCTGAACCGCTTCGTCGCTCAGGTAGAAGTGAAAGCGCGGGATGTACTTGAGATACAGCAGCGAGGGCGCGCTTCGCCGGGCGAAGTGCCCCGGGCGACTGCCCCGCGGAACGCCGGCGGAGGAACCGTGGTTGCCGGAGAAGGCGCGCCCCGGCTCGTGGCAGCTCGCGCAGCTCGTCCCCGGAGGCTCCGAGAGCGCGGGGTCGAAGAAGATCGCCTTGCCCAGGGCGATCCTCGACCCTTGCGCCGGAGCGGCGGCGACCTCTGGCGCGAGCGCAATCGCCGCGGCCAGCGGGATGGCCGCCGCGAGCGGGAGAGCCGCCGCGAGCACCCGCGCGCCTCCGGAGGAAGGGCTCAGCGCGGGGTTCACCGATTTCGCGACGACGACTCGTGCAAGAAACCGCTGTCCGAGGACGCGCTGTGCCCCCCGGCGAACTCGCAGGTGGTGAGCAGTCCTCCTCGACGCGTGTACGCCCGGAAGGTCCAGCCCCGGTCGCCATTTCGGTCGGCAACCACGAAGCCGAACGTGCTCGTGTAGGCGATCTCCTGGACGTTGACCGCGGAGGCAAAATCCGCGTCGGGATGCGCATCGGAGGGGAACGGGTCCGGCGGGTTGATGGCGATGTTGTCTCCGCCGTTGCCCATCATGAATGTCGAAGGGTGGTTGGTCGAGAAGTTGAGAGTCTGGAACATGTGCGTGTGACCGTGAAGCGCGAGACCGATGCCCGGCGGGTAGTACTGGGCATCGTAGGTCGCGTTCATCACCGACAGCAGTGCCGGATTTCCTCCGGTGACCGTCTTCCCGGTCACCGGCGTGAACGCGAGAAGCGGGTGGTGATTCGCCCAGATGCTCAACGCCTCCGGCCTGGCCGCGGCAAGCTCCTCCACCTGGCGAAGCTCGTCCTGATAGGTGAGGAAGGCCGGATCGGTCGGGTTCAGCCGCGAGCCGGGCACCTTGGCGCTGTCGAACAAGATGATCTGCGTATCCTCGCCAATCGGAACGGCGTAGGGGTCGCTGTAATTGGCGGCGGTGTCGAAAGCGGGATCGTTGCAGGTTCGCTCGAACTGGTAGGGACGCGTATCGAGGAATCGATACCACCCTTGCCCGGCCCGGGCGCATTCCTCGTGATTGCCGCGCACCATGACCCAGGGCGCGGCGGCGAGGAGGCTTGCCGCCGGCGTGAACACGTCTGCGTCCCAGGTATCCCAGCCGTATCCCCACGGGCTGCCCTGGCAGCCGCCGATGTCCGGCGGGCACCGGTTCTCGCGGTAGTGGTAGTCGCCCACGTGGACGACCAGATCCGGCTCGAACCGCGCCGCGGTCTCGGCGATCGTCTGAAGCGGCCATTCCTCGACGTCGGAGCAGGCCTGCCAGGGATCCCCGATCTTTAGCCGGCAGCCCGTGTCTCCGAGGATGACGATCCTCTGCGGATCCGGTTTCGGCAGGGGCAGCCGCAGGCTCCGCTGCTTCTCGCCCCCGGACTCGTCCTCGTCGCCTTCGCCCACGCTCGCGGTCCGCGTCCCCGCGGAGATCAGATACTCGCAGGTGGTCACCGGGAACTCGGAGGGTTTCGACTCGCTCGGATCGCTGACCGTCGGGCGCTGCGGAACCGTCTCGGCATGGGCACGCAGCGACATCCGGCGGCGGGCATTGTCCAGCTCGATGAACGGGCAGCGGCGCCGCGAGGTGATTGCCCGGGCGATGGCCTGGCCGTCCGGGCCTATCTCCACCCACGCCACCAGCCGCGACTCCCGGGAGCGCTCGCCAAGGGGAGCACTCGGTTCGGCCGCCCCATTGCGGCCCGTGCTCAAGGCGAAGAGCGCCATCGCACCGGCCCAGATCACTCGCGTCGTTGCAGTCGCCATGACTCGCCGCATCGCGTCCTCCCTCGGCTCTTCCCCCCGCAGCAGAGGCGTTCCCGGGATCGTCCTTGTTGCCACCAAGCCGAGCCGAGGAACGTCACGCTTTTGTGAACTGTGCGGTCATGCTGCTCGGCCACAGCGGTCGAGTCCAGCGGCTTGAGCGACGGGTATTGTCACCAGAGACGAGCGACGCGTGTCGGCTACTGGGGTGCCACCGATACATCATCGAACTGGAAGAAGGCGGGCACCTGTAAGAACCCGAACTTTAGCTCGGTTGAGGCACCCGAAGCGACCACGGTCACGCAGAACTGGGTGTAAGGGAAGACTGGTAAGTTGGAGTCGTCCCGGATGACTGTGCCGTCCCAGCTGACCTGAAATCGGTTGGGGGTTCCTGCCTGGCTCAAGAGCCAGTAGCACAGAGAGTAGCCGGCGCCTGGCGTGGTCGTGAGGTTCTGGGCGATGAATCCGAGACTGCCGGTCGGACCGGTGTCCAGACCGTAGGTGCCGCTGTGAGCTGAGGTGGTGTCGATGCTGGTAAAACTCTGATCGCCGCTTCGGGTCCAGCCGGTGAAGTCGCCCGTCTCGAATCCACAGTTCACCACGAGATTGCCCGCGACCCGAGCGCAGTCCGCCACCGAGTCGAGGGCAAAATCGACCTCCAGATCTCCGGAGACCACGATCGACTGAGTGCCGGGGCGGAGGCCTGGCGCGGTGGCCTGAACGGTATAGCTACCCTCCGGAACGGCGAGGAACGAATAGGTTCCGTCGGAGCCGGTAGTCATCGGAGGGAACGGCGTGCCAACAATTGTCACCTGCGCACCCGCGATGGGCAACCCGGTAGCGAGGTTGGTCACGACGCCAAACACAGCGTGCGAGGGAACCGGCGCGGCGGCGAGATCCTGCACGGTGGTCCCGCCCTCGGTCACCACCACGCCGGTGGCCGTGGCGGGCGCGAAGCCGAAAGCGGTGGTGGACAGGTTGTAGCTCCCCGCGGGCAGCCGCGCGCTATAGCTGCCATCCGGACCCGTGTTGGTGGTCCGGTCGACCGGGCCCACGGCTCGGACCTGAGCGCCGGCGATCGGGCTTCCGTCGGCCGAGGAGGTCAGCCGCCCCTGGAGCGTCCCTCCGCCGACGACGGTGCCGATGCTGCTGAAGTAGACGTCCTGCTGGAAGTGGCCGCTGACCGGATTGCGCCCGTCGGTCCAGCTGACAAACGCGGTGGTGGCGTTGGCGGAGGCGTAGTTGTAGTCGCCGGCGTAGCAAGCCTGAATGGCCGAGTCGGGCTGCTCCGGCTGCGGGATCAGCCGGTCGCTGATCACCTGGTTGGAGGCCCAGGTGGCCCCGTTGTCCGGAGACTGGACGCCCCAATACTCGTAGCTGTTGTCGGTGGAATTGCGCCGGTCGTACCAGCTCACCTGCACGGCTCCGTTCGGGGATACCGAGAGGGATGGCATCCACTGGGCGCGGCTACCCCCCGCGCCCGAGTCGCTGTTCAGGACGATCGGCGAGGACCAGGTCGTTCCATTGTCGGTCGAGCGCACGTAGTAGATGTCGCCGATGTCGTTGGGGTTGACCCCGCGACCTGCGTAGGCGTAGTGCACCACGCCTCCCGGTCCCACCCCCGGCTGACCCCAGCCCATGTGGCGCCAAAGCGGCGGGACCATCGCGAAATAAGGATTGCCGGCGCAGGTGCCCTGACCCGGGGGCGCGAAACGGGCGCCGACGTTGATCTGGGTCCAGCTCGTTCCTCCGGTGGTCGACCGATAGATGATGTTCTGGCGCGTGTTCATCCCCCCGCCGCCCTCGTCCATCGCGGCGATGAAAACGGCGCCGGTGTCCGGGCTGCCGCTCATCTGGACGTTGCGGAAGAAAGTCGAGCTTACCGGCACGGGTGCCGACCAGGTGATTCCATCATCGGAATAGGTTGCGTAGATGCGCTGGCCGCCGCTGGAGGAATAGTCGTTCCAGGAAATGTACATCCGGCCGTAGAACGGGCTCCCGCCGTTGTTGTCGACCCACATCGATTCTCGGTCATCAAAGGTGCTCGAGTGCGCGCAGGGTCCGGTGGTCCAATTCACGCCGTCGATCGACGTCCACATGCCGATTCCCTGCCCTCCACAACCGGTGGCCAGGTCTCCGGCGAACCACCGGCTCAGCCGGACGTTGTAGACGACGATCGGGTCGCCGAAGTTGGTCCCGTGCCCCGAGGCGAAGGGGGCGGGCAGAAGCCGCGTGAAGCTCGCTCCGCCGTTGGTCGATACGGAAACTCCGGAGTAATTGCCCGGCGCCGAGCTCGAGTCGTTGTAGTTAACCACGAGGGTGTTGCCGTCCGGCGTGCCCCAGACCATGCTCTCGCTCTGGGTCACCTTGGGGTAGGTCTCGGTCCCGGTGATCGTGTTGATGTTGGCGACGTCGATCAGCGCTTCGGCGGCGGCGTCGCCGGGGAAAAGGTCCGGGTCCCCAGCGGGCTCCAGGCCGCAGCCGATGCGGATCAAGCTCGCCCGCATGTTGTCCTGCTTGTCGATCCCGAGCTCATAGATCTTCCCGCACTCCACGCCCAGGACCGTCGCCGGAGCGCCCTTGAGCGGCGCGGCGACGGCAAGCGAGGACGCGGCGGCCAGAGCTGCGCCGGCGGCGACGAGGAACGCGCGAGACGACACGGTGCGGCCGACCGGACTCGACGAATGACAATTGTTCATGGATCCCCCCAGCGCTGTGACGGTGTTCACATCTCGGAAGGGGCGCTTGTACCTGCTCGGCGAAAAAGCAGTCAAGGCCAAGCCGGCGCGCGACACATGAACGTGACAGGCACCCGACGCCGCGGCTGACAACGTGCCGAGGTTTCACAAATCGTAGGCCAGGGTCACCGCGATCGGCGCGTTCGCCCCGCCGAGCGCCGCGTGATCCGAGATAAGCTGTCGGATGTACGCGTTGTCGTCGTGATGAACGTACAGCTGCTTCAGCGAAAGTGGCTGCACCGCAGTCGTGGCGGGCATCGTCGGCGCCTGGAGGCTGAGCGATCGGCCGCGCTTCCAAAATAGCGGATCGCATCGCCGTAGCGCGCGCGGAACTGCGTCACCGCGGCGGTGACGAAGTCGAGGAGCGCGGCGCGGACCGCGGGTTTCTCGAAGCGACCGCCCGGCGCACACTGAAAACAGCGCTCGCGCAGTTGACCAAGGACGTGAAGGTTCTGGCGTCCGGCGGCGCGCATGGCGTCGGCGTAGCGCTCGAAGTTGGGCTGGAACAGCAGCTCCGCGCTGCCCGCGTTGACGCTGTTGAAGAAGAGTCGCCGCGCGCTCGGGCTGCTGCCCCGATGGCACGCAGTCATCTGGGCGGCAATCAGCAGCGCCGCCCAGATCTCCATTCGTCGTCGCCGCCGCGATCGAGGACCAGGCATCGGAATCCGGGACAGTCTACGCAGAACCGTATTCCTTGAAGCCGTAAACTACTGGCATCGCCATGAATCAGAGAACCGACCGGTCACGCTTTCGCGACGGGGAGCGAGCTCAGTCCATGGCGATCAGGACCGTACGAGCTGAACCGGGGTCTTCTTACCCTCGAACATTGCTCTCGCCACTACGAGCAAAATGTCCGCCTCGTCCTGGCTCAGCCGCAAATCTTCGAGGCGGTTGGCCAACGAGAGTTCCCTCTGCCAGATGTTGGCTTGGGGTACGCTTACATCGGTAAAGAACTCGGCAAGGGTTACGCCCAACGCTCCCGAGATCGCCAAAAGTGTCTTGATCGTCGGGGTACGCTCGCCTCGCTCAAGCATAGACAAGAAGCTGATACTCACGCCTGCCTTGTCGGCTAGCTGCGCTTGGGTAAGCGAGCGCCTTCCGCGTAGGTCCCGGACCCGTTGCCCTATTTGAGCGTGCAGCGTCGACCTCCCTATCTAGGGCAATGTAGTAGCGTCGCTGGATGACCAGCCAGACTCGCCAAGCGTTAGAATCCGCAGGCTTGCAACCGGCTTGTAGCGATGTGTCACATTGCAGCGACCTACCGCTCAACCCTCGCCGGGTGGTCGCGACACCGGTCTAGTACGAGTTCCAAATCAAACACGTCTCCTCGATCCCCTATGTGCAAGCGGCGAAGCGTTGTGACACGGTGCGCGCTCGAACGAAGGGAGCGCAAAGGGATGAGCCCGACTTCTGTCCTGCTCGTTGACGACGACCCCGACATTCTTGAAAGCCTTTCCGACGTCTTGAATGAAGAGGGGTTTGCCGTTCAAGTGGCGCAGAACGGACGGGAGGCACTCGAGCTCCTCGGAGCCGAGCCCCCGGCTCTTATCCTCCTCGATTTGACGATGCCGGTAATGGACGGACGCGAGTTCGGCGCGCGAATTCGCAGTTGCCCGGATTTCGCAAGCACCCCGATCATTCTTCTGAGCGCCGATCGAGACGTCTGGAGCATGGCGCAGGATCTCCGTGCCGCGGGCTGTTTCAGTAAGCCGTTTGACGTAACCGCCCTCCTCGGCCTGATGCACAGCGCCGTGGCGGGATGACGCGCGTTTCACGCCCGCGACTTTTTCGTCGAGTGTCATGCGAAGGTTGCTAGGTCTTCAAGCCAGGCTGGTCTCGGACTCGGGGATCGTGGAAGAAGCCTTGTGGTTGGACACCAGGCCAGCAATCTTAATCGCGCGCAACCCCGACGGTCACATCTACGTTCATAGAGAGGACCCACGCCGCAGATCGGCGCAAGGGTTGCCGCGCTGGGAGAGCTTGGAGCGTTTGGAAAGACTGCCCGCGCGGCCTGGCATGATGCTGGTGTTTCTCGCGGAGGCCGTTCTCAGAGCACTTCACGGCTCGGCCTAGAAATCCCTGCCATTCCTGCGACCGGCCGCCTCCCGGACCTACTTTTTCCCTCCGTCTCCGCCGCGCGACTTAACGGTGACGACTGGGGTCTCTTCGACGCTCGGCCTACTATTCAGCAAGTCCCGGGCCTCGTAGATGCGATCCCTCAGGGCGTTTCGAGCCTCCTCAAGTAGCTCGGGCTTCGTCTGTCCGAAATCCATTTCGATCTTCGCGAAGCTTTCGTAAGCGGCAACGATCTCGCTAACGAGCGCGGGTAAGCTCTTCTGGGCCATGGGTTCATGACCAATACGGGAAGGGTATCCAAAAAGCCAAGCACGCCGAGCGATACCAGCCACACGGCGCGCGGACTTCGGCCTGGCTGTGCCGACGGATGCTATTTTTTCTAGCCCATTACGGGGAACCCGCCAATGGGCTTACCGTGTTGCTCGGCTTTACAGCGCTCTGGCTGGCCGTTATCGCATTGGCAGGAGCCTGGGCATTGGCATGAGCCTTGGCCTTGGCATGAGTCGCCGGCTGCGCATGAGTCGCTTTGGTGGCGGCGACTGAACGTTGCTGCGTCGCAGGCCTGCTAGCCGGTGAATCCGCGCTCTCGGTGCGAGGGGAAGCCTGAGCGCGCTCAACTTTCGATGGCGATGTTTCCTTCGCGCCTTGTACGCTGGAGGTCTTTCGCTCGGACTGATCCTTACCGGAAGAGGGCTGACAGGCCGTCACCAGTGCCCCGCACGCGAGCAGAACCGAAACCCCAATGGTGTGCCGAAATGTCGTGCTCATCGCCGACCTCCTGAACACCGACTCTGGTCATTGCGCATCGGTGAGACATAGAGCAAAACAGTTGTCACAAAAAAACACCAACGGCCCGGTTCTCGCGCGATTAGGCTCGTTCTTGGGGTGCGCGTCGGTGGTGTACGCGCACATCTAACTCGCAACGCATACCGCTCAACAACGTCATTATCCTTCCTGAGGAGCGGCAATCTGACCCGTCAAGCCTCGTCCGCTTCTTGGGCGCAAAATGGGATCCAGGCCACGAATGCGCCCAACCAAATGCGCTCAATCCAAAAGAAAAAGTCGGAGCGGCCCTGTAAGCCGAGTTCTGTTCCCGCCTCTCATCGAAGCGGGCGGTGAACATTCATCTAGGGCCCTGGTTACCCAGGAACCTCATCAGCGAGCAGACCCGGAAGCTTCGGACGGGCAGTCCTGATCTCTTTCGAGAACGCTCCCCTATTGGCTCTTGCTTCGAGTGGGGTTTGCCGTGCCGGCCGGGTCGCCCCGGCCGCGGTGCGCTCTTACCGCACCGTTTCACCCTTACCTTCGCTCTGTGCGGAGGCGGTTTATTTTCTGTGGCACTTTCCTGCGGATCGCTCCGACTGGTCGTTAACCAGCACTCTGCCCTGTGAAGCTCGGACTTTCCTCCCGTCGGCCCGACCTGCACCGACCGGCGTTCACCCGAGCCGCTCCGACCTTATGGGAATACAACGCCCGCCTGGCTCCTGGCAACGGACGCCGGCGGTAAGAGGGTGGCAAGAGAGATGTGGAGAGGCTGGACGCGTCGGATCTCGCTAGTACTTTGAGTCACAGCAAGTACGGAAGGACGGCATCTTAGAGTCATGGAAATCGATTTCCATTTTGGCGTCACTTATATCGTCGGTCGGTTGGCCGGCTTAACCCACGAAGATTCGCAGATCGTCGCCACCTCTTCCCAGTATGTAGATGACACGGTCAACAGCGGGGCGCTCCACTTCAAGACCGACGAGGCGTTCCACCGCATCAGCTGCGCGCACGAGCTCTCCGACTACCACCTCCTGTTGCCGGTCGATGAGCGAGAGGTATGGATTCCTTTTCACTTCCTGCCCGGATGCGATGGAGGTGGCGACCCCTCCGCAGAGTTCCATGCGAAGATCATCTGCCGCCCTCACAGCGAGGTTGCGAAGCAGATGGTGCGGATGTGCATCGAGAAGAGTCAGAAAGATCACGCACTGCACCGACTCGGCATCACCGCACACGTCTTCATCGATACGTGGGCGCATCAAGGCTTTGCCGGTATCAACCACCGGGTCAACATGGCTTCTGACATTACTCTCATCGATCCGAAGGAGGTTGGCGCCGGATTCTGGCATGTGGTTGCGCATGGAGGGATCAAAGCCTGGATCTCCAAGCAGGGTCGGCCCGTGCTCGTAAAGCTCTCCAGCCGGTTCTTCCCGATGGGTCACGGAACCGTGCTGCACTACCCCGACCACCCCTTTCGCAAGTGGAGCTACAAGAACGGACATGGGGAGCTCGTTGAGCGGGATAATCCCAGCGACTTCTTGGAGGCAGCCGACCAACTGTGCCGGGTCATTCGCCGTTTCCTATCGGGAGATCCAGATAGAGAGGTGGAGGGTCTACCAGGAAAGGACAAGTCCCTCATTCAGAGCAAGATTGCGCAACTGACGGACAACAACCCCCACATTCGTCTCGAGGCCTGGCTCAAGGCAGTAGAACAGGGCGACTTCAGCTTCGGTTCAGCGAAGCCAGTTTACGGCAAAGCCGGCGTCGGGTCGTGGAAATATCAGGCCTTAGGAACAACGGCGGCGAAGATAGGGCGGTTCGAGCGGTTCGACTACTCTCCTGATTTTCTCGTCACGAATTGGAAACGGTTCCACGATGCAGCCATGGCACACCAGTACGACGTGCTGAAGGAGATTCTTCCCAACTTCGGCATCTGCGCCATCTGACCTGCTGGGGCGAATGCGACCGACTACATCCGCTCATCGATGGCGCGGTTGCTCATCTCGTCCGCCGCGGTGTTCATCTCCCGCGGGACGTGGACCAGCTTCACCCGGGAAAAGCCGTTCAGCAGCTTGAGCGCCTCCTCGTAGAGGGGGCGCAGCGAGGTGCTCTTGACCTGGTAGCGACCGCCGAGCTGGCGGATCATCAGCTCGCTGTCCGTGAATACCTCGATCTCCCGGACCCCGAGCTCCCGGGCGCGCTTCAGCCCGAGCAGAAGCCCCATGTACTCGGCGTAGTTGTTGGTCCGCACGCCGAGGAACTTGCCCAGCCGATCCACGATCTGGCCGGACGGCTCCACCAGCACCGCGCCGGCACCGGACGGACCGGGATTGCCCCGCGCCGCGCCGTCCGAGTAGACCCGCACCCGGTTCAAAGTTGAATTCACCTCCGGCTCGAACGCGTTCGCCGAGTTGGTCGGGCGGTCGGCCAGCTTCTCGAACATCTTCGCCAGCCGTTCCCGGGTCAGACCGGGGAACGCCTTCAGGGTTCCAGCGAGCGGCTCCTCGCGTGCGATGTACTTGAGAATGTCCGACTGCTTGTAGGAACCCATGGGGGCTGGCGCGCCCTATCGGGCGGGGGCGGGGGGATCGAGCGCCTCTGCGGCGTAGATGATTCGGTGACAGGACGGACAGAGGTCGGTCCCCAGGCTCGAGCGCAGGGTGTTGTAGAGCTGGGGAGGAACCTGCATGTTGCAGCCCTGGCAGGTGCCGGGCGCCAGGACCGCCACCAGGGCCGGCAGCCGCCGTCTTTTCACCGCCTCGTACCGATGAAGAAGAGGCTTGTCCACGCTGGTCGCGAGCTTGGACCGCTTCTCCTCCAGCTCTTTGACCTCGGTCTGCACCGACGCGATCCGTTTCTTGAGCTCGGCCATCCGCCCGCCGATCGCGTCCTGCCGCGCCGCCCACTCCTGTTCCTTGCCCTTCATCGCCTCCCGCGCCCCCACCTGGGTCTTCCCCAACTCGGCCAAGCTCTCGGCCATCGTCTGGTTGGTCTTCTTCGCGATGTCGATCTCCCGCGCCAGCGCGGCGTACTCGCGGGTGGTTCGCTGCTCGGCGAGCCGGGCCTCCCACTTGCGGACCTTGTCCT
>Ga0070708_100003198_pt1 | contig 12772 bp, 15 predicted proteins | sample KBSK5503metaG_FD_65469 | JGI IMG/M metagenome (GOLD analysis project Ga0070708, IMG submission 65469) | Corn, switchgrass and miscanthus rhizosphere microbial communities from Kellogg Biological Station, Michigan, USA - KBS K5-50-3 metaG | ecosystem: Host-associated > Plants > Roots >...
GCTGAGGCCAGTTTCTCCAACTTCAAGGTCTATCAAGTTTCTTGATAGCATCAATTCCTTATAAATTCTCCATCCAAAATCCTCATTTTGTAAGATTTACCTAGATTTTTGTTGCCACATTCCTAAAACCACGCTATCATATGCTCAAGAGATGATCATTCTAAGAATCCTGCTCTAACTAAAACTAAAAGGAAGAAAAATGCAACCGGATAAAACATTTACTATCAGGGCACAGCATACTGGAGTCGCACGTTTTCTTGATGCATGCTACCACCGGCAACCCGACGCTACGCCTGTCTGGTTCATGCGCCAGGCTGGGCGCTGCCTTGCGGAGTACCGCGAATTGCGCAAGCGTTACGATATTCTCACTATGGCAAAGACACCTGAATTGTGTGCGCAGGTTACAATGATGCCTGTCAAAGAGTTTGGCGTTGATGGCGCGGTTCTTTATGCCGACATTATGCTCCCACTGGAGGGTATGGGCGTCTCGCTAGAAATCCAGCCGGAAGTCGGCCCAATTATCCATAATCCTATCCGCTCCATGCAGGATGTTGAAGCCTTGCGTATCACTGATGCCTGGGAAGCTACGCCCTACGTCATGGAGGCGATTCGACTCGTGCGGCGCGAACTGGAGGGAAAACAGGCCGTGATTGGCTTCTCCGGCGCACCTTTCACGCTGGCCTGCTATTTGATCGAGGGACGTCCCTCACGCGACTATGGCATCGCCAAGTCATTGATGTACGGTCAGCCGGAGACCTGGCATGCCCTGATGGACAAACTGACCGAGGTGGTTTCGCGCTACCTGGTTGCACAGGTAGGGGCTGGGGTCGATGTTGTGCAGTTATTCGATAGCTGGGTGGGTGCACTTGGTCCCAGTGCGTACAAGCGCTTTGTGCAACCCTACGCGCAGCGCATCTTCGCAGCGGTCAAACAGACCGGCACGCCTTCCATTCATTTCGGCACCGGCACAGCCAGTTTGCTGGAGTTGATGGTGGAGGCGGGTGGCGACATTATCAGTATCGATTGGCGCGTAGACCTCGATGAGGCCTGGGCGCGCATCGGCTACGACCATGGTATCCAGGGTAACCTCGATCCTACGCTTCTACTGACTCCCTGGAACGTTATCAAGGAAGGTATGCAAGATGTGCTGCGGCGCGCAGCTGATCGCCCTGGACACATCTTCAATCTGGGTCATGGCGTACTGGCTGACACACGGCCGGAAACGCTGCGCCGGCTCGTCGATGCAGTTCACGAAGCAACACAACGCTAGATGTAAGGATACAAATTAATGACGAATGCACATATTGGGGTAATGCTGATGACCTATGGCTCGCCGGCAACCCTGGACGATATTCCTACGTACTTGAAAAACGTGCGCGGTGGGCGCCCTGCCGATGAAGAGTTGATTACTGAGTTTCGACGGCGCTACAAGCTTATAGGTGGCTCACCACTGCTGTCCATCACCCGCGAACAGGCGGCAGCTTTGCAGAAGGAACTGAATAGCCAGCATCCTGAAGGCCCGGCATACCATGTCGTTGCTGGTATGCGTTTTGCACCACCGTTTATTGCCGACCTTGTACCTGAGATCGCGCTGGGAGCGCGGCAGTTGGTCGGTGTAATCATGTCGCCGCAGTACTCGCCCATTATTATGAGCGGCTACGTACGTACATTGCAAGATGCTGTAGAAGAGCTACACCGCGATGATCTCGAACTGAAGATCGCCGGGGATTGGCACCTGCAGCCCTATTTCTTGCTAGCGCTGGCCGAACGTGTGCAACAGGCGCTTGACCGTTTTCCGGCAGCGGTGCGGAAACGTGTCCCTGTCTTGTTGACGGCGCATAGCATGCCCAAGCGCGTGGTAGAGAAAGAGCCGGATTACATCAACGATCTCCACGAGACAGCAGCCAGGGTTGCCGAACTGGTTGGTCTTACTGCTGAGCGCTGGATGTTCTGTTACCAGAGCGCGGGCCATACTCCCGAGGAATGGCTCAAGCCGGACTTTGCTGACGTCATGCCAGAACTAAGTGCTGCCGGGCATAAGCACGTATTGATTGCGCCAGTACAGTTCCTGGCCGACCACCTTGAGATTCTCTACGACATCGAGATTGCAGCGCGACAGCAGGCCGAAGAACATGGTATCCAGTTTGCGCGTATCGAGTCGCTGAATACCTCTCCGTTGTTTATCAAGGCGCTGGCCGAGGTAGTGAAGGAGACGCTGGCTAGGACAACGCATTCGCAATAGCCACTATCTCATCATTGCTCAGTTGGCCTGAGATCTGAATACCCAGGCCTTTCTCTGTCCAGGTGAGCGTCATTGTGCCGCTCGAAGTTGTGAGGATCGCCTTCGTTCCGCGCAGGCTAACCTGTTGACCTGACCCGGGCAAGTTTGCCAGGGATTTTCCCTCGGATATTGCGAACGTGGTTTTCCCTTTGAGATAATTGAGCGTAAAAATCTGGTTACCTGGAGCACCGAGTGCATCTACGCCCTGTAATTGATACTGGCTTTGAGCGGCTGGAATGCTTAACAGGTGATAGCCTGCCTGCTGCTGTGCCTCTGCCAGGGTGATAGTACCTGTGTCTGCTGTAGTTGTTTTAGGGAAAGGAAGAACTTTGACGCCAGCAGGAGGCACGTAGGTAAAGAGATCAGCAGCAAGCGGCTGATTCAGTTCGAGTGTGGGTAGATCAAGCGTCACCTGCCCTAAACCCGGGATGGTAAGCTTTACCCGGAGGGGAAGCATACTTGTTTTATCGATATAAGCATCACCATTGTAATTGAAGGTATTTGAGCTTGTGCTACTCGATTGCCGCGGCGCTGCCGACTCGACGCGTACATCATAGGCAGTGTGTCCCTCAACGCTGGCGTTAGAAGAAACCAGGGTCGCGTTGCCGTGTGTAAAGACAGATTGCACAATGTTCATGATAAATTGGTTCTGATCTCGACCTAACCCGGCGCCGGCAGTACTGTTATTGCTGTTGACGGGGCCATTATAAACAACCTTCTTCACCGGGTCATATTGCCAGCTCTGCTTGCCGTCGCTAACGGTAATGGAACCCGTGGGTACCTGTGTGATAGTGGACTGAAGTACGACTGTGCGGCTTTTGCCCGGCGATTCATTCCAGACTTCGGTATTAACGGTGCCATTGAGGCCCGGACCGGCGATCGTTATGTCGAAAATAGCGTGCATTGTTTTAGCTGTATTGAGTTTTTGTGCCGCCTTTGTCAACAATTCTTGCCCAGCTGCCGGTGTTGGTGTTGGTGATGCCTGAGATGTGCTGGAGCTTCCACACGCGGCCAATAGGAACATGAGCAGGATGGTAAAGGGTAGAGTAGCCCTCCAACGAGAGAGAGACATAGAAAGAAAGCTCCTTTCACACCGGAAATATGGTGCAACTAGCGCTCATTTTGCGCGGTAATTTTTTGAGGAAGCCCGCTTTCTTCCCAAAGTTCCTCCACAAGAGCCTGTAAAAGCTCTTTATCTTGCTCTTCCAGGACAGTGCGTGGATCGAGCAGGAGCTTGCCACGCAGTATGCGGACGATGATAGGAGTACTGCGCAGGCGTAAACGCTTCGCCAGTTCATCCAGGGGCATGGGTACATCCCCGGCATCGAGAGCTAACAGGGTGGTAGGAAGAGTATCCCCGGGCAGCGATCCACCTCCAATGGTTGACTCACCATGCTGCGGACGGGCCTTTATGCCATGCTGCTGGAGTTTGGCGGTCCAGCTTGTAGCGCGGCTGGCGATCTTCGCGGGCGAGGCCGAGATCATGCGCCAGATAGGAATATGGGTTTCGGCCTCGTCGCGCTGGTAATGGCGCAGGGTTGCTTCGAGGGCGGCTAAAGTCATTTTATCGATACGAACGGCACGCATCAGTGGATGCCTGGCTATACGTTCCAGCGCCTCGGCCTTGCCCACGAGGACACCTGCCTGCGGGCCACCCAGCAGTTTATCACCGGAGAAACACACCACGTCCGCGCCGGCTGCGATACTCTCTTGCGGCATCGGCTCATGTCCTAAACCGTAACGTTCGCTGGCAAGCAAACACCCGCTGCCCAGGTCGTCCATCAGCAGCAGCCCATGCTGGTGGGCCAACTCAGCCATGGCGCTCAGCGGGGTAGATTCGGTAAAGCCTGTAATCTGAAAATTGCTGGGGTGAACACTTAACAGTAAGGCAGCACGCTCGTTAATAGCCGCCTGGTAATCGCTCAGGCGGGTGCGATTGGTTGTGCCGACCTCTACCAGTTGGCAGCCACTCTGCCGCATCACATCGGGTACGCGGAAGCCGCCGCCAATTTCAACCAGTTGGCCGCGCGAGATGACGACCTCGCGCCCGGCGGCTAATGCACTGAGCGCCAGCAATACCGCTGCCGCGTTGTTGTTTGTAACGAGAGCGGCCTCCGCGCCTGTCAATTCGCAGAGCAAAGCGGCAACATGTGCATGGCGGGAGCCGCGTTCTCCAGCCTCTAATGCATATTCCAGGTTAGAGTACCCGCCGGCTACTCGTTGTACTGCTTGCAGTGCCTCCTGGCTTAGAGGTGCGCGCCCCAGGTTCGTATTGATAATGACACCGGTGGCGTTGATGACGAGACGTAGGTTGGGCCGCTGTACAAGCTCCAGGATGTGCTCAGCTGCCATGAGCAGTTCTTCCGAAGAGGGGCGAAGCGCGCCATTACGGATTTGTGCACGTGCCTGGGCGATACTCGTACGTACAGCGCGCAGCGCCATAGCGCGGGAGTACTGGTGGATGAGTTGTTGTCCCATGTGAGATTGCAACAGTTCATCGACGGATGGCAGGAGTCGTAGTTGTTCCTGGTCCATGTTCATGAGCCACCCAATCCAATCAATCGTCTATCAAGCAACAAAGTTAATGCAATGCATAATACATGGTAATCGCCAGGCTGTTGGCGACCTTCCCCATAATTGCACGCAGGTCGCCATCATTGAGCCTACAGATAGCATACTGGTCGGCCAGCAGGCTACGCAATACAGGATACATTAATTCTGTCTTCACCAGGCTATCCGTGTCAAGCAAGGGGTAATCTCGTTTTAAGAGGAGATGATGATAAGGACGAAGCTTGCCGCGGTACGAGGTTAAAGCAACAACGTTTACAGCGCCCGCGTGGCGGCAGAAAGGATCACCTGAAACTACTAAAGCTGGATGCCAGTCGAGGATACGTTTCTCCTCGATGCCTGGGGGAAGCGATGGATAACCGAAATTAACCCAGTACACCATTCCGAACTGCACGGGTATTTGATAGCTAAGTGCATCCGTCGTAAGTTCAGGTGGATGAGGCATTGTGACTACATATTCTTTTGCAAATACAGATTACTGACGCGCAAGAGCCACTGAAGTGTAATCTGGTGCATCGCTGGACTCGAGTTGAGATTGGAAACAGGCGCATGTCAATGGCCAGGCGTGATGAACAAGACCAAGGCGTTCCTCTCGTTCTTCCTGATCTTCTTCCTGAAGTGCAATAGCGTAGAGTTCCATTTCGCGCTGGTATTGCTCTGCAAGTAGGGAAGAACGGCTGAAGTCATAATTCGTTTCCATAAGAAACCTCTTGTTCCAAAAAAGTCCAATACGTTGAACGCTACAACACATCAGTAGCAAAAACTATGAAGCAGGAGGAATAATTTGTTTTCTACAACTTCGGAGATTATACCAGCTAATTTTGCAAGAAGCAATAGGTTTTTACAAAGTTTTGATAATTGTGTTTACAATGTGATTTTCCGCTTTCTCTTGCCCGGCACGTATCCTAATACCAAAGTGAATAGAGCTGCATTACCCGTAATTGATAGCAGGCTTACGGTAAACATGCTGTTTACTGAAGAGATAGCATAGCCCTGGATAAAAATAATCAGGCCAGGTTCTTGTCCCATCTGAACACGACTCCTGGAAATGTGGATAAACATGTGGACAAATGTTCTAATTTGTGGATAACTTTAAGATAAGCTCTACGAAATGGGGCTTTGGGTGAGTGTAGAGAAAGGGGAATATGATGGGGGTCTTGGGTCCGAAACGTGACAACAAGTCGGTTGGCGAACGCGGCCAAGCAATTATTCTGGCAAGGCTATCGGAAGTCGGATATAACGTCCTGATCCCCTTTGGAGAAAACCATCGGTACGACCTGGTGATTGAGGATGCCGACAGACAGTTCTGGCGTATTCAATGCAAGACGGGGTGCATTTCAAATGGATGTATCGACTTTAACACGTCTAGTAACTACTACCATCATCTGAGAAAAGGCGGGAGAACTGACTATCGACGCAGAGACTATCGAGGGCAAATTGATTACTTTGCTGTCTATTCACCCGATACAAAGAAAGTCTACTTGGTACCTGTAGATCACGTACCTAGCACCGAGGGGAGATTGCGCCTGGAACCAACGAAAAACCATCAGGAGAAGAACGTGCGTTGGGCAAAGAATTACGAGCTGTAATAGAAAAAAGCCGATGGTCGGACTCGAACCGACGACCCTCGACTTACAAGGTCGACGCTCTACCACTGAGCTACATCGGCACGAGAACAGTATACCATAGATGGTCAAGATGCGCTCCGAAGACGATAGCAGCAGGTGCGTTTCATTTTTTGCATAGTAGAGTTAATCCGCCTGCTCGGGCCATAAATTCGGCCTATGAGGCCCACAACCGAAATGTACAACGTAAGCGTTGGCAAACCCTGACCAGTTCTGCATGGTGAACAGAGAAAGCTTCTGATCTTTACAGCAAGTCTCCTGCCATGGAGAGCTGCTCTCTTCCACTGCTTTGCGCACGCAACGTTGGAAAGCCTTTGGCAGGGCCTAACAGGCCATAGGAAAATTGGGAGCCGAAACACTTGTCTCTCGCTTGAGAAGTTGATATCATTACAGTAAAGAGCGTTCTGGCAAGTTCAAGGCAGAGAACAGGTATGCCGGATAAGTATGAGCGAGAAATTGAAGAGATTTTTCGCAATCTAGAGCGCACCCAGCCAAAAGCAGGCTTTTGGCAAAAATTCAGTGGGCGCTTGCACCGCAAAGCGAGCGCCCGCCGCAGCATGCCCCCTTTCCGTCTCAATTTCTCACAATGGTATCTGGCCATTGCCTGCGTGGCCGCTTTAGGTGCCGGTGGTTGGGCCTATGCGCACGGGAGCGGAGATCTGCTAACGGGGATCATCAGCCTGATCGGTGCCGTTTGTATCCTGTTTGTCGCTATTTCCCCTTTCGTTGTGAGGCAGCGTTCCTCTTCATCCACACGGCGTTAGAAGGTTTGAGCAGAGAAAGTTACTGGTTATTTATTGGTGATGGCGTGATATTGGCTGTGATTCCACCATCGGCAGCGATCTCCGCTCCTATGACGAAGGAGGAGTCCGAGGAGGCAAGGAAGAGCGCGACTTTGGCCACCTCCTCTGGACGGCCCAGACGTTTGATCGGCGAGAGCCTGGCAATCGACTCTTTGTGAGCCTGAATCACCTCTGGCGCATAATCTGCTCTCTGCAAAATCGAGGTATCGGTAGGGCCGATGGTAATCGTGTTCACACGGATGCCGCGCCCAATGAGTTCAGCGGAGAGCGTTCGCGCCAGTGAGTGAACCGCAGCTTTGCTGGCCGAATACACGGAGCTCCCGGCCATACCCACCAGAGCATTGATCGAGCCATTGATGATAATAGAAGCATGATTGTTGAGTAAGGGCAACGCTTTCTGAATCGTGAAGTACGCGCCTTTGAAGTTGGTATTCATAATCCTATCAAAGAACGCTTCATCCGTCTCCGCAAGCGTCCTGGCGTCGGCGACGCCTGCATTGACAAACAGGATGTCCAGTTTGCCAAAGGTTTCCTGCGTGCGTGCCATCAACTCGTCAAGGTCACTCAGCTTTGTGACGTCTGTGGGAACCCCCAGAACATGAGGACCCAATTGGTTGGCGACCGCTTCGAGCTTCTCGCGATCTCGTCCTGAAAGCACGACTCTGGCTCCTTGCGCGTGAAATTCTCTGGCAGTCGCTAAACCAATGCCGCTACTTCCACCTGTAATTAAGGCTACTTTTCCCTGAAGTGCGCTCATAGCACTCTTTCCTTTCAATAAACGAAAACAAGCAAGGCTGTCAAGCTGGCAAGAGAACAACCTATCCTCTTCCCAAACGATATCCTGCTCAGAATTGACCATGATTCTTGAATGAAAATTCAAGAATCATGGTTAAAAAAATTTAGGAGAGCACCGACAGCGTTGTCGTTACGATATCCTCAAGCAGACGACGATCAGGATTTGCACGCGAAAGCACACGCAGACCCACGTACGCATTCAGGAAGTAGTGCGCCAGTTGGTGGGGATCGCGTGTCCAGGCAAGTTCACCTGAAGCCTGTGCTTTGATCAGCACATGATAAAATGCCTCCATGGTGTCGTCGAATCCAGCTTGCACTCTTCTCGCCACTTCTGGATCACGTGGGGCCATTTCCAGGGCAGCATTCACCAGAAAACAGCCACGATGTTCAGGATCAGCAAGCGCCTCCTCAATGAGCGCCTGAAAAAAGTCCTGAAAAATGTCGCGCACAGACCCTGATTGGAGGCGCAGAGTCGTTAGCTTTGCTCCACCCGTTGCGCAATATCGATCAAACGCGGCAAGATATAAGGCGTGTTTGTCCCCGAATGTATCATAGAGACTCCCACGCCCAAGACCTGTACACTGCACAATGTCTTCAATGGATGATCCCTCGTAGCCCTGTCGCCAGAACAGGTTTACCACTTTCTCAAGCGCCTGATCCGGCAGAAATGCTTTCGGTCGTGCCATACAAGATATCCCTTTCTCTTTCTAACAGAGAGTATACCTCATTCTGGAATAAAGAGTCAAGAAAAAAGGCATACATACCACAGTTGGAAAGCGTGTGATCATTAAGAATGGTCCAGGTGATCGGGCCGGTTCCTACTTTGACACGTACTCTCATAATACCTCTAGTATGATCTACATGCGGGGAAGGTATGTCGAAAGGCTTTATCGTGAGGAAATGCAAGAAGAAGTGGAAAGAGAGACTGTAACGCGAGACTGTTCTAATGAGTGAAAGGCTATGACGGGGAGGAACAAGAAGCAACTATGGGATCATCCTTCTCGGAAGAGCATGAGCGGCGGCGTGCTCTCATGGAAGCGTTTTTTCGGGAACACTTCACCGAGGTCCATCGCTATATCTCCAGCAAAGTCAGACAGCCCGATGTAGCTGATGATCTGACCAGTATGGTCTTTATCAAAGCGTTTCGCTGGCTGTTAGAGGATCGTGGCATAGGACCGGTTCGGAACTGGCTCTATGCCACCGCTCGCACCACCATCGCCGATTATTGGCAAGAGCAGCAGCAAAGCCCCTCCTTTCCTCTTGAGATGATCGAGGACAGCGCTGCTGTCCCTTTTGAACAGCTGGATGATGAGCAGACACAGGAGCGCGTGCAACGCCTGCTGCATGTGTTACCTGCGCGTGAGCGCCAGGTGCTTTTCTTGCGGTACTTACAGGGATATACTGCGGCAGAGGTAGGGCGGGAATTAGGATTGAGTGCGGGCCATGTGCGTGTGTTGCAACTGCGTGCCTTGCGTCATGCGGCCCTGCTTGAAGCAGAGGAAAGGAGTTTCTCCCAGATGAATGAACCGGTCACGACCTATACGGAGCAAGGGCAGCGCGTCCTTGACCTGGCGAAAGAAGAAGCTCTCTCGTTCAATCACCACTATATCGGGGCTGAGCACCTCTTGCTCGGCATCCTGCGAGAAGGGAGTGCCGCGGCTCCCCTGATCGAGCGAGGAACGACACTTGAACGTGTCCGAGCAGGACTGCTCTTCCTGGTGGGAAAAGGCCAACCAGACCTCAATGCAGGCACTCCCCTCACTCCACGATCACAGCAAGTCCTTACACAGGCTGACAGGGAGGCGCGGGATCGCGGAGAAACGGCGATCAGCCCGCATCATATCCTGCACGCGTTGCAGAGCGAAGAACATGGGTATGGCATCGTGCGAGGGATAGTTCAATCACTAGGGGTCGGGCGACTCAAAGTGCAAAAACCGCCTGTTGACGAGAGCGTGAACGAGCGCGTTCTTCGCGAGATGGAACGGAGGGTTGGACAGTACCCTGCACTCAGCCCGGAGGAAGAGCAGCAACTTGCCCACATGGTAGCACGCGGTGATACGGAAAAGTGGCACGCTGAGCGCCTCAACGAGGCCCCTGACCGCCGCCTCGTTGAGGAAGGCGAGGCGGCCCATTTTCGGCTGATAGAGGCAAGTCAGCAGCTGGTGCTCTCGGTGGCACAGGAATACTTCGCACCCGGAAGAGACTGGAGAGAGCTCATCAATGCAGGCAATAGGGGTCTCCTCTACGCTGTCCACCAGTATGGTCTGAAGACGCAGGTTCCTTTCCGTGCTTACGCAGTTCACTGGATTCACCTGGAGATCATAGAATCGGTACTTGAGCAATAGAGAGGTGGCCGTCTTTTCTCTCAGAGCACAAAAAGGTATCCCGTATCCAGGGTAGGGTATTAAGTCGGTTTGCTACACTAGGGTATTGAAAACGTTCACTCGATCAATGAACAGCTATAGACAAACATGGTCATGTATGCTAGAATAGTGGTATGAAATTGATCGATTATGCGCGGCTCCAAGGCATCAGTTATCGTACTGCATGGAGATGGTACAAGGCAGGCAAAATTGCTGGTCAACAAATGGACACCGGCACTATTCTGGTGACAGAACCGGTGCCGGTGAAAGAGCGTCCTGCCACTTTCAAAGTCGCAGTGTACACGCGGGTGTCTTCCTCGGAGAACAAGTCGAACCTGGACAGCCAGGCGGAGCGGCTGGTGGCCTACTGTAGGGTCCGTGGCTATCAGGTGAGCAAGGTCGTCAAGGAAATTGGCTCAGGCGTCAATGACAACCGACCAAAGTTTCTTGCCTTGTTGGCTGATCCGAGCATTGGCCGGATTGTCATTGAACACAAAGATCGTGGCACCCGCTTTGGGTTTCGCTACATCGAGACCTTGCTCAACACCTACGGGCGTGAAATAGAAGTCGTCAATCAGGCAGAAAACAGTACTGAGGATTTGCTTGCTGATCTGACCAGCATCGTGTACTCATTTTGTGCCAGACGCTACGGGCCGCGGCGCGCCAAACGCAAAACCGAACAGATTGTGCAGGAATTAGAGCAAGAAAGCCATGAAGAAGCGCAAGAAGCACCCCAAAGCGGGTGAGCCGCAGACCATCACGAAGGCGGTCACGCATATTCGCCTGGAAGCAACCAATGCCGGGAAGCTGACCGCTCTGGATGCTCTTGCCGAGGTGTACCTTGCGCTGACGCAGCAGTACACCACACTTTTTTGCACCGATGAACTGCCGAATGGCTTTCGTGCTCCCTACTTTCTGACGCTCCTCTCGGAGCGGTGGCAGCGCAATGCGATCCAACACGGCGCGAGCATCGCCAAATCGTGGCGGTCCAATCGGGCCAACGCCTATCAAGATTACCTCGACGCGCAGGCTCTGTACCAGGAGCAACAGGCAGACGGCACGCTGGAAGATCAGGCAAAAGAACCGGCGTGGCGTGAGTGGAACGTGCCAAATCTGCGAGAGTGCTGCATACAAGCCAACGGCAACGTGATGAAGCTAGAAGAAGCAGAGGACAGCACATTTGATTACTGGCTCAAAGTTTCGACGCTGGACAAGGGCAACCCGCTGCTGATCCCGGTCAAGCTGGCTGACTACCACAAAGAGCAGCTCACTGATCCCGAAACCGGCAAACGCCGCAAGATCAACAGCAGCGTGACACTCAACAGGCGAGAGGATGCCTGGTGGTTGACACTGACCTACGATGAAACGGTAGTCGTTCAGACTGCGCCGGATGCGCCTGTGATCGGCATTGATGTCGGGATAGCGAATTTCGTCACCACATCAGATGGCAAAACCTATGGATCTTTCAATGGAAGGCTGAGGGAGCGCCAGAAGAGGGATCGTGAAAAACGCCGCAGGAAGGCGAAGCTCAGAAAGTGTCTGGAGAAGCGAAGCGTACCGAAAGACAAGCTGCCCTCCACGTCCAGCGCGACGGGGCAGCGACTTATGCGCCACGTCAAACAATCGATAAACAGAGCAGTCAACCTGTGCTTCGAGGACCATGAAGGCTGTCAATTCGCTTACGAACAGCTTTCCGTGGCCTCTATGCGCTTCAAGGCGCGTGCGCAAAATGCCTACCTCCGTGCTTCTCAACTCGCACATATTCCCGATCAAATCAATTGGAATGCCACCAAACGCGGTGTGCAGGCCACGCGTGTCAAGAGTGCCTATTCCTCCCAGGAATGTCCCATATGCTACTACGTAGACCGGAAAAACAGACCCAATCAGCAAACGTTTTGCTGTCGAGTTTGCGGTCACACAGCACACGCGGACAAAAAGGCTGCTCAGACGATTGCATCCCGGTTGGGTGATCTGGAATTACGCGCCTGCCAGGACCGGCAAGAAGTCAAAGCATTGCTCATGAGAAGACATGAGCAGTGGAAGCAGAATTTCAGGTACTCCGTAGTAGTACCTCCCGTCCAGTTGGGTTTGTGGGCAAGCTCGCAGGCTCCAGCGGACGTAGGTTAAAGCAGAAAATGTAGGCATGGAATATTTGTCCATATTTTTTGCAACTATAAGCATAAAAAGGTGTTTAGAACTACATGGAGCAGAGCAAGCAAGTCCATCGTGCAGGTACTGGAATCAGGCCGCATCGTCAGCTTGAAGAATTAGCGAAGCATATGGCATGCCTTGCGCACAAAATCCGCGATCTCGCCATTGCAGCATTTGAGAATGGCA
>Ga0070708_100003201_pt1 | contig 12770 bp, 8 predicted proteins | sample KBSK5503metaG_FD_65469 | JGI IMG/M metagenome (GOLD analysis project Ga0070708, IMG submission 65469) | Corn, switchgrass and miscanthus rhizosphere microbial communities from Kellogg Biological Station, Michigan, USA - KBS K5-50-3 metaG | ecosystem: Host-associated > Plants > Roots >...
AGTGTGGCCGCCGGATCGTTGGACATGAAGCCAGTGATGTTACCGCCCGGATGCGCAAGGTTCGCAGCGAAGCCGCTGCCGATCGGATCAGATACGCCCGCGAACACGATCGGAATTGTCTTCGTCTCGCGGGCAAGGGCGCCGACTACGGGCGTGGTCACACCGAAGATCGCATTGGGCCGCAGATCGACCAGTTCTTTTGCCAAAGCCCTCATCCTATCCGGATTACCGGCGCTCCAGCGAAGTTCGATCCGGAGATTGCTGCCTTCAGTCCATCCCAGCTCCGAGAGCGCACCCCGGAAAACTGCGAGCCAAGACTGCGCAACCCGATCGCTCTGCGCATAGGCCATCAGCACGCCGATCAGCCGCACCCGGTCCGCCGGCTGCCCCTCGGCGGTGAGCGGCGCGGTGAGGATGCCACCCGAAAACAGCGCCATGAACGTGCGCCGCTGGATCAATGGTTCCTGCCGAACGCCGTCTCCGAATCGGGGGCCATACGGGACTTGGGGCAGCCGGGTCGGGTCCATGCAGGAGCCCTCCTTACAGGCTGGGCGGAGTCTAGCAGAGTCAGAGCCTCTCCGACTTCTCTCCGAAGACGTGTCCCAAGGGCGCCGAAAGCGCGGCCCGCTGGATTGTTTCCACTTGAAGGGACGCGACCCTCTACGCGGCGCGTACTTCTCCTGCGAACGGGAATGTGAGCAGGCCTGCCACCGGGCTGGGTGGCCCGTTGGAGCCACAACGGGACCGAACGAGCGAAGCGGCGACCCGACCGCCCGACTTGGGGGACTCGAAGTCGCGTTTCAGTCCTGGCTCTCGGCATTCGAGGTGACGGTAAGAGAATCAAACCCGACTTGAAGTCACCTCAACTGGGTTCAAATCCTTCGGGGCCTTGCTGGTGACCGGGGCGGATCGGGTGAGGGTACCGCGACGCGAGATCTAGATCAGGCGCAAAGACACAGCTGAGAGAGCGGATCGGGAATACAACATAGAAGACGGCAGTAGCGATCGGTCCGCCCCACCAAGAAGGGACTGCTTCCGCAGAGAAGAGGTTACGGCGGCTGGGTTCGAAGGCGCGGACCGCCTGCCCGACGGACCGACGACTTCTTGGATGGCGTCGGCGGTATGGCCAGGTCTGGGTTTTCCCGCGATGGAGCTTTCGACAGAGGTCGCTTCAGATAGCTCTCGAAGAACATCTGAAGTAGTTGATCGGAACTGAGCCCTTCGGTCTCCTGCTGGAGTCTGCGAACGAGCGCTTGGATGACAAAGGAGCGATTCGCCTTCAGATGACCGGCATGCTGGAGTTGCGCTGCTGTTCGGTCCAAGGACAAAGCCTGGTCATCATAGACGCCGACCGCGATAACTCTATAGGGCGGAGCTAGTCCCGTTCGCCGCTGCAGACGTTTCGTCCTGCCGGAAAAGTTTCGGCCTCTGCTTTCTTCCCGGCCCCTTGGATTCGCCATTCGATCAGCACGTTAGCATAGATACGGCGGATTCCCTATTAGGTCTCGCGAGCTAGATAGCATCTTCTAATAGAAACTGCCCCACTATGTGGTACTCGAGGCTCCGGCGGACCCCACGGCTTGATAGGTTCCGACAGATTGATTCATACTCTTCGGGACCGCTCAGAGGTGACTTAGCGGCGAAGTCGTAGCAGCCAACGGGCTGTAGAAGAAGCCGGTCCCCACCGTGGGATTGCCAGGCCTTCCTCGCCGTATCGGGCAACAGCAGGAAGCCGAAGTCCCCTCGGAAAGAGAGTCGGGATGGCAAAAAGGGGCGACGTCCATGTTGTTCGGAAACCAGACACCACTCGCTGGCAGGTCAAGCAGTCCGGCGGCGTCCAGTCTTCTCATCGGACGCAACAGGCGGCGATCGAACGCGGAACGACGACGGCGCGCCGTGACAAAGTCGATGTCGTAGTTCATGGAAGAGATGGCAAGATCCGCAGCAAAGACTCCTACGGCAATGAGTCTCCTGTCCATGACACCGAGCACTGAGGAGGGAGCACTAATGGCATCGGCTGTTCCTGCAGTCGACGATGCAGCAAAGACCGCCCAAGAAGGACTAGGAACTATCACCGTTTTCGTGGAATCTGCAAAGGCTTCAGCGACGGCAGCCGCAGAATTTCAGGCACTGATCGCTACAGCGCTTGCCGACGCCCAGACCAAGCTGGCCGAGATTTCAACTGTCGCAACAGAAGCGGCGGCTGCTAAAACGCAGGTTGCGAGCGAGCAATCCGCTATCGTCGAATCTGTGAAGACAACAGCAGCGGCGGTCGCAGAATCTCAGGCGCACGCCGCTGCAGCGCTTGCCGACGCCCAATCGAAGCTCACCGAAATCATCGCTGTCGCAACACAAGCGGTGGCGGCGAAGACGCCAATTGCGGATGACCAAGCCGTAATCGCGACCAAGTCTGATCACATCCAGAAAGCTCAAGAGCACGCCGACAAGGTCCGCGCCGACCTTGACCGCACGCTCACGGCCGCGACGCAACAGGCAACGGATGCAGAAGGCTTGAAAGCTCGCGTGCAGACAGCGGCAGATAACACCGCGACGTTACTGGCGGATGTTCGGACGACCAAGGGGGCAGCCGAAACCGAGGCAGCAGCGATCGCTACAGCTCGGCAGGCCGCCGAGGAATCGGCTACCGTAACCAAGAGCCTGGCGGACAAGTCCGCTGGGGTGGAATCGCGGATCGCTGACTACGAGAAGCGACTCGCCGAACTCGAAACCCAGGGTGCGGCACAACTGAAGACGATTGAGAGCCTCCTCCCAGGAGCAACGGGGGCGGGCCTTGCTCACGCCTTCAACGAGCGACGCAAGGGCTTTCTAAAACCGCACGATCGGTGGCAGTGGGTCTTCGTTGGGTCCGTTTTGGTAATCGTGGCTCTGGCAGGAAGTGGCTTGTGGCACGTCTACCATCTACAGACATTTCCAACCTATGAGGAGTTGGTGCGTCTATGGCTGGCCCGTCTGCCGGTGGCGGGAGCACTGTTATGGTTGGCCATGCACGCGAGCCGAGAGTCCGCCCTCGCGAAGTGATTGGAGGAGGACTACGGTTACAAAGCTGCGGTGGCTTCCTGTTTAGAGGGATTCCAGAAACAGATGTCACAGTTTGGCAAGGATGTGGAGCCCAATTCACCCCTCGCCAGGCTCCTCAACAACACTCTCGCGACTATGGCAGCGCCGCCGGGCCGAATCTATGACAAGCATCAACTAGTCGTCTCTCCCATCGATGAGCTGAAGGACACCGCCAGGACAGTGGTAGCCGAGGCTGCCAAGACTCTCAAGCCTTAGGGCTGAAGCACGAGTGCGGGGTCTGGATTTCGAACCGGACGTTGACTAACTTGTTCGCCTGCAAGTGATTACGGCCCCGCGATTTGAACCAGCACTGCAGGTCGATTGTGGCACCCGGCCTACGGTGTGAAAGTCGCGTGTCATCCTCGGACAGGGGTTTGGTCTATGAATGCGAGTAGGGTGTACCAGCAGTCTCATCTGGCGGGAAGAGCTGACAGGATAGCTTCACATGGCTGACGTATCTGACATCGAGGATGGGTTTGCGTTGAAGCGCCGACGCGAAAACGCCCGAAGCCGCGGAAAGAAGCGGCGGCGAGCGCCGCGCCGTGAGCACACCATTCCGGTTCCACCTGCGAAGCACATCCTCGGGAGCTTCACGCTCGCCAATCCAACGAGCAAACGAGGCGTGTCCGACTACGTAGAGGCCCAGGCACGCGGCGAAAAAGTGCTACACGCGGAGAAGGTCAAATCCGAGCACATCCTGGGAAGCGATCACGATTGTTGGGATGTCCACACCAACAAAGACCGATACTGGGTCATCACGTCGCCCTCGAATCTCTATCCGCAACACTATTTCCCGAGTCTCGATTTCACCCTGTCGTTTCACGTGGGTGTGACCGCACGAATCATGGCCCGGTCGCGAGGTGCACCAGACGACGCTCAGAAGGCGCGACTTACACCCGCGTGGCGGCGCTGGGAACAGGCCGCCGAGACGGTCGACATGGCAGAGGAAGCCGAGGATTTTCAGGCGGTGGGCGTGAAGTGCCGCGAGTGCCTGATTCAATTGGTCCGTTCGCTCGCGAAACCGGAGATGGTCCCGTCCGGCGACGATGCCCCGCAGCGCAGCAACTTCATCTCGTGGTCCGAACTGATCGCCAACGCGGTTGCGAGCAGCGGAAGTGCGGAGCGCGTGCGGGGCCACCTGAAGGCCACCGCAAAATCAGCGTGGGAATTGGCGGGCTGGCTCACGCACGCCAATGGTGCCACCCGCTACGACGCAGTTTTTGTGCTCGACGCCACGCATACTATCCTTGCGGCCTTCGGCACTGCGGTAATACGCCACGAAAGCGGCAGCCCGGAGCGGTGCCCGAGTTGTGGTTCCTACAATCTCGACGTGGGATTCAACCCAGAATTGCCCCGGCCCTACGTGTCCGAGTGCGAAGAATGCGGCTGGCAAAGTCCCGAGATACGATAGGTCGCTCGGTGAGAACGATACGGGCATATTAGGGCAAACTAGTCGCGGTGGCGGGGGCGCTGGGGAGGGGCTTGGAATACCCTCGGAATTCAAATCCCCTGGCACTCTTGTTGAGTCAACGTCCTCGAAGTGCGCAATTCGAAACAGCTAGCGCGTGGCGGACTGTAAACACGGGTTTCGATCCCGTGGCGGCTGCGCCCTCCATCGGGAGGGCCTTCTGTTGAACCGGCATGTTTCTCGGCTTGTCCTCGCAAGGGCACTGTGACAGTGTCAGCGCCCACCTGATTGACTCGGACTGTACTCGTACCGAGTGATTTGATTTCATCGGCCTCGAGCCGTGTTCAGTAAAGGCTGCGACGAAGTCTAAGACGGCGAATGACAACGAATCGCGGCGAATCATGTCGCCGAGGGAGGGGATGGGGTCGGGTCTGAAAATCCTGTGCCCATCTCGTTGCGCAGGTGACGATCGCTGGCAATTGATACATAACGCTGGAAGAACACAGAGGCGGGGCCACCCTCTCTAGGCTGAGACAAAGACTCGAAACGCGGGATCTTCAATCAGGTCCAACCGGATCATCAGACCCGAGGTGGTTGCGCCTGGGTTGCGTGTCGTGCTGCTTTTTGCCGCGACTTGCAACCCCTCGAAGCATAACTGTCCGATGTTATTTAACTTGCCGGAGAAGCAACTCTTTCGTCTTGGCGCAGGAGCTTCAGCCCTGCCGGTAATAGACGCGCGGGGTATCCATGGCGCCTCCTGTTCAGCGGGTATCTTACGCCGAACCGCGGCGCGTGCCTACCCCCAGCTTGACAGTCGGTGCGGGAGGGGACGATGATTCGCGCTGCCACTGCACACCATCAACGGCAACCGGGAGAACCGCATGCACGATCTCTTGCTCAAGGGTGGGACCGTGATGGATCCGTCCACGGGGCTCGACGGGCTCTGCGACATCGCCGTGCGAGACGGCGTGATAGCGCGCATCGCCAAGGACATTCCGTCCGCCGAGGCGACGCAGACCATCGAGGTCGGGGGAAAGATCGTCACCCCGGGCCTCATCGATCTGCATGCGCACGTCTTCGAGGGCGTCAACCGCAACGGCGTGCACCCCGATCTCGGCGGCGTGCGGGCGGGTGTCACCACCATCGTGGACGCGGGGAGCGCGGGGGCGGCCACCTTCGCGGGATTCCCCCGGCACATCATTCCGACCTGCCACACCGAGATCATTCCGTTCCTGCACATCTGCCAGACGGGGCTGGCCACCTCGCCGGACATCATCGCGGAGAGCAGCATCGATCTCGACGACACGCTCCAGGTCCTCGACCAGTACAAGGGCCTCATCTGCGGGGTCAAGGCGCGCATGGTCTCGCCCGCGCTGGAGATCATGGGGATGGAGATGCCACGCCTGGCTCGGCGGGCGGCTCGCGAGAGCGGCACCAAGCTCATGGTCCACATCGGAGACACGGAGAAGCGCTACGACCCCACCGTGATCCGCTCGCTCCTGCCCCTCCTCGAGGCGGGCGATATCCTCACGCACTACTTCACCGCCAATCCCGGCGGGGTCCTGGACGGCAACGGCAAGCTGGTGCCCGAGGCCCGCGAGGCCGCGGACCGCGGCGTGTGGTTCGATACGGCGCATGGGCGGAAGAACTTCAGCTTCGACGTCGGGCGCCGCTGCATCGAGCAGGGTCTCCTCCCTCATTGCATCAGCACCGATCTCACCGTGCCCGGCCGCATCCACACCGTGCACAGCATGACGGAGATCATGACCCGCTTCCTCGGCCTCGGGTTCACGCTGGCCCAGGTCGTGACCATGAGCACGGCCAATCCCGCCCGGGCCATCGGCGCCGCGCATCGGCTGGGAAGTCTGGCGGTGGGGCGGCAGGCCGACATCTCGGTGCTCGAGCTTCGCGAGGGCGACTGGGTGGTCTATGACGTGCTCGGCGAGAGCCTGCGCGTCAGGCAGGCCGTGGTGCCGTTCGTCACGGTGAAGAAGGGCCAGGTCTTCACGCCCGACTGGGGGCCACGGCCCTGGGGATGGGAGCCCGATCCTTCCTTGCCGGCCGCGGCCTCGGTGGGAGGCTGCTGCTGACGGGCGTGCGTCGATACCCCTCACCCTGCCCTCTCCCCAGAGGGGAGAGGGAGATGGTGCGACGCGACTAGCCGCGCGGGCGCGGCTGCAGTATGCTCTCGTCCTCGCCGCGCAAGCGTGGCGCTCGGCTTGAAGAGCGGGCGTGGCGCCGCGGCAGGGCGCGGACGAGCGCAGTGTCGGCTGGCCAACAGGGAGTGCGCGAGGGAGCGTCATGGCGACGACGAGCGGGCTGAGCTATGGAGTGGTCGAGGGCTGGGAGCAGCTTCCCGCGGGGTACGAGCATCGCGACGTGGCGGGGGTGGCGGTCGACGGCGAGGACCGCATTTTCCTGATCTGCCGGGGCGATCACCCCATCATCGTGTACGACCGCAAGGGCAACTTCATCCGCTCCTGGGGCGAGGGGGATTTCACCTACCGCACCCACGGCATCACCGCCGCCCCCGACGGCACGGTGTGGTGCACCGACGACGGGAACCACACGGTGCGGCGCTTCACGCCGGAAGGCAAGCTGCTCATGACGCTTGGCACGCCGAACACGGCGGCTGACACGGGCTATGACGGCAAGGACTACATGACGATCACGAAGCCGGCGGATGCGTTCAATCGCCCGACCAATCTGGCCATCGGCCTCAAGGGCGATCTCTACGTCAGCGACGGGTACGGCAACTGCCGCGTCCACCGCTTCTCGCCGACGGGCGAGCGCAAGCGCTCCTGGGGCGTGCCGGGCACCGGTCCCGGCCAGTTCTATCTCCCCCACGGCATCGCGGTGGGCGCCGACGGTCGGGTCTTCGTCTGCGACCGCGAGAACGATCGCATCCAGATCTTCAGCCCCGAGGGCGAGTATCTCAGCGAGTGGACGGACACCCAGCGCCCGACCCACCTCGTCTTCGACGCCAAGGGCCGCGCCTTCGTGTCCGAGCTGTGGTGGCACTCGGGCCAGACCTCTCGGCGTCATGGGGCCATCGCGCAGGCGCGGCCCGGGCGGGTGAGCGTTCTCGATCCCGAGGGTCGCGTGCTCTCGCGCTGGGGTGGGCCAGAGGCGAGCGCGCCCGGCAACCTCGCGGCCGCGCACGGCATCGCGGTGGACTCGAAGGGCGACGTCTACGTCAGCGAGGTGACCTGGACCTTCGCGGTGAGCCGGGGACACGCGCCCGCGAACTGCCATACCTTCCAGAAGTTCGCCCTGCAGTCGTGAGCGGCGAAGAGAGCGGGAGGAGACGCGATGGCTGACCCGAAGGAGTTGACGATGGAGCAGCTGCGCGAGCGCATTCGCGCGGCGGGCGTCACCATTCCCGAGCACCGGCTCGCCATGGTGCGGAAGCTCCTGGGCGCCGCCCTTGCTCCGCTGCAGGCGCTCGACTCGCGCGCCATCAAGACGGTGGAGCCCGCGGTGAGGTTCTCGCCGGAAGGGCAGGCAAGCCATGAGTGACGAGATCGCGTATGCCACCATCGCCGAGCTGGGCGCGCGCTATCGCAAGCGGGATCTCTCGCCCGTCGAGGTAACCCAGGCGCTTCTCGCGCGCATCGAGAAGCTCGATCCCATCTTGCACGCCTTCGTGACCCTGACCGCGGACAGCGCGCTGGCCGAGGCGCGGTCCGCCGAGGAGGCGCTGCGTCGCGGCGACGCGCGGCCGCTCCTGGGCATCCCCGTCGCCCACAAGGACATCTATCTCACGCGCGGCGTCCGGACCACGGGCGGCTCCGCCCTGCTCGCCGACTGGATTCCGGATGAGGACGCCACGTGCGTCCAGCGCTGGCGGGCCGCCGGCACCGTGCAGCTCGGCAAGCTCATCACCCACGAGTTTGCCTTCGGTCTCCAGTTCCCCGGCCATCGCTTCCCGCCCGCGAGGAACCCGTGGAACCTCGACCATATCCCCGGAGGCTCGAGCAGCGGGTCCGGCGCGGCCCTGGCCGCGGGCCTGGTCACCGGCGCCACGGGCTCGGACACGGGCGGATCGATCCGCGGGCCGGCGGCCTTCTGCGGCATCGTGGGGCTCAAGCCGACGTACGGGCGCTCGAGCCGCGCGGGAGTCCTCACCCTCTCGTGGACGCTCGACCACACGGGCCCGATGGCGCGCACCGTCCAGGACTGCGCGTTCCTCCTGCAGCCGCTTGCCGGATACGATCCGGCGGATCCCGCCTCGAGCCGCGCCCTCGTCGACGACTACGTCGCGCCCCTCGGCCGGGACATCCGCGGCCTGAAGATCGGCGTGCCACGCGCCTACTTCCTCGAGGAGGTTGACGCCGAGGTGGCGCGCGCCTTCGAAGAGGCGCTGGAGACGCTGCGCCGGCTCGGCGCCGAGGTGCGCGACGTCCAGATCCCGAGCCTGCGGGGCGCGCACTCGTTTCTTCTCATCCTGATGGCCGAGGCCTACGCCTACCACGAGCGCGACATCCGCGAGCATCCGGAGCTCTACGGTGAGGTCCTGCGCGAGCGCATACTGACCGGCGCCCTCGTCACCGCCTCGGAGTACACGCAGGCCCAGCGCATCCGGTCGGAGATCTGCCGCGAGACGGCCGAGGTCCTGAAAACCATCGATGTCCTCGCCTCGCCGACGGCGCTGAAGCCCGCCACGCCGTTCGCGCAGGCGCTCGATCCAGAGTTCGCCTTCCCCAAGAGCAACATGGCCCCGTTCAACCTCACCGGGCTGCCCACGCTCGCCCTGCCGTGCGGGTTCTCCGCATCGGGGCTTCCCGTGTCCTTCCAGCTTTCCGGGCGGCCCTTCGAGGAAAGCACCGTGCTGCGAGCCGGTCACGCCTACGAGCAGGCGACCACGTGGCACACGCGGCGGCCGCCCGTCTGATCGCGGCGGCGAGATCTTTTCGCATCCCTAACCCTCCACGGAGGCCCAGTGCATGAACGTGACGCGACGTGAGCTGCTGAAAGGTGCGGCGGCTTTGGGTATGGCGGGGGCGCTGCCCGGCGCGATGGCGACTTCGGCCCAGGCCCAGACGACTCAGAAGCGGGAGCTGGTCGTCGCGCAGGGCGGCGACATCGCGAAGTTCGACCCCCACTTCAGCACCGCGTCCAACGAGATCCGGTGGAGCTTCAACGTCTTCGACAACCTGACGAGCCGCCATCCGGACGGCAAGCTCCATCCCGGCCTCGCCACGGAGTGGAAGCTCCAGGGCCAGACGGCGTGGGCCTTCAAGCTGCGTCAGGGGGTGAAGTACCACAACGGTGATCCCTTCACCTCGGCCGACGCCAAGTACAGCATCGAGCGGACCTACGATCCCGCGGCGAAGACCATGGTGGCCACGGCCCTGACCACGATCGACAGGATCGAGGCGCCCGATCCGTATTCGCTCGTCATTCACACCAAGAAGCCCGATCCGCTCTTGCCCGCCCGCCTGGGCTTCTACGGTGGCCAGATCGTGCCGAAGAAATACCTGGAGTCGGTCGGCGCCGACACCTTCAATACCAAGCCCGTGGGAACGGGCCCCGTGCGCCTGACCTCGTGGGTGAAGGATGACAGGGCCGTGTTCGACGCCTATCCCGACTACTGGGGCGGCAAGATCGACATGGACCGGCTCGTCGTGCGCGCCATCCCCGAGACGGCGCCCCGCATCGCCGCGCTGCTCAAGGGCGAGGTGGACATCATCACCCAGCTGCCGCCCGATCAGGCCGAGCGCATCACGGGGAATCCGTCGACGCGCGTGACGGGCGCGCTCTACGCCGGTCTGTACGTGCTGGGGGTGAACAGCAAGCGGCCGCCCCTGGACAACCCGCTCGTGAAGCAGGCGCTCTCCCTGGCCATCGATCGAGATGCCATCGTGAAGGAGCTCTGGCGCGGGCGCGGCATCGTGCCCAACGGGCCCATCGCCAAGGGCGACAACCACTACGACGCGAGCCTTCCGCCCCTCGCCTACAGCCCGAAGGAGGCGCGCGATCGGCTGAAAAAGGCCGGCTACAAGGGCGAGGAGATCTATCTGGAGACCACCGTCGCCTACGTCTCCCAGGACAAGCCCATGGCCGAGGCCATCGCGGCCATGTGGCGAGATGTGGGCGTCAACGCCAAGATCGAGGTGGTCGAGTACTCCGTGCGCGCGCAGAAGAGTCGGGAGAAGACTTTCAAGGGCATGTGGTGGTCCGATCCGACCTCGACCCTGGGCGATCCCGACGGCATGATGTGGCGGCTGCTCGGGCCGGGCGGGCCCATGGACTACTGGCGTGATGCGCGGTTCGACGAGCTGGGGAACGCCGCGCGCTTCTCGGTGGACGAGAAGTTCCGCGGGGAGGCCTACAAGGAGATCACCAGGATCTTCCTCGAGCATCTTCCGTGGATCCCCGTCATCCAGCCCTACGAGGACTACGGGCTGCAGAAGCATCTGGAATGGACGCCGAATCCGAACCAGCAGTTCGAGATCCGGCGCTTCAACTTCAAGTTCCGCCGCGTGTAAGCCCCATGCACTTCGGGGTCTTTCTCGAGGAGAGGCGGCGCGGAGCCACCGAGGCCGAGACGTTCGAGGAGACGCTCGTGCTGGTGGACGCGGCCGAGGCCTGGGGCCTCCACGAGATCTGGCTCGGCGAGATCCACTTCAACGGGAATCGGTCGGTGCAGTCGGCGCCCCTGGCTCTCTCCGCCTTCATCGCCGCGCGCACCCGGCGCATCCGCGTGGGGACGGCCGTCCAGGTCCTGCCTCTCAGCAATCCGCTTCACCTCGCCGAGCAGGTGGCCACGGTGGACCAGCTGAGCCAGGGACGCTTCGACTTCGGCATCGGCCGGAGCGGCTCGGCGCGCGCCTATGACATCCTGGGGATTCCCTACGGCGAGAGCCAGGCGCGGTTCCTCGAAGCCCTCGAGGTCCTGCGCGAGGCGTGGAAGGGAAAGACGTTCACCTACGAGGGCAAGTTCTACCAGTTCAAGAACGCGACCGTCTCGCCCATGCCGCGCCAGCTTCCCCATCCGCCCATGCGCATGGCCTCGAACTCCGAGGAGACGTTCCTGCACGTGGCCCGGCTCGGGCTTCCCATCTTCGTGGGGCTGCGCGACCACGACATTCCCTCGCTCGAGATCCACCTCGGAGCCTACCGCAAGGCCTGGAAGGAGGCAGGACACGCGGGAAATCCCGACGCCTTCCTGCGCATTCCCGTCTACCTGGCGGCCACCGAGACCGAGGCCCTCGAGGAGCCGAAGGAGAACATGACCTACTTCTTCCAGCGTCATCTCGAGCTGGTGCAGTCCGGGATGGGTCGCCGTGACACGGGCTCCGCGACCCGGCGCCAGAGCCTGGCCGACAAGGTGGGCGGGCTGACCTACGACGAGATCTTGAAGACCCGGGTCGCCTTCGGGACACCACGCCACGTGATCGAGCGCCTCGGCGAAGTGGCGGAGCAGCTCGGCCTGAGCGGCATCGTGGCCGAGCTGAATCCGGGTGGCCTGCTCCCCCTCGAGAAGATGCGGCGCACCCTGCACTTTCTCACGCACGAGGTGATGCCCGCCTTCCGCTGATCGCCCCGTTCACTCCACAAGGACCGCCCGTGCCCAGCCCTCGCTCCTACCGCTATCGCGTCGTGGACGTGTTCACCACCCAGCCCCTCGAGGGGAATCCGCTCGCGGTGTTCCCGGAGGCCTCCGGCCTCGACGACGTGACCATGCAGAAGATCGCGCGGGAGATGAATCTCTCGGAGACGGTCTTCGTGGTGCCGGCGACCCAGGCTTCGTTTGCGGCGGGCGTGCGGATCTTCACGCCGACGCGGGAGCTGCCCTTCGCGGGGCACCCGACGGTGGGCACCAGCTTCGTGCTGCTGGATGAAGGCATCGTGCCCGAAGGCACCAAGCAGTTCGTGCTGGAGGAGAAGGTGGGACCGGTGGCTATTCGAGTGGAGACGGGTCGAGTGGAGACAGGCGAGCGCCCGCTGATCTGGCTGACCACGCCTCCCATAAGCTATGGACGAACGTACGACCGGCTCCGCTGCGCCCAGGCCCTCGGGCTCACCGCCCACGATCTGCTCGACATCACGCCCCAGTGGCTGAGCGCGGGCAATCCCACCATCTTCATCGCCCTCACGGACAAGCGCGCCGTCGACGACGCGTGGCTCGACTCCCACGGCATGTCGATCATCAAGGGCGCGGATGCCGCGCCCATCTGCGTCTTCGTCTTCACACCCGTCCCGAAGGCGCCTACGCTCGGATGTTCGCGCCCGAGTACGGCGTGCCGGAGGATCCGGCCACGGGAAGCTCCACGGGGCC
>Ga0070708_100003203_pt1 | contig 12767 bp, 9 predicted proteins | sample KBSK5503metaG_FD_65469 | JGI IMG/M metagenome (GOLD analysis project Ga0070708, IMG submission 65469) | Corn, switchgrass and miscanthus rhizosphere microbial communities from Kellogg Biological Station, Michigan, USA - KBS K5-50-3 metaG | ecosystem: Host-associated > Plants > Roots >...
GCGCGACGGCCTCGCCCACCTCGACCGTCGAGGCCTGGCCGCCGACGTCCCGCGTGCGCAGCCGGCCCTCGCCGAGTATCTGCACGACGGCGGCCTGGATGGCGGTGGAGGCCGCCGGCTCGCCGAGCCACGAAAGCATCATGGCCGCAGACAGGATGGCCCCGACGGGGTTCGCGATGCCGCGGCCGGCGATGTCCGGCGCGGAGCCGTGCACGGGCTCGAACATCGACGGATGGCGGCGCGTGGGATCGAGGTTGGCGCTGGGGGCGAGGCCGAGGCCACCGGTCACGGTGGCCGTGATCTCGGAGAGGATGTCGCCGAAGAGGTTCGAGGCCACGATCACGTCGAAGCTCCAGGGCCGGCGGATCAGCTCCATGGCCGCGGCGTCGACCAGGATCGACGAGGTCTCGATCTCCGGGAACTCCGCCGCCACCTCGCGGAAGACGCGGTCCCAGAACGTCATGCTGTGGCCCTGGGCATTGGACTTCGTGATCGAGGTGACGGCGTGCCGCTTCTGCGTCCGCGCCAGCTCGAAGGCGAACCGGATGATGCGCTCGGTCCCGCGGCGGGTGAAGACGGCGGTCTGCACCGCGACCTCGGTCTCGGTCCCCCCGTGGACCTGCCCGCCGACCTGGGCGTATTCGCCCTCCGTGTTCTCGCGCACGAGGACGATGTCGATCGCCTTGTTCGTCTCGGCGAGGGGGGTGGCCACGCCGGGAAAGAGGACGGTCGGCCGGACGTTCGCGTACTGCTCGAAGGTGCGCCGGATGGGGAGCAGGAGGCCGTTGAGCGTCGTGTGATCGGGCACGCGCGGATGGCCGACCGCGCCCAGGTAGATCGCGTCGAAACCGGCCAGGCGCGTGAGGGCGTCGTCGGGCATCATGCGGCCGCGGTCGAGGTAGTGCTGGGAGCCCCAGGGCAGGTCCTCGAACGCGCAGAGAAAGCCGAACTTCCGCGAGGCCGCTTCCATGACCCGCACCCCCTCGGCCACGACTTCGCGGCCGATGCCGTCTCCCGGGATGGCGGCGATGCGATGCTGCTTCATGCGCAAACCCCTTCGCGATCCTACCCCATCGGGATCGCGCGACGCGGCGCGGAGGCCGTCGCCAAAGTCAGCTAGAGTGAAGGCCGATCGGAGGACATGCCTCATGACCATGCGCCCTGCGGCCGCCATCCTTCTCTGGTTTCTCGCCGCGGCCTCGGTCGCGCCCGCCGCCCGCGCGGAGTCCTACGATCCCGGCCTGCTGCGCGAGCTGCGCTGGAGGATGATCGGCCCCCATCGTGGGGGGCGGACCAAGGCGGCGGCCGGCATTCCGGACCGTCCCGGTGTCTTCTACGTCGGCGCCTGCAACGGCGGGGTCTGGAAGACCGACGACTACGGTCGCACCTGGACCCCGATCTTCGACGACCAGCCCACCGGCTCCATCGGCGCCATCGCGATCGCCCCCTCCAACCCGGACGTCCTCTACGTGGGCAGCGGCGAGGGGCTGCAGCGGCCCGACCTCTCCACCGGCGACGGGATCTACAAGTCGACGGATGGCGGGCGCACCTGGCGCCATCTCGGCCTCCGCGAAGGAAGGCAGATTCCGCAGATCGCGGTGGACCCCCGCGATCCCAACCGGCTGCTGGTGGCCGTGCTCGGCAGCCCCTACGGACCGGGCCCGGAGCGGGGTCTCTTCCGCTCGACGGACGGGGGCGAGACCTTCCAGAAGGTCCTCTATCGGGACGAGGACACCGGCGCCGTGGACGTGGTCCTCGATCCCGCCGACCCGCGCACGGCCTACGCCGTGCTCTGGGAGGCGCGGCAGGCGCCCTGGGAGAACGGCGTGTTCAACGGGCCGGGCAGCGGCGTGTACAAGACGACGGACGGCGGCAACACCTGGCGACCCATCGTCAAGGGTCTGCCCACGTTCGCGGACGACGGCCTCGGCCGCATCGGCATCACGGTGGCGCCCAGCAACCCGCGCCGCCTCTTCGCGACGGTGGAGGCAAAGCGCAAGGCGGGCCTCTACCGTTCGGACGACGCGGGCGAGAGCTGGGCGCTGATCAACGCCGACCCGCGCGTCACCGACCGCGCCTCCGACTTCGCGGAGGTGAAGGTCCACCCGCAGGACCCGGATACGGTGTTCACGGCCAGCATCGTGACCTGGAAGTCCACGGACGGCGGGCGCACCTTCACCGCCCTGCGCGGCGCGCCCGGGGGCGACGACTACCACCGCATCTGGATCAACCCGCGCCAGCCCGACGTCATGCTGATCGCGGCCGACCAGGGCGTGATCATCACCGTGAACGGCGGCCGCTCCTGGAGCTCCTGGTACAACCAGCCGACGGCGCAGCTCTACCACGTCAGCACCGACAACGCGTTTCCCTATCGGGTCTGCGGCGGACAGCAGGAGAGCGGGTCGGTGTGCATCCAGAGCCGCGGTGACGACGGGCAGATCACCTTCCGCGAGTGGCACCCGGTGGGGGCGGAGGAATACGGCTACATCGCCGCCGATCCCCTCGACCCCGACATCGTCTACGGCGGCAAGCTCAGCCGCTACGACCGCCGGACCCACCAGACGCAGACGATCGCGCCGCGGCCCGTGCGCCCGGCCGAGGGCTACCGGGTGGTGCGCACGGAGCCGGTGCTCTTCTCCCCCACCGACCCGCACACGCTGTTCTTCGCGTCCAACGTGGTCTGGAAGACCAGCGACGGCGGCCGCACCTGGACCGCGATCAGCCCCGACCTCACGCGCAAGACGTGGACGGCCCCGCCCAACGTGGGCAAGTACCGCGGCACCGACGCCGCCCGGCCGACGCAGCGCGGCGTGATCTACACGCTCGCTCCCTCGCCCCTCGACGGCAAGCGGATCTGGGCCGGCACCGACGACGGGCTCATCCACGTGACCACCGACGGCGGCGCGAGCTGGACGGACGTCACGCCGGCCGCCCTGCGCGACCGGCCGTGGAGCAAGATCTCGCTCCTCGAGGCCTCCCACTTCGACGCGGGCACGGCGTATGCGGCCATCAACACCTTCCGCCTCGACGACCTGCGGCCCCACATCTACCGTACGCGCGACCTCGGCCGCACCTGGACCGAGATCACGGCCGGACTCCCCGACGGCGCCGTCGTGAACGCGGTGCGCGAGGATCCGGGGCGCCGGGGCCTGCTCTTCGCGGGCACCGAGCAGGCGGTGCAGGTCTCGTTCGACGACGGCGAGAGCTGGCAGTCGCTGCGGCTGAACATGCCCGCGACCTCGATCCGGGACCTCGTGATCAAGGACGACGACCTCGTGGTCGGGACGCACGGCCGCTCGTTCTGGATCCTGGACGACATCACGCCGCTCCGGCAGCTCACGCCGGCGTCCGTGCAGGAGGCCGCGGTCTTGTTCCGGCCGCAGGAGGCGTGGCGCTACCGGTGGAACACCAACACGGACACGCCCCTGCCGCCGGACGAGGCGGCCGGGGAGAACCCGCCGGACGGCGCGATCGTGGACTACTTCCTGAAGGCGCCCGCCAACGGACGCGTGACGCTCGAGGTCCTCGACCCCTCGGGCGCGCTCGTGCGCCGCTACCAGAGCGACGACCCGGCGGAGCCGCCGGTCGAGGGCCGCAACATCCCGGACTACTGGATCCGTCCGCCCCAGGCGCTGTCGGGCCAGCCCGGCCTCCATCGGTTCGTCTGGGACCTCCACCATCCGCCGCCGGCGGCGGCCGTGTTCTCCTACCCGATCTCCGCCGTCTTTCGCGAGACGCCGCGCGAGCCCCGCGGGCCCTGGGCCGTGCCGGGCACGTACACCGTCCGCCTCTCCGTCGACGGACGGACGCTGAGCCAGCCGCTGCGGGTCAAGCTGGACCCGCGGGTCAAGTCCTCGGCCGAAGACCTGCGCGCGCAGTTCGAGCGCTCGATGGACGTCGCGCGCGAGATGGCGCGCACGCGGGACGCGCTCGAGCGCATCAAGGCGGACCGCGCGCGCGTGCCCGAGGGTCCGGCGGCGGACGCGCTCTCCGTGCGCGCGACGACGCTGTCCGACCTCAACGCGCGCCTGGTCACGTTGTACGAGATCCTGCAGGAGGCGGACGCCGCCCCCACCTCCGCCGCCCTCGAGACGGCGGAGACGCTGCGCGGGCAGGTCGCGAAGGCGCTCGCGCCGTGAGCATGGCCGCACCGGCGGATCGACGGGACGCGCCCTCGCGACCGAGCCCGTTCACGGATACCACACGCTCCCTGGCCGCGGTGCGCGTGATGGCCGACCAGGCCTTCTCGCGGGCGGCGGGCGCCCCCCTCGTGCACGGCAATGCCGTGCGCGTCCTCAAGGACGGAGCCGAGAACTACCCGGCCTGGCTGGCCGCCATCGCGGACGCCCGCGAGAGCGTGCACTTCGAGTGCTACATCGTCCATGACGACGAGGTCGGGCAGCGCTTCGCGGACGCGCTCATCGCGCGCGCGCGAGACGGCATCCGCATCCGGGTCATCTACGACTGGCTGGGCGCGCTGGGCAAGACGGGCGGGCGCTTCTGGCGGCGCCTGCGCGAGGCGGGCGTGGAGGTGCGCTGCTTCAACCCGCCGCGCCTGGACGAGCCCCTGGGCTGGCTGGCCCGCGACCACCGCAAGTCGATCACCATCGACGGTCGGATCGCGTTCGTCACCGGCCTCTGCATCGGAAAGGCCTGGGAGGGCCGGCCCGAGCGCGGCCTGGCCGCCTGGCGGGATACCGGGGTCGAGATCCATGGCCCCGCCGTGGCCGACGTGGCCCGCGCCTTCGCGGATGCCTGGGCCGCTTGCGGGGATCCTCTTCCCGAAGAGGACCGCACGCGGCCGGTCCCGCCCAAGGAGGGCGACATGCCGATGCGGGTGGTGGCGGCGACCTCCGGCACCTCGGGCCTCTACCGGCTCGACCCGCTGGTGGCGGCCCTGGCGCGCAGCACGCTGTGGCTGACCGACGCCTACTACGCGGGGACGCCCTCCTACGTGCACGCCCTGGGCGCGGCCGCGCGGGACGGAGTGGACGTGCGGCTGCTCGTGCCCGGCCGCGGCAGCGACATCGCGATCATGCAGACCATCTCGCGCGCGGGCTATCGCCCGCTGCTGGAAGCGGGCGTGCGCGTCTTCGAATGGAACGGACCGATGCTGCATGCCAAGACGGCGGTCGCGGACGCGCGCTGGTCGCGCGTCGGCTCGACGAACCTGAACCCGGCGAGCTGGATGGGCAACTGGGAGCTCGACGTGGTCGTCGAGGACGAGCGGTTCGGCCGCATCATGGAAGCGATGTACGTCGACGACCTCGGCAACGCGACGGAGATCCTGGTCGAGCGGCGGCGGCGAGTGCGGACGGCGGACGCCTCGCGCCTTCCGCGCCGGCGCGGCGGCGGGGGAAGCGCCACCCGCGCGGCCGCGGGCGCCCTGCGCATCGGAAACGCCATCGGATCGGCCCTCGTCGCCCGCCACGTCACCGGGCCCGCGGAGCGGCGGCTCTTCGTACAGGGCGCGTCGATCCTGGCCATCATCGCCTTCGTGGCGTTCTTCTGGCCGCCCCTCCTGGCCTGGCCGGCGGGAGCGCTCAGCCTCTGGCTGTCCGTCTCGCTCCTGTTGCGCGCGGTGCGCCGGCGCTCTTCGACCGACCCCGCCGCCGACCGTTCGCGGCCGAGCTGAGCGCGAAGGGCGAGCGCCCGGCCTCCCGGATCACCGCGACGCCGTGATGGTGCGAATCGCGCGCTCCGCCGCCTGACGCACCTCCGGTACCGGGTCGCGCTTCGCGGCCACGAGCGCACCCACGGCCCCGCTGGCCGAGGGACCGATCTGGACGAGCGCGAGCGCGGACTCATAGCGCAGCTTCTGATCGGCGTCGGACAGCGCACGGGCCAGCGCCCCCACCGCCGGCGCCGCCGCCGGGCCGAGCTTCCCGAGCGCGCGGGCCGCCCGCCAGCGCGCCTCGCCCTCGCCATGCGCGAGCACACCGGCGAGGCCGGCAATGACCGAAGGGTCTCCGGTGCCGAGGTTGCCGAGAGCGCGCACGGCCAGGGTGCGGACGCCCGGCTCGGGATCGTGGAGACGGCTCTCCAGCGCGGGAGCCGCCGCCACCGCCGCCGCCCCCGCCAGGTCGAGCGTCCACACCGCGAAGCCGCGGACGTAGGCGTCGGGACTCTCCAGCGCGTGCAGGGGCCAGGAGACGTCGGCGCCGATGTCCACCGCGCGCGCGGCGAGGGCGTCGGCCGCCGCCCATCGCACCTCCTGGTGCGGATCGGCGAGGAGAGCGACGAGGTGCGCGTTGGCGGCCGCGCTCCGGTCGCCGGCGGGCCCTCCGGCCGCGGCCACGCGGGCCAGGGCGCGCGCCGACTCCTCGCGCACGCTCGGGTCGGAGTCGCCGAGCGCGCGGTCGAGGGCGGCGCGCGCGCGCTCCGACACCGAGCCCCGACGGCCCATCGCCCAGACCGCCTCGCGCCGCACCACGGGAGAGGCGTGGCCCGCCAGCGCGGCCAGGGCCTCCAGGGAAGCGAGCCCGGGATCCGGGGTCTCGCCGCGGGCGCCCAGCGCGTCGCGCAGCGGCTGGGTGGTGTACGCGGCGGAGGGGACCTGGTCGAGGACGGCGTCCGCGACGCGCGCGCTCCCTCGCGGCGTGAAGTGGATGCGGTCCATGAAGCCGTCCGGCCCGTCGGGACGGAGGGCGGGCAGCACGTCGATGGCGGGCAGTCCCTCCGACCGCAGGAAGGCCCCGATCCTCTCCTGGGGGGCGGGCGGCGGCGGATCGGACCCGACCTGGTCGGCGTCGGGACAGATCATCACGACGAAGCGCGCGCCGTCCCGGCGGACGTCGTCGGCGAGAAGGCGGATCTCTGCGAACAGCAGCCGATAGCCTGCGGTCACCTTCGACGTCTCCGGCTGGCGGAACAGCTCCTCCACGCTCCGGATCTCGCGGCCTTCCGGGTCCATGGCCCATCGGACGAGGGCCGAGCGCTTGAACAGCTCGACGAGAAGGCGGGGTGGCCGCGAGAGGTTGTTCTGGAGATCCTCGAGGTCGTTCAGGACGAGGGCCAGGACGACGGCGTCTGGATGGTAGCGGCGGGCAATCCGCTCGTAGGCATAGCGCTCCTGCCGCGTGGACCAGCCCACCAGGGCCACGTTGAACACCTCGACGCCGGGGCCGCGCGCGTTGAGCTTCACCTGCAGCGCCTGCGGCCAGGCCTGCTCGCGCGGGAAGCCGTATCCGAGCGTCACGCTGTCGCCCAGGCCGATCACGCGGTACGTGCGCGACGGCTTCTCCAGGGTATGGAGGCGGTCACGCAGACCGTCGCGGTTGAAGTCCTGGGTCGGCGGCCATCCCACCGCCTCCGACTTCATCACGTAGAAGTCGTCCTGCCACTCTTCCTGCCAGTCCAGGCCGTGCGTATCGGCGAGGGGGAGGACGGGCACGGGCCTCTCGAGCCAGCGGGCCAGACCCTCGGCCCCGGCGGCGAGGGCGACGGTGACCACGACGCTGAGTGACAGGTTGATCAGCAGACCGCGAAAGCGGTGGGCGTGGACGCTGGGCGGACCAACAGGTATCGGCACGGCGTGTTCGATTCTAGGCCCGATCGGCCCGCGCGCCGGCGGCGGCATTTGACGGGCCGGCGGCGACGACCTAGCGTGCGGCCATGCCGCGCTTCAAGGTGACCCTCGAGTACGTGGGCACGCGCTACCGGGGTTGGCAGATCCAGAAGAACGCGCGCACGGTGGCGGGCGAGCTGCACCGGGCGGTGCAGACCGTGGCCGGCCGCGAGCCGGGCGAGCTCTACGGCTCGGGCCGTACCGACGCCGGCGTCCACGCGCTGCACCAGGTCGCCCATCTCGACCTCGAGACGCGGATGCCGCCCGCGCGGCTCCTCTGGCGCATCAACGAGGAGCTGCCCGCTGACATCAACGTGCTCACCCTGGAGCCGGCCGCGAACCGCTTCCACGCCCGACACGCGGCGGTGGCGCGCAGCTACCTCTACCAGATCGCGCGGCGGCGCACGGCCCTGGGCAAGCCCTTCGTCTGGTGGGTGAAGGACGCCCTCGACCCCGCGGCCATGGCCCTGGCCGCGCTCGAGTTCGAAGGACTGCACGACTTCCAGTCCTTCACCGACCAGGACCCCGAGGAAGGCTCGACCAAGGTCAAGGTGGAGTCCGTCCAGATCCGCGAAGAGGGCGCGCTCATCCTGATCCGCATCGTCGGCTCGCACTTCCTGTGGAAGATGGTCCGGCGCATGGTCGGCGTCCTGGCCGAGGTCGGACGGGGCGCCCTGGGAGAAGCCGACGTTGCGCGCCTGCTGCGCGCGCGCTCCGAAGCCGTCGCGCCCCTGACCGCCCCGCCGTCCGGCCTCTTCCTCGAGCGCGTCCTGTACGAGGGCGATCCCGGCCTGGGTCCGATGCGGGCGGTGCTCTCGCTGTAGTGCTTTGGTGGGCCTGGAAGGACTCGAACCTTCGACTAACCGGTTATGAGCCGGCCGTTCTAACCATCTGAACTACAGGCCCGAAGAAAGGGTACCAGAACGGCCGGACGCGCGGGCGCGCGGTCAGCGCAGGCGGACGGACTTGAAGACGCCACCCGACGCCCACTCGCGGAACCAGCGGAAGAGCTGATCCGTGGTAGGCGCGCGGCGGCCGCCGCGGGCGAGCGCCGCGGCCACCGCCTTGCCCAGCGGCTTGCCCGCGACGAGGTCGGTGAGCAGGTCGTGTGCGGGCTGGCTCAGGTCATGGCGCCATACCGAGTAGTCGCGCCGGTAGACAGCGACGTATGTGTCCTTGCGTTTCAGGTCCGGGTGCTCGTGGTCCTCGTCGCGCACGGTCTGCAGGTACGCGTTCACGGGATAGCGGAAGGCGAGGAGCCGGAAGGCCTCGATGGGCGCGAGGCGCGCGCGCTCCCAGGACTCGGGCGGCACCGCCGCGATCTCCGCGCCCGTGAGCGCTTCCACCTCGGGCGCGTCGAAGACTTCCGCGATCGCCAGCTCCAGGCGCGCCAGGTCGTGGCAGAGCGCGGGCCGCTTGGCCCCCGGCCAGGTCGCGACGAAATCGGGGAAGTGGTCGCCGAGCCGATTGAGGGTGTAGGTGACGGACGGGTGCGCGGCCACGTAATCGCGCACGAGCGCGCTGAAGGCACGGCCGCCCAGGAGGTGTTTCAGCGCCGAGTAGTCCGACTCCAGCGCCTCCTCCATCCGCATCAGGTACATGCCCTGGTAGATCCCGACGCGGGCCGCCGGCTCCAGCGTACGCGAGGGAAGGATCACGTCCTCGATGGCGGCGCGCCCGAGGGCCTTGCGCGCGGAGGGCGAGGCCACCGCTTCCGCGATGTCGCCCGGATGCACCACGACCTCCTGCATCCAGCGCTGCATGCGCGGGAGGGAGACGCCGGCGGCGGGCGGCCTCACCGCGCCGCGGCGAGGACGGCCTGCTCGCGGAACGCGCCCGCCTTCAGCGCTTCCGCGTGCATGACCTCGAACTCGGGGATGTTCTCGTCCCACTCGTAGAGGGTGGCCACGTTGCCCGTGCGGCGGCAGGAGCGGCCGTAGAGGTCCCAGACCTCCTGGATGGCGTGATCGCTGTGGGTGTCGACGATGTGCGTGCCCTTGTTGGTGTGGCCGGCCAGGTGGTACTGCACGACCCGGTCGGCGGGGATGGCGTCGATGTAGTCCCGGGGATCGAACGAATGGTTGAAGGAGCTGACGTAGACGTTGTTCACGTCGAGGAGGAGGCCGCAGTCCGCCTCCCGGCTCAGGCGCGTCAGGAACTCCCACTCCGTCATGGTCGAGTCCTTGAACTCGACGTAGGACGACGGGTTCTCGAGGACGAGGGGCCGCTCCAGGATCTCGGAGACCTGCCGCACGCGCGCCGCCGTGTGGCGCAGGGCCTCCTCCGTGTAGGGCATGGGCAGGAGGTCGTGGACGTTGCGGCCGGCCACGCCCGTCCAGCACAAGTGATCGGAGATCCAATGCGCGCGCACGCGCTTGCCTAACGCCTTGAGCTTCTTCAAGTACTCGCGGTCGAGCGGATCCGTGCTCCCGATCGACATCGACACGCCGTGCAGCACGACCGGGTAGCGCTCGGCCACGCGGTCGAGGACCCAGAGCGGCCGGCCCTCGGTGTCCATGAAGTTCTCGGAGATCACCTCGAACCAGTCCACCTTGGGCCACTTCGCCAGGATGTGGGCGAAGTGGACGGTCCGCAGGCCGACGCCGACGCCGAGATCCGGAAAGTGGAAGCGATTACCCAAGTGCAGTCAACCCCGCGAGGAGAAGTATGGCTCAAAAAGAGAAAAGGGGAAGAGGCCTCACGGCCTCCCCCCCGTGTGCGGACGGCTAAAAAAGTCGAGTTACCGGCCCTTGCAGCCGCTCTTGCCCTTGCAGGAGCTCTTGCCGGCCTTCTCGGTATGCTCGGCCTTCACCGGAACCGCGCAGCCGCCCTTGCCCTTGCACGCGTTCTTGCCCGCGCAACCGGCGTCGGTCTTGCAGCCGCCCATGCCCTTGCACTCGTTCTTGCCCTTGCACTCGTGCTTGGCCGCAGCCGACGCGCACGAGCCCTTGCCCTTGCACGCGTTCTTGCCGTCCGCGCCCTGGCCCTTACACGCGTTGTGGCCCTTACAAACGTGGGCTTCGGCCTTCGCCTCGGTCTTCTTGGCCGCGGCCGGCGCCTTGTCGTCCGCGAACGCCTTGCTTCCGGCCAGCATGCCGGCAGCGACCGCGCCCATCACCTTCGTGAACTCTCTCCGGTCCATTCGCTCTCTCCTTAAGTGTTGTAGCCGTCCGTACCCCGGTACGCACCCCCGGTACCGCTTTGCCCGGCACCTGCTCTGCGGGAGTGTCCTTATGCTCCGATTCCAGGTCCATGTCAAGAACGTGCAACCTGCTCCCCGGACGCGGAGCGAAAGGGCTCCCCACTTGCCCGCGGCAGACGGGGCCCGTCGAGGGGGACAACGCCGGCGGGCGAGGCCGCATTCCCCGCGTGGTGTTAGAATTTCCTCCCGCATGAACCCCCGCCTCGAACAGCTGATTCACCTCCAGCGCGTGGAGAGCGACCTGAGGCGGACGCAGGCCGGGCTGGCCGAGATCCCCAAGCGGAAGGCGGAGTTGGAGGCGGAGCTGGCCGCGGATCGCGCCCACCTCGACGCGGCCCGCCACTCTCTGGACGACTCGCTCAAGGCGCGCAAGCGCCACGAGGGATCCCTCCAGGACCTCGAGGGCAAGCGCTCGAAGTACAAGGGCCAGCTCATGGAGGTCAAGACCAACAAGGAGTACACGGCCATGCTCCACGAGATCGAGGCCGTGGAGCGGGAGGTCCGCGCCATCGAGGACCAGGTCCTGGCCGAGATGGAGAAGGCGGAGTCGCTCACCGGCGAGGTCAAGCAGGAGGAAGTCGCCTTCAAGGCCCGCGAGGAGCGCCACCGCACGGACGTGCGCGGCCTCGACGAGCGCGCGCGGGTCCTGGAGGGCGACGCCGCGCGGCTGGGCGCGGAGCGCGATGAGGTCGCGAAGGGCCTCGACGACGACACGCTGGAGATGTTCCAGCGCATCGCCAAGCTCCGCGGATCGGCCATGGCGGAAGCACGCGACGGCATGTGCCAGGTCTGCCACGTCAAGCTGCGGCTCCAGATGTACGCGGACCTCAAGCGCAACGAAGAGATCGTGCAGTGCCCGGCCTGCAACCGCATCCTCTATTACGAGCCGCCCGTTCCCGTCACCGTACCCGAGCCCTGAGCGACCCCCTCCACATCCACATCGACGGCGCCAGCCGGGGCAACCCCGGGGAGGCGGGGTTCGGCGTGTACGTCACCACCCCCGAGGGCACCCCCGTCGCGGAGCTGTACGGGTACCTGGGCCGGGCCAGCAACAACGTCGCCGAGTACCAGGCCCTGATCCACGCGCTGAAGTACGCGCTGGGCCGAGGCGCGACGAGCGTGAAGGTGTTCTCCGATTCGGAGCTGGTGGTGCGCCAGATCGGCGGCCAGTACCGCGTCAAGCATCCGGACATGGTCCCGCTGCACGGCAAGGCCAAGGGACTCCTGTCACGCTTCGAGAAAGCCAGCGTGTCCCACGTCCGCCGCGAGCAGAACAAGGACGCGGACCGCCTGGCCAACCAAGCGCTGGACGAGAAGTCGTCGAAGTTGGAGTAGAGCCGTTCGTGATGGGCAACGGGGTACGACCGTCTGTGCGCGGCCAAGACCACGGTATCACCCGGAGCGGGGCCTCTGTCGCTGCATGCCATTTCGGGATGAGGCGCGACAGCACTGCGGCCACCAGCGGGCTGATTGGCTGCGGAGCGAGCGCGCGCACTGCTTTACGTGGGATAGAGAAGTTCCAGCGCGCGCGAGCGTCTCCGCGAGGGGTGATACCGGTCTCGGCCGCGCACAGCCGGTGGGAATGCTCGTCCGCTACTTCGCGAACCCGACGAAGCTGATCATCCGTCCCGCGCCTTTGCCCTCGCGACGGTAGGAGTGGTACAGGTCGGCGCGGCACATCGTGCAGTCGGCCACGTGGTGGATGTGGTCGGGCGTGAGTCCCGCCTGCTCGAGCTGCCGGACGTTGGCGGCGCGCAGGTCGAGGTGGGGCTTGCCCCGTGGCCCCGGACGGAAGAAGGCGGCCCCGTCGGGCCCGAACTCGTCCCGCAGCTCCGGCCCGACCTCGTAGCAGCAGGGGCCGATCGAGGGGCCGAGCGCGGCGATGATGTCCGCCGGCCGGCTGCCGCGCGCCACCAGCGCGGCGACCGCTTCGCGCGCCACCCCCGCCACCGTCCCGCGCCAGCCGGCGTGGGCGGCGGCCACGCGGCGGCGCACCGG
>Ga0070708_100003204_pt1 | contig 12766 bp, 8 predicted proteins | sample KBSK5503metaG_FD_65469 | JGI IMG/M metagenome (GOLD analysis project Ga0070708, IMG submission 65469) | Corn, switchgrass and miscanthus rhizosphere microbial communities from Kellogg Biological Station, Michigan, USA - KBS K5-50-3 metaG | ecosystem: Host-associated > Plants > Roots >...
CGCTCGCGCCGACTCGATGCTCAAGCGCGAGAACCCGACCTACATGGAGAGCTTCTGATGAACCGCTACCTGGTGATCTCGTCGGACTGCCACGCCGGCCTGCCCAACGAGCAGTACCGCGATTGGCTCGACCCCGAGTACCGCGAGGCATTCGACACGTTCATGGCCGAGCGGGAGAAGCAGCTCCAGCTCGCTCGCCGGGGCCTCGTCAACGAAGCGTTCGCCGAGGAGTGGTACCGGGAGAACGAGGAAGGCCTGCGGGGCGGGTGGGACGCCGCCCGCCGTGACAAGGAGCTCGACGCCGACGGCGTCGCCGGCGAGGTCATCTTCCCGGACGCCGACGCCGTGGGCGCGGGGGCGTCGGCGCCCTTCGGTGCCGGGCTCGGGCAGTCGGGCGAGCTCGATCCCACGCTGCTGCTGGCGGGCGCCCGGGCCCACAACCGGTGGCTGGCCGAGCTGTGCGCCGAAAGTCCCGATCGCCGCGCCGGCGTGGCCATCGTGCCGATACTCCACGACATCGACGCCGCCGTCGCCGAGATCCGCCGGGCACACGAGTCCGGGCTGCGGGGCGGCATCCTCATCCCCTCGATGTGGCAGCCGTACGCGCCCTACCACGACGCTCGGTACGACCCGATCTGGGCGACGTGCGAGGAGCTGTCGATGCCGGTGCACGTCCACTCGGGCGCCGCCGACCGCGAGTCCTACGGCGAGCACGTCGGCATCTATGTGGCCGAGGTGCGGTGGTGGTCGACCCGGGCGCTGTGGTTCCTGCTGTGGGCGGGCACGTTCGAGCGCTTCCCGGGCCTGCGCTTCGTCGTCACCGAGTGCGGCGCCTTCTGGGCTTCGGACCTTTTGTGGAGCTCCGACATCGCCTACGACCGCGAGCACGGCTCGAAGAAGCTCGGGTCGCAGCTCACCGCCAACTTGAAGATGCGCCCCAGCGCCTACTTCGACAGGAACTGCGGTATTGGAGCGTCCAACACCCGCCGGCGGGAACTGGCCCGGCGCTACGAGATCGGCGTTGGCAACCTCATGTGGGGCAACGACTTCCCGCATCCCGAAGGCACATGGCCCCACACCAAGGAGTGGCTGCGCAGCGCGTTCTGGGACATCCCCGTCGACGAGAGCCGCCAGGTTCTTGGCCTCAACGCCGCCGAGATGTACGGCTTCGACGTGGAAAGGCTCGCCCCGCTCGCCGACCGCATCGGCCCGACGCCCGACGAGCTGGGCCAGACCGGCGAAGGCCTCGACAAGTGGGACGGCGTCAAGGCCGCCGGCCGTTCTTGGATCACGGGCATCGAGTCTCTCGAGGTGCCCATCGGCAACTAGGCGCCGTAACCTCCCGCGGTGGACCAAAAGAAGCTGCAGTCCCTGTTCGACCTCACCGATCGGGCAGCGATCGTCACCGGGGGGACGCGGGGAATCGGTCGCGCCATCGCCGAGGGCCTCGTGTCCGCCGGCGCCAAGGTCACCGTCGCCAGCCGCAAGGCCGACGCTTGCGCGGAGACCGAGGAGCATCTGAAGTCGCTGGGCGGCGAAGCGCTTGGCATGCCCACCAACATGAGCGACCTCGCGGCGCTGAAGGCCCTCATCGACCAGACCGTCGACCGCTTCGGCCGCCTCGACATCGTCGTCAACAACGCCGCCACCGCGCTGCCGGGCTTCATCGGCGACATAACTCCCGAGATGTGGGAGAAGTCGCTCGGTGTCAACCTGCGGGGGCCGGTGTTCCTCGTGCAGGAGGCTCTGCCGCACCTCACCGCCAGTCCCTGCGCCGCGATCCTCAACGTCATCTCTGCGGGCGCGTTCCTCTTCTCGCAGTACACGAGCATGTATGCCGGTGCCAAGGCGGGGCTGATGGCCTACACCCGCTCGATGGCCGCCGAGTTCGCACCTCGTGGAATCCGCGCCAACGCCCTCGCCCCGGGCACCGTCGACACCGACATGGTTCGCAACAACCCGCCGGAAGTGCAGGAGCGCATGGCGAAGGCATCGGCCATGGGCCGGGCCGCCGACCCGGACGAAATGGTTGGGCCCGCGCTGTTCCTCGTCTCCGATGCCGCCAGCTTCGTGACCGGGCAAGTCCTGATCGCCGACGGTGGGCTAACCCCTCACTGAGGCCTAGTCGAGGGCGGGCCAAGCGCCGGTCGACATGGCGATGACGAACACCGCCACCGCTTGACGCAGCTCCCTCGTCTGGCGCGTGCGCACGAGTCCGTCGATCGTGGCGCCAAAGACACGGTGGGCGGAGCGCGATTGGGCGTCGTCGAGGCCGAACGAGGAGAACGTCGCCGCCAGCGGGGCGTGGAGGCGCTGCATGCGCGCCGCGAAATCGACGTCGTCCTCGCTGACGGCGGAGAGCGCCGCCGTTCGGCCGGGATATTTCTCCGCGAAGCGACGGTATTCGCGCGCAATCGCGTCGAGCGCCTCCTTTCGCACCTTGCCCATCGTCGCCGACCACACCCGGTCGGCGAGCTCGTCGCACGCCAGGAGGGCGACTTCCTTCCTCACGTCGTCGAGGCCGGAGACGTGCGCATACATGGAGCTGGCGTGCCGTCCGAGCTGACGCGCCAAGCGCGAAAGGGTGAGGGCGTGCCACCCCTCGCGGTCGGCGAGATCGGCCGCGGCCCGCACGACATCCGCCCGAACGAGCGCCTCGCCCGCCGGGGGGCGGCCGCGCCTGGGTGCCGCGCTTCGAGTGGCCATCGGCCGATGGTAACAACCCACACGCTGTGGTAGAAAAACCACAGGAATTGGTTTAGGGGGATGGATGTGAGCGAGTCGCTGCGCCCCGACGCCGTCATCGATGCGGCCCGGCAGGAGACCGGCCTCGACGACTTTGGCGGCGACAGCTTCCGCGAAGGCCTCGAGGTGTACTGCGAGTCGCTGGTGGCCGAGGCGGCGCTCAACGAGCTCGGCGTCGCCGCCCTCGAGGCGAACCTCGTCCGCAACCTCGCCAATCGTCTGCGCGTCGTCGACTGGAGGAACCGGCACCCGGAGGTTGGCGGCGAGGTGATCGAGTCGCCGGTCTTCATCATCGGCCTCTTCCGAGCGGGGACGACGCTGCTCAGCCAGCTCCTCGACCTCGACTTCGGCTCTCGCTCGCTCCTCGGCTGGGAGGCACAGGACAGCGTGCCGCCCCCGACGCTCGCCACCCACCGGAACGGTCCACGGGTCGACGACGCGCGGGCGCGCGCGGAGGTCCTGGACCAGATCAACCCCCGCATGAAGACGATCCACGACGAAGAGCCCGACGGACCGACGGAGTGCATCGCCGTGCTCTCCCAGGACTTCAAGGCGCTCCTGTGGGAGAGCATCGCCAACGTCCCCCGCTACGGCGAGTGGCTGCTCGCGGCTGACCACCGGTCGGCGTACGAGTACCACCGCCACTGCCTCCAGGTCCTCCAATCGGGCGGAGTCCGCGGCCGCTGGGCGCTCAAGTCGCCACACCACGCCATCGCGCTTGACGCGCTGACCGCTGTCTATCCCGACGCCCGGCTGGTGTATCTCCACCGTGACCCCGCGACCGTCGTGGCGTCGGCGTGCAGCCTCATGCAGTGCCTGACGGGCACGTTCAGCGACGCCGACCATCGCGCCTACATCGCCAGGCGCTGGACACTGGTGCTCACCGAGTGCGTGACACGGGTCGACGAGTTCCGGCGACGGGCACCGGAGCATCCGGTGTTGGATCTGCAGTACGCCGACCTCGTTGCGGCGCCTTTGGACGCCGTCGCTCGCGTGTACGACTTCGCCGGCCGTGCGTTCGACTCCGGTGCCGAGAAGGCGGTTGTCGCCCATCTCGACGCCCACCCGCGCGGGCATCACGGCGTCCACCGCTACGACTTCGCCGGCGCCGGTCTGAACGAGCAGGAGCTGCGCGATCGCTTTGGCGCCTACATCGACCGTTACGGCGTGAGGCCCGAGCGCTCGTGAAACCGGTTGGGGGTTCGAGATGAACGTAAAGACGGTCGCATTGGCGATGGCCCTTGCCGTCCTGAGCGCAGGGTGCGGGACGAGCATGACCGACGAGCAAGCTGCTCGCGAGGCGCGGGCGGACGCAAGCCGCGCGGGCCTGTTGCGGAGCGGCGGCTCCTCGCTGGCCGCCGCCGGAGACGCCACCTCCGCCGCTGCTGCCGACACCGTGAACGCCTCCAGTACCGCTGCCGCCTCCGGCGGCGCGGCGACCGGGGCGGCACGCGCAGCCGGCGGGCCATCAGCCGCCTCGACGCCCGGCGGCGCTGCCTCCGGGCCGACGGACTCGGCGACGGCGGCTCCGGCGGGGGGAAACGGCGGCGCTACCGACGTCGGCCTGAGCGCGACGGAGATGAAGGTCGGTTGGGTGGGCACGCTGAGCGGCCCCGTGCCGGGACTCTTCCGCGGAGCGCTGGTCGGCACGCAGGCGGCGATGGCCTACCAGAACAGCCAAGGTGGCCTCTTCGGTCGCACGCTGAAGGTGCAGGCCGCCGACGACAGCCTCGATTCCGGCAAGAACCGCGCCGGGCACTTGGAGCTCAAGGACCGGGTCTTCGCGTTCGTGGGTTCCTTCTCGGTGAATGACGACGGTGGCATCAGCGTGCTGAGAGATTGCAAGTGTCCTGACGTCGGCGCCGCCCTCACGCGGCAGCATGCGGCGCTGCCGAACTCGTTCAGCCCTCAGCCGATGAAGCCGGGCTGGCGGACAGGTCTTTTCAGGGACATCAAGGCTCAGTACGGGACACCGGTGATCGAGAAGGTCGCCTTCTTCGTTGCCGCCGTGCAAGCGGCCCGAGAGATCGCCGCCGACGAGCGGAAGGTGATGGAGTCGTTCGGCTACAAGGTCGTCTACACGCGCGAGATCGGGCCCAACGAGACCAACTTCACCGGCGACGTCATCCAGATGCGCAACCAGGGCGTGAAGATGCTCGTGTACTCGGGCGACGTCGGAAACATGGGCCGTCTGGCAGCAGCCATGGATCAGCAGAACTTCAAGGTCACCGTGCCCAACTGGGGCAACGCCATGTACGACGAGCAGGCGTTCAAGATCGCCAGCCCCAAGGCACTCGAGGGCACGGTCATCGACTCCGTCTACGCCATGTTCCTGGGAGAGGACGCCCAACGGATCCCTGAGATCTCCCTGTTCAACGAGTGGATGAAGAAGGTCGACCCCAACCAGGTCGTCGATCTCTTCGCCTTCTACGGATGGCTCTCGGGTCGGCTGTTCGTCGAGGCTGCCCAGAAAGCGGGCGCCCAGCTCACCCGCCCGAAGCTCATCACCACGCTCTCTCAGATGGGGACGTGGGACGGGAACGGTTCAGTGGGGCCGGTGGACATCGGGCAGAAACGACCGTCGGACTGCTACATGGTGCTCAACATCCGCAACGGCAAGTTCGTCAGGACCAAGCCGACGGACAAAGCCTTCGAATGCATCCCCAACGGTTACGCGTACCTGTAATCAATGTCGCCCTAGCGGTCATCTGTGTGCGACCGGTTAGGCGGGCACGGACGACGGCATCACGTCGAGCACGTTCGGCTGGCCGGCCTTGTAGAGCGCAGCGTCGGCCCGCTTCGTGTCCGCGTAGATTGGCGGTTGCCAGAGCCTCTGTATGACCGCGGGTGCGGCGTTCGAGCCTGAACGCTGCAGCACGGCGTTGGCCGCTTGGCGCCCCGCCTCGTTGGCGCCCTCCATCGTCGCCAGGTCGACGTCCACGCGCACGTAGTCGGAGGCGAGGAAGAGGTTCGGGACGGACGTGTGCGAGTCGGGCCGGTACCGGAGGGACCCAGGGGTGTTGATCAACAACGGCTCCGTGCTGAACGCTGGGCCCTGCTCGGGATGAGTGATCGCCGGGTCGAGGAACCAGCGCACGACCATGTCGTCGGTCAGCACCTCGTCGTTCGGCGCGTTGAGCCCTTGCTTCATCTGCGCCCAGCACTCGTTGGCGATCTCGATCGGCGTGCAGCGCACTGCGGGCCTCTTGTAGAGGATGCCGGGCGTGAACCAATCGGAGATGTCGACGGAGAGGACATCCCCGACGTGCCCGTCGCCGTAGTCGCGCGGTAGGTCGCGCTTCCAGAAGAGCCCTTGGTTGATCGACGTGAGCGCCCACGGCGACTCGACGAACGCCACGTGTCCTCTGATCGCCCGTGGCGGGATCCGGTTCAAGAAGAACTGGATCCCGTTCATGTAGTCGTACTCGAGCTTGTCCAAGCCCGCGAGCTCAGGGGCAAGGGCGCGCACCGGCGCGTCGAACAGCACACGCGCCTTCTCCACCGGCATGGCGGCGACGAACCAGTCGGCGTCCACCTGCAGCCGGCGGCCGGCGGCATCGACGACGTCGGCGCCGACGATGCGCCCGCCTCTTACGTGCAGTCTTCGAGCGGCGTAGCCGTGCACGAACTTGACGCCGAGCGACCGCAGGTGCGCCACCCACGGAGCGATCCACGCTTCGTTGGTGGGAGCATTCAGCAGCCGATCCGGAGCGCCGTAGCCGGACTCGCGCTGGAGCTCCGGAGAGCTCTGGGCCATTGTCGCCAGAAGGAACGCCTCCGCCATGAGCCCGATGGTGCGCGTCGAGGCCTTCGTGCCCTTCGCCGCCACCAGGTCCTTGGTGATCCCATTGCCCCACACGCGCTGGTACTTGGGCGAGAAGTGCTCGGCGTTGACGAAGTCCCACCACGACACCCGCTCCCACTGGCCCACTCGCCGCTCGTCGCTGCTCGTCAGGAACACCATCAGCTTGCGGAGCACGTACTCGCTCTCGTTGGGGGGGATCTTGGAACCGATGCTCCAGAGCGTGACCAGCGACCGCACGCCGCGCTCGAAGCCGGTCTCGTCGAACCTGGGTGTCGTGTAGAGCTTCTCGCTGCTGTCCTTGAAGACGATCAGCGTCTCGGTGGCGGTCACGAGGTTGTCGAGGACGCCGTTGGGATTTCCGTTGACGGGGATGCGCCGCATCGTGTCGGGGATGTTCTTGTAGAAGCCGGGGAAGAAGCGGAAACCGTGCTCACCGGGCAGGTCGTGCCGGCCCCCCTTGGCGGTGCCGGGGATGGGGATGCTGCGAGCCTTGCCGCCGAGCGCCTTCGGCTCGAACACGGTCACGTCGAAGCCGCGCTCGGCGAGCTCGTGCGCCGCGGTCAGCCCACCGACGCCGCCGCCGAGGATCGCAACCCGCATCTTCAGAGCTCGCGGCCCTCGGCGCGAGCTGGCCAGCGCGGGCACCGAGAGCTGGCCGGAGGCGATGGCGGCGGCGCCCGCCCCTACCAGGAACCTCCGCCGTGAGATGTGGTGAGTGTCGTGGGTCATTGTTGTCGTGGGTCCTTGTGGAGTTAACCGGCGCGCGATGCGGCTCGCCGTCCGGACCGCGCTCGCCGCGGCCGGGCTGCCGTGCCCGAGCGTTGGATGGCGGACGCGTCGGTGCCGAGGTAGGACTCGATGACCGCGGGGTGGGCGAGCACGTCCTTCGGTGACCCGGTGGCGATCACCGTTCCCAGCTCGAGGGCGACGAGCTCGTCGCACAGCGACGACATCAGGCCCATGTCGTGCTCGATGATGCAGATCGAGCATCCCGTCTCCGCCTGGATCGTGCGCAGGAGCGGCCCGAGGGCCTCGGTCTCTTTCTGGGCCACGCCCGCCGAAGGCTCGTCGAGGAGGACCACCGCCGGGTCCTGCGCCAGTACGCACGCCAGCTCGACGATGCGGCGGGTGCCGGTCGAGAGATCGCCGATGGGAACGGTGGCGAAGCCGCCGAGACCGAGCAGGTCGATGAGCTCGGCGGCTCGCCGATAGGCGGCAGCGTCGGAGACGACCGCCGCGGGCAGCGCGAGCGCGGCGGCAAGAGGATCGCGATTCGCCAGGTGCCGTTCGAGGGCCACGACGATCGTCTCGGCGACGGTGAGGGACGGGAACAGCAGAGCCTCCTGGAACGACCGCCCGAGGCCCATCGCCGCCCGCTTGTGCGGCGCCCAGTCGGTGATGTCGTGGCCGCCCAGTACCACGCGGCCGCCCTCGGGAACGAGGAACCCAGAGATGACGTCGAACAGCGTGGTCTTGCCCGCGCCGTTGTGGCCGATGAGGCCGACGATACGACCGGGCGGCACCGTCAGATCGGTGTCGCTCAGGGCGGTGATGCCTCCGAAGCGCTTCACGATCCCGTGACACTCAAGAGAGATCCCGCGGTCGTTGCGCTCGACGTCGACCTCACCCTTGCCGTTGCCCGCCGCGGCCTTCGGGGCGTCGCCGATGAACACCGAACGGAGGATGTCGGGGCGTTCGAGCAGGTCGGCCGTGGGCCCCTCAAAACGCACGCGGCCCTTCTCGAGGAACACCGCCCGTTTCGCCAGTACCAGGGCGACGTTCACCGATTGCTCGACGACCACGATGGTCGTGCCCGCGGCATGGATCTGGCGGACCTTGTCGATCAGCTGGCCGACGATCGTCGGCGCCAGCCCGAGGGACAGCTCGTCGATGAAGAGGACCTTGGGCTTGGTGACGAAGGCCATCGCCAGCGAGAGCTGTTGCTGCTCGCCGCCCGAGAGACTCCCGGCCTGCTGGTCTTGGCGCTCGCGGAGGATGGGAAACAGATCCATGACCTCTTCGCGGGCGGCGGCTGCCGCCGACCGATCCTCGCGCAGCAGCCAGCACGCCAGCCGCAGGTTCTCAGCGACGGTCAGGGTGGGGAAGACGCCCCGGCCGCCGGGCATCATCGACAGCCCGCGGCCGGCGACGTCGAACGCCTCCTCGCCCCGCAGCGACTCGCCCGCCAGCCTCACCGCCCCGCCCGTTGGAGGAAGCAAGCCGACGACCGCCTTGAAGACCGTCGATTTGCCCGCGCCGTTGGTGCCGAGGAGGGCGACGATCTCACCCTCGGCAACTTCGAGGTCGACGCCGAAGAGCACCTGCAGCGATCCGTAGGACGCCGTGACCTCTTGGCACGACAGCAGCGGTTCGGACGTTGATGCCGCAGCGAGGCGCTGCCCGTTGCCGTGGACGCCCGCGGCCTCTTCCTGGAGCAGGTGTGCCTGGTCGTCGGCCCCCTCGGCGGCCAACGATTGGGCCTGGATCAGCGAGCCGGCGGCCGCGCCCACTTCGAAGGCAATGCCCCTGCGGGCGGCGAGGAACTTGACGATGCGGTCGCGTGCCGCCTCGATCGCCTGCCCGACGCCACCGGGCACGACGAGCAGCACGAGTAGCAGCAGGCTTCCCGTGGCGAGCGGCGCAATGGAGGCGGCCTGCGCGGAGAGCACGCCGATCCCCGCGATCAGACCCTGTGTGATCGCCAGCCCGCTCAGTGCGCCGGCGATAGAGCCGAGACCGCCGACGACGGCCATGCTGAAAAGCACGACGCTGTCCTGCACCGGGAAGGCGCCGAACCCGACGCCACGCTGGAGCACGCCGTATAGCGCGCCCGCCAGCCCCGCGAGGATCCCGGCGATGACCATTCCCGAAAGGCGCACACGCGCCACCGGTACCGCCATCGCCGCGGCCGCCCGCGCGTTGTCGCGGCTGGCGAGGAGTGCCCGACCTGTTCTTGCCCGCCGCAGCGACCGCACGACCACGATCGCGAACAGGAGCAGGCCGAGGCAGACGTAGTACATCGTGCGCTCGGAGTCGAAGGGGAAGCGCTTCAGCCCGACCGGACGGCCGATCGACGTCGGGATCCAGTCGGGGTAGTTGGTCGGGTTGAGGAAGAACTGGTCCATGGCCGCAGCGAAGGCGACACTCGTGACGGCCAGGAACAGCGGCTTGACCCGCAGTGCGGGCAGACCGAGCAGCAGCGCCGCGAGCGCTCCCCCGGCGGCGCCGGCGAGGAGGACGAAGACGAGGTCGACGTTGAGCTTGTTCATGAGGTCACCGGCGGTGACCGCGCCCAGCCCGACGATGGCGTACTGGCCGAGGCTGATCGTCCCCGACCAACCCGACAGCACCACGATCGAGAGGATCGCCACGCCGAGCAGCAGGTAGCCGGCGTAGGTGTGGGTGCGGCTGGGACCGACAACCAGCGGCATGGCGACCGCGCCCGCGCCGAGCATCACGAGGAGCGCCACCCGCCCGTAGACCACTTCGGGGAGGCGAGCCACCGCCGACGGCAGCGCCCGGCTCGACGCCGACAGCGACAGCGACGACTCGCCCGCGGCCTCCGCCCGGGAGACGTCCCACCGCTGAACGAGCATGGCGACGACGATCACCACTAGGAAGAGGACAGTTCCGAGCGCGACCTTCTCGAAGTTCTGGAAGGCCACGGCGTTGAGGACGCCGAGCCCCAGCCCGACGCCGAACGCCACCGGCAGCGACTCCATCTTGGCGACCACGGCGGCAGCCAGCGCAGGCAGGAACACGCCGGCACCGACGAACGGGCTGGCGGGCAGGCCGCGTGTCGGCGCGTTCAGGACCATGACGAGCGCGGCGACGCCGCCGACGATCATCCACACGAGTCGCGCGAGACGATGGATGGGAATGCCGAGAAGTTGGGCCCGGTCTGGGTTCTCGGCGATGGCGCGCACGGCCGTGCCTGCCTCGGTGCGCAGGAGGAACCATGACAGCCCGGCGAGCACGACGGGCACGATGGCCACGGCGACGAGGTCGTCGCCGTAGAAGAGGCTGTTGCCGATGCTGAACTGGACGTGGGAGAACGTCGTGTGGAAGGTGTGGGGGAGCACCGCGCCCTTCCCGACGAAGGGGATCATGAACTGCAGGCCGACGAAGACCTGCAGGAGCCCGATGGTGGCGACGGTGACGACCAGCCGCGGCGCGTTCACGAAACGTCGCATGACCCGCTCCACCGCGACGCCCGCCCCGATCCCCGCGGCGACGCCGAGAGGCACGCAGACCAGCCACGGCACGCCCTTCTCGGCGGCGAACACACCGACCTCGGCGGCGAAGCCGCCCATGGCGCCGTAGGAGAAGTTGATGACCCGAGTCGTGCGGTAGACGAGGACGAGCCCGAGCGCCAGCAGCCCCGACTGGCACCCGAGCACCGCGCCCTGGGCCATGAAGCCGCGGGGCCAGGCACCCGGGAAGAGCTGGGAAAGCAGTGCGAGCGCGGCGGCCGCCGCCACACCCAACGCAAAGCGCTGCTGGCGGCTGGTCAAGCGGGTGGGCCCTTGAGGTAGACGAGCGGCGGCCCGCCACTGGGGAGACCGCCTAGCGGGTAGCGCTGCCCGTTGTCGGCGTAGGTCCCAGGCTGGTCGTTGTAGCTGGAGATACCAGTCGGGTCCCACCACACCACGCGGCCGTCGACGTTCGGCGTCCACGGGTTCTCGGCCGTGAACCTCCACGCGCCGGCCTGTCCGAAGCCGCCGGGGTAGCGCTGGTAGCCATCGAGGAAGGTCTGGGGCGTCAGGTGGGGTCCGGCCATCTGGATGCCGATGGCGAGGTGCTCGAGCGTGTAGAAGAGGATCTGGCCGGTCAGCTCGGCCATGGTGTTGCCGGGGTCGACGTCCTTGTACGCGCGGTAGGCGTCGCTCGCCCGGTTGGGCTGCTGCTTGGCGAGGTAGCTCACCCCGAAGGCGTGCTTCCACTCGTCCGGGGTCATGAGCTGCCCCACGTAGTCGGTGTCGGTGAGCCCCGCGCCGGTGAGGACCCACTCGGGGTAGTACTTCTGCGACTGGGCCTTGTCGCCCATGAGCAGCGGCAGCACCGGGTCGGTGGCGAGGATGATGGAGGTGACGCCCGCGCTCTTCATGAACGCGACAAGGTCGCCCGGGCCGGTTCCGGTGATGAAGTTGAGATCGAGGGGATAGGGCTTCTCGACGACGTCGAGCCCCGCCGCCCGCATCTGCCGAACCCCCACCTTGGCGCAGTCCTGGTAGATGGGGTTGTCGGGCGCCAGCAGGGCGAACTTGCGGGGCTTGCCCTTCTGCTCCCCTCCGGCGTACTCGGCGTTCTTGCCTCGGAGCTGCTTGAGGACGAAATCGCTGGTGGCGATGGTGACCTTGGTGCAGTCGGGGACGACGCTGAAGGCGAACGGCGAGTGCGCTTGGAACCATTCGCGGGAGAAGTACAGCGAGTTCAGGGCGATGACCGGCGGCTTCTGCTTGGTGAGCGCGTCGGAGTAGGGCTCGGTCAGCGCGAAGGCGTCGGCGAAGATCTTCACTTCCTTCGACGCCTTGGTGGCGTCGGAGGTGGCGAGGTCCTTGCCCCCGCCGAGCGCCTCCTTGAGCAGGTCGCCGTCGCCGTCGAAGATCTTGATGTTGAGCTTGCGCCCGTAGAACTGGAAGTGGCGGTTGAAGTACTCCGCCAGCACGCGGTAGGTGCGCTCGACGTCGGCCTGGGTCTCGTTGATCTGGATCTTGCCGCCGGTGAGCTGATTAGCGAGCTTGGCGATGTTCGGGATCTTCAGGCGCCGTATCCCGACGTCGATGCTCGTGGCCGTGACTCCCGGGCTGGTGGCGCCGCCGTTGTCGCCCGACCACTTGATGCACGGCGGTGAGTACGGGTCGGTCGGCACCTGCTTGCCGGGGCAGTACTCGGCGTGCGACGGCGCGCCCCTGGCGGCGGCGCTCGCCGCGAGGGTTGCTCCGCCGGCGCCGGCCTGTGCCGCTCCGCTGCCAGCGGCGGCCGCGCCTTCGCTCGCGCCGGCCGCGGCCGCGCCTGCGCTCGTCCCGCTGGCGACGGTCTCCTTCTCGGGCTGGACGGTCGGCACGAGGAAGGCGACCAGCAACAGGGCGAGGACCAAGCCGAGCAGCGGCCCGTAGCCCTTGAGCAGCCGCTGGTCGGCGCCGGCGAGCTTTGGTCGTTCGTTCACGGTCGTCATCCCTGTACCTCTTCTCGTACGAGGAGCCGGCGCCGGCG
>Ga0070708_100003205_pt1 | contig 12760 bp, 12 predicted proteins | sample KBSK5503metaG_FD_65469 | JGI IMG/M metagenome (GOLD analysis project Ga0070708, IMG submission 65469) | Corn, switchgrass and miscanthus rhizosphere microbial communities from Kellogg Biological Station, Michigan, USA - KBS K5-50-3 metaG | ecosystem: Host-associated > Plants > Roots >...
AACCGGGGGGTGCGGCCGCTCGTGCCCCTTCTCGTGGGCCTAGTCCCGGTAACAATCTGGTACGCGTTCGTCGCGTCGCGCTTCGGGCACGTGCCGGTGCTCGATCCGTATCTTCGAACGGCGACGTCCAGTATCCCGGTGGTCGCCCTCATCAAGTCGTTCACGGCTGCATATTCCAGTAGCTCGGTGGCCGCGCTGCTGATCCACCTCGTCATGGCCGGCGTGTTGGTGGCCCTGTTCCGGTCTTCTTTTTTCGCGCTCGTCGGCGCTGTGGTAACCACCCAGATACTCGTCTCGGGACCATACGTGTGGCGGTTCATCGGCGAAGCGTTCCGTGTGTCCGTGCTTATCCAGATTTTCCTGCTCCTCGCGCTCATCGCCTGGCGGCGCCCGGTCGTCGCTGAGCCCAAGGCCGTTCCTGCGGTCGCTCGAACATGAAAGAGTCGACCACAGGACCAGCCTCGGCCGCGTCGACCGCCGTTCGCGCCGCCCTCGTCGGCGGTGCGTTGGCGTTCGTTATCATCGGCGTCGCCAGCCGGTTCGACGTCCGGAAGATGACGTTCGGAGATGGTGTTCTCTACCGCTACGTAGCAGAGAATCTCGCAGCCCCGCCCGCTCAGATCGCGCACGATCTGGGCGGTCACGGAACGGCCTTGAGATACGGCCGCATCGTGCTTCCCGCCATGACCTGGACGCTCTCGGCTGGGAACTCGCACGGGATGGAATACGTACAGCCGCTTCTGATGATCGTCGCAGCTGCGGCGATCGCGGCGGGGACAAGGTTGCTTTTCACCTCCTCCGGGCCGCTCATCTCGCTGACGCCGTTTGTGGCGCCCGGTCTCACCACCTCGCTGGCCGGTGGATTCGCGGAACCGGTGGCGGTGGCTTTCGTCATCTGGGCGGTGGTTCTAACGAGGAAGGGCTGGTGGCTTGGTGCCGCGCCGCTGCTCTCACTCGCCATCCTCACACGAGAGAATGCCGCCGCCGCCCTCGTGGGACTTGCGGTCTGGTGCCTGCTCAAGGGGAAACCCCGCGGGGCGGCAATCCTGGCGACCTCGCTAGTCCCTGTGGGGGCGTGGTACTTGATCGTCCGTGCGCGCTTCGGATTCCTGCCACAGAACGATCCATTCCTGAGACACACAGTGAACGCGTTCGGACCTCCCTTCATCGCGGCCTGGCGATCACTAACCCAGTCCGGCGGTCTCGCGACGCTGATCGTTGCGATCCACCTCGTCATCGCGATCTGGGCGCTATACCTTTGGCGCTCGAGCGACCTCGGCGCGATCGCCGGCGCATCCGCTCTGCAGTTGATGTGGAACGGTCCGCCCCAGTGGCATTACGTCGGAGATGGCGTCCGTCTTCAGGTGTTCCTCGAGGTGTCCTTCGTACTTGTCGTGTTGGAACGCGTGATTAGTGGACGGCGCGAATCTGGGCTTCGGCTCATGGGTGCACGACCAGGTTGACGGCCAGCGAAATCCACAAGCCCGCGGCGCCGATCGCGAGTCTCTCCAGATTCTTCCGCCCGGCGAGCAGAACGACGCAGCCAAGGACGTAACATTCGACGAAGGCGCGCAAGAAGCCCCAATGGTGCTGCCAGATCGCCTCGCTATAAACCAGAGCGAGCGCTAGACCGACCAGGAATCCATAGGTCGCGAACGAGGGCGCATCCATGCGCCGTACTTCGCGAAGGACAGTCACCGCGAACGCGATCATAGCGACCGAGAGGATGACCTGATAGGCGGTCTGTAGCCCGCTGCCCTGCGGCCAGCCCTTGACGGCGACTGCAAGCCCCCAGAAGGGCGCAGCCAGATCGACGCCCCCGCCTTGGCCGACAGGAAACTCACCCCATCGCGTGTACAGAAAGAACTGCCACGCGGCGTAGATCGCGATAGGAATACCGGCCGGGTAGAGGGGAACGCGCTCGGCCCGAAACGTCGGGCGGGATCGTTCAGCGGCCCACGCGATCGCCACACCGATTACAAGGAGCAGGGCCGTCTCTCGCGTCAGCATCGCCGCGACGATGCACGCGGTCGCCGGTACGAACCGGCGTCGTATCAACAGCAAGATCGCCCCGACAGTGAATGTCGCGGCGACGATCTCGGCGGTGTCCAGACCGAGCGACACTACGAATCCGGGGTACAGAGGCAACAGCAACCCCCACATAGCGCGACGCCCGAGCGCCTCAGCGATAGCTCCTCCGATCCAGCCGATCGCGCCAAGCCCGGCCACGTTCATCAGCACAAGCGCCCAGCCGACGGCGTCCGGCCGTCCGCCGCCCGAAACGAGCCAAGCGACGAGCGGATAGACAATGCGTTGCTGGCGAAACGGCGCCAGGTCGAGAGGGATGCCGTGATCGAGCCGAACATGCGTGAATGGGTCCAGCGCCAGCCGGTAGAACACCGCTCCGTCGAATCCAACCTCGTGCGGCCGGATTAGCAGTTGGCGGGGCGCGGTCTTCGGATTGACGTAGATTCCTCCGGCGTGGACAAAACCCGTTGGATTCCAGGAGTAGGAACGGAGCCGGAGAGCCGTGAAAGTCGACGCCATCATGAGCGCTGCAAGTCCCACAACGACAGGACGGTTCCAGCCGTTTCTCCGAACGGTTCTCTCGGAGCCCTTCGTTCGGAGTTCCACGCCGGTCAACGAGATCGCCTCATCCCTCTCACCGCGGCCTCACGTTACGGCATGGTGCAGGTGTCTGAAGGGAAGTCGGCGCGCAGATCCCACGCCTGCGTGAATAGCGCCACGATCCCGAGGGCGTAGAGGGGGAGGAGCGGCCGCGTGAAGTTCTCCCACGCATGCCACACGTCGGGTCCGGCAACGACGGCGAGGGCGATGTTCGCCAGAGCGACGACGGCAAGCAGGTCACTCCTTCTCCGGAGCGCGAGCCCAACGATGATCGCGACACCGATCGCGAGCGCAAACAGGTTCGCCCTCGTGTTCTCCCAATGCGGGAAGGCGCGAACGAGCCCGGTGAAAGGCGCTGCAAGTCGGCCTTGGCTGCTCGGTAGGACACCCACTCGCAAGCGCACCCACGCGATCCACGAGCCCCACAAAACGACCGGAACCGAGACAGCAGCGAGACGATGGAGCCGTTGCGCGCGCATCAGTTCCACCACCCCGAGGGTCGCGGGGACCACGAGCGTCGTCTCGCGCGCGAACGCCGCCAAGACGAAAAGCGCCGACGCCGGCCACACCCGTCCGTCCTGCCACTTGATCAACGCCAGTGCGACCAGGCCCAGCGCCAGCAGCTCCGATCCTAGGCCGCCGAGTACCGCGATCGCTCCGGGAGTCAGCAACACCGCGATGCCTGCCAAAGGCGATCCGAACCGACGTTCAGCGAGCAGCGCGCACGCTCCCGCGCCGAACCCGGCGGCGAGCACGCTCAATACGACGAGCGCGGGCCCGATCGCACCCGGACGTCCCAGCGAAACAGCTCGCACTAGAAAGGGCAGCAGGGGCCTCTGCGCCCGGTACGCGGCTTCCCCCCTGGACGAGAACACCTGGGGCCGGTGCAGCGAAGGATCCAGCGCCAACGCGACGTAGAATTGCCCGTCGCCGGACGCGAGAAATCGAGCGAGCCGCGAATCCGGATCAGGCAGGTCGATGACGTACGGGTGTCCCTCCGTCCGATCGTTCGGTCCGATCCGGACGATCCTCACGCCGGCAACGATGCCGGCTGCGAGGACGCCGACAAGCGCGACTACGACGACCGGACGCATCGCCGTCGCTATGGCTCGAGGCGCTGGCGGAACACCGGCGCCGGGAGCTGGTCAACGGGAACCGTGTCGTCCGAGAGCGGTACCAATGGGCGCGAATGTACAAACGCATCGAGTTCTGCCGATGCGATCATCGAAGGTGTCGGCGGGTCCGTTATTCGAGACGCCATGACGACGACGACGTGTCTCGAGAGGCTCTCGGTGGCCATGGCGAAGCGGAGAGGACCCGCACCTCCGCTTCCTCAGCCCCGATCGCGCGCCTGCCGGCGCAGCTCCCGGACCGTTCCATAAAGGTTGGCGGAACGCTCGAGCGTCTTTCGTCCCGCCTCCACCTCTTGCTTGGTTCCCTTGAGGACGCGATGGACGACGGCTTCAAGTTCCGAGGGCAGAAACGGCTTGGCGATGTGGACGGCGGCGCCGGAGGCGACCTCGCGCATCACGCCGTCCGGATCGTGCTTCGCGGTCACGACGATTACCGGCGTGCCGGCCCGGCTCGGCATCTCGCGAATCTTCTCGAGCACCTCGTAGCCCGTCATCCGCGGCATCATGATGTCGAGCACCACGAGATCGAAGCGCGTGCGCTTCAGCTTCTTGAGGGCTTCCTCTCCGTCGGCAGCCTCGGTGACCGAATGCCCGGCTCCGCGCAACGAGTGGAAGATCACCGTGCGCTGGTCGGCCTCGTCGTCGACGATCAAGATCTTCGCCACGCGGCCTCCTTCGGCCGTCGCGGGAACCCTACTCGCCGCGCGGCGGCGAGGAGACGAGGCCGAGCCGGAACGCTTCTGCGACTGCTTGGGCACCGGTAGCGACCCCCAGCTTCGAGTAGATGCTCGTCAGATGATTCTTCACTGTTTTGATCGAAACGAAAAGCTTCTGCGCCACCTCGGCCGGACGGTTGCCTTCCGAGAGCAGGCGCAGGATCTCGAGCTCGCGCTCCGTCAGCCGGCTCCCGCTCCCCCCGCGCTTGCCGCCGGCGAGGTCGATCACGCGCCGCGCGATAGCGGGGGAGAGGTACGAGCCACCCTCGGCCACCGCGCGGACCGCCTGAAGGAGTTCGTCGGTCGAGGCGGTCTTGAGCACGTAGCCGTCGGCGCCGATGCCGATCGCGCGCGAGATACTCGCGTCGTCCTCGTGCATCGTGAGAAAGAGGAACCGGACTTCGGGGGCGGCCTGGCGAAGCTGGGTCGCCATCTCGAGCCCGTTGCCGCCGGGCATCGTGATGTCGAGGATCGCGAGATCGGGCTTGAGCTGCTTGATCAGCGCGAGTCCCTCGTCGCCTCGGCCCGCCTCGGCGACAACCTCGAAGCCGGGCTCGGCCTCGAGCGTCTTGACGAGGCTCTGACGGACGAGCGTGTGGTCCTCGATGATCACAACTCTCGTTGTCACGTTCCCCCAGTCCTTTCTTGCTTCTATTGCCTTTCGGCAGGTTTGTACTCGAGCGTAACCCGAGTTCCCCCGCCGGACCTCGGACCAAGGTGCAACTCCGCCCCGATCGCCTCGCTCCTTTCACGCATCGCCTCTAGTCCCACCCCACCCCGGACCGACGCACGGCGTCGTGGCCGGAGACCGATCCCGTCATCCTCAACCTGGAGCTTCAATACCGCGGCCCCCGCGACGAGCGTGACGCGGACTTCCGTCGCGCTCGCGTGGCGCAGCGCATTCGACACGGCCTCTTGCGCGATGCGGAAGATTTCCGCTTCGACGCCGGCCGGGAGCCGGACTTCGCCGCGCGCCTCAAAGATGATCTCAGGCCCGCCGATGCCGCGTAGGTCCGACAGGTAGGCGCGCAACGATCCGACGATCCCTTCCGCCGAAACCGACGAGCGAAGGCCGAAGATCATCGAGCGCACTTCGCCGGACGCGCGGTTCACGACGCGGGAAAGTCGTTCGACTTCTCGTCTCACGGATTCCGGTGTCTGGCCTCCGTGCCGCGCCATGAAATCCAGCTCAAAACGCAAATGCGTGAGCGCCTGGGCGACGCCGTCGTGAAGCTCGCGGGCGAGACGCTTGCGCTCCTCGTCAATCGAGATCTCCCGGACGCGCGAGAAGAGGCGGGCGTTCTCGACTGCGACGGCCGTCTCCTGGGCGATCTGCTGCAGGAGAAGGCGGTTCGCGGCGTGCTGCGAATGGTCCGGGCACGCTGCCAGCAGCACTCCGAGCGGGACGCCCTCGCGCCGCATCGGCGCGAGGAGCCAGCAGTCGAACCCCCCGAGCGCCTGCGCGGTCACCTGATCGAGGTCGGCTTGGGTCACGACGCGCGCCGAGCCGTGCACCATCCCGGCGAGATCGGCGGCCCCGCCGACATTGTCGGGGTTGCGAACCCCGTACGAGCCCACCACCGCGAGGTTCCCCGCCTCCCAAACCAGCATGCAGCCGGCGGTGGCTCGCACGCTGTCCTGGATCTCCTGCATCGCCGCACCCGCGACGGTGCCAATCTCGAGTCCGCCCGGAAGTGTTCGCGCGATCCGGTACAGAGATGACAGGACGCGGTTCGCCTCGGCCAAGAGATCGCTCGTGGTTCCGGTGCCCGGCGTGCGCCAAACGCGGGAAGCGAATCCGCCGGCGATCCCGGCGAGCGGCGCCAGCGCGTACCACGCGACGACTTCCTGCGCGTTGATCGTGCGATCGCCGAGACCGTTCACGATCAAGGGCGTCGACGCGGCCGCGATGACCAACCCGGCGAGACCGCCCCAACGTTCGTCGTGCGTCAACCCGGTCGTCGCCGCGACCACGAGAGCGAACGGGATGTAAGGGCTTGAAACGCCGTCGGTCGCCGCGACGAGCGCTGCAGCGACGGCTAGGTCGGCTCCGATCCAGACCACGGATGGACGGCGCATCAGCCAACGGAATGTGACGTAAACGAACGCCAGCGCGAGGATCGTGGCGCGCGTCGCCTTCACCCCGGGCCCGGCCACCTCGAGGACCGCGGCGATCGCGATCGCCGCCATCCGAGCCGGTCCTGCCAGCGAGCGCCAGCGAACGAGCTTGTGGCCGAGGAGGCCGGGTGCCTCCTCAGGATCGCCCATCCCGAGCGCAAGTCGCACGGTGCGATGGAGCTCAGCCGGCACGAACGGCCGGGTGATGATCCGGTCGACGCCGGTCGTGATCGCCGTACGCGCCGCCCGGGATCCGTCGACCACCGCGAGGATCTTCGGCGCCGGGCTCGCTGCGAGCAGATCGGCCAACGGCATCGAGTGGGCGCCGACGCCGACGATCACGAGGTTGGGATTCATGTCGAGCACGGTCTCGGCGGTCACCGAGGGATCGGTCTCCACCACGTCCGCTTGCGGGAAGTTGAGGCGCAAGAGGAACGCGAGGTAGGGGTCGGGTTCAGCCACGACGATGCGAGGCCCGGCCGGGACGTGCACCGGCCTGTCGCGGTCCGCACGACGTTCGAGCCGAGAAGATAGGACGCTCAACGTGAGCTGCTCCTCATCGCAGGATCAATGGGGGTTCGCTTATTTATGTCGGCATGTCACGGGCCACTCTTACGCGGAACGAGCGCCGATACAAAGCACCCGTTCACCAGCGACGATAGCGCGGCATCCTGGGGGTCTGCCCACTCTCGGTAGCCGACCGGCCTGCTGGGCGGCCGATCCATGGCCCGACAAGCCTTCCGGGCGCCGCTTGCGCGTCGCACGTGCAGTGCGGAAGCATTCCGGCGTGCTCGTCTCCGCGAAGCTGGCGCCGACCTTCGAGTATGGGGTGCTCGAGGAGTTCTGGCGCGCAGCGGACGACCTCGGTTTCCACGCGGTCTGGGACTACGACCACTTCTACGGATTGACCGACCCCAGCGGCGCGAGCTTCGAGGGCTGGACGACGCTGGCCGCCATGGCGGTCGTGGTCCGCCGGGCCCGGGTCGGCTGCATGGTCACCGGCGTCACGTATCGCCACCCCGCCGTGCTCGCGAACATGGCCGTGACGGTCGATCACATTTCGGGCGGGCGGCTCGAATTCGGGATCGGAGCCGCGTGGCACGAACCCGAACACCGCGGCTACGGCATCGACTTCCCTTCCGCGGGCACGCGCGTCGCGATGCTCGACGAGGCGCTCGCGGCGATCAAGATGCTCTGGACGCAGGACGTTTCGAATCTCGAGGGACGGTTCTACCGACTCGCCGACGCGCGGTGTGTTCCGAAGCCGGTTCAGCGGCCTCACCCGCCGATCGTCGTCGGCGGGACGCAGCCGAAGATGCTGCGCGTGATCGCACGACACGCCGACGAGTGGAACACGCCGGGCCTCGCCGGGCCCGACGAGTGGGCACGGGTCTCGAAGATGCTCGACGAAGCGTGCGCGGAAGTTGGGCGCGATCCTCGCGAAGTGCGCCGCTCGGTACAGCTGTTCCTCCACCCGGCGCAGGAGGGTCAGGTCGATGCGCTCCTCGGCACGCTTCCGCTCTACGAGCAAGCGGGCTGCCAGCACGTCGTTCTTTCCTTCTATCAACCTCCGACTACCGAGCAGCTCGAGCGCTGCGCTCGACTCCGGTGAAACTTCGGAGCAGCCACCCCGACATTGCGGTCGAACGCGTCCGGGCGTTCCTGAAGGGGTTGCCCGATGCGGAGGGTTACGAGATCGTCGTGCGGCCCTTGCGCTACCGCACCAGGCCACACCTTGCCGCGTACACCGAATTCGACGAGCGCCGCATCACCATTCAGGTGCCGGAACCGTTTCTGCCGTTTGGAGAGATCGTTCAGTACGGAGCCAAGCGCATCGCCGGCAAAGGGATACGGTTCGTCTGGCTCTCTGAAGGCCTCACGTTCCGGACGCAGCGCGAGGTCGTCCGCTTCCTCTATTGCCATGAGTGGTACCACTACTTCCTGAAGGAAGAGCTCGGTCAGAAGAGCGCGGCGGAGACCGCTTGTGATCGGTTCGCGCTCCACAATTACCGCCGCCGGAACGTGACGGCGGCGGACGCACGGGCGGCGCTCCGCCGTACCTCGTGAAACGGAACTCGCACGTGCGGACCGGCGCCGGCCTCTCCACGGAGCCGGATACCGCTGCTGCCGTCATCGAAGCGGCTACCCAAGCGCTCGCTCCTCTCGAAGGGTCGTCGTGCGACCTCGCATTCATGTTCGCCTCGCCGCATCACGCTGCCGCGCTGCCGATCGCGCTCGCGGTCGCCCACTCGACCTTGCAGCCCCGGGCGATCCTCGGTTGCGTCGGGATCTGGATCGTCGGCGGCGCGCGCGAGGTGGAAGACTCCCCGGCGGTGTCGGTCTGGGCCGCGCATCTGCCGGAAACGGCGGTCGTCCCGTTCACGCTCACCTACGAGCGAGCGCCGGACGGCGACGTGTTCGTGGGCTGGCCGGACGAGATCCCAGACGGCGCCACAGCCCTCGTCGTCGCCGACCCGTACACGTTCCCGGCCGGCGCGTGGCTCGATCGCCTCAACGACGCCCATCCCGGTGTGCTCGTGATCGGTGGCATCGCATCGGGGGGCTCATCGCCGGGCGAGACGCGGCTCATCGTCGGAAACGAGATCCTCGCCGAAGGGTGCGCCGGCGTGCTGATCGCCGGACGGACCAAGGTTCGCGCCGCCGTGTCGCAGGGATGCAAACCGGTCGGCGAGCCGTACGCGGTGACGGCCGCGGAACGGAACGTCTTGCTTGAACTGGGCGGGCGGGCGCCGCTCGATCGGCTGAAGGAGATCTTCGCCACCGCGGGATCGGGCGACCGGCAGGCGATGCAGACCGGACTGCACGTCGGACGCGTCGTCGACGAGTACAAGACGGACTTCCAGCGCGGCGACTTCCTGGTCCGTAACGTGCTCGGAGCGGACGATGAATCCGGCGCGATCGCGGTCGGGGATCGGGTGCAGATCGGTGAGACGGTTCAGTTCCACGTGCGGGACGCGGCGAGCGCAGACGCGGACCTGCGCGCGATGGTTGCAGCGGTGGAGCGACCGGCCGGAGCCGTCCTGTTCACGTGCAACGGTCGAGGCACGCGGCTGTTCGGCATCCCCGACCACGACGCGTCGATCGTCGCGGAGGCGCTCGGTACATCCATCGCGGGATTCTTTTGTGCGGGCGAACTCGGGCCGGTTGGCGGGCGCAACTATGTCCACGGCTTTACTGCAAGTCTCGCGCTGTTCTACGAGTCCTAGCGGCTAGGATTCCTTTCATATGCTCCTGTTCCTGATCCGCCACGCCCTGACGCCCCAGACCGGCGACCGCTTGAGCGGTTGGACGCCCGGCATCTCGCTGTCCGAGGGCGGTCGCGCTCAAGCGAAGACGCTCGTCGAACGGATGCGGCCCGTCGCGCTCGACGCGATCTACGCGAGCCCGCTGGAGCGCTGCGTCGAAACCGCGCGGCCCCTTGCCTCATCGAAGGGCCTGCGCGTCCGCGTGCGCGAAGCGCTCGGCGAGGTCCGCTACGGCGATTGGGAAGGCAAGCGCCTGCGGACGCTCGCGAAGACGAAGCTCTGGCGCAAGGTGATGGCCCGGCCGAGCGAGGTTCGGTTCCCCGGCGGTGAGACGATCCGCGAAACGCAGTTCCGCGCGGTCGACGCGATCGAGGCTCTGAATCTCGCGCACCCGAACCGCTCGGTCGCCGCGGTGACGCACGCCGACGTGATCCGGGTGGTCCTCGCCCACTACGCCGGGGTGCACCTCGATCTATATCAACGGCTCTTGGTCGCGCCGGTGTCGGTGAGCGTGCTCTGGATCGGTCAAGGAGGTCCCCGGGTGTTGAAGGTCAACGACACCGGTTCGCTCGACGGGTTGAGCGTTCCGAAGAGGCGTCGCTCGTGAGCGAATCCTTCTCGCTCGACCCGGTGGAACGGATCGCGGCCGGCGCGGTCGGTGAGCCCGGCGATCGCACCTTCTACCTCCAGGCGCGCTCGGACGATCAGTTCGTGACGCTGCTCGTGGAGAAGGAGCAGATGCGAGCGCTCGCCCTCTCGATCGCGCAGATGCTCCAGCAACTTCCCGAACCGAGCGGATCGAAGCCCGACGTAGAAGCGGAGCCCGACCTCGATCAGCCGCTCTTGCCCGAGTGGCGGGTCGGGCCGATGGCGCTTCACTACGACGAGTCGCGCGACCGGATCGTGCTCATCGCGAGCGAGCAGCCGCCGCCGGAGGGAGAGGACGAGCCGCCCCCGGCCGAAGCCCCGGACCTTGCCACCGCCCGCTTCGTTGCTACGCGAGCGCAGATGCGAGCCCTCGCCGAGCACGCGCAGCGCGTCGTCGAGGCGGGGCGTCCGCGATGCCGCTTCTGCGGCTCCCCGATGAACGCCGACGGCCACGTCTGCACGGCGATGAACGGGCACCGGGAATCCTGAAATGACCACGCAGGTCTCGTCCGAGCGCGTGCTCGCGCTCCTCGGCGAGGGGACGATCGAACCCCTCGGACTGATTCCCGGCGCTTCGAACGACACGTTCCTCACTACGATCGGAGACGGCGAGCTCGAGACCTACGCCGTCTACAAGCCTCGCGACGGGGAGGCGCCGCTGTGGGACTTCCCCGACGGGACGCTCTATCGGAGAGAGATGGCGGCGTACGTGGTGAGCGAGGCGCTCGGATGGCAAATCGTCCCGCCGACCGTGATCCGCGACGGGCCATTCGGCGTCGGCATGCTTCAGCTCTTCATCGATCACGAGACGGCCGAGCACTTCCTGACGCTTGAAAAAACGCACCGCGACGTCTTCCGGCGTGTGGCGGCGTTCGACGTCGCGGTGAACAACGCCGACCGCAAGTCGGGCCACTGCCTCCTCCAGCGCGACACCGAGCGCATCTTCGTGGTCGATCACGGCGTCACTTTCCATGGGCAGCCGAAACTCCGCACCGTGATCTGGGACTACGCCGGCGAGCCCCTGCCGGCCGACGTGAAGTTCGACCTCGCCGGCCTGGCGACGAAGCTGACTGCAGGTGAGGTGCGTGAGGCGCTGATCCCGCTGCTGCAACCCGATGAGCTTGACGCTCTCGAAGCCCGAACTGCCGGATTGGTGAAGCATGGGAGCTTTCCCGAGCCGGGCCCGGGCCGTCCCTACCCCTGGCCGCCGGTGTAGCACTTCGGTACAACTAGCTCGCATGAGCCGACTCGACGTCCGGCGCGCCGCCGCGCTCGCGTGCGCATGCGGATTCCTCGTCGCGTGCTCGTCGAACGGCCACCAAGCGATCCCCACCCCGTCTGCTTCCTCGTCCTCGCCGAGCCCGTCTCCGACCCCGTCGTCCTCGCCGAAGCGCACGAGCCCGACGCCGACGCCTTCGAAGAAGAGCACTCCGAAGCAGACGCCGAAGCCTGCCGCCCCGGCATTCGACATCTCGCGCGTGCGCATCCGGCTCGTGTCGTTCATGGGCGGGCTCTCCTCTCCGCTGTTCCTCACGAATGCGGGCGACTCTTCGGGGCTTGTTTACATCGTGCAGCAGGGCGGTCAGATCATCGTGGCGGACGGCGCCGGGCATCGGAGGGGAACGTTCCTCGACATCCAGGGGCGGATCACCTCCGGCGGCGAGCGTGGGCTGCTCGGCCTCGCCTTCCATCCCGACTTCAAGCACAACCGCCGGTTCTTCGTCGACTACACCGACAAGAACGGCAACACCAACATCTCGGAGTTCCGTGCGACGTCGATGACGACCGCCGATGCCGGTTCGGAGCGGGTGATCCTGCACGTCGCGCAGCCGTACCCGAACCACAACGGTGGGATGGTGGCGTTCGGCGCCGACGGTTTTCTCTACATCGGGATGGGGGACGGCGGGAGCGCCGGCGACCCAAACAACAACGGCCAGAGCCTCGGGACGCTCTTGGGGAAGATCCTGCGCATCGACGTGAACCGCAAGGACGGCGGCTTGCAATACGCGATCCCCGGCACGAACCCGTTCGCGCACAGCTCCACGGCGCGTCACGAGATCTGGAGCTACGGCCTCCGCAATCCGTGGCGGTTCAGCTTCGACCGCTCGACGCACGGGATGTTCATCGGTGACGTCGGCCAGAACAACTACGAGGAGATCGATGTGGAGCACGCCGGCACCGGCGGGCGCAACTACGGCTGGCGCCAGATGGAGGGCTTCCACTGCTACAACCCGTCAACGGGATGCAACCG
>Ga0070708_100003209_pt1 | contig 12756 bp, 9 predicted proteins | sample KBSK5503metaG_FD_65469 | JGI IMG/M metagenome (GOLD analysis project Ga0070708, IMG submission 65469) | Corn, switchgrass and miscanthus rhizosphere microbial communities from Kellogg Biological Station, Michigan, USA - KBS K5-50-3 metaG | ecosystem: Host-associated > Plants > Roots >...
CCCGCCGGGACGTACAGGAGCGCACAGAGCATCACCATCTCGCACAGGAACCCGAGACGGATTTGCGTAGCGATGAAGGCGAAGCTCGAGAAGATGAGGAAGGCACCGAGTAGCTGCGTGGCGGGCACGAGCATGAGGAGGCCGGCGAGAATCTCCGTCGAGTACGCGAGGTGGTTCAAGGCCCGGAAGATCCAACTTCCGGGCCGCATCTGCGCGTAGAAGGCGCCCCAATAACCCCACCAGGGATTGATCATCCCCAGCTCCATCCCGTCGTTCTGCGGATATCCGGCGAGCACCTTGTAGGTGCCGGCGCAAAGCATGATGACCGCGAAGTCCACCTTGAACGCGACGAGGGCGGCCGTGCGCACGGTGCCGCTTGGGTCGTGCCGCAGGCCGTGCTCGAGGAAGAAGACGCAGGCGGCCAGCCAGTACGACATGAATCCGGGTGCGCCCATCCCGCGGAGCACGCCCTTCCATCGCATGCCCACGAAGTAGTACCGGCAGAGGAGGAGGTTCACGAGGGCAGCGACGACGGGGGCGCGGCCCAGCACGAGCCCGAGCGCGGCGAGCAGCCATAGCGCCATCACAAGCGGCAGCACATAGGGGTTCTGGATGAGATCGATCCTGGGTTCCGACTTTGCATAGCCGCCCCAGCGGTCGCTCACGAAGAACCGGCGCGCCTGGGGTACGGCCTGGACGAGGGTCAGGAAGAGGAGGACCCCGTAGGCGGTCCGGAAGACCGCCTGCATCTCGAGCGAGAGCGTCGGGTGGAAGAAGCCAGACACGATATCAGCGGAGCGCGGTGGCCAGACTATCGGCGCGGGGTGACGGGGTCAAACTACGATTCCCAATAGCTGACCACGCCATGTTTTCGGTCGCGCCGGCCGAGAACGATCCACCGGATCCACCATCGCAGGATGTCCGCAATCGATCGGAGGATGACCTTCGGGCGCGTACCTTTCGCGTTTCCCTTCTGCCGCTTCAGGAAAGGCACCGGAAACTCCTTGATGCGCGCCCCCTTCCACCAGACCTTCAGGAGGCACTCCGGGTTCGTGAAGGCGCTCTCCGATTCGAGCGTTACCGACTGGATCAGCTTCGTCGGATAGATGGTCACGTTCTGATAATCGTGCACGGGCAACCGGAACAATGCGCGGATGAGCAGGTAGTTCGAAATCGAGACGAGGCCCTTGTAGGCGGTGTCGGACCGTTGGGTCAGGAGGCCGGCCAAGGATACGGTGCCGACGCGCGCACCTTGGAGAACGTCGTAGCGGTCGAGGAACGAGAGCGCCTCCGGTAAGTGCGACAAGTCATAGGCCCAGTCGACGGTCTGCCAGAAGAGGAATTCCCGGGTGGCGAGCGAGATGGCCTTCTTCGTGTTGTATCCGGAACCGCGGTTGCGCTCATTGCGGTGCAGCCGCAGCCAGGGCCGAGTGGATTGGCGCTCCTCCACCACGGCCGCGGTCCCGTCCGTGCTGCCGTCGTCGATGATGATGACCTCGAAGTCGCCGGTGATCGACCGAAGGAGCGTCTCCGCACGGTCGATGTAGACGTCGATGTTGTCTCGCTCGTTGAGAGCCCAGCCGAGGAGGGAAACGCTGGGCATGTTTGGGGTGGGCACGGGCGTCGGATTATAGCCGCGGACCCGCTCCCTCACCGGCGCCTCCGGCTTGCGGTTCGCCGTTTTTGAAGTAGATTACGGGGCCCTCGTTGCCAGCACCACTCACAGGTAACACGATCGGATGGAGTCGATGGAGACTCGAGCCTAGGGGCGATTCTCTCCTCTGGGCGCTGCGCGTCACTCTCGTCGTGGCCACTTTCCTGTGGTTCCTCCCCGCCGTCCCTCTCGTCACGCCTCTCCGTCTCGCCCTCGGAATCGCCGCCGTCTTCTTCATCCCCGGCGTAGAACTGGTTCGGCGGATAGCGCCGGACGCCTCGATCCCGGAGACCCTTGTCAGCGGTTTCGGGCTGCAGCTCGTGCTCGTCGCGTGCGTCACCGTTTTCGTCTTTCGCACCAGCGGGACCGCACACGAAGGTACGGCCATCCTCCTGATGCTCGGCATAACGGTCGCCCTGTGGAGACCTCGTGCACCCGCGATCGCGATGGCGGACTCTACGGAAGGCGCGCGGTTCGCGGGCCGGATCTTCGCTCTCGTGCTCGTGGTCGCGGCGCTCGCCTATTCCTTCCTCGGTGTCCCCTTCGACGGCTTCTATGGAGAGGACTTCCTCCAGATCGGCTACATCCGAAAGCTCGCGACGCTCCCCGCGATCCGGACGGACAACTACTTGTACAAGACGCCGGCAACTCTCGCCTACGTCTACGCCCCCCTTCTTTTCTGGCAGGCGATGGTTGTCTCCCTGACCCACGTGGACCCCATCGTGACGTACCACCGTCTTCGCGGCGTCTTCTTCGTGTTGTCCATTCTCGTGCACGTGATGTTCATGCGGGTGGTCATCGGGCGTGGCCGCACGGCCTATCTCGGCGGGATCGTCCTGGTGCTGCTCACCGCCAGCACCTTTGGCGGGATCGCCTACGCCTGGGGGCTCGAAATCGAGTCGGGCCAGCTTGCCCCCGTCACCCACCAGGCGGACCTGGCGATCGGGATCCTCGCTCCTCTAGCCATCACCCTGGCCGCCGCCCTCCTCCTCGGGCCGGAGACACGGCTCAAAAAGCTCCTCGCCGGGCTGGCTCCCGTCGTTCCCTGCGCCGTCTTCCTGATCCATCCCCGTGAGCTGCTGCAGTACCTCATGTACGTCGCGGTGTTGGCCACGGCACTGGCGCTGCTTCGGCTCCTGGACCGACGCGCCACCATCCGCGTCCTGCTTCTGGTCGGAGTGCCCCTGCTGTTCGCGATGATCGTGCGCACGGCGGTCATGAAGACGCCGGGCGTCACGGAGTTCGAAGCCGGCGCCCTCCATCAATGGCGCGAGCGCTATTCGGGCGTCCTCACGTCCATCGGTAGCGCCCTGTTCGGGCCGCCCATCTTCGATCCCGGAGGCATTCCGACGCAGCTGGGCATCCTTTGGCGCCTGCCGGGATACGCGCTTCTCGTTTCTCTCGCTCCCCTCGCCATTGCCCTGCGGCGCTCGGCGGGTGCACTCGCGGCCGCTTTGGCCACCCTCGGAATCCTGGCTCTCATCCGGGTGCCCGCGCTTTCGTATGCGTTCGTTTCCGTGACTTTCTCCCAGGCCTTGTTTTCCGGCGAGGTGTACCTCTATCCGGCCGTGTACACGTTCGTGGGATTGCTGATCGCCCTCGGCGCGGAGGAGCTCGCGGGAAGATACCGCGGCCCAGGTGGTCTGCTTGCCGCGTTTGGCTACGGCGCCATACTGGCCACCATCGCCGTGTCCGCCATGCGGGTGGGCCAGGCCGGATACGACTTCCTGCTCTGTGGCATCCTCATGAGTGCAGCCGCAGGCCTCGCGATCCGATTCTCGCCGTCGTTCGTCGTGAGCTCGCCCTCGACGCCGGCCCCGGACCGTCGCGCCGTGGCCGCGGCGGTGCTGGCCGCGCTGCCACTCGCATTCCTGGGCGAGGGGTTCCGGCTACGACCGCTCATCGGTCCCGGATTGATCGAAGCGCGCGATTACCCGGACGAGCACCCTACGCTGCCGGAGTTCGCGTACAACCAATACCTGGCGGCCTGGCCGCCGGCCACGGAGTGGACTCGTCGATTCGATCGGACCTTCCGTCCCGGTCTGTTCACGATACCGCCCGCGATCATGGCGGTCCTGGCCGACCTTCCCGGTCCCGCCGTCGTCGACGGCCCCGTCGAGGGTGCATGGCTCGTGGAGATCCATCTCTTCACGCGACACTACCTCGTCCACACCGGCACCCCATACATGCTGGACGCCGCCTATCGTCGGCGCTACATCGACGGGGGCCTCGAGCACCCCGTCTTTCGGCGGCGCGAGCATTTCGACGTTGATCAGGCACAGGCGTATCTTGGCGACAACCAGGTGCGCTACCTGCTCCTCGATCCGGCACATGCCTTCGTGGCAAAGCTCCTCAAGACCACGACCAGAGTTCTCTTGCGCGACCGCGCTTCGGGATGGTCACTCCTCGAGGTCGGCGCTCAACGGTGAGCCAGACGGATATTTCCGCGGCGGGAACGCCCCATGTCACGGTTCTCATCTGCGTCTTCAACGAGGCCGCCAACCTGGTCCCGCTCGCGGAGGAGCTACGGCCGGTCCTGGATCCGTGGCTCGGCGAGCGCTACGAGGTCCTGTTCGTCAACGACGGGAGCACGGATGGCAGCGGCGAGGTTCTCGATTCGATGGCCGCCCGGGACAAGCGCGTCCGCATCATCCATTTCTCCCGCAACTTCGGCCAGCACGCGGCCATCGCGGCCGGCATGGTCTACTCCCGCGGCGACGTCCTGGTGCTGATGGATGCCGACCTGCAGGATCCTCCGACCGCCATTCCGGTCCTCTACGCGGAGTATCGGCGCGGCGCCCAGGTCGTGTTTTCGTTGCGCAAGGAGCGGATGGACAGCGCGGTGCGCCGCCTGACCGGGCGTTGGTTCTTCCGCATCCTCGCGCGCCTGCTTCGCCAGCCCGTGCCGGAGAACGTGGGAACGTTTCGACTCCTCTCCCGGCCGGTCGTGGATGCTTTCAACCGACTCGGGGAGAGGTCCCGCGTCACCGGCCCCCTGAATCATTGGCTCGGATTCCGTACCGCGTACGTGCCGGTGGAGCACCGATCGCGGCACGAGGGCCGCTCCAAATACGGGATCCTCGGCCTCCTCCGCCTCTTCGTATGGACCCTCACCGCTTTCAGTTACTTCCCTCTTCGCGTGGCCACCACCTTCGGATTTGTAGTGACGAGCCTCGGCGTAGCCTACGGTGCGTACGTGCTTGCCTATCGATTGTTCGTGGGTGGCGTGTGGCCGGGCTTCTCCGCGCTCGCTCTCCTCGTCGTGCTGTTCGCGGGCGTGCACATGTTCGTCCTCGGCATCGTGGGGGAGTACGTGGGGCGGATCTACACGGAAGTGCAGAATCGCCCATTGTTCCTGATCGACAAGGCGGTCAATTTCGAAGCCGAGGAACCGCTCGATCGCGAACCCGGCCGTACTCGTCGCGACGGAAATCCGTGAGCGCCGGCGAGGCTCCGGCCTGGCCGCCCATCCGGTGTCCCGTCTGCGGCTCCGTCACCGCTCCAAGCGAGCGGGCGTACGCGTGCAGTTGTGGCTGGCAGCAGACCTGCGGGCCGGGCGTGGTCGTATGGGACGCTGCTCCTCCCGCGGACGCTGCCTATCCCGCGCATGCCGCCCGATCGCAGGCGGAGTGGGAAGTCCGCCATTTCTGGCCACGCGGGCGCGCGCGAATCCTCGGCGACCTCCTGCGGCGGTGGGTTCGACCGGGCGAGCCGGGACGGCCGGCGCGTTTCCTTGAGGTGGGCTGCGGCGGCGGCACGATCCTGGCCGAAGCGCTGGCCAGCGGGATGCAGACGACGGGTTGCGATGCCTTCGTATCGAACCTGGAGGTCGCGCGAGAGCGGGCTCCCGGGGCTACGCTCTTTCGCGTCGAAGGCGCGGCGGTGGCCGCCCCCGGTTGGTTCGACGCCGCCGGCCTGTTCGATGTCATCGAACACGTCGACGACGAACGACCCTTGCTCACCGGATGCCACCGCGCGGTTCGGCCGGGCGGCCTCCTCCTGGTCACGGTTCCCGCATTCGCCTGGCTTTATGGTCGGAGAGACCGGATCGCCGGCCATCGACGTCGCTATCGGGGCCGACAGCTTCGCCGGCGATTGGAGGAGAGTGGTTGGACGGTCGAATGGCTGAGCTACTTCTCGACCGTGCTCTTCCCGCTCTTCGCGGCCGCGCGTCTGTCCGAGCGGCTCTCGGCGCCACATCGTGAGGAGCCGGCCTCGGGCACCGACTTCGCGGAGGCGAAAGCGGGACCGATCCTCAATCGGACGGGACTTCTTGCCTTTGACCTCGAGCGGTGGTGGCTGCGACGGCGACGGCTTCCGTTTGGTACTTCTCTTGCCGTGGTGGCGCGGCGACCCTGACCTTTCCGCGTCCGATCACCCCTACCAGCCCCGCGTGCCAGGCCAGCTCCGACCAGGACAGGTCCTCGCGATACTTGAAGTCTCCAGTGGCTAGGGGCCACCCGTTGATGTAGCGGATGCTGCGGAAGCCGACATCCGCGAACCACCTCTTGACCTCGTCAATGCTGTGCTCGTGATGATAACGGGGAGCATACCAGTCGAAATTGCAGCAACGCCTGACTTCCCAGTCTTGCATGCGGGAGAACCATATGAACCGGTGGAGCCGCCGGATTCCGGGGATGCTGCCAAGGGGGCAAAGAGCCCAGCAGAACGCGTTGATCGCGCCAAAGGGCAACCGGCTGACCACCGAGCGCAACGAGGCGTCGAGGGCGCGAAGCGGCCACAGCGTCCGGCGAAAGACGGCAATGTAGAGGTCACCTCCCTCGCGAACCAGAGGCGCGAGCGCCTCGAATCCCTTTCGCGTGTCTGGGGTGTGGTGGAGGACACCATGGCTGTACAGATAGTCGCAGACGCCGTCTCGGAGTGGCGGTCGGTGGACGTCTCCCTGGATGAAGTGCGTGGACGGCCACTTGCCGGCAAGGGCGCGAGCTTTGTCGATCGCGACCGAGTAATCGAGGCCGATCAGCTCATCGGCGTACTCGCCGATGTACTTCATGAACCGGCCACCGCCGCAACCGGCATCGACGATCCTCTTTCCCCGAAGGTCGTCCGGCGTGAGGTCGGTGATCTGGAAGTACTCCTCCCGGTCTTCAACTCTCTCCCAGTCGTATGAGTTCCACTGGAACCCGAAGCTGGCGGCATAGTTCCGGCGAAGGTCCTCACGCGTCCGCACGCCAGGCACCATGCGCGGAATGAAGTCGATTATCGGGTACCGGGAACCGCAACCGGAAGAGGTACAAACGAGGGTCCCCTCAGCGATTTCGCCTGACTCGACGCGTTCCTCCTCAAGCCGCACTGAGGATCGGCACGAGGGACACGCGAGCCACTCGAGGAGTCTTGATTTCACCGCGAAATCCTAGCCGAAGGTGCGGCCGGAGCCAATCCGGCCCTTGGGGCGAGGGTCGGCAGCGTCCGGGCCACATGGATGCGGGTTTTTCCGAGTACAACGTCGCGTGGATCGGCGGTCAGACTCAGTTGGAGATCGTATTCGCCTTCGTTGTACGGAACGACGAAGGGGATCCGGAACGATTGCTCGCCGAATGCGGGCACCGCCAGTTCCTCAATGGCGCCGACCGAATCACTTTCGTCGAGCGACGAGCCAGCGCGGAGGTCGAACAGCCGATAGTACAAGTAGGCCTTACCCCCGACTGCCGCTCGGCCGGAATTGCCGAGGGAGACCTCGACGAGCTGAAATGTCTCGAGTGGCAGAGAGTCAGGCAGCGTCACTCGCACGAGAGAGAGGCTGGATGCCGTGTCGGCGGAAAGCTTAGGGCGGGCGGGAAGCCCGGCACGATCGACGCGAAGGACCAGCCTATCCTCCCCGCGTTCGGATCGGAATGCCTGCGAAACGGCGGGCGAATTTTGGAGCGCCAAGCTCGCCGCCGGCGCCAGCAGACGCGGAACGACATAGAGCCAGTCGGCCCGAAGATCCTGCAGGAGGTCCACGTCTCCAGTGGCCCAGAACGCGATCGCCTGGCCGGACCACCCGCTGACGCTGCCCTGGATCCCTCCCGTGTCATGCTGGAGCCGTTGGTTGAAGCCACCCATCGGTAGACGGGCCTGACTCATCACCACCATCGCGTTATTCAGGAGATTGCTGCTCACGTGGTCCTCGACCACGTAGTTCGTCAAGAGCCGCTCGCCTCTCCTTCCGTGCTCGCGCAGGAAACGAGCCGCCTCTTCATCGCCGCGGCCCCAGGTCATGCAGAACTGTTGGAGGCGCTCGCCTTCCGTTATTCGGAGCACGTGCGGAAAAGAGCGACACATCAGCGCTGCGTGCTGATAGATCGTCCACGCCCGCGAGGCCTGCCACGCGCAGAGCGCGCCGATGGCGGCCAGAGTTGCCCCCCGAACCCATACCGACAGCCTCCGACGAGCAATCCAGCCAAATGCTTCCCCGATCGCAATCCCGAGCGTGAGCGCCGCGCAGAGCCCGCCAAGGAAGATGAAGCGGAAATTCTCCCCGTTGAATCGTCCGAAATCGAAGCTTGCGGGAATACCCAGGCTGAGAATCGCCACCATCGCGGTCAAGAGGCCGATGACATTCCCCCGATAGACGAGGAAGATCGCCGCCAACGGGAGAAGAGAAAGGCCGATGCCCTGCCCGGACAGAAACGATGCGCTGAATAGACGCACACCCCTACCATCATTGGCGTGGGTCAGGGTCAGGAAGGGATGCTTCGGAAAGCCGATCCTCACGTCCTGTTGGGCGCCCGCGCGTGCCCAATCTGCTGCCATCGAGGACACCGCCGCCCCCGGTGAGTGGCGCAGGCGTTGGAAAAGCATTCGACTCGTCAGCCCTCCCGACGCGAGCATCACCACGAAGGCGAGGCCCAACGACGCCATCATCATTGATCGGGCCCGCGGCCTCATCCGGTCTCGCATCTTCGGAAGAAACATCGAAAGCCAGACTATGCAGAGGGAGGCGAAAAGAATATCGAAATGCGTTTCGTAGACCATGTCGAGCCCGCCGAGAAGGACGCCCATGGCGGCCGCTGTTTCCAGGCGGGGGGCCAGCAGAAATGCCGAAAAGAGAACGAGCACAGCAAAGAAGAACGCGTAGACAACGGGATTGTTGTTGCCGGAAACCTCGGCCAGGCCGGACCGAACGACCCAGTCCGCGAAACCGGAATTGACCGCGAAGAACGCGAGGTACGCCACCACGAACCCGCCGACGCAGCCCCCCCCGGCTCTCTTGCCGAGGTAGTAGGCGTTTCCGACGGTTGCAAGATGGAGAACCCAGGCTTCGACCATCATCCCTGTGCCGATACCCGCGCCGCCGAATGTCAGGAGGCCGGCGAGGCCGAGGTCCCGGCCATAATGGCCGTAGAGCGGAATGTCTGGAAAGTAGGGGTTGACGTGTGGAAACTGCCCCCTCATGAATAGGGCCACGAGAGGGTAGTGGATGAAATTGTCGCTGTCCGGCCCGATGAACTGGTAGAGCAGGACCAGAGCGGATACTGCGGATCCCAGGATCCCCAGCAGCGCAAGATCGACTCGATCCACGACCGCCGGTCCACCGTTGCGCGCACGCCGCCATCCCCATGCGCCCAGACCGACCACGGTGCCATAGGCGATGAAGGCCGCTGGCAAGAAGGCGGCGTGCGCCCGGAGTAAGAGGTTGAGCACAACGATGAAGAGCGCCCATGCTGACGCCGTGCCGAGCGCCGCAGCGGCGAGCGCGTCCCGCGATCGAAGGATCCCACGGGCCGCGCCGTAACCAGCGATGGCCAGCAGCGCTACCGCCAGGATCACCCGCGCGTCCTCAAGCACCACACTGCTGCCGCGGCAGAAGCGACGAGCGCAATCCAGTGCGTGATTACGACCGCGGTCAGCAACTCCGGACGACGGTTTTCGAGGAAGGACCCCGATGCAATCTGCACCGGAACGCAGAAGGGTTCTGTCAGGGTCGCGTAGGCCGCGCCATCGCGGGAAGATCGGACGACGCCGAAACAAAGCCACCGACGCCCAGGGCGGACCGGCCGTATCGGAAGGTCTATCTCGCCATCCGCCCCCCCCGGCACGGGCGCCGGCAGTCGGACCGTCGCCTCGAACTGGGCCACTACGGAAGCCGGGGCATCCGCAAACCATGCCCCAGCAAAGGCGAGAGGCAGGCCATGATCCCAATCCGCCGTAGACCCACCTTCGAGCGGTCCCGTCTGCCGGTTCTCTATGCGGATGCGAACGAGCGAATCGCCTAGCACGCGAAAGTAAGGAACCGGTCCCGCCAGATGGAGGCGCACCGAATCCAACGGCGGCACCGCGATCACCGCCCCTGCCGGTGCAACGCCGACGACGATAAGCAGCAGGGCGCGGTACGGCATCATGGAGACCCTAGAACGGCGCGCGCTCGGTGCGCGTAGGTATGGCCGCCGACCGCGAACTCGTAAGCCGTGTCCGAGAGGCGCGTGAGCAGCGCGTCATCACGAACCGCCTCACAGACCTCGCCGAGGTTGCCGAAATCACGTTCGAGCGCGAGGTAGTGCTCCCCCGCGCGGAGGATGTCGTTGAAGCGCCCTCGGAACATGATCTGCACGGTCTTGGTGCCCAGCGCTTCGAAATGGCGGGAGGACACGACCTTGCCGCTCACGCCGCGGTGACCGTCTCCCCAGACCAGCTCGACCGCCCCCGCCTCCGTGGCCACCGTGGCGCGGCAATTCCCCAGGAAACGCGCCCACTCCCGCCTCGTGAGGCGGTCTTTCTCGTTCACGCTGATGTCCACCCTGAGGCCCTCGACCGGCCCGCTGCCGCTCGCGAATCTCTCCACGATGGCGTTCCGGTCAGAGTCACCGAGCGACGCCGGGTAGACATGGGTGCGCGTTCCGACGTGGATCTGACGTTCGGACATCGACGGCCCCGGCCGGTAGACATCGGGGTTGAGGCCGGCAGGAGCGGACACGATCGTGCCCGCGAAGTGCGGACCGTAGAACGCACGGGCATCCCCGATCGGCAACTGACTCACGAGCACGGAGGCACCGAGCGCGCGCGCGTACGCCACCTTGTCCGGCAGCAGCCGATATTCGTTCTCGACAAAGCACACGGTCGTGAAGCGAGCACATCCCTGCGCGGCGAGATCTTCGAGGAAGCGCCGCCGAGCGCCCTGGTTGAAATAGTAAAAGGACGGCGGAAGCACGAGCACGTCACAGGGAATCTCGCCGGCGTAGAGCCGGCGGACTTCACTCTCCGGGAAAGACCATGAGAGAGGCAGACGGGAAACGATTGGCGCGGGGCGCTGCCAGCCCACCGACGTGTTGATGACGCGGACGTGGTGCTCGGGCAGGCCAAGAAACGCATCGCGCCAATCGAAGTAGTAGGAAAGGCGGTATCCCGGACGATAGTGCCCGAGGAGAACGAGGTTCATCCCTCCGGCAGGCTCGCCATGCGCGCCGCGTGCTTTTCGATGGCGGCATCGATTCGCGCCAGGTTCTCGCGCATCCAGGCCACGGTGCGCGGGATCCCCTCCCGTACGGGGACACGCGCGTTGAAACCGATTTGCTCCTCCGCCTTCTTCGTGGAGGCATAGCGCCTCACTGACGAGTCCCAGGCCCGGCGCGGAACGTGGACGATCTCGCTCGGACCACCCGCCGCCTCGACGACCGAGCGCGCCAGATCGCCGATCGAGGTCTCTTCTCCCGTCCCGAGGTTGAAGACATCGCCCGGCGCGCCGAAGACGGCACAGCGCGCGAGCCCTTCCACGATGTCTTCGACGAAGATGAAATCGCGCGACGCGCCGTCACCTTCGATACGGAGGGGCAGCCCCTTGAGAGCGTGGTAGACGAAGGTGGGCACGACGTTCCGCCAGACCGTCGCGTAGGTCCCCCGCCAGGGACCAGCGCCGAGGACCTCGCGCGGACCGTAGACGTTCTGGAAGCGGGCCTTGACGAACGGAACGCCGTGACGCGTGAAGTAGTAGTTCCCGTACAGCTCACCCACGATCTTCGAGATCTGATACGGGCTGTCGAAGTAGAGGGTGATTGGCGTCTCTTCCTTCGAGACGGTAGGGCCCCCGGGTGTCTTCTCGCCCAGGCTGCACCCCGCCGAGGAATAGACGACCTTCTTCAGGCGGCGGAAGTCCTTCAGCCGCTCGAGGAGCTTCAGGGTGGTGACCGAGTTGTTGTCGTGATCGAGCAGCGGCTCCGCGATCGAGTTCTGGTTCCCGTGAAAGGTCGCGAGATGAAAGGCGTAGTCGAAATCGTCGCGAAGGCCGGCGAGGAGGGCGTCATCGGCGATGGATCCGCGGCGAAAGTTCAGCCGTGGGTCGGCGGGGACGTTCCATTCCTCCGCGGAGAGGAGGTTGTCCACGACGGTGACGGACGCGATCCCCTCCTTCAACAGGCGAAGACACAGGTTCGACCCCACGAACCCGGCGCCTCCGACCACGAGCGCAGTGCGACCTTCCAGGCCGGGTCCGACGGGCCCGAGGCCGATACCGTTGCCCGTCACGAGATCGCCCCCACCGGTCGTGTCCGTTCCGACTTGAACTTGTGCGCCTGATCATGGAATTCCTGCTGCCAAAGCTCCAGCGATAGGAGACCCCAGACCTTGCGGCCGAACGGCGCCTCCTTCTCGATCGACCTCAGGATGGCGTCGTAGTCGAAGAATGGTCGGCCTAGTCTCTGGCCGGTCTGGAACACGTCCGTCACGAAGCCCTTGAGGTCGCCCTTCATCCATTCCGTGAGCGGGACCGGGAACCCCATCTTGTCCTTGCGCTCGGCGACCGAGGCGGGAAGGAGATCGCCACACGCCCGCTTCAGGAGCCGCTTGAGCTCGCCGTTCTTGAACTTCACGTTCGAGGGCGCCGTCGCGACCTTCTCCACCAGGAAGTGGTCGAGCAGCGGGACGCGCGATTCGAGGCCGTGCGCCATGCTCATCCGATCCTCGACGTGGAGGAGGGCGGGCAGCAGCGTCTTGAAATCGAAGTGGGTCATCCGGTCGAAATAGGACTCCCTCTGGACGTTCGGGTTCAGGAAGATCCCTCGGAAGGTCTCGAACGGGGAGTAGTCGCCAAGAGCGCCGCGATCGACTTCCCCATCCCACTCCGCGCTTCGATCGACGAGCCGGAAGTAGCGGTGTTCGAGGTCGTC
>Ga0070708_100003210_pt1 | contig 12755 bp, 13 predicted proteins | sample KBSK5503metaG_FD_65469 | JGI IMG/M metagenome (GOLD analysis project Ga0070708, IMG submission 65469) | Corn, switchgrass and miscanthus rhizosphere microbial communities from Kellogg Biological Station, Michigan, USA - KBS K5-50-3 metaG | ecosystem: Host-associated > Plants > Roots >...
GGACCCAATTCCGGTGACAGAAGAGACTCCTGAGACAACCCTCTTCCGCGAAATTTCAGGAAGTTACTGCGCGCCCGGAGGGACTTGAACCCCCGACCTTCGGATTCGAAGAACGGGAACATTGATCGGGCAGACGGGCGTCATGACTGGATTCTTCTGAAACTCCCTCCAGTTGCGGTCAGGACCTGGTCCACGCGAGTCCACCGGAATTGACTCGAGTCCCCCTATTTTGGACAGATTTGGACACAGTTTGCGGACCCAGATCATGGTGTTAAGAAGCCCTATCCGGCGACGACGTCGTGAGGGGGATTAACCAAGCGACCGTGGATGCTCACCGCGGCTGCCCGCCGTTGTAAAGCCGCGAAACAGTCCAAACAGGCAGGCCACCGTCGGACCAGCTCGTGACAACCATACCGCGACGTCTCCCTGATGATCAACAACACCGGCCGATGGTCTTGGCGCGACGTCACCGCCTGCGACGAATTCTCGACGGACCGTCGTCGTGTGATGACGAAAGTTGATTGCAAATCTTCGCCCGGTTGCCTATGAGGGACGAATTCGTGCGGCCCGGGAGGGGTCCGCCATGTTTCGTGATGCTCTGGAATCTTTCGTCGCTTCCGGGAGCGCTGAAAACGCCACACTCCCGGCCGTGGTTGGCGCCCTCCAGCGGGAGGCCGCGGTTATGGGCTGCAACGGGGTGATCCGCGTGCGCTACGACCGCGGCACGCATATGGCCACCGCGACCGGCGTCGCCGTCTGGCTGGGGTGAAGCTCTCAAGTCTGAAGAGGGGGCAGCGTTGTTATCGGATCTCGCCTGGCTTCTTACTCTCGCCGCCGTGGCGTCCTCGGGTCCCCTACAACCTGAGCAACCGCGATCCTACGTGTGCTACAAAACGACCGAGCCGATCACCATCGACGGCAATCTGACCGAACCCTCCTGGCAGAAGGCCCGCTGGACCGACCTGTTTGTCGACATAGAGGGACCGAGGAAGCCCGCTCCAAGATTACAAACGCGTGTCAAACTGCTGTGGGACGATAGCTATCTCTACGTCGCCACCGAGCTCGAGGAACCGGACGTCTCGGCGATACTCACAGAGCGCGACGCAGTGATATTCCAGGACAACGACTTCGAGGTCTTCATCGATCCCGATGGCGACACTCATCAGTACTACGAGCTCGAGCTGAACGCGCTCAATACAGTTTGGGATCTTCTGCTGATCAAGCCTTACCGCGACGGAGGCCCGGCGGTGAATTCGTGGGACATCCGGGGGCTGAAGACCGCCGTCCAGGTCCAGGGGACCCTCAATCAACCCGGCGACAAGGACAAAGGGTGGACCGCCGAGCTGGCGTTTCCCTGGAGCGCGCTGAAGGAATATGCGAACAGGGACAGCCCACCCAGAGCAGGCGATCAGTGGCGGATGAATTTTTCCCGAGTCGAGTGGAAGATGGAGGTGAAAGAGGGCAAGTACACCAAAATGGTCGATCCCAGGACCGGCAAAGCATACCCAGAAGACAATTGGGTATGGAGCCCGCAAGGTATGATCGACATGCATTACCCCGAGATGTGGGGTTTCGTCCAATTCTCCGAGAAGAGCGTCGGCACCGGAGACGACTCGTTCGTCTTTCATCCGGAAGAGAAGGCGAAATGGGCGTTGCGACAAATCTATTACAAGGAGAGGCAATACTGGTCGAAACACGGTCGGTATACTTCCAACATCACTGCGTTGGGTTTGACCGCTCAAAAGGTCGATGGATACGTCTGGCCGCCCTCGATCCGGATCACTCCCTCCCTGTACGAAGCGACGATCGAAAGCCGCGACGGAAGGGAGCAGTGGCACATTTCTCAAGACGGTAGAACCTGGAAGAAATAGATGATTTCTCCCACTCCCCTCCACTCGCCACGCTCGAGGATGTTCGATTGAACTTGAGCTGGGTGGATTGGACCATCGTGGCCGTTCTGCTCTGCCTGATGATTGGCATGGCACTGGTGAGCAGAAGCCTGATGCACAGCGTGACCGATTTCCTCGCCGCCGGGCGCACAGGCAGACGCTATGTGATCAGCATGTTCCAGGGAACGGCAGCACTTGGAGCAATCACCATCGTCGGCGCACTGGAAATGAACTACGTCGCCGGCTTCAATCTCAGATGGTGGGAAATGTTCACCGCGGTGGTGTTGGTCGGGATGAGCGTCGTCGGCTGGGTCGTCTACCGTTTCCGTCAGACCCGCGCTCTCACCCTGGCGCAGTTCTTCGAAATCCGTTACAGCCGGCGATTCAGGATCTTCGCCGGCATCCTCGTATTCGCTGCCGGAATCATCAACCTCGGCATCTTTCCCGCGGTGAGCGCTCGCTTTTTTCTATACTACTGCGGCCTTCCCGAGCACGTTCACATCGTCGGCTTACCCGTTTCGGTGTTCTCCCTCACGATGGTCGTCCTGATCGTCATCCCAATCTACTTCCTCTTTTCCGGTGGGCAGATCGCGGTGATGTTCACCGACTTCATTCAGGGAGTATTCAGCAATATCGTGTTCGTATTGATTGTCATTGCGCTGTTGCTGAAGGTCGACTGGATTCACATTTCACAGGCACTCGCCGCTGCCCCCACCGATGAGTCGCTTATCAATCCGTTCAAATCGAGCAATGTCAAGGATTTCAATTTCTGGTATTTCGTGATCGGAATGTTCGGTCTGATCTACACAAAGCTCTCCTGGCAGGGCTCTCAGGCCTTCAATGTATCGGCGCAGAGCGCGCACGAAGCAAAGATGGCCGATGTGCTCACCAACTGGCGGTTGATTCCGCAGTGGGGGTTGTTCCTCGTTTACGTACCGATCGTCGCGTACACCGCGCTTCATCATGCGGACTTCCACTCTCGCGTGGAGGGGATTCAATCGGCGCTCGACGCCGTCGGCTCGAGGAGCCTTCAAAGCCAGCTCATCGTGCCGCTCGTACTGGCGAGGCTGCTTCCCACCGGCCTGCTCGGAGCATTCGCAGCGATCATGCTTGCAGCGGCGATTGCCTGCCACAACTCCTATCTGCATTCTTGGGGCAGCATATTCATCCAGGACGTCTTGATGCCGATCCGGCGAAGGCCGTTCGAGAGCCAGCAACACCTCAAGTATCTGAAGCTGTCCATCCTCGGCGTCGGGATCTTCATCTTCTTCTTCAGTCTGGTGTTCCAGCAGAGCGAGCACATTTTTCTTTTCCTGGCCATCACCGCCGCAATCTCGGTCGGTGGTTCCGGTGCAGTCCTTATCGGAGGGCTCTATTGGAAGCGCGGCACGACGACGGCTGCCTGGTCCGCGATGATCACCGGTTCCGCGGTGGCGGTGGGAGGAATCATCATTCAGCAGCTCGTTCCAGGCTTTCCGATCAACGGTCAGATGTTCTGGGGATTGGCAATGGCGGGCTCAAGCGTGGTGTACGTTGTCGTCTCCTTGCTGTCGAAGAAGCAGCCGGTGGACATCGACCGCATGCTTGAAGCTGGCCGGCGCGCCGAAGTTGAAGGGGCCCAATTGACGAGGGAGCCACCGCTCAAGGGATGGAGGGTGCTCCGCCCGACGAAGGAATTCACCAAGGGAGATAAAGCAATCTATCTTGCGACGTACACCTGGACGTTTGTCTGGGTTCTGGTATTCGTCATCGGCACCATCTACAACTTGACGCACGACGTAGCGAACGCCACCTGGATGAAGTTCTGGGAAATGTACTTCTGGATTTACCTAGCCGCTTCGATCGCCGTGACGATTGGGCTGACTGCCGGGGGCGTTCTCAACTTGAAACAGATGATCGTCGACTTGCGAACGATGCGGCGGGACCACGGGGACTCAGGGTACGTCCGGCCAGAGAATCACTGAATTCATTGCCACGGGTCGATCGATGAGGCGATGTCCGCGAAATCCAATTCTCACGCGGGACGACATACCGGATCTGCTGCCGTCTCTGGTGGATGCGACCTCGGTGTTCAATCCAGGCGCAATCAAGGTCGATGGCAAGTATGTCCTGATGCTCAGGGTCCAGAGCCGGAGCCGAGAGACCCACTTTCTTGTGGCCGAGAGCAAGAACGGGATCGATTTCAAGGTGCGTGACGAGCTGGTGCATTTCAGAGGGATCGACCGGGTGAGGCCGGTCATCTATCATTGCTACGATGCTCGGATCACGAAGCTCGACGGCGTTTCCTACATCATGTTCGCGATGGACATGGACAGGGGCTGCCGACTGGGCATCGGCAAGACGATCGACTTCAGGGATTTTGAGTTCATGGGAGTCGCATCGTCTCGAGACATGCGAAATGGAGTGGTCTTTCCGGAGAAGGTAGACGGCAAGTATCTCAGGCTCGATCGGCCCAACAGGCTGAAACGCGAGGGAGAAGCCGCATCCGGTAGCACCATTTGTGTATCGCAATCGCGGGATCTCATTCATTGGAAGACGGTCGCTCCGATCATGTCCGGACGGTTCCACTACTGGGATGAGCTGATTGGCCCAGGCCCGCCGCCGGTGAAGACCCGCGATGGATGGCTGAGTGTTTATCACGGTGTGGCGACCCATTTCGGCAGCGCGAACATCTACCAGGGAGGCGTGTTCTTGATGGACTTGAAGGATCCGTCGAGGGTGATCGCCCGGGGGAGGTACAACATCCTCGAGCCGCGCGAGCCTTACGAATTGATCGGACAGGTTCCCAACGTGTGTTTCCCGAGCGGAATGATCGTCGAGGATTATGATCGCCAGGGTTTTGCTGAAGGGGACAGCAAGGTATTCATCTACTACGGAGCAGCGGATACCGCCGTGGGATTGTTGATGACGACGATCAGAGAATTGGTGGAAGCGGCGAGGATGAGTTGACCTAGACGCTGGAATGGAAGCTCTTATCTGGAGATACCTCGTGAAGAGCCCTCCGTGCCCGCCAAAATGACTTTACGACAACAATTCGACCAATACGCCCCGCGACTTGAGTCCAAAAAGGCCAATCGACTGCCTTGGAACACTAGTGCTTGGGAATGAGCGACCGATTCTGATTTGCCTTGGCGATGTTTCCCGCAAGATCCTTCTGAAAGAGAGTGGGGCCGGCGGGGGCCGGCTTGCCAAAGATGTAGAGCTTGCCCTCGTTGATCAGCCAGTTCTCCGGGTCCGCCTCGACGAGCGCGCCCTTGGCCAGCGCCATGGCGCAGTAGTTTTCGAACTGCGGCGCGTAATACTTTGGGTCGGCCTTGAAAAGCTCGCGATGCTCCGCGCGAGAGAAGCGGTAGCGGTATCCGTTCCACTCATACTCGATCCCGGGCAGTCCGCGCATTGGCTTTCCAAGGGCAAAATAGGCGACCGGGTCATAGCCCTTGATCGCCAGCGGAACTGGTTGGGCAGCCACGGACGGTAGCGAGGTTCCCAACGGTAAGAGGGCGACTAGCACCAACAGGCGGACAGCAGATCGCCAACGCATACGATTGGCGGAGCGTGCGCTCAAGGTAGTGTCCATTGTCCCTCCTCCGGTTCCAACCGCGATTTCCTTCTTGAGCTCAAGAACGGGAAGCATTGTAAGCCTGAGGCCGCCAAGGAGATGCCCGAGACCGAGTTGAGTTGTCGCCTAGGTCACGGAGGGGGCGGGATGAAGTCCTCGTTTGGGCAGTCGGGATTTTTCGGATCGGGAGTGTCGATTCGCGGCATATCCCCGACCGGGATGAGATACGTAACGAGGAGCTGGGCCTGTACCGTCCCATAATTCTTGACCATGTGTCTAAATGAGCTGTCATGTGCCTCGACGAGCCCCTGCCCTGCGCTCAGATCGCCATACGGACAACGTTCAAGTGATCCATCAAAGCTCCTCACTTCACCCTCAATGACACTGATAAACACGGGGCCCCCATGGGTATGCCAGCCGCTGAATCCACCCGGTTCAAACGTCACCGTTTGTGAGACGACATCGGCTGGCTGTTCTGACCTCAGCTCCACATCGAAGCCTGGATCCTGTCTGTGGACAGTGAATGCATCATAGGTTCCGCGCCCCAGGATTGTAAACGATACGCCCCAGGGCGGCGTTGCTTGCGCCGTCTGGCCACCCATCATTCCAAATACCAATACAGCACATACACGTCCAACCATTGTCTTCGTCATCGGTTCCTCCCTCTTAAAAATCAGCACTGCTGTTTGAACTCCGCCTTTAGATTCCACCCGACGCGAGCTGGAGTTAGTGATTCAAGGCTCGCGTTCGCCGCTCTTGTGTCAGTGCGTCCCATGTGAGTCCCTCCGCATTGAGGTAGAGATCAGTCGCGAGAAATTTGACTTTCCAGAAGCCGCTACTGCGCCCGGTCAATCACCACGACGTCCGAGTGCTCCTGTACCCGTTCGAAGACGACCACGGACCCGTCGGGAGAGACGTCGAAGTCGTTGATAACGATGTCGCGACCGAAATTGGTTAACTGGCGCCAGCTCCCTGTCGTGAGTTCCCTTGCCCACAGGTCCTTGTGCTGGATGTCTCCCCGCAAAACGACCAATGCCGCTTGTCCCGGAAGGAATCGCAGCCGCCTGGCGCCGACTTGCGTGACCCCCAGCGCCACCCCGCGGCTCAGCATCAGCTCCGGAATCTTGTACGGATGGCCGACCGCCGTCATGGCCTTTACCGGGAACGTCGTTCCGATGTCCATGCCTGAGTAGAGCAGTAATTCTCCTCCCGGTGCCCACGCAGGATCAAGCGCGTAGTCATCAAACATCCGAACGGCCTCTCGCGTATTCAGCGAGATTCGGAAGAGCCGCGGGCTCCCTCGTTGGTTCGCCGCGGTGACGATCGACTGGCCATCCGGCGACCATACCGGGGCGCCGCGCAATTCCATCGAGTCGGCGACGATTCGGACGCTCGTCCCGTCTGGATTCATGACGACGAGGCGCGTCTTACCTCGGTCTTCGATCGAGAAGGCGATCCGATCGCCTTCTGGCGCAATCGCCGGCCCACCGATGATTCGCACTCCCGGAGCGGTCCAGAGCTCGGTCGCTTCTCTGTCCACGAGCTTCCAAATGCGTTCGGTTGTACCGTCCGACGAAACATACAGAAGATAATCTGCCGCGAGCATTGGCGAGCGACCTTCTGCGGTGGGCAGCGGAATTCTCTGAGCGTCCGACATCCCCGCTGGCCGCGCGGAAAGCGGCACGCGCCACAGTGATGGTCTGATTTGGGTAGCGGTGGCAACCAGACGGCGACCGTCGCCGCTGGCGGCCAGCGACGTCCACCGCTGGACGCCCGAGCTGAGCCGGTGCGGCACCCGCCGCTCGACATCGAGCCCATAGATCCACGGTCCCGACCCGTCGGCGGCGGCGGCGAGGTACAGAAGCGTCGAACGATCCAGGAACGTCGGATAGCTCACGCGCGAATTGTGGAAGGTGATCCGTTCTGGGGTTCCACCCGTCGGACGGATCCTCCAGATATCCATCTCATTGGGCGGATAGCCTTGCACGAAGTAGATGAACGACTGGTCTGGCGACCAGGTCGGGAAATGGGCATGCTGTGGAACCGGCGCGGTGTAGAGCGGCTGGGCTTCGGCACCCTCGGCCTTCACGAACATCGGGTCGCCGGCCGCTGTCGTGTGATAGGCGAGGCGCCGTCCATCGGGCGACCAACCGGGTTCGGCAACGCCTTCGAGGGCGACACGTGGTTCGCCGCCCAGCGTTGGCACGACCCAGGTGCTGATCGCGCGATTGTTCAAGGTGTCCGATGCTCCCACCCAGAAAAAGAGGCGGGCGCCGTCAGGCGAGAACTCAATCGTTCGAACCTCTCGGTTGACGAGCTCTTCCGGAACGTGGTCCCAAGTCACATTGCGGAATGTGCCGGTTCCGATCTGAATGACGAAGACGCCGACCGGTCCATCTCGCGACGAAAGGAACGCCACAAACTTACCGTCGCGGGAGATTGCAGCCGAGTGTTCGGTCCCTTCGAAATCGGTGAGGCGCTGGTACAGTGCGTTGGCCAGGGGGTCACGCCAGAAGTGATCGGCCTGCGGCGTGCGAGCTTCTGCGAGCGCTGCCACCAGCGCGGCCGCATCGGGGTAGCGCGATTCGGGATCGCGGCAGAGGATGCGGGCCAGGACCTTCTGAGCACGGGCCGAGGCGCCGGCCGGGAGGGACACCCGCTCCGCGTCCGGCGCCAGCCTCTCCGGGAGGCGTCCGAAGAGCATCTGATGAAGGATCACCCCGACCGCCCAGATGTCCGTGCGCGCGTCGGTGGTCGCGACCTCGGCCTGCTCGGGAGCCATGGTCGCCGGAGTGCCTCCGGCGACCCGAGTCAGCCGGCCCGGCACCTCTTCATCCCAGTCGAGGCCGGCCAGACCGAAATCCAGGACCTTCACCCGCCCATCCCTGAGTACGAAGACGTTCTGCGACTTGAGATCGAGGTGCAGTACGCCCAACGAGTGCGCGTAGGCCAGCGCCTGCGCGACCTCGGCGGCAATTTGCCAGGCGCGGTCTTCGCCCAGCGGCCCGGGTGCAAGGTGCATGTGCAGCGATTCCCCGTCGAGGAGCTCGAGGACGAGAAATGGAGCGCCGTCCCAGACCCCCCAGTCGTAAGCAGTCACGATGTGGGGATGGTTCAGGCGGGCGGTGGCCCGCGCCTCGCGATAGAACAGCTCCAACTCGGAGTCGTTCAGGCGCCGGCGTCGCTTGAGAAGCTTGATCGCGACCGAGCGCGAGAGCACGCGATCGCACGCCTCGAATACCCGAGCGAAGCCGCCCTGACCGATCTCACGCACTATCTCGAAGCGATCGGCGACGATCGCGCCCGGCCGGAGCTCCTCCGTCGGCGAGAGGTCCTCTATGGGAGTACGGGCGACCTGGCGAAGTAGTGACTCGAAGGCCGAGGCCTCCGGCGGGTCCGGGACGGCTGTCTCGCCGTCCGGGACGGCGGTCTCGCCCAGGGGATCCACCTGCGCGTCGCTACCAACCTCACTCATGGGAGCACGCCTCAGTTCTAGGTGCCACCCGAGCGAACTTTCCCACGATCTAATCGCCGCATGCACGATCTAATCGCAGCATGGTAGACGGGGTTGCTGCCGCATCATATTTGGATCGCCTGGGGGTGGCTGCGTGGAAGCCGTCGAGGCAGAGATTGCACGTCTGCTCGAGTCGAACGACCTTCCGTCGGCCGCTGCGGCGATCGTCCGTGGGTACGGACCAGCCATCCTCGCCTATCTGGCAGCGCTCGCTCGAGAAGAGGACCGAGCCGATGATGCGTTCTCAGAATTCTGCGAGGACCTGTGGCGTGGTTTGCCTGGCTTTCGCCGCGACGCCTCGGTACGCACGTGGGTCTACAAGCTAGCGTGGCACGCGTGGCTGCGGAACGAGCGCGAACCCTATCGTCGCCGCGGGGGCCCTCTCGCTACTGAAGAGATGTCCCGCCTCGCCGCGGAGGTTCGATCGACGACCGCTCTGTACTTGAGGTCCGAGGCGAAGGACGCAGTCGCTCGCTTGCGCGAGCAGCTGACGCCCGCCGAGCAGTCGCTCCTCGTTTTGCGGATCGATCGCGGCCTGTCATGGTTGGACGTGGCATCAGTGATGTCCACTCCGGAAGAGCATCTCGATGCCCAGACGGTCGCGAAACGGTTTCAACGCGTGAAGGACAGGCTCCGGAAGCTCGCCGAGGATGCAGGGCTTCTGAAAAGGGCTTAGCGAACCAGCAAAGCACCAGGGCCGAGGGTGCATCAGCGGCGGCGATGGCAAACCCCCTCTCGGTGCGGGGTCAGATACGGCGGCATGGGGCTCCGCCAAGTTAGAGACCGTGCCTCCCGGTCTTGTCATCGGCATGGCCGCCAGTGACCGATTTGATCGAAGACGTCCAGGACCTTCGAATCGAAATCGACGCCTGCTTTCGCTCCATGCCGGCACCTCGCGCGAGCAGGATAGCAGGTGCTATGACGCGGACATGATCTCGACACGTACGCGTGCTTTGGTCGCCACCATTTGTCTCGCCAGCGCAGGAACGGCCGCGTCACCGAGGGACGCCCAGCCAGCCGAGGCGCATCCGCTGAAGATCGGCATCATCGGCACCGGCAAGATCGGCGGCACCCTCGCCACGCTCTGGGCCAAGGCGGGGCACCAAGTGCTCGTCTCCTCGCGCCACCCGGACCAGCTCCAGGACCTGGCGCGCTCCCTGGGCCCGAAGGGGCGCGCCGGCACGCCGCGGGAGGCGGCCGTCTTCGGAGACGTGGTCCTCATCTCGGTGCCCTACGGGGCCCTGCCGCAGATCGGCAAGGATTTGCAGAACGAGCTCAAGGGCAAGGTGGTGCTGGATACCGGCAATCCCTATCCCGAGCGCGACGGCGAGATGGCGGTCGAGGCCCGCCGCAAGGGCACTGGCGTCGCCTCGGCGGAGTTCCTCCCGGGCGTCCGCCTCGCGCGCGCCTTCAATGCCATCAGCTATCGCAACCTGCGCAGCGAGGCGCACCGGAAGGGGGAGCTCGTCGGGATTCCAATCGCCGCGGACGACCCCCGAGCGTTGGACGTCGCCGCGCGTCTCGTGCGAGACGCCGGGTTCGAACCGGTCGTGGTCGGGCCGCTCGCCAAAGCGAAGATGTTCGACGTCGGATCGTCGGTGTACACGCAGCTGCTCACGGCGCGCGAGCTGAGGGACCGTCTGGGGAAGTGAACGGGATCCTCTGCGCTCTATGCTTGATGTATCGAACCTGAGCCCGATCGTTCATCGCAGTCTGTCGCGGCGCATTGACCAACACTCGCCTTACTCACGTACCGGAAAGTGAGATTCAACCTGGGACCGCTCACCTTCGGCTCTTTCGGAACACCATGAACAAAGTTTTCTTGGGTGGTACCGCGCATGATGAGCAGACTTCCATGCGTTAACGCAAACTCTCGCGGAAAACCCGATCTCTTCCGGCGCGGCTTGAGCAGGAACCGCCGGGTCGCACCGAGCGAAAAGGAAGTGATTGTCGGATTCGGCCCAAGCTCGAGCTCGTCATCGGCGTGATAGCCCATCGAGTCCTGACCATTGCGGTAGAGGTTGATGAGCACGCTGTTGAAGCGCTGCCGCGCAGCCCGCTCAACTCGACTCCGCAGCTCGATGACACGGTCATCCCATGCGACTGGAACGAACGAGCGGCCGCTGTAGCGGTACATCGCATCCGGATCTCCCATCCAGAGCATGAGCCGAGGCTGGAGAACCGTCCTTCCCGCGATCACGATGGACTCTTGTTTCAGCACCAGTCGCTCCAGCAGACACGAGAAAAGAGCGTCCGCCTCCCGAAGCGAAATCCACGCCGGAATGAATTCCACATCGGCGGTGTCGAGCATGACCGAATGACTAACCGCAGCGCTTCTAACACATCCTTCGCGTGTAGGTCCCGACATCCCGGCGCTGCCTGACATCACGCCTCTTTCCGCGCCGCTTTTCTCGTCTCTATCGCGAGAGGGGAAACCGCTTCCAGGAGCTCCTCGGCGATGGGAGAATGCACAAGCGTGCTGAGCAGTTGAGGTGCGCGCCCGGAGGGAGTTGAACCCCCGACCTTCGGATTCGAAGAACGGGAACATCAACCGGGCAGACGGGCGTCATTGCTGGATTCTTTTGAAACGTCCCCCAGTTACCGGTCGGATGCGATCGCGAACATCGATGCGTGCCCTGGCAACAACCGGCGCGGGGAGCGGCGATCTACATCTTGGGCGCTTTGCCCTCTTCCGGCACCACGTCCCACTTGCCGCGCACGTCGTTGGAGATCACGCAGTCCGCGCCGGCTTCGCACTTGGTGATGTGCGTCTTCTTGCCGGTAAAGGAGAAGTACGAGCCGGGCGGAAGCCTTTGCTCTTTGCCGTCGACGGTGAAGACCATCGTCCCGGAGAGGACGATAGCGTAGTGGTCGGAGGTGTGATGGTGGAGCGGCGCCATGAATCCAGCGGGGAGCTTGATCAACGAATGATGCGCCCCCTTGTTGGGATCTCCCTGGAGAACGGCCATCTTTACGCCAGCGAATTCAGGCAAATCGGTCCACTTGATGTCACCGGCGGGCACCAGGACGGCAGTGCCGGGTTTGTTACTTTTTTCTGCCGCGCGGGCCTGGGACGCGATCGTAGGCAATCCTGCAACGACGACCAGCGCAAATACGACGCCTTTGTTCATGGGAACCCCCTGTGCGGTTTGGTTTTCTCGATCCGCCACGACGATCAAACATTGGTCCATTTCAATGTCAATTGAAGGCGCATCTGCTTTCACGACTTGAGGCATTCGGCGGCCACTTTGATGCTCCGCGCCGGCGTGGACGCGCACCGCGTGCAGCGAATTCTGCGACACTCCGATCTGAGGACGACCACCGACGTCTACGCGCATCTGCTGGTCGAAGATTTGCGCTCGGCCATCAACTCGATCGCGCCGAAGGCGTTGCCGCCCGAAGGCCCGGAGCCGGAAGCAAAGAAGCTCCGAAACGCCGCAGACGTGATTCCGTTTGCTGCATTAGTGCTGCATGAGTCGGGAAAGCGGTCCCGTGGGCAATCCGACCTCGACAGAATCTCCAGTCGCGCCAACCAGTTAGAGCAGCGCGCCCGGAGGGAGTTGAACCCCCGACCTTCGGATTCGAAGAACGGGAACATTAACCGGGCAGACGGGCGTCATTGCTGGATTCTTCCGAAATTTTCCCCAGTTGCGGACGGGACCTGGTCCACGCGAGTCCACCGGAATTGACTCGATTCCCCGCTATTTTGGACACGATTTGGACAAGGTTTGTGGACCCAGACCATCGGATAAGAAACCCGATGGTCGTTTGTGCCGGCCGAGAAGTTGCAACC
>Ga0070708_100003211_pt1 | contig 12753 bp, 13 predicted proteins | sample KBSK5503metaG_FD_65469 | JGI IMG/M metagenome (GOLD analysis project Ga0070708, IMG submission 65469) | Corn, switchgrass and miscanthus rhizosphere microbial communities from Kellogg Biological Station, Michigan, USA - KBS K5-50-3 metaG | ecosystem: Host-associated > Plants > Roots >...
AACACTGAAGGAGCTGATGCCAATGCTCGAGACTTCAGCACCCGGCGGCCCACCGAGAATTGTGTGTGCTATCATTCTGGGCACCCGCGGACGGCTAGACGAGGCGAGAAAGCTGTTAACATCCCAGATTCGCGAGGCTGCCAAACCTGAACACACGCCATACGTTTTAGGTCTCGCAACTAAGCTTGGGTTAGGGGCACTCGGCGTCTGATCTTTCGCCCTTGGGGGCTGTGTATCAAATCGAGCTATCCCAGGGCTTGCGCCCTGGGCTGCATTCTAGCGCCGCTTTGCGGCTAATCTACTTTGGGATCCAGTGCTCGTCTTATCCTCTCGTACGTAATCTCCAGCGCCTCCGGCAGCACCCGGCTCTCTCCCGTAACCGTCATGAAATTGGTATCGCCCACCCACCGTGGTAGCACGTGCATGTGGACGTGGCCGGTGACTCCGGCTCCGGCGGCGCGGCCGATATTCATGCCCAGGTTGATGCCGTCGGGTGAGTAAACCTGGCGAAGCACGCTCTCCATCTTTTGCGATAGCGCCATCATCTCGTTGGCGCCGGCTTTGGACAGCTTTTGCAGTTCATCGAGATGCGCGAAGGGGACGATCATCACGTGGCCGGAGGTGTAGGGGAAGTTGTTCAGAATGATGTAGCAATGTTGGCCGCGATAGACGATTTTGGCTTCTTCATCCGAAAGTTTCGGCAGCTCGCAAAAAATGCAGCCATCGGGCTTGCCTTCGTTCTTGCCGGCGGTGGTGACGTACGCGTAGCGCCAGGGCGTCCAGAGGTAGTCCATGACAAAAGGAGGGTAGCAGATCACGTGTGGGTCGGACACTCTTGTCCGACAAAGCCTGCATACACTGACCCGATCGTTCCTAGCAGGCAGAAAGTCGCGCTAGTTTTCAACGCAAAAGCTAAATTCAAAAGCGTCGGACAAGAGTGTCCGACCCACATGAGCACTGATCACCCGATTGTTAACACTCGCCTTTCCGTTTGACACTCTTTCCAAGCGGTTGCTATAGTCGAAGAGTTCCCTTTGGATGCAGGTTCGATCTTTACGGCCGCTGGGTCAAGTCTATCCGCCAGGGTGGGCTCAACATAAACTAAGACTCATACCAGCAGTTCGCTAGTAGCCCGCATCCTCTGACACCGCTGAGAGGCAATGACTTTGTTCGACGAGACCAACGCTCCCTATTCCGACTCCAACTCCACAACCTTAACCGAGCAGCAGCCCGCGACTGAGACCCAGACGGAGCAGCCTGAGCGGTCCGCTCAGAATCACGACCAGCAGAATCATGATCAGCAGGATCATGGTCAGCAAGATCATGGTCAGCAGAGTGATGCTCAGCAGAATCTTGCTCAACCTGGCGAAGGAAAGCCGGCGCCTGCGAGCACCGACGACTTCGCTTCTGCGCTGGAAACTTTCACCCACGAAGCCGAAGAAACTGTCGGTGAAGACCACGTGCTCAAGGGCACGGTGTTGAAGCTTACGGCCACGCACGTTGTGGTGGATATCGGAGCTAAGTCGGAAGGCATGTTGCCGCTTGCGGAAGTCCTGGACCACGAGGGCAAGCCCCGCTTCAAGCCGGGTGATGAGATTGACGTAATGCGGGACAAGGGCGAGGCTGAAGAGGGGTACATCAATCTCTCTTTTCAGAAGGCGCAGAAGTTGCGCGCCTGGGACGAAATTGAGAAAGCCTACACCGAGAATCGTCCGATTCAGGCAACGGTTGTGGAACGAACCAAGGGCGGTGTGACGGTTGACATCCTCGGAGCGCGGGCGTTTCTTCCTGGCTCGCAGATCGATCTGCGGCCGGTGCGAAACCTGGAGGGGATGAAAGGCCAGAGCTTTGAAGTTGCCATCGTCAAGCTCAACAAGAAGCGCGGCAACATTGTCGCTTCACGCAAGCAGCTTCTCGAGCAGGAGCAGAACGAAAAGAAATCCAAGACGCTCGAACACCTGCAGGAAGGCTCAATTCTCACCGGTGTCGTGAAGAACCTCACTGACTACGGAGCGTTTGTGGATCTGGGCGGCATTGATGGCCTTCTCCACATCACGGACATGTCCTGGGGACGGTTCACGCACCCCCGAGACCTGGTAAACGTAGGCGACCAGATTCAAGTAAAAGTGCTCAAGTACGACGGCGACAAGCAGCGCGTATCTCTTGGATTCAAGCAGCTCACACCCGACCCATGGCTGGACGCCGAGCATCGTTATCCAGTTGGAGCGCACGTCCATGGGAGAGTGATCAGCGTGACCGATTACGGAGCTTTCGTCGAATTGGAACAGGGAATCGAAGGATTAGTACATGTCAGCGAGATGACCTGGTCCAAGCGCACCAAACATCCATCGAAGCTCGTCAACGTGAACGACCAAGTGGACTGCGTGGTGCTGAATGTCAATCCGGCCGAGCGCCGGATTTCTCTAGGCATGCGGCAACTAGCGGCGAATCCCTGGGACTCGTTGATAGAAAAATATCCGGTTGGCGCCACGGTCGAGGGGCGCGTGCGGAATCTTACGGACTTCGGCGCCTTCGTCGAAATCGAGGAAGGCATTGATGGCCTGGTCCACGTGAGCAATCTGAGTTGGACCAAGCGCGTAAAACACCCTTCGGAGGTCCTGAAAAAGGGCGACCGGGTTAAGGCCATCGTTCTCGCGATCGACTCGGACAAGCGGCGATTGTCACTCGGAGTAAAGCAGCTTCAGCCGGATGTGTGGGAGTCGTTCTTTGAGCATCATCACGTGGGCGACATTATTCACGGCAAGGTCCTGCGCGTGGCGACATTTGGCGCGTTTGTGGAGATCGCAGAGGGCGTAGAAGGACTGTGCCACAATTCAGAGGCGGCCGATCGGAACGGTCAGGCCCTGCATCTCGAGCCCGGTCAAGAACATGATTTCAAAATTATCAAGATGAGTCCCGAAGAAAAGAAGGTTGGCCTCAGCATTCGCGCGGCGGGTCAGGAAGCTTCGAGAACGGAAGTCGAAGCTTACAAGCATCCTGCTTCAAGCACTGGATCTACGATCGGAGAACTAGTGTCGTGGAAGCGGGCTGGGAACGAGAACGGGTAAATCTCAAAAGCGGCTTTAGGCGCTAGGCTTCAGGCCTCGGCAGTTCGGTTTTTGTTGAAGCCCAATGCCTAAATGCGAATTTCATTTTGTATCAATCCGCAGCACAATATTCACGAGCTTCCGATCATCAAACTGACTCATTCTCTTCGTGTCGCTCGTTTTTCCGTTGAGCTGGGCATAGATTTCGTAATCCACATTGGCCGCCAGGGCCGAGAAGCGGTATGTGCCATCCGTGCCCACAATGTAAGTCTTCACGGCGCGGGTGCGGGTATCGGTGACATAAACCACTGCATTGATCAAGGGATTGTCCTGCTTGTCCATCACCTTCCCAGTTAGCAGACGGCCGGGGGTTGTGTCCTTGTCCTTCGCAAGCGACGGAATCGTTGCAAGCAAAGTGAGTGTGAGTAAAGAAGCCAGCACTGTCCGACGGCTTTTCATAGGCACCTCCCGAACTACTCGTGAGCTGCTGTTATTTTAGATGCAACCCGGTATCGACGCGCTCGTTGTTCTCGACGTGCACAGTAACCTCCGGGCCAGGCTGTAAGTGCTTGCCATCAGGAGACTTATAGCCCTTAGTGTCCGTCCAGACAATGTACTCCTGTTTCCCGACCGGAACGCGCTGCTCGAACTCGCCCAAGCGATTGGAGTAGACCTCCCAACGCGCTTTTTTGTCTTTATCGCTGGCCCGGCGGATCTTCACTCTGACGCCGTACACTGGCCGATCATCCGGGCCCCACACCGTGCCGAAGATTAGTGCATAGTCCGTCGCCTGCGGGCGCTGACGGCCCGGCAGCGGTGTACCAATCATGAGCACGATTGCGAAGAATGCGAAAACAAGGCGGGACAAGACAGGTGGGATTCGGGCAGGGGAAAACGCCGGTTCAGGAGTAGTCGCCGTCTTCGTTTTCTTCCTCGTCATCGTCTTCGTACTCTTCCTTTTCCTCGACTGCCTTGAGCTCGACGGGATTGATCGTAATCACTTCGAAATCGGTTCCACACTCAGGGCAGGAGAGGACTTCACCTTCATCCACCTCATCTTCTTCGACATCCAGGCTGGTCTCGCACTCAGGACAATGAATCACAATCGCCTCCATCATATGATCGCACCTGTTATATTTAGTTTCTTCTGGGACGCAGGTCAAGTAGGCCTGTCGTCGTTGTCCGGCTTCCGATGCTGCGAACGACCGCTGGGGCTGCTTGGATACTATGGAAAATCGTTGTGATCTCTGAGGGCAAAATTCGTTCCCGAAGCGATCACCTCCAAGAATATTCTAAAACTGGTTCGAAAGGTTTCCCAATAGCCGTCTTGCTGCTCGCTTCCATTGTTCCGCTAGCGAAAGCACAGCGGGTTCCCGCCTCCGCTGACCCGCGCATCAAGGCCGCGCTGAACGAGATTTCGGCGGGACAAATCCAGTCTAATATCGAAAAACTGGTCAGCTTCCAGACGCGCGCTACTACTTCTGTGCAAGATCCTGCATCGATCTCCGCAGGCAGAGGAATCGGAGCGGCGAGAGAATGGATCAAGAGCGAGTTTGAGCGCTATTCACGCGATTGTGCCGGATGCCTCGAGGTGAAGACCGACAGTTTCACGCAGCCGGTCAGCGAGCGTGTGCCATCACCGACAGAGATCACGAATGTTTACGCGGTCCTCAAAGGTACTAATACTGAAGATGCAAAGCGTATCGTACTGGTTACAGCCCATTACGACTCGCGAAACAGTGGTCCGCTGGATGGTGCTGGCATTGCTCCCGGCGCTAACGATGACGGCAGCGGGACGGCTGTCAGCCTGGAGTGTGCGCGTGTACTGAGCAAGCTGAAGTTCCCTGCAACCATTATTTTCCTCACTGTCGCTGGTGAGGAGCAAGGGCTTTACGGCAGCAAACATTTCGCGGAGTTCGCTAAGTCGCAGGGCTGGGAAATTCAAGCCGTGCTGAACAACGATATCGTTGGCGGAGATCAAAGCCCCGGGCAGGATGCCAAAGTTGTTCGAGTGTTCTCCGAGAGTATCCCAGACAATGCCAGTGACGCGCAGATTCGGATGATCCGTGCGCTGGGCGGCGAAAACGATTCACCTTCGCGCGAACTGGCGCGCTATATCGCGGAGACCGCGCGTGCCTATCAGACGGAAGTTGCTCCGCTGCTTGAATTCCGGCGAGACCGCTACCTTCGCGGCGGAGACCATATTTCATTCAACGAGCAAGGCTTTGCAGCTGTTCGTTTTACGGAATTTCGCGAAAATTTTAATCATCAGCACCAGAACGTGCGCACCGAAAACGGAATCGAATATGGCGACTCGCCGAAGTTCGTCAATTTCGAGTACGTAGCCAGCGTCGCGCGGTTGAATGCGGCTACGCTGGCCGCCCTGGCGTCAGCTCCCGCGCCGCCGCGTAACGTGCATCTTGTAACCAAAGGACTGGAAAATGACTCGACGCTGGCATGGGAGCCTCCGCTTGACGGACGCCCGTCCGGATATGAAGTGCTGTGGCGGGCAACGGCTTCGCCAGATTGGGAACACTCGCAATCGTTTGGCAATGTTTCGAAAGCTACAGTGCCGGTCTCGAAAGATAATGTGATTTTCGGGGTACAAGCGGTGGACGAGGCGGGGCACAGGAGCCTCCCTATCGTGCCATCGCCGGAGCGCTGAGACCCTGATAACATCAAAAGAGGGTTTGGCGTGAAGCAGTTCTTGGATGGCGCGGCTCTTGGGTAGAGCAGGAATGGGTGGAGCAGGGCCTATGGCCCTGCGTTTAAGACAGCGATTCAGTTTCCCAGCGCTGGAAGCGCTGCGCCACCCAAAAGCACGGCCGACCAGCCAGTAGCAAGACGGTTGTTGAATTATGCCTAGAAACACCTCTTCCGTAATGGGGCTGCCGCCATTCCGCGGCGCTGTCCGGCAAATCATCCTGGCAAGCGTTTCGATTTATGTTTTGGTTCTGCTACTGCTGTCCTTTACACAGGGAGCCGGTCGAATACTCCTCGAGCTCGGCATTCTAAGGCCAGAACACATTCATGCAGGCTGGCTGTGGCAATTTGTTACATATGCGTTCATGTACGAGGATCCGCTTCAGTTCGTGCTCTCGCTGCTCGGAATCTATTTTCTAGGATGGGCAGTTGAAGAGCGCGTCGGCACGACCGCCTTCTACGGACTGTTCTTCGGCAGCATCATTCTTTCTGCAATAGCTGGATTTTTGCTCTCGCTAACAGGCGTGGTTGCGCAAGGGGTGGCAATGGGCTCGGGCGCCGCTGCCAATGCGATTCTGATGGTGTTCTATCTTTTCAATCGTGGCGCGCCCATCATGCTGTTTCCAATTCCGATCCAGATACCCGTGAAGTGGATCGTGCTGTTTACGGCAGCCATCGAAGCGGCGTATTTGCTCCTCAGTCGCTTCGCACTCTTCTATTTCGTTTTGTTGTTGGGGCTCGGAGCTGGGTATGTGTGGTATTCGCTGTTCTTGACGCGTAGAACCACGGTCGGAATCTCCGAACGGTTCTATGGACTACGCAACTCCTACTATCGTTGGAAACGTCGCCGCGCCGCCCGCAAATTCGAAGTCTACATGCGCGACCACGACCGCACCGTCACTTTCGACGAGCACGGGAATTACATCCCTCCCGAGGATTCGGGCAAAAAGAATGGCGGGTCAAAGTCGGGATGGGTGAATTAGAAAAGCAGCTTTTAGCTGTTAGCTCTTAGCCTTTAGCTTGTCATCCCGAACGCGCCCGCCGAGGCGGGCTGGAGAGGGACCTCACGTCAGCCGGGCCAGCCGGTGCAGTCTTGCGCAGCTACAGATTCCCTTGTGCCCTTGGCGTTCTTTGATGCTGAGTACGTCCCGAGACACTCAATCGCATCGTAAGGTCCCTCTCTCGCCCTTTGGGGCGATTTCGGGATAACATCCGTTTGGAGGGCGTGATCTTAACCGAGAGCTGACAGCTTATTTACGCGCTGACCAACGACCCAATCTTCTCTCCGGTCACAACCTTCGCGATATTTCCGCGCTGATTCAGATTGAAGATGATGATGGGAAGATTATTGTCTTTGCAGAGAGAAATGGCGGTTGAGTCCATGACTTTGAGGCCGCGCTTCAGAACTTCCATATAAGTGATTTGAGTGAACTTGGTCGCGTCCTTCACGACCATCGGATCGGCGTCGTAGATACCATCGACCTTTGTGGCCTTCAAGATTGCGTCGGCCTTGATTTCCATGGCGCGGAGCGACGCGGCTGTGTCCGTCGAAAAGTAAGGATTCCCAGTACCGCCAGCAAAGATGACGATCCGGCCCTTTTCCAGGTGGCGAATGGCGCGGCGGCGAATGAACGGCTCGGCGACCTGATTCATTTCGATCGCGGACTGCACGCGGGTGTAGACGTTCTGTTTTTCGAGGGCGTCCTGTAAAGCCAGCGCGTTGATTACTGTAGCCAGCATTCCCATGTGGTCGGCGGAAACTCGGTCCATGTCCTTGGCTTGCTCGGCAACCCCGCGGAAGAAGTTGCCGCCGCCGACTACGATCGCGATTTGCACGCCCAGCGAATGGACGTCGGCGAGTTCGGCGGCAATCTCGTGAATGCGGGGAGAGTCAACACCGAAACCTTGCGTGGCGGCCAGCGCCTCGCCGGAGAGTTTCAGCAGCACGCGTTTGAAAATTGGCTCAGGCATGTCTTCTCAGATAATATCGCGGAGACTAAAAAAGGGCACCTTTCGGTGCCCCAACTACTCTGGTTTTTGTTCCGGTTTTGAGATGGCTATCGTCTCGCCTGCCTCGCCAACTTTGAATCGGGCAAAGCGCTTGACGGAAATGTTTTCGCCCAGCTTGCCGATCTTGCTCGTAATGAGCTGGGAGATCGAGAGCGTCTGGTCCTTGATGAAGGGCTGTTCATAGAGGCAGACCTCCTGGTAGAACTTTTCCATTCTGCCTTTGACCATCTTCTCGGCAATTTCCGCTGGTTTGCCACTGGCGATTGCTTGTGAGCGATAGATGTCTCTCTCTCGCTCGAAGTCTGCCGCGGTGACGTCCTCCTTACGGATGAATTTGGGATCACTGGCAGCTATGTGCATCGCGATATCGTGCACCAGCTCTTTGAAATCATCAGTGCGGGCGACGAAGTCGCTTTCGCAATTGACCTCGACCAGCACGCCAATTTTGCCGCCGGCATGAATGTAGCTCGCCACCGCGCCTTCGCTGGTGACGCGAGTCGCCTTTTTAGCGGCAACGGACACACCTTTCTTGCGCAGAACGATGACAGCCTGCTCAAAGTCCCCTTTGGCTTCGGTCAGCGCCTGCTTGCAATCCATCATGGGCGCTCCGGTCTTCTCGCGGAGCTCTTTTACCTGTGCGGCGGAAATATTCACTGTAGTTGTGCTCATAAAATCTGTCGTTGGTCTTTGGTCGTTGGCCTGCTCGACGCTCGTATAAATTTTGACCCGCGCCGTTTGCATCTCGCGCGGGCCGGATCCCTCAGGGGCTAAAGCCCCGCCGTTTTATGCTTCTACTCGGCACGAGTAGAACTCGTGCCCTTCCCTGTTTAACGCCGTCTGCCTTTGTCCCTTAAGCTAAATCAGCGCGTCTGCTCTTCCCGATAGCTGAGAGCTGATGGCTGAAAGCCGCTCTAATACGTTTGATGCTCGACTTCCGGAGTCTCGGCCGTACTTTCGGCGGATGCGGCCTTCTTGCGAGTCCCTCGGCCCAGTACGTCTTCCATACTGATATTTTCGGAATCGCCACCGGAATCGCCGGGCTCTTCCGCGCCGGATGCTTCGATTGAGCCTTCGACCGCCCCTTCGGCGGCAGCGGCTTCAGCCTGCTGCGCCTCTTCTACTCCCGCGGCCACATCAGCCGCCTGCTTGTCAGTCAACATTTGCGAGCCTTCGACCACCGAGTCGGCAACCTTGGAAGCGAACAGCCTTATGGCGCGCAGAGCGTCGTCATTACCGGGAATTACGTAATCCACTTCACTCGGGTCGCAATTTGTGTCGACCACGGCAACCACCGGAATGCCCAGCTTGCGGGCTTCGCGGACGGCGATTTGCTCCTTGTTCGAATCAATGATGAAGATCGCATCCGGCAACCGGGTCATGTTCTTGATGCCAGCCAAGTTGGCTTGCAGGTGTTTGCGCTCGCGTTCAAGCTTGATCACTTCTTTTTTCGGCAGCAGCTCGTAACGGCCATCCGTGGCCATTTCATCGAGTTCCTTGAGCCGCTTAACGGACTTTTGCACGGTCACCCAATTGGTCAGCAGTCCGCCCAGCCACCGCTGGTTCACATAAAAACTACCCGCGCGAGTCGCTTCCTCGGCAACTGCATCCTGGGCCTGCCGCTTGGTTCCGACGAAAAGGAGTATCTTCCCGGCAGACGCCTGCTCAGCTACGAACTTCGACGCTTCTTTGAACATCTTGAGCGTCTTTTGCAGATCGATGATGTAAATGCCATTGCGCTCTCCGAAGATGTATTCCTTCATCTTGGGATTCCAGCGCTTCGTCTGATGCCCGAAGTGAACACCCGCTTCGAGCAACTCTTTCATGGTGATGTTAGCCAATTAACCTCCTCCGATAATCTGCATCCTTCGTTCACGCTTGCGAACTCGGGATTGCTTTCCCGTCCCCGCACCGCGAAGCACGGGAAGAATTAGAAAACAGGTTTCAGCCGTCAGCTATCAGCCTTCAGCCACAACCTCAAAACCCTTGTCATTCCGAACCGCTTCAGCGGTGAGGAACCTGCTTTTCAGCACTACCGCTTGCTGAACTGGAAGCGCTTGCGTGCGCCCTTCTGTCCGTACTTTTTGCGCTCTTTGGACCGGGAGTCGCGGCTTACCAGTCCTTCTGCCTTCAACTTCTTGCGCAATTCGGCGTTGAACAGCATCAATGCGCGCGCTATGCCCAGCCTTACAGCATCAGCCTGGCCATTTATGCCACCGCCGGATACATTGGCGATCACGTTGAAGGTGGCAACCGAGTCCGTCGAGACCAGCGGCACCTTGGCGCTTGCGCGCTGCGATTCAGTAACGAAATATTGCTCGAATGGGCGGCCATTCACTTTGAATTCGCCGCTGCCAGGGCGTAGAAACACTCGGGCCACGGCGGTTTTGCGCCGTCCCGTTCCGTAGTATTGAACTAAATCAGCCATTAGCTCCTAGCTCTTAGCTTCTAGCTTGATTAACCAGAAGCGAGCTTTGCACCTTTCCACAAAATCAGATTCGATGTCATCCCGAAGCGGACTGCAAGTCCGCGAGGGACCTTGCGACAGCGCACCTTACCAATGCGGCCCACAGGCGCACCTGAAACTCAAACTATGCCCGCGCCTCAAGCGCCTTTGCTTCCGGCTTCTGTGCCTGATGCGGATGTTTGTCGCCCCTGTAAACTTTTAACTTGCTGAACATGTGAGCGCCGAGCTTGTTCTTCGGCAGCATGCGTTTCACGGCGTCTTCAATCACCAGTTCAGGCTTGCGGGCGAAGCGCTTGCGGAAGTCTTCGGTGCGCAGACCACCCGGATATCCGGTGTATCGGTGATACGCCTTCTGTTCCGACTTCATTCCCGTGGTCTTCACCTTCTCGGCGTTGATCACGACCACATGGTCGCCGGTGTCCAGAAACGGCGTGTACTGTGGGTTCTCTTTGCCCATCAGAATGCGGGCGACCTGCGACGCCAGCCGGCCGAGGACCTGCCCCGAGGCATCGACGACGTACCACTTGCGCACAATTTCCCCCGCTTTGGGGAAATAGGTTGACATTACAGATCTCCCAGAAAAATGAAAACCGAAGAAGACCGCTGAGTACCCATCAAAGCGCCGAAGGCGCATGGCTATCAGGCGGGCAACCGCAACTACCAAAGGCTTTACGATATCGCAGGAAGTGCTGCATTGTCAACGAGCAGGCTGGGTGAAGCAGGTTACTTCTTCTCCGTCTTCTTCGACGAATTGGACTCCGACTTTGATGAATGGGACCCCGACTCCGCCTTGGGCTTGCTGTCCTTCTTCGCCTCGGAGTCTTTGCCAGAGTCGCTTTTCGATTCGGAGCCGGAGCTCGAAGCCGACCCTCCCGCTGGTTTTTTAGCGTAATCGGTCACGTACCAGCCCGATCCCTTGAACCGCACGGCCGGAGCTGAAACCAGTTGCTCGATCGGGCCGCCACATTCCGGACACTTCTTTACGTGGGAATCGGAGAACTTCTGGATCTTTTCGAAGCGGTGGTAACACTTCTTACACTGATACTCGTAAAGTGGCATGGACCCCTTAATCTACCGTGGCACAGGCAATGATTTTCAGGTACCGCTACAGGATATACCGGCTCAAGTCCTGGTCCTTCACAATATCGGCCAGGGTCTTGTTTACATATTCGGCGTCCACGTTGAATTGCTCGCCTTTTTTCTCGGGAGCATTAAAGCTGATTTCATCAAGTACGCGCTCCATGATGGTATGCAGCCGCCGTGCGCCGATATTCTCGGTGCCCTCGTTTACGCGGAAGGCAAAGCGGGCAATCTCCTCCAGCGCCTGAGGCGTGAACTCCAGCTTGACGCCTTCAGTTTCCAGCAGCGCCGTGTACTGTTTCACGAGAGAAGATTTGGGTTCAGTTAGAATCCGGACGAAGTCTCCCATGGTCAGCGACTGCAGCTCCACGCGGATAGGGAAGCGGCCTTGCAACTCGGGGATCAAATCGCTGGGCTTGGACACGTGGAATGCCCCGGCGGCGATGAAGAGAATATGGTCGGTGCGTACCATGCCATAGCGAGTGTTGACGGTGGTGCCTTCAACGATGGGAAGAATATCGCGCTGCACGCCTTCGCGTGAAACGTCGGGGCCGTGACCGCCTTCGCGGCCTGCAATCTTGTCAATTTCATCAAGGAAGATAATTCCGGCATCTTCAACGCGGTCAATCGCGGTCCGCGTGACCTGGTCCATATCAATCAAGCGCTGCTCTTCTTCCTGGATCAGGTACTCAAAGGCTTCGTTGACCTTCATCTTCCGCTTCTTGGTACGCTGGCCGAAGATGTTGGGCAACATGTCTTTGATGTTGACGTCCATCTCCTCTACGCCCTGGTTGGAGATGATTTCGAATGAAGGAAAATTTCGCTCGCGGACTTCAATCTCTACGATGCGGTCGTCGAGTTTGCCCTCGCGTAACTGCTGGCGCAATTTTTCGCGGGTGCGCAAATAAGAGTCGCCTGTAGAAGCTTCGAGTGTGAAGCCTGGCTCGGGATGTGCCGGCGCCGCCGGGGGAAGCAGGATGTCCAGCAAGCGCTCTTCGGCATTCAACTCGGCTTTGTCAGCTACGTCCTCGAGTTTTTCCTCGCGGATATTGTCAATCGCAATCTCGACCAGGTCACGAATCATGGATTCGACGTCGCGGCCAACGTATCCCACTTCGGTAAACTTCGAAGCTTCAACTTTCAAGAACGGCGAATTCGCCAGCTTGGCTAGACGGCGAGCGATCTCGGTCTTGCCCACGCCCGTTGGCCCGATCATGATGATGTTCTTGGGGATGATTTCTTCGGCCAGATCAGGAGAAAGCTTCTGCCGCCGCATGCGGTTGCGCAGGGCGATGGCAACCGCGCGTTTGGCGTCTTTTTGCCCGATGACGTGCTTGTCAAGCTCGGCGACAATCTCGCGCGGAGTGAGTTCGTCAAGCGCGACGTGTTCTTCTTCGGCGGTGGAAGGGAGATAAATTGCCATTGTAGTTGTCGGTCGTCGGTCGTCGG
>Ga0070708_100003212_pt1 | contig 12751 bp, 12 predicted proteins | sample KBSK5503metaG_FD_65469 | JGI IMG/M metagenome (GOLD analysis project Ga0070708, IMG submission 65469) | Corn, switchgrass and miscanthus rhizosphere microbial communities from Kellogg Biological Station, Michigan, USA - KBS K5-50-3 metaG | ecosystem: Host-associated > Plants > Roots >...
TTCGCCGTCGGTGCCGTTCTCTCGCTCGCGCAGGAAGCGGGTCAGCTCCGCGGCAATCGACTCACCCGACGGGATGTCCGCCTCGGCCGCGATCTCGTCGACCCGCTGCTCGAGCTGTTCGACGTAGGCGGATGTCTCCGCATCGGCGGCGACCGCCTCGCTGACCTGCTGCGCGTACGCGTCGGCCGCCTCATCGAGCTCGGCGGTGTCGACGTCTGCGTGCAGCAGCTCGGCGAGCCTGTCGACGAGCGCCTTCGCCGCCCTCGGCGACGGCGTCAGCGACACGTAGTGCGGCACCGCGGCCCAGAGGCTCGCGGACTTGAGGCCGGCACGGCCGCACGCGTCGTGCAGCACGCCGACGATTCCGGTCGGACCCTCGTACCGCGACGCCTGCAGCCCGAGCTGCTGGATGAGCTCGGGATCCGTCGCGCTGCCGGTCACCGGCGCGGGGCGTGTATGCGGGACGTCGGCCAGTAAAGAGCCGAGTGTGACCACGAGCTCGACGCCGAACGAGGTCGCGAGCGTCGTCACGTGCTCGCAGAACGTGCGCCAGCGGAGGTTCGGCTCGACGCCGAGCAGGATGATCGCGTCCCGGCCGCCGCCCGGCAGCGGCGCATGCAAGAACGTGTTCTCCGGCCAGTCGATCCTGCGAGTGACGCCGTCGACGAGCGAGACCATGGGACGCGTCGCCTGGAAGTCGTAGAAGTCCTCGGACTCGATCTCGGCGAACCGCTCGGCCGCCCACGCCTGCGCGAGGTACGCGCCGGCCAGCGACGCGCCCTGGCCGCCGTCGTTCCAGCCGCGGAACGCCGCGATCAGGACCGGCCGCTCGAGCTGCGGCCGCTCGTCGATTCGAAGCTCGTCGGTCATCGATTCATCCTATGCGGGACGCCACAGACGTACGACGAACGCCGTCAGCGCGGCCCACACGGTGGCCGCGACCGTGACGTGGCCGAGCACGAGCCACCAGGGGAGGTGCGTGCGGTACTGCACCTCGCCGATCGTCATCTGCGCCGCGAGCAGGCCGAGCACGATCAGCGCAGCGCGCAGGTGGCGGCTCCGCGCGCGATAGAGCCACACGAGCAGCGCCGCGAAAGACACCCCGAACACTGCCGTCGCACGGACGTGCCAGTACACCGCCGGCTCGAACGACCACAACCGCCGGACGACGGTGCTGCCCGGATGCGGCCCGGCGGCGGTCGCGAGCGTCCCGCTGACGATCAGCACGCCGGCGGCCAGCCAGACGAGCACGCTCCCTCTACGCACCCACGCCGGCACGCGCTCGGGCAGACGGCGAGAAACCTCGACCGCGAGCCCGACACCGAGGCCGAGCACCACGACCGAGACCAGGAAGTGCGACAGGACCAGCCACGGGTTGAGGTGGTAATGGATCGTGATCGCGCCGAGCGGCGCCTGCAGCAGCGTGCCTGCGAAGATCGCGAACGCGAGCACACGCAGGCGCGTCGAGAGCTGCGCCCAGAACGCGGCAACGAAGGTGCCGAGCGTGACGAGGATCGTGAAGAGCGCGACGACACGATTCCCGAACTCGATGTACGAGTGGTAGCTGCGCGGCTCGAAGTGATGCGGCTCGCAGCCGGGCCAGTGCTCGCAACCGAGCCCCGAGCCCGTGAGCCGGACGGTCGCGCCGGTGGCGACGATGAGGACGAGCATCGCCGCGTTGGCCCACGCGAGCCGCCGGAACCCCTCCAGCGAGAGCGGCGCCCCACGCAGGCGCGCGAGCGGCTGCGCGGTCGTCTCCACGCGAGCACTGTAGCCCTATGTCAGGGAGAGTCCACTGCCTTCGACGACGGCCCCGACGCGTGCGAGAAAGAGGCCCGCCCGCGCGAACTCCGCCTCGAGCGCCGGTCCCTTCTCACGCGGGAGCGAGACGAGTAGCCCGCCTGCGGTCTGCGGGTCGTAGGCGAGCTCGACCAGCTCCGGCGCGACGTCGCCGATTTCGACGGCTGCGTACGCCCGGTTCGCCCGGGTCCCCGCCGTCGACACTCCGGCGCGAGCGGCATCGAGCGCCCCGTCGAGCGCCGGCAGCCTGCCGCTGTCGAGCTCGATGCGGACGCCGCTGCGGGTGGCCATCTCGTGCGCGTGCCCGAGCAGGCCGAAACCCGTCACGTCGGTGACCGCGTTCGGGTTGAACGTCCGCAGCACGTCTGCCGCGTCGCGGTTCAGCGTCCGCATCCAGCGGACCGCCTCTTCGAGGCCGACCAAGCCGCGTTTCGCGCCGCCGAGCACGAGCGCGGTCCCGAGCGGCTTCGTCAGGAACAGCGCGTCTCCCGGCCGCGCGCCCGCCTTCGGCCAGAGCCCGACGGGGGACACGGTGCCGACGACCGCGAGCCCGTACTTCGGCTCCGCATCGCGGATCGTGTGGCCCCCGGCGAGCAGAGCCCCCGCCGCCCGCACTTGCGCCTCGGCGCCGTCGAAGATCGCGCGCACGACCTCCGTCGGAAGCTCCTCCGGCAGCGCGGCGACCGAGAGCGCGAGCAGAGGCGTGCCGCCCATCGCGAAGACGTCGTTGAGCGCGTTCGTCGCCGCAATCGCGCCGAAGTCGCCCGGATCGTCGACGATCGGCGGGAAGAAGTCGATCGTGAAGACGAGCGCGCGCTCGTCGTCGAGCTTGTAGACCGCCGCGTCGTCGGCCGGGTCGAGCCCGACCAGGAGGTTCTCCGCCTCGGCCGGCACGAATCCCCGCAGAAGCTCCTCGAGCCGCGAGGCCGAGTACTTCGCCGCGCAGCCGCCCGCGGTCGCGAGCTCGGTGAGCCTCACCACAACCGAAGACTAAAGAGCAGCGGCGACCCGAGGTCGCCGCCACTCTTTGGGAGAGGAGTTACAGCTCACAGTTCGCGACTCGGGGGCGGAGTCCTCTACAGTCGCGCCGTGGCAAGCGCGCTCGTCACAGGCGGCTCGTCCGGGATCGGCCTGGCGATCGCCCGGATGCTCCGCGAGGAGGGCTTCGACCTGACGCTCGCGTCACGCACGCGGGAGAAGATCGAGACCGCTGCGGCCGAGCTCGGCGCGCACGCCGTCGTCGCCGACATGAGCAAGGAGGACGACTGCATCCGCGTCGTCGCCGAGCACGTCGAGCGGTTCGGCGGCATGGACGTACTCGTCAACTCGGCCGGGATCGGCATCGCGGGAACGGTGGACTCGTTGCAGACGAAGCACCTCGACCTGCAGCTGAACGTCAACCTGCGCGGCCTGCTCCTCGTCTCGCGCGAGTCGATCCCGCACCTCAGGCGCACGCGGGGCTGGGTCGTCAACATCGCGTCGATCGCGGGGACGACGGCAACGCCGGGTCTCACGGTGTACGGCGCGACGAAGGCCGCCGTGATCGCCCTGACGCGCTCGCAGAACGCCGAGCTCGACGACGACGGCGTGCGTGCGATCGCCCTCTGCCCCGGGTTCGTCGACACGGCGATGGCGCAGTGGTCCGGTATCCCGGGGGACGAGATGATCCAGCCGTCCGACTGCGCCGAGGTCGTCCGGATGTGCCTGCGCCTCTCGCCGCACGCGCGCATCCCCCAGGTGGTCGTCGAGCGTGTCGGCGGCCGGGCCGGCCCCGGCTGATCCCGAACTGCTAGAGAAGGAACCATGACCCGCCGCGGCGCAGTGCTCTTCGCGGCGATGTGTGTGATCTGGGGGATCCCGTACCTGCTGATCCGCGTCGCCGTGCGGGATCTCAGTCCCGTGACGCTCGTCGTCGCGCGCACCGTGATCGCGTCGACACTGCTCCTGCCGCTGGCGGCGTACAGACGCGAGCTCCGGATCGAGCGCCGCTACTGGCCCGCGCTCGTGGCGTTCACGGCGATCGAGATCTCGCTGCCCTGGCTTCTGCTCGCAAAGGCCGAGACGAAGCTGACGAGCTCACTGACCGGGCTCCTGATCGCCGCGGTTCCCCTCGTGGGAGCCGTCGTGACGACGTTCACCGGCGAGCGGGAACGCCACGGCGGCGGCCGCTGGGCCGGGCTCCTGGTCGGGCTCGCCGGCGTGGCCGCGATCGTCGGTTTCGACATCCACGGGGCGGCCGTCGTGCCGCTGCTCGAGATCGCAGGCGTCGCCACCTGCTATGCGCTCGGGCCGATCATCCTCGCGCGCTGGCTGCACGACGCGCCCTCCCTGGGAGTCGTCACCGTCTCGATTGCGCTCGCCGCCCTCGCCTATCTGCCGTTCGCGGCCTTCTCGCTGCCGAGCAGCTTCCCGGGCTGGAAGGTCGACGCGTCCGTCGTAGGGCTCGGCGTTGCCTGCACGGCACTTGCGTTCGTCCTCTTCACGCAGCTGATCGCCGAAGCCGGCCCCGTCCGCGCGACCGTGATCACCTACGTCAATCCGGCGGTCGCCGCCGTCCTCGGCGTGACGCTTCTGAACGAGCGGTTCACGACGGGGATGGCGATCGGGTTCGCGCTCGTGCTCACCGGATCGGTGCTCGCGACCCGCCCGGCGCCGGAACGCGTCGTGCCGCAGCTCGAGGCGAGCTAGATGAGACGAACCGCCCTGCTGCTCCTCCTCGTTGCGGCAGCGGGCTGCGGAAGAGCGTCACCGCCGAAGCTGGTCGAGCAGCCGACGAAGGCGACCTACGCCGGCATCCCGGTCACGCCACCGAGACGCGCACCGGCGATCGCGCTCCACGACGCCTGGGGCCGTCCGGTCACGCTCGCCGCCCAGCGCGGCCGCTATGTCCTCGTGACCTTCCTCTACGTTCACTGCCCGGACGTGTGCCCGCTGATCGCCCAGAACCTGAACGCCGCCCTGCGGCTGCTCGGGTCGAAGCGCGACCACGTACGCGTGCTGGCGGTCAGCGTCGACCCGGCCGGCGACACGCCGCGTACCGTCAAGCGCTACATCTCGCAGCGGAGCCTGCTGCCGCAGTTCCGCTACTTGATCGGCTCGCGCGCGCAGCTGACGCCCATCTGGGCGGCCTGGCACGTGCTCGCAGTCAGGCATCGCCCCGACGTCGTCGACCACGTGGCGTACACGGTGCTCGTCGACCCAACCGGCAAGGAGCGGGTGCTCTACGACGCACGGGTCAAGGCGAGCCAGGTGCTGCACGACGTGCGTCTGCTGCTAGCCGCTTAGCGACTCGAGCGGGCTGCCGGCTCCCCAGCTTGCGAGCCCGCGAATCGAGCGGTTGTCATGAGCCTAGAGCGGGCCGTCCCAGAGTCCGACGACCGGGCCATTGCCATGACCGTCGCCAGATTGGCCGTGGCACGCCCCCGCAAAGGCGGCGAGCAACGTCAGGGCGATGACGACGGCTGCTCGACGCCGGGCGAGGAGAGCGATCTTGGAAGCCACAGAGAACACCTCCTTCCCTTAGAACCGGAAGTCCTGGAGCGCTTCGGCCGCCTGGCGGAACAAGACCGCCGCACGGCGCTCGTCACCGCGGCGCGCTGCGAGGTCGCCCTGGGCGATCCAGGCGGCCGCGCGATGCGACGCGGATGACAACTGGGCAAAGGCGTCCTCGGCCTCGGCAAGAACGGTCTCGGCTTCCTCGAGCCGCTCCTGGAGGAGCAGCGCGCGGCCGAGCACCAGGCGGGCGTTGCCCACCTCGTCGAGCATGTCTTCGCGCTCGCCGATGATCTCGAGCGCGTGCACTGCCTGCTCCTCGGCGCGCTTCGGGTCGCCGCTTCGCAGGTGGACCTGGGCGAGCGAGGAAACTGCGGTGGCCGCGTCTTCGTCGCGGCCGATCTCCAGCGCGACGGCGAACGCGTGCTTCAGGTGCTCGACCGCCTGCTCCGGCTTGCCGAGCAGGAACTCGATGCCCCCGAGGTTGTTGAGCAGGCGCCCGACGTTTGCGCGATCGGCCAGCTCTTCGTATTGCGCCTTCGCCTTCTCGGCGTAGGTGCGGGCGAGCACCCAGTGCCCGTCGCGCTCGGCAAGCATCGACGCCTGGAAGTAGGCCTGGCCGAGCGCGCGCGCGTCGTGCATCGACTCGGCGAGCTCCAGGGCGCGCTCGACGTCCTCGCGGGCGGCCTCGTAGTCGCGCTGGCGCCGGTAGCACCGGGAGCGCCAGGCGAAGACGCCGAGCCGCAACTGGTCGGACGGCAGGCCCGAGCGCTCGGCGAGCGCCAGCGCCTCGTTGAAGAGGCCGACCGCCGTCGAGATGCTCGAGAGCATGTAGCGGCAAACGCCGAGGCGGTAGATCACATCGGCGCGGTCGACGTCGGAGAAACCTTCGCCCTCGACGAGTCCGCGGGCTTCGGCGAGGAGAGCGAGCCCGGTCTTGACGTCGCCGCTCTGGGCGCGCGCCATGGCCTCACCGCTGAGCGCCCGGACGCGCAGCTCGGGCGAGCCGGTGCCGAGCACCGCGGGGAGAGCCCGCTCGTACTCGGCGATCGCGTCGGCGAACTCGTGCTGATCGAGCAGCGCGTCGGCCCGGGCCAGAACGGCCTCCGCCTTGGCGCGCTCGTCGGCCGAGACGCCGCTGGCGAGGAAGCCCGCGTCGACGCCCAGCCGGAGTGCGAGCCACTCGACGGTCTCCGTAGTCGGGCGCGTCTTGCCTCGCTCGATCTGGGAGATGTACTCCTTCGAGAAGCGGCTGCCTGCGAGGTCGGTCTGCGTCAGGCCGGCCGCGACGCGCAGCTGGCGCAGGCGCTCGCCGATCCGCTGTCCGCGGACGGCCCCCCGCTCGGAGGTGCGGGCATCGGTGGTGCCTCGGGCGGCGCGCGTCGTCATGCGTACCGAAGTATCGAGACAACTTGACTTCATTGCAATCCCCCAAAAGGGACATCCCCCAAAAGGGGCATAACGGTGCGGAATTCCTGTCAACCATGCGGAATCGAAATCACTTGACCGAGCTACTTGACACGACCTCGAAAGGCTCGTAGAGTGAGCACACCTTGCACCGAGGCCGACGCCAGGTCGAAGTGCATGGGGAGCGCCAGAGGCGACCAAATCCTGAGCAGCCGGCCGTGCCGCAGGGCCGAACTTGGGACCGCCGAACCGGCGCCCCGCCTGACCAGGGAGAGCCCCGGGTGCCGCAGCCGGGGCTTTCTCACGTCTGGAGGGGCCTAGGGGACGCTGGTTACAGCGTCCGCGAGCATCCAGCGGCGGCGCTCGGCGCGGACGCGCTGGAGATCGTCGCCGAGCAGGCCGCCGAGCCGGCCGTCCATCGTGGCCAGGAGCCCGGCCGCCACGAAGATCCAGGCCTCCGCGACCGGGTCGCGGTCGGCGACGATCACGCCGCGCGCCTGGCCGTCCCGGATGACGTCGGCGAGGAAGTCGTGCACCTCGCGCACCTGCCGGCGCAGCGCAGCGGCGATCACGCGGTCCTCCGACGCCTCGGTCAGCGCCTGGATCCAGAGGTCGACCATGCGGATCCGGGCCCGCTTCGCCATGTAGGCATCGCCGATCGCGCCGAGGCAGCCGTCGGGATCGGCCGAGATCGCCTCCTCGGCGACCTCGCGAAACGTGCGCCACGCCTCGTCGAGGCACGCGAGGTAGAGGTCGCGCTTCGAGCCGAAGTGGCGATAGAGGATCGGCTCGCTGATCCCGGCCTCGCGCGCGATCTCCGCGGTCGTCGCGCCGCGGTAGCTCGACTTCGAGAAGACGCGGCAGGCGGTGTCGAGCACCGCCTGCCGCCGTGCCTCGGCCGTGAGCCGCTGGCGCGTCTGGGTCATGCAGCCTCGACCGCCGGCTGCTGCGGAACGTGCTGGTGCTCGGACTTGCGGATCGCAGCCGTCGCGACGATCGCCCCGGCGAGAGCCAGGCCCGACGCGACGCGGAGCGCGTCGTGGAAGCCGGTCAGGAACGCCTCCGGGGTGCGGACGCCGCCGGCGCCGGAGGCGACGATCGCACCCATCACCGCGATTCCGAGCGAGCCGCCCACCTGGCGGGCCGAGTTCAGCACCGCCGAGCCGACGCCGGCCTTGTCGACCGCGACGGAGCTCATCGCCGCCGCCGTCGTGGGCGTCATGGTCAAGCCCATGCCGACCCCTCCGAGCAGCAGGCCGGGCAGGATCGCCCAGAAGCTCTCGTGCGCGCCCAGGCGCGAGTAGTAGAGGAGCATCACGGCGAGCAATCCCATGCCGCCGCCGACGAGCCAGCGAGAGCCGTACTGGTCGGACAGCTTCCCGGCGCGAGGGGCGAGCACGATGATCAGGCAGGTCATCGGCAGGAACGACGCCCCGGTCTCGACCGGCGAGTAGTGGAGCACGTTCTGCATGTACAGCGAGACGTAGAAGAACGTGCCGAACATCGCGAGGCCGACGAAGAGCATCGCCGTGTTGGCGCCGCTGAAGGTGCGATTCTTGAAGAGCGAGAGGTCGAGCATCGGCAGCCGCTGGTGGCGCTCGAGCAGAACGAAGACGACGAGCGCGACGGCGGCCACGGCGAACGCGGCGAGGATCCGGCCGGACGTCCAGCCGTAGTTGTTCGCCTCGATGAACCCGTACGTCAGTGCGAAGAGGCCGACCGCGGAAGCGAGGAGCCCGGGCACGTCCGGCCGCTGCTCGTGCGACATGTCGCGCGACTCGTCGATGAAGAGCGGAATCGCGAGCAGCCCGAGGACGCCGATCGGGACGTTGATGAAGAAGATCCAGTTCCAGTTGACGTGCTGCGTGAGCAGGCCGCCGACGAGCGGGCCGATCGCGAGCGCCATCGCCGAGACACCCGCCCAGATGCCGATCGCGGTGCCCCGCTGCCGCGGTGGGAACGTGGCGGTGATGATCGAGAGCGTCGCCGGGTTCATCAGCGCGCCGCCGAGACCCTGCACGACGCGGGCGCCGATCAGGAACCCGCCGCTCGGCGCGAGTCCGCAGGCGAGCGAGGCGCCGGTGAAGATCGCGAGGCCCAGCATGAAGATCAGCCGCCGGCCGAGGTAGTCGGCGAGCTTGCCGCCGGTCAGCATGAATGCGGCGAAGGTGAGGGCGTAGCCGGCGACCACCCACTCGAGCTCGGAGAGCTGCAGGTGCAGCGAGCGCTGCATCGCAGGCAGCGCGACGTTCACCACGGTGTTGTCCAGCATGATCATGAACAGCCCGACCGACACGGCGCCGAGCGTCCACCACTTCTTGTTCTCAGGCGTCACGAACCGCCGCATCCAGCTTCCCCCCGTCTCTCGCTGACTCGAAGTTAGCCGGTGCTAGGTTAGCAGCGGCTAACCAGCCGAGAGGTAGGGTTCCGCGCGTGAACGAGATCGTCTGGCGCCCCGACGAAGCCACGATCGAGCACGCGAACGTGACGCGGCTCATCCGACGGGCAGGGGCCGCCGACTACGCCGAGCTCGTCCGACGCTCGGTCGAGGAGCCGGAGTGGTTCTGGCCGCTCGTCGTCCAGGATCTCGGCCTCGAGTTCGGGCAGCCGTGGACACGGGTGCTCGACGAGTCGCGCGGGCCCGAGTGGACGACCTGGTTCGTGGACGCGACCGTCTCGATCGCACACAACTGCGTCCACCGCTGGGCCGGCGCGAAGCCGGACGCGGTAGCGGCCGTCGGCCTCGGCGAGGACGGCTCGCGCCGCGAGGTCACGTTCGCGGAGCTCTCACGCGACGTGAGGCGGCTCGCCGAGCGGCTCGCCTCGCTCGGCGTCCGTGAAGGCGACCGGGTCGCCATCTTCCTGCCGATGTCCCCGGAGGTGGCGATCGCGTCGCACGCAGTCGCGCATCTCGGCGCGATCCAGGTTCCGATCTTCTCCGGCTTCGCCGCTCCGGCCGTCGCGCAGCGCCTGCAGGCGAGCGAGGCGAAGGTCGTGATCACGCAGGTGGCGTCGTCGCGGCGCGGGCGGACGGTGCCGATGCTCGAGATCGTCGAGGAGGCGATGCGGGAGTCGCCGTCGGTCGAGGACGTCGTGCTCGCCCCGTACGAGCTCGACGCCTTCCCGTGCGAGCTGCCGGCCGCGCAGGTCGACTCCGAGACGCCCTACCTGCTCGCCTACACGTCCGGCACGACGGGCAAGCCGAAGGGCGTCGTCCATGTCCAGGGCGGCTTCCTCGTGTCGATCGCGCGCGAGGTCGCCTACCAGGCCGACGTGCACGAAGGCGACGTCCTCCATTTCGCGACCGACATGGGCTGGATCATGGGCCCCTGGACGCTCGTGGGCGTCGGCGCGCTCGGAGGCACGCTCGTCTTCGCCGAGGGGGCGCCGGACTGGCCGGCACCTGACCGGCTCTGGCGCACCGTCGAGCAGGAAGGCGTCACCTCGCTCGGGCTCTCGCCGACGCTGACGCGGGCGCTTCTGCCCAACGGCGCGCCCACGAGCGACCTCTCGTCGCTGCGCACGTTCGTCACGACCGGCGAGCCCTGGAACCCCGAGCCGTACCGCTGGCTCTTCGAGGAGGTCGGCGGCTCTCGCGTGCCGGTGATCAACTGCACGGGCGGCACGGAGGTCGGCGCCTGCTTTCTGACGCCGACGCCGGCCGGCCCGATCAAGGCCTGCTCCGTCGGCGGTCCGGCGCTGGGAATGGCGATGGACGTGGTCGACGACGAGGGACGGTCGCTCGTGGGCACCGGCGAGGTCGGCGAGCTCGTCTGCCGGCGCCCGTTCCCGGGGATGACCCGCGGCTTCTGGCGCGATCCGCAGAAGTTCCTCGAGACCTACTGGTCGCGGCTCCCGGGCGTGTGGGTGCACGGCGATTGGGCCTCGGTCGACGAGGACGGCTTCTGGTTCCTCCACGGCCGCTCCGACGACACGCTGAACATCGCCGGCAAGCGGATCGGGCCTGCGGAGCTCGAGTCGGCGGCCGTCGGGCACCCGGCCGTCCGCGAGGCTGCCGCGGTCGGCGTCCCCCACGAGGTGAAGGGCGAGACGGCGTGGATCTTCGCGTGCCTGCTGCCGGGCGCGACGGCGACGGAGGAGGAGGTCGCCGCGCACGTCGCCTCGGAGCTCGGCAAGGCGTTCAAGCCGGACCGCGTCTTCTTCGTCGACGCGCTGCCCAGGACCCGGTCTGCGAAGATCGTGCGCCGCGCCGTCCGCGCGAAGGCGCTGGGCGCCGATCCCGGCGACCTGTCCTCGCTCGAGAACCCGGAGTCGCTCGACGCGATCGAGGCGGCCGTTGGCTAACGCAGTCGTCACGGGCGGCGGGCGCGGGATCGGCGCCAACATCGCGCGGGCGCTGGCGGCCGACGGGTGGGACGTGACCGTCGCTGCCCGCTCGCGCGACCAGGTCGAGGAGATCGCCCGCGAGATCGGCGGGCACGCGGTCGCGCTCGACGTCTCCGACCGCGCGGCGGTCGAGGGTGCGTTCGCGGCTGTCGGCCCCGTCGACCTGCTGGTCGCGAACGCCGGCATCGGCAACCGGCAGGGCGCGACGTGGGATGCCGACCCGGACGCGTGGTGGCACGTCTTCGAGGTGAACGTGCTCGGCGTGCACCTCTGCTGCCGCGCCGTCATCCCCTCGATGCTCGAGCGCGGAGCCGGCCGGATCGTCATCACCGCCAGCGGCGCGGCCTACCTTCCAGGCTCGACCAATACCGCCTACACGGCGAGCAAGGCCGCCGTCTGCCGATACGGCGAGACGCTCGCGAACGAGCTCGCCGGGCGCATACCCGTCTTCTTCTTCTCGCCCGGGCTCGTCCAGACCGAGATGACGTCGTCATTCGGAGACGACGCTCCGTGGACGCCGCCGGAGCTGGCGCCCGAGCTCGTCCGCAGGCTCGCTTCGGGGCGCTACGACGCGCTCGCGGGCAGGTACATCCATGCCGAGCACGACGACGTCGACGACCTGCTCGCGCGCATCGACGAGATCCGCGAACGCGACCTGAACGCGATCCGCCTCCAGCGGTGACCGCCCGGCGGTTCTCCGCGCATCGGCCGATCCGCCTCTCCGACACCGACGCGAACGGGCGGCTTCGCCTCGACGCGGTCGCGCGCTACCTGCAAGACGTCGCGGCCGACGACGTCGCCGACGCGGGCTGGTCTCCCGACGAGCACATCTGGGTCGTGCGCCGCACCGCGCTCGACGTCGCGCGGCCGTTCCTCGAGGACACGCAGGTCGAGCTGGTCACGTGGTGCGCGGGCATCGCCGCCGCAGCGGCCGCGCGCCGCACCACGCTCGCCGGCGACCGTGGCGGGCGGATCGAGGCGGAGATGATCTGGATCCACCTCGGACCGGATCTGCAGCCCCAGCGGCTCGGCGAGCGGTTCCGCGCCGTCTACGGCGAGTCGGCCGCGGGGCGCAAGGCGTCGACGCGGCTCGGGCTGCCCGGATCGCCGGAGACGACGGGCGAGGGCTCACGATGGCAAGTTCGCTCCGCGGACATCGACCGCCTCGGGCACATGAACAACGCCGCGTACTGGGCGGCGATCGAGCAGCGGTGGAATGACCGGCTCGGGATCCCCGCACAGGTCGTCCTCGAGTACCGCAAGCCGATCGACGAGCTGGACGAGGTGCTCATCGCAACCGCCGGCGACAACCTCTGGCTCACCGTCGGCGGCGAGGTTCGCGCCGCGGCCGCGTACGCCTGAACTATCCTCGCGCGGCGTGCGCGCTGTTCTCTGCTTCGGCGACTCCAACACGTGGGGCAACGATCCCGCGACGGGTCGGCGCTTCCCACGTGACGTGCGCTGGCCCGGAAGGCTCCAGGCGGCGCTGGGCGATGAGTGGCACGTCGTCGAGGAGGGCCTCAACGGGCGAACGGCGACGCTGGACAGCCCGGTAGCGCCGGGTAAGAACGGGCTCACGTACCTCGAGCCTTGCCTCGATTCCCATGCCCCGCTCGACGCGGTCCTGATCGCCCTCGGGACGAACGACCTGGCGGAGCGTTACGGCCTCACGGCCACGGACGTCGCGCGGGCGGCTGCGCGCCTC
>Ga0070708_100003213_pt1 | contig 12749 bp, 12 predicted proteins | sample KBSK5503metaG_FD_65469 | JGI IMG/M metagenome (GOLD analysis project Ga0070708, IMG submission 65469) | Corn, switchgrass and miscanthus rhizosphere microbial communities from Kellogg Biological Station, Michigan, USA - KBS K5-50-3 metaG | ecosystem: Host-associated > Plants > Roots >...
TCGGCGCCCGCGCCGAGCGTCGTGTAGCGCTGGCCGGATCGCCGGACCGCGAGCCCGGGCACCGTCACGAAGGCCATGACGAAGTCGAGAGAACCGTCCCGGCGGAGCAGGTCGTGCCGGAGGACGGGCATCGTGTTCGTCAGCGGGCAGTTGCCGAGATCGCAGTCGAGCGCCCCGGCGACCGCGGCCGGGTCGCCACCCGGCGGCTCGAGATCGACGTCGCCATTCGCGGTGGCCTCGATCGTCCAGGCACCCCCGTCGGTGCGACGCAGCTCGAGCGTCCGCCCCCAGCCGTCGCCGCGCGACCGCACCTCGAGCGCCGAGGTGACCCAATCGGGTCCGGTCTCGAGACGGAACTCGAGGTGGAACGGGACGGGATCCCAGCCGATGGCGACACCCGTCGCCGCGAGCCGATCGGCCCCCAGCTCGACGTTGACGAGCTCGACGCCGTAGCCGTTCTCCTTGTCCCAGGCCACGGTGCGATGCCGCTGAAAGACGCTCACCGGCCGGCCGCGTGCGTGGGGCGGGGGCGTTTCGAAGACATCTGCCTCCTGCGCGGCGATCCTGGGCCCGCGGATTCGATGGTCGGTTGGGGCACCATGGAGGGCACGACACAAGGAGTCAACCGATGACCAAGCGACGGATCGCCGGCCCGGCCGGCGCGCTGAACGTCGACGACGCGGGGGCCGGCGGCCTGCCGGTCCTCTTCCTCCACGGCTTCGGCGGGAACAGCAGCCACTGGGCCGCCCAGCTCGACCATCTCCGGCCGAGCCGGCGCGCCATCGCGATGGACCTGCGGGCGCACGGCGGCTCGGATCGGCCGGCCGACGGCGATGTCTCGGTCGAGGCGCAGACGGCTGACGTCGCCGCCGTCCTGGACGGGCTCGACATCGAGCGGGCCGTGCTCGTCGGCCACAGCCTCGGAGGCGCGATCGCCATCGCCGCAGCCGGCGCCATGCCCGAGCGGATCGCCGGCCTCGTCCTCGTCGCGGCGCCGGGCAAGGTGCCCGAGGAGATGGCCGGCAAGATCGTCGGCGCGATGGAGGCCGACTACGAGAAGACCGCCGCCGGCTACTGGGACCAGCTCACCGCCGGCGCCCGGCATGCCGTCGCCGAACAGATCGCGGCGGAGCGGGATGCCCTCGATCCCGAGACCGGGCTGGCGATCATCAAGGCAACCTTCGCGTTCGATCCGCTGCCGGCCCTCCGCCGGTACCACGGTCCGAAGATCGCGATCGTGACCCCGCGCGGCACGGCGCCCCACGATCTCCAGAACCTCGTCGACGACCTGCCGCACCGCGTCGTCGAGGGCACGAGCCACTTCGTCCAGATGGACGACCCGGCGACGGTCAACGCGATCCTCGACGAGTTCCTCGCCCGGGTCGACGCCGGCACGGCGGATCCGCCGGCTCCGGTCGCCGCCGCTCGGTAGCGCGCGAGCCGAGGCCGGCGTGCGCGCCCGCGCGGGCCCTCGGTCAGCGGGCGCGCATGCGGTTGTTCTTCGCGTCGTGCGTGATCTCGGCCAGGCCGAGCGCCTCGAGAAGCGGCGGCATATACACGCCGAACCGGCCGCGGAGGCCCTTCTTCAGGCCGTACCAGCCGCCGCGCGGGTTCGACGCGGACCGTCCCCAGGCCTCGACCGAACCATCGGGCGCCGGCTTCTGCTCATCGGTTCCACCGAGTGGCATCCAGTCGCCGTGGGCCTTGAGCATCGCGTGGAGCTCCTCGATCGCCCGCGCGTCGTACAGCAGCTTCGTGCCGCCGACCTGGCAGACGATCGTCGGCGGATCCGACGCGTCATCGCGGTACATCGTGTACTCGGACGTGCCGGGCGGAGTCTTCAGGACCCATGGATCGTCCTTGGTGCCGCTTCCCTGCGCCATCCGTCGCCTCCGTCTCGGTGCATCTGGCCGTCGCCCCCGGAACCGGTCTCCGTCGCCAGATCGCCACGGTAGCATTCGCCGATGACCGACCCCGCTCGACGGAGCGTCGCTCCCGATTCCGCCGCGGTCCCGGCCGATCGCATCGCCGACATCCACGTCATCGACGACGCGGCGAAATCGCGCTACGAGGCGCGTCTCGGGGAACGTGTCCTCGGCATCGTCGACTACGAGCTCGACGCCGACGCGGGCCGCATCGTCCTCGTCCACACCGAGGTCCGGCCCGACGCGGAGGGCATGGGCGTCGGTAGCCGGTTAGCGAAGGGCGCGCTCGAGGACATCCGGGCGCGCGCCCTCCACGTCACGGTCGAATGCCCGTTCGTCACGGTGTACCTGAAGCGGCATCCGGACGAGTTCCAGGATCTCCTCCCGCGCTGAGACGCGGCGGCGATGCGGCCCCCGACGGCCCGGCGCCGAGCGGCCGGCCCCAGGGCCCACGAGCGAGCTCCTTGGTTGTGATTCCTTCAGCCTCTTCGGACGATTCCGCATCTTGACCGACGGGCAATCGGGAGGAAGATTGGCGCTGGAACCGTTGTTCCGTCGTCGCAAACTCGTTGAGGCAAGGGGTGATGCGATGCGCGAGCGCGCAGAGGCACTCCTGGCGAGGTGGCGCGAGGCAGAACGCAGGCACGCGCAGACCCCAGCCGGGTCATTGGAGTGGGAACAGACCCGTCGCGACGTCGTCGAGGAGCGGCGTCGGTACCAGGAGGCCGTGGAGGAGGTCACGTCCTACGGCGTCCGGGAGCCCGAAGCGGTCGGTCAACCAGCCGACTGACGCGGCCAGGCCGAGCACGCCCGCGGTGGCCTGCGACCCTCAGCGTCGCCGTGTCCGGCCGAGCCACGCGACGAGCGGCAGCAGCAGCATCGGGATCTCCAGCGCCGAGTAGAGCGCGCCACCGCCGCGCGAGTTGACGATCGATGCCGCCCAGTCGGCCCAGAGGCCGCCGAACGGGACGGATGCGAGGACGAGGGCGGCGGCCGCGACCCACCACGAGCGGCGCCACGCCCCGAAGAGCGCGAACGGTGCGAGGCTCGGCTTCACGAGCACGAACACGGACGGCCACGCGTAGATCACGCCGAGCGCCAGCGCCGCCATCGACCAGATGACCGGGTTGCCGGTCCAGGTCTTGAGGAGCGTCGTCGGGTTGGCGATGCAGAGCGCGATCAGCGGCCAGGCCTCGGGGCGTGGCCGCAGCGTCCGGACGGCCCAGGCGGTGATCGCGATCGGGATCGTCCACCATAGGAGCGCGCCGATCGCCATCGGGAGCACCGCGAAGGGCACGAACAGCACCAGCGCGAACGGCGGGTACAGGACGTCGCCCGCGGCGATCTCGTACGGACCGGCGAGTTGCCGCGGGTCGTAGAACGGGCCACCGTGCAGCCACCGGAGGGTCACGTCCCGGTAGAGCGTGGCGTCGACGCCGAAGGGCTGCTCCAGGGGATGGGGGGTCACGAGCACGAACAGGACCGGCAGCACGAAGATCGCGAGGGACACGGCGAGGGCCACCCGCGCTCTCGCCAGCGGCCGGGTCGCCAGGATCGGGTCGAACCCGCGCTCGCTCACCTGCGCATCATGCCCGCCGCACGGAGCCGGAGCGGCCCGAATCGAAAGGGCGGAGTCCCCTTCGACTCCGCCCTCCCCTCATCCCCGGGGTGATTCAGCCGGTCAGCGGCCAGCCGCCACCGTCGTCAGGACCTCGCGGGCCTTGGCCGGGTTGTTCGTCACGAACCCGACGCTGACCTCGCCGCCGGTCATCCCGGTCGGGAAGATCGCGTCGATGTTGACGCCGGCCTGCGCCAGTCGGCGCGTGGCCTTGCCGAGCGAACCGGGCTGGTGGGCCAGGCTCACCTCGGTGATCTCGAGCTCCTTGAACTTGGCGTTGATGCTCTGGAGCACCGAGCGCGTGGTGGCATCGTCGGCCGTCGTGATCGCCGCTCGGCCGCCATCGCCGCAGGTCGCGCCCGTGACGTTGGTGATGTTCACGCCCTTGGCTCCGAGCGCCTCTGCGACGTCGGCGAGCTTGCCGGGCTTGTTCTCCAAATCGACCAGGAACGCGTTCATGGCGAACCTCCTCGAACTGCGTTCGGCCCGTCCGAGACGGCTGCGTACCACCTCGAGGGCGGGTCGGGAGACCACCAATTTTACCCCCCATGGCCAGCCCGGTCGACCATGGCGCTCGGCGACGGCGTCCCCACGCAGGCTTCCCGCAGGGCCGCCGTTCAGGCCTCGAGGGCCTCCAGGGCGTCGAGCATCAGCGGCAGGCGGACCGTGAACGCGGTGTCCCCGACCGCACTTTCGACCGCGATCTGCCCGCCGTGCTGTTCCACGATGTGGCGCGTTCCGGCCAGGCCGATGCCGCTCCCACTCACCGTTCCGGCGATGTTCGTCGCGCGGTAATAGGGCTCCCAGACCCGCTCGATCTCGCCGGGCGGGATCCCGATCCCGTGATCCCGGACGACGATGACCGCCCAGCGCTCGTCGCCGCTTCCCTCCTCCGACACCTCGATCGCGACGTCGCCGCCCCGCGGGCTGTACTTCACCGCGTTCGACACGAGGTTGGCGACGATCCGCTCGATCCGGGCCTCGTCCCAGTCGCCGAGGATGCGATGGAGCTCGGTCTCGACGCGGATGCTGTGGCGCGGGCTGATCTTCTGGTATTCGGCCGCGAGCCGCCGGACGATCCCGACGAGGTCCGCCGGCGCGACGTCGAGCTCGAGCTCGTGGCCCATCCGGACCCGGGTCAGGTCGAGCAGCTCGTCGACGAGGCGGACGAGCTGGGCGGTGCTCTCGTCGATGACCGCGAGGCCCTCCGCGATCTCGACCGAGCGGTCGCGGTCCGTGCGGCCGAGGGCCCGCTGGAGCAGGTTCGCGTTGCCCTTGATGATCGTGGCCGGCGTCTTCAGGTCGTGCGAGATCGCGGCGAGGAACTCGTCTTTCTGGCGGTCGAGATCGCGGAGCGGGCTGATGTCCTGGAAGACGGTGACGCCCCCGGCCGGATGGCCCTGGCCGTCGCTCAGCGGCGCGCTGTTCACGAGGATCGGCACGTCCCGGCCGGTGACCGGGTTCGAGATCATCAGCTGCTCGCCCCGAACCGTCTCGCTCTGGAACACTGCGCGCGCCAGGGGGTGGTCCTTCGGGAGGAACGCACCGCCGTCGACCCGGCGCGTGATCGGCGCCGCCTCGGACTCCAGGCTCACGGTCTCCGGGACGATGCCCATGATCTCGGTCGCGGCGGCATTGCTCAGGTAGACACGCCCGAAGGCGTCCGCGAGGAGGATGGCCTCCGGCATCACGTCGACGACCTGGCGCAGGCGCGCGAGACCGGTCTCCGCCTCGGCACGAGCCGCCTGTTCCTGGACGAGGTCCTCGGCGCGCATGTTCGCCGTGATCGTGCTGAGCACGATCCCGATGCTCTCGCCGAGCTGGTCGAGGAACGCGAGGTGGATCTCGCTCAGCTCCTCGATCGAGGCCAGCTCCAGGACGGCGCGCGTCTCGTCCTCGAACAGGATCGGCAGGATGACGACCGATCGCGGCGTGGTGCTGCCGAGGCCCGACTGGATGGGCGCGTAGTCCGGCGGCACGTCCCGCAGCCGGATCCGCTGGCGATCCTCAGCGCACTGCCCGATGAGGCCCTCGCCGAACGGGATCTCGGCCAGCGGCGCGGGCTTCAGCTGACGGGGATAGGTCGCGAGGAGCGTCAGACGGGGCGGCTCCGATTCCGGGTTGGCCAGGTAGAACAGGCCGCGCTGGACCTCGGCGAGCGGCGCCAGCTCGGACAGGATCATCCGGCCGACGGTCCGCAGGTCGCGCTGGCCCTGGAGCATCCGCCCGAACCGGGCGATGTTCGTCTTCAGCCAGTCGATCTCCTGGCTCCGCTGGGTCGTCACCCGCAGGTTCCGGATCATCTCGTTGACGTCGTTCTTCAGGAGCTCGACCTCGCCCTGGGCCTGGACCTGGACCGACCGGGACAGGTCGCCGCGCGTTACCGCCGTTGCGACCTCGCCGATCGCCCGGACCTGGGTCGTGAGGTTCGCCGCGAGCTGGTTGACGTTATCGGTCAGGTCCTTCCACGTTCCACCGACCCCGTGGACGTCGGCCTGGCCGCCGAGCTTGCCCTCCGTGCCGACCTCGCGGGCGACACGGGTGACCTCCGACGCGAACGCGTTGAGCTGGTCGACCATCGTGTTGATCGTGTCCTTCAGCTCGAGGATCTCGCCGCGGACGTCGACGGTGATCTTCTTCGAGAGGTCGCCGCGGGCCACAGCCGTCGTGACGTCGGCGATGTTGCGGACCTGCCCGGTCAGGTTTCCGGCCATCGAGTTGACGTTGTCGGTGAGGTCCTTCCACGTTCCGGCGACGCCGCGGACCTCTGCCTGGCCGCCGAGCTTGCCCTCCGTGCCGACCTCGCGAGCGACGCGCGTGACCTCGCTGGCGAAGGCGTTGAGCTGGTCGACCATCGTGTTGATCGTGTCCTTCAGCTCGGCGATCTCGCCCTGGACGTCGACCGTGATCTTCTTGCTCAGATCGCCCTTGGCGACGGCCGTCGTCACCTCGGCGATGTTCCGCACCTGGCCGGTCAGGTTGCCGGCCATCGAGTTGACGTTGTCGGTCAGGTCCTTCCAGGTGCCCGCGACCCCGCGGACCTCCGCCTGGCCGCCGAGCTTGCCCTCCGTGCCGACCTCACGGGCAACCCGCGTCACCTCGCTCGCGAGCGCGCTCAGCTGGTCGACCATCGTGTTGATCGTGTCCTTGAGCTCGAGGATCTCGCCCTGGACGTTGACGTGGATCTTCTTGCTCAGGTCGCCCTTGGCGACCGCGGTCGTGACCTCCGCGATGTTCCGGACCTGGGTCGTCAGGTTGCCGGCCATGAAGTTCACGTTGTCGGTGAGGTCTTTCCACACGCCGGCGACGCCCTTGACGTCCGCCTGCCCGCCGAGCTTGCCTTCGGTGCCGACCTCGCGGGCCACGCGGGTGACCTCCGACGCGAACGCGTTCAGCTGGTCGACCATCGTGTTGATCGTGTCGGCTAGGCGGCGGTACTCGCCCTTGAGCGGCTGGCCGTCGATCTCCGTCGCCATGCGGCGGGAGAGGTCGCCGCGGGCCACGGCATCGAGGACGCGGCTGACCTCGAGCATCGGCGCGGTCAGGTCGAAGACGAGCTGGTTGACCGCCTCCTCGCTGCGCGCCCAGCTGCCGGACGGCGCGATCGAGACGCGGTGGCTGATCCGGCCCTCCCGGCCGACCGCCCGGCTGATCCGGCGCAGCTCTCCCGTCGTCCGCTGGTTGAGCTCGGCGACGTCGTTGAAGGCCTCCGCCACCGAGCCGGCGAGACCCGGCCGATCCACGGGCAGGCGAGCCCGGAAGTCACCGGCGCGCAGCGCGCGGAGGGCGGCGAGCAACTCCGATCCGTCGACGTCGCCAGGCGGTTCGACGACCGGTTCCGTTGGCAGGAGACGTGGCTCGGATCGGATCGTGCGCACCTGGGTTGCAGCGCGGACCTGACGAATCGAAATCTAGGTGAAGTTCGATCCCGATCGACTTGCAATGTCGTTGCCGGCGTCTCGACACCCATTGCAACGCCCTATCCGTGTGCGGCCGGTCCCGACTGGGTGGTGCCCGACGTCAACACCGATCACGGTCTGACGGCGGCCGGCATCGGCCCCGTTCGACGATTTCGGACGCCGCTGGCATTCGATGCGCCCGCCGGCGCGCTCCTCCGATGTCGGAGTTCGAAATCGGACGAATCGCGCCGGAACGGACGTGGTTCCGTGGAGCGTCCGAAATCGGACGCTCCACGGCGCTCCGGCGACTCAGCCGGTCGTTCGCGGCCGGTTCAACGGCAGGCCGGTCTCGCCCACGTCGACCTGGAAGATCTTCCAGGCGTCGGGGTTCGTCGCCGGCTCCAGGTCGCCGTTCGTGACGAGGAGCGTCTTGCCCTTGAACGCGAGCCCCCACGGGGAGAAGAATCGCGGGTCCGAGATCCGGCGGATCTCGTCGCCGGCCGGGTTGAGCACCGAGACCTGGTTCGGTCCGAGCAGGCTCACATAGAGGTTGCCGGACTTGGCGAACGCCAGCGCCGTGGCCTGCGGCGGGGCCGCCGACGGGTCGAACGGATAGCGGTGGACCAGCTGAAGGTCCGACGCCGTCGGGTGATCGACGAGCCGGACCCGGTAGATCACGGCCTCGAGCGGGAACTCGGCCGAGACGGTGATCGAGAAGTACAGCCACTTGCCTGTCGGGTCGATCCGGCCGCCGAGCGGTCCGCCGGCAAAGCCGAAGAACCCGGTCAGGCGAGGGTCGGTGAACCAGATCGCGGCAGTGCCGTCCGGGCGGACGCGCCAGATCCGGGGCTTGTCGTCGGGGACATACAGGTTGCCGGCCTTGTCGAAGACGAGGTCGTTCCACATCGAGAGCATCCAGTCGCCGGCGAGGCCCGTCGACGCGGGAACCTGGGAGAACAGCTTGGGCGCGCCGGGATGTTGCCCCAGGCCGAGCGTCAGGATCCGGCCGTTCATATCGGCTACGTACAGCTTGTGGCGCGACCCCGTATTGCCGTCGAGGGCGAGACCGAACAGCCCCATGTCGGAGTTGTCCGCCGTGTCGATGACGGTGGCGTCGAGCAGGTTGCCGCTCTCGTCGTAGGTGAAGACGCGCTCGTTGTCGGAGTTCTGGTGACCGGCGAAGAAATCGCCGGCGCTCGTCGAGACGTAGATGCGGTTGTCGTCGACCGCGATCCCGAACGGGTGGCCGGGCGCCGGCGCGCTCGCGAACACCGACACGGCGTCGGTGCCGGTTGGGGCCGCTCCCCCGCCGGCCGCCGCCGTCGCAGGCCCGATCCCCGGCCCGACCGCGATCAACGCCCCGGCGGCGGCCACCCGAGCCGCCACCCACCAACGCCGCGTCCGGCGAGCGCTCGCCGGCCCTTCGCGGACCCCTCCTGATTCCTGGAATTGCCGGTTCATCGCCAGCCCTCCTCGATCCGGGCGAAACCGGTGATCTCCGTTTCGCGGCCGTCACCCAGTCGACGATCCGCGAAGGCCCGAATCGACAGGGGCCGGGTCCGGACCCGCTCGCGCAGGGAATCGAACCGCCCGGCCGAGACGTCTCGGCCGGGCGGGGCAAGGAGAGGGACGGTCAGTCGCGCGGGGCGGGCGACAGGAAGCCGAGGGTCTTGATGAAGACGACACCCGAGGCGACGAGCGAGACGATCGAGAAGATCCCGAACACCCACCAGAACGGTGCGAAGCTCGCGGCGATCGCGGCATCGGCCGCGGAAACGGCCACGTGGTAGGCGTTGGCGACCGGCAGGGCGATCGAGAACCCGATCGCGAGGCCGAGGAACGTCACGCTGACGAGGGCGAGGACCAGGGCGACGACGACACCAGCGACGCCGATCGCGATCGCGGTCACCGTGCGGGGCCCGCGGTTCGGGGTGTACTGGGGCTCGATGGTGGACAGGGTCATGGCGGCTCCGATCGATTGGCGACGGGGGGAGGTGGTCAGGTCGCCAGCATCGGGCCGTGGCGCGCTCGGCGACATCGTCGTCCGGCGCCTCGGCGACGGCCAAATGACTCGGTCGCGGGATGGGGCGACTCGAGTGCGGGACCCTACGCCGGGATGACGTCCCGGGCGAGGGCCTGCGCTCGAGCGCGGGCACGCTCGAAGCCGGCGAGGCTCGCCTCCACCATCGCATCGGTGGCCGTCAGCGAGATCCGGAACCAGCCCGGGACCTCGACGACCGCGCCGGGCAGGATGAGGATGTCCTCGGTCGCGAGGAGCTCCCCGAAGGCGACGTCGTCATCGATCGGCGCCCGGGCCATCACGTAGAACGTGCCCTCGGGCATCGTCGGCTCGTAGCCCATGTCCGCGAGCGCGGCCACCATCCGGTTGCGACGCCGCTCCAGCGTCGCGATGTCGATCGAGAGCCGCTCGAGGTCCTCGATGGCATGCTGGAGCAGCGCGTTCGGGAACGCGAAGCCGGCCGCCAGCTGGGCGAGGAACACGCGCTCGCGGAACGCCTCGCGGCCGGTCATGGTCGGCGGCACCGTCACGTAGCCGATCCGCATCCCCGGTGCGAGGAGCGTCTTGCCATACGAGTACGTGATGACGGTGCCCGGGTAGACCTCGGCCGGGCTGTGGAACGGCCGCCCGTCGAAGACGATCCGGTTGTACGGCTCGTCCGAGACGAGGTGGATCGGCCGGCCGATCCGGGCCGCTGCCGCGCCCAACGTTGCGGCGAGGCGCTCGAGGTCCACGAGCGGGTAGACCCGGCCGCTCGGGTTGTGAGGCGTGTTCAGCAGGACCGCCCGGGTCCGCGGCGTGATCGCCGCATCGATCGCCTCGAGATCCAGGTCGAAGGCCGGCGGCGCGAGGGGAACGCGGATGGGCACGCCGCCCGCGGCACGGATCAGGAGCTCGTAGAAGAACCACGGCGGCGAGAGGAACACCACCTCGTCACCCGGCTCGAGCAAGGCCCGGAAGGCGACCGCGAGGGCGGCGAATCCGCCGTTCGTCATCGCGACGTCGGACGGGTCCCAGTCCAGGCCGGTGCGTGCCGACAGGCTCCGCGCGACGGCGGACTGCGACTTCGGCTCGCTCAGCTTGTAGGCAAACCAGTCTGGCGCCTGCGGCTCGAGCTGCGCCCGAAGGGCGTCGACGTAGCCGGCGAGGGGCATCTCCTGGGGGTTGCCGACCGCGAAGTTCGCGACGCCCGGCCGGGCGTTGGCGGCCCAGATCGGCCCGTTGAAGAACCCGAGGAACGGGGCGATCGAGGCGACGAGGGCGTCGGATGCCGAGGAGCGGGTCATTCTGCGTTCTCCGGTGCCGAGGTCGAGCCGCCTCGTCGTCCGCCGCAGTATGCGATTCGCCGGGACCCGGGGATAGACTCCCCATGCCCATGGCGAAGTACACGGTCAACAAGCAGGCCGTCGCCCACGCCCGGAAGCTGATCGCGTCGGGCCAGTACGTGCTCGACAGCGACTGGGGCGAGGTGGCGCCGACCGCCGCCGACGAGAACGCGTTCCTGAAGACCCACTCCTGGGACGAGTACGGCGCCTGGCACCTCGGCCTGACCGAAGGAGCGTCCGACGAGACGAAGGCCCGCCACGCGTTCGTCTTCGGCGACCTCAAGCGCCTCCATCGGACCGGCCTGATCGCGTGCGTCTACCGGGCGTCGGAGTGGCGGCACAAGGCGATCGAGCTCGCGGCCCACGACCTCCTCCAGCGCCTGGACCAGAAGACCGGCTGAGCGGTCCGAGCGCGCGTCGCTCGGGCGGACATCCGGGCTTGGTCCGACCGGTATCGTTCACGAGTCATGTACGACGGTCGGACGCCCGGATGACCGCGACGCGTCTCGTCGCGGTGGCCGCCGCGATCCTGCTCGGAGCCAGGCTGGCCCAGGCGATCTTCGGCCACGGGGCGAGCGCGCGGGGCCATCGCTCGGTCAGCCGTCGCACAGCACCGGGATTGCCCGCGGTCAACGCCCGGGGTACCATCGCCGCCCGTCGAGTCGCGCCGCGCGCCGGGATGACGCGGCAGACGGAGGCACGAGGTCTCGACATGTCTGAGCACAACCCTCAGTTCGAGTCCGTCGACAGCGCCGCTGACGCGGAGGCCAGCGGCTCCTTCAGTGGCAACGGCACGCAGCCCGACGACTCGGCCGTCGCCGTGTCCGACGCCGCTCCCGAGTCGGTCGCGGATGCCGTCGCTGTCGATGGCGAGACGACCGAGGCTGCTGCTGCCGAAGCGGACGCCGCCGTCGAGGCCGCGGCCGAGGCGGACTCCCAGCCGGTGGCCGAGGGCGACGCCCAGATCTCGGCCGAGGGCGATGTTGCACCCACCGCCGGTCCGTCCGCTCCACCCGCCGACGACGACGGATCCGCCTTCCTCGCGGCGCTCGCCCAGGCGATGCAGGCGACCGCGGGCAGCGAGCGGGCGAAGATCGCCGACGACACGAACAGCCGCCGAGAGACCCACATCGCGGCGATCCAGGCCCGTCGCGACGCCGAGGCGAGCCGGATGCGCGAGCTCGCCGACGACGATCGGAAAACGATCGACGCGTGGGCCGATGCCGAGCGGCAGCACATCCAGCTCGAGCACGAGCGCCGGTCCCAGGCGCTCCAGCGCGACCTCGAGGCGAGCCTCGCGACGCACAGCTCGAAGATCGACCAGGAGATCGATCGCGTGGAGGCGGCGATCGCCTCCTATCGTGCCGAGGTCGACCTCTTCTTCACGACGCTCGAGGGCGAGACCGATCCGATCGCGATCGCGCAGCAGGCCGGGCGGCGCCCGGCGTTCCCGGACCTCGCGGTCGCGTCCGCCTCCGCGCCGGACGCGACGCTGGCGGGAACGTCGACCGTCGGGGTCATGGATCCTGAGGCTTCGGCAACCAATGCCGGACCGTGGCCGAGCTGGACCCAGACGCCAGACGCGACCGCACCCGCGGAGACGCTCGTCGCCCCTGATCCATCCGCCGCCGACGGCTCCAGCCCAGAGCCGGCGGTCCTGTCCGCCGTCGCCAATGGCGAGGAGACCGGTGGGTCGATCGTCCAGTCGATGCCGGTCTCCCGGCCGATGAGCTGGCTGCGCCGCGACCGCGAGTCGGCCGAGAACGCCAACAAGGACAAGTAGCGCGGCGCCCCGACCGAGGCGACACGGGACTATCCGTAGCTCAACACCGCTCCATCGGCGCCGATGCAGAACGAGGCGCGATCCATCACGTACCGGTCGTCCGAGATCGGGCCGGGATCGAAGTTCGAGGCCTTCAGCAGGCGGATGCCGATCGAGAGATCGATCGACCCGTCGTGCCC
>Ga0070708_100003214_pt1 | contig 12749 bp, 12 predicted proteins | sample KBSK5503metaG_FD_65469 | JGI IMG/M metagenome (GOLD analysis project Ga0070708, IMG submission 65469) | Corn, switchgrass and miscanthus rhizosphere microbial communities from Kellogg Biological Station, Michigan, USA - KBS K5-50-3 metaG | ecosystem: Host-associated > Plants > Roots >...
GTCGATGCGCTCGACGAGGCTGCCGTCCGTGGCGACTCCGGCCGTCCCCCAGTCCTCGGCCGCGGCGAAGACCGAGGTCGCGACCGTCGCGGCGTTGAGGTAGGCGAACAGCGGGCGGAGCGCGTGCTCGAGCGCCAGCGAGTGGCGGGCGGTTCCACCCGTGGCGGCGATGAGCGTCGGCATCCCGGCCAGCCCGTCTCGCTCGACGACGTCGAAGAACAGCTTGAACAAGCCGCTGAACGAGGCGCTGAAGATCGGGCTGACGGCGACCAGGCCGTCCGCGCCAACCATCGCGTCGATCGCTGCCTGGAGCTTCGGGCTCGGAAAGCCCGTCAGGAGATGGTTCGTCAGGTCCTGGGCATGATCTCGGAGCTCGACGACCTGGACGGCCGGATCCACGCCGGCATCGCGCAGGTGGCGATCGACCGCCACGGTCAGCCGATCGGCGAGGAGTCGCGTCGACGACGGCTGGCCGAGGCCCGCGCTGACGACGACGAGCGATCGCGACACGGCGGTCATGCCGTCACCGCGCTCGCCGGTGTGCCTGTCGTGGGCGGCCCGGCCGCCGGCTCGACGCCCCGGGTATCGTCGCTGCCCAGCGCCGCCGCGGTCCGTGCCGCCGCGGTCCGTGCCACCGCGACCCGCGGGTGAACGGGCGCCTCCGGGACGTGGCCGGGCTTGAGCGCCGCGAACTCCCTCCGGAGCACCGGGATCACCTGCTCGCCGAGGATGTCCATCTGCTCGAGCACGGTCTTGAGAGGCAGGCCCGCGTGATCGGCCAGAAAGAGCTGGCGCTGATAGTCGCCGACGATGTCGCGGAATGACAGCGTCCGGTCGATGACCTGCTGCGGGCTCCCGATCGTCATGGGCGTCTCTGCCATGTAGTCCTCGAGCGACGGGCCTCCGCCGTAGACCGGCGCATGGTCGAAGTACGGGCGGAACTCGCGGATCGCGTCCTGCGAGTTCTTGCGCATGAACACGTGCCCGCCGAGCCCGACGATCGCATGGTCGGCCGTGCCGTGCCCGTAGTGCTCCCAGCGCCGGCGGTAGAGCTCGACCATCCGCTTCACGTGGTCCTGGGGCCAGAAGATGTTGTTGTGGAAGAAGCCGTCGCCGTAGTAGGCGGCCTGCTCGGCGATCTCGGGGCTGCGGATCGACCCATGCCAGACGAACGGCGGCACCCCGTCGAGCGGGCGAGGGACCGACGTGAAGCCCGTAAGCGGCGTCCGGAGCTTGCCCTCCCAGTCGACGACGTCCTCGCGCCAGAGGCGGTGGAGGAGGGCATAGTGCTCGTAGGCCAGCGGGATCCCGTTGCGGATGTCCTGCCCGAACCACGGGTAGACCGGGCCCGTGTTGCCACGGCCCATCATCAGGTCGACCCGGCCGTCGGCGAGGTGCTGGAGCATCGCGTAGTCCTCGGCGATTTTCACCGGGTCGTTGGTCGTGATCAGGGTCGTCGCCGTCGAGAGGATGAGCCGGTCGGTCTTCGCCGCGATGAACCCGAGCGTCGTCGTCGGGGACGACGTCACGAACGGTGGGTTGTGGTGCTCGCCGGCCGCGAAGACGTCGAGACCGACCTCCTCTGCCTTCAGGGCGACCCTGACCATGATCTGGATCCGCTCGGCCTCGCTGACCGCGCGGCCCGTGGTTGGGTCGGGCGTGATATCGCCGACGGAAAAGACCCCGAATTGCATCTCGACTCCTGTGCTGGACCCGACCCTCGTCGTGTCCCCGGCCCGACGCCACGTCCGACCGCTCGCAGCGTACGCTACCGCAGGATCGTTGCGTATGCAACTACATTGCCCGGCCATTGCGCGCCGGCCGCTCCGGTATCCTCGCGGCGAGCCGCGGCGTGACAGCGCAGACTGCACGCGCTTCAACCAGCGGGGATCCGATGCGGGTCTACATCAGCGTCGATATGGAGGGGATCGGCGGCGTCAGCCATCCGCGCCCGACCCAGCGAGGTGACGCCGGATATCCGGCCGCGTGCGAGCTGATGACGGGCGAGGCGAACGCGGCCATCGAGGGGGCCGTCGAGGCTGGGGCCACGGACATCCTCGTCAACGACAGCCACGGCGGGATGTACAACCTCAGCCCGACCGCGCTCCATCCCGCGGCCCGGCTTCTGCAGGGACAGAAGGCGTGGTCCATGGTGGCCGGCGCCGGGCCGAGCCCGGACGGCGCGACGTCCTTCGACGTGGCCCTGTTCGTCGGGTATCACGCCCGCGCCGGCCATCCGACGGGGACGATCGCCCACACGTTCTCCGATGCGCCCGTGGAGACCCGCCTGAACGGCCGGCCCACGGGCGAATATGGCGTGAACGCGCTGATCCTCGGCGCGTGGGGCATTCCCGTCGGCTTGGTCGCCGGCGACGATGCCCTCGCCGACGAGGTTTCGGCCTGGCTGCCCTGGGCCGAGCGGATCGTGGTCAAGGTCGCCCACGGCACGTCGGCCGCCGCGTCGGTTCATCCGCATCGCGCACGTGACCTCATCCGGGCCGGTGCCGAGCGGGCCGTTCGTCGCGCGGCCGCCGGCGAGCTTTGCGTCCTCGAGGTGGATCGGCCCGTCGTCATCGAGGTCGACCATCGGCGCGGCCTCGAGGCGGACTTCGCCGCGGTCCAGCCGGGCGCGGAGCGGGTAGGGGACCGGACGGTGGCATACCGGAGCGACGATCCGGTCGTGGCGTACCGGATGTTCCTCGCCGGAGTCCGGCTCGCCGGCATCGTCGACTGACTCGGGCCCCGCCTGCAGGCCGCCCGATCAGTCCTGCTTCCGGTCGATCGCCCGGGCCAGCTCGATCTTCGTCATCGTCGACCGGCCTTCGACGCCGAGCTTCTTCGCCCGGTCGTAGAGCTCGAGCTTCGTGTGGCCGTAGAAGTCCACGCCGCCGAGCGCCTCGCCGCGGCCGTCGCGCGCGGCCTTGCCGCGACGTTTCGAGCGCGGATCCGACGGTCCCGGCTCGTCCTTGCGCTCCCAATGGTCGTCGACCTTCTCCCAGCCGCGCTTCAGCTGCTTGAACGCGGTCCGATGCGCCTGCTCCCCATCGCCGTACTGCTCGGCGGCGCTGTCGTGCGTCTTGAGCCACGTCTCCTGGGCCTTCTTCGGCGACCGCTTCAGGGTTCCAGGGAGTGATTCGTCGGCTGGCATGGGCAAACCTCCGTGCGGTCCCGCGAGCATGGGCCGGCGCTGGCGGCAATCAGGCGACCGATGCGCGGCCGGACCCTCTCAGTCGGATTGCAAGAGGAGGGTTGACAACGGAGCGGCTCTCGGCTTCAATAACGACATTGTTCCATAACGTAGTGGTTATTGAGATGCAGCCGACCAATCTCGACGCCGTCTTCGGGGCCCTCGCCGATCCGACCCGCCGCGCGATCCTCGCCCGCCTGACGGCCGGCGATCGGACGGTCGCCGAGATCGCCGCCCCGTTCGCGATGTCGCAGCCGGCGATCTCGCGCCATCTGAAGGTTCTCGAGGGGGCCGGGCTGATCACGCGATCGCGGCGGGCCACGGCCCGGCTCAGCCACCTCGAGGCGGCGCCGCTGCGTGACGCGACGGAATGGCTCGCCAAGTACCAGGCCTGGTGGGACGAGAGCCACGGGCGCCTCGACGCGCTCCTCGCCCGCCTCCAGGCCGACCCGAACCCGCCGCCGGATCGCACCGGCAGCCAGCCCACCGAGTGATCCATCGACGATCAGGACGACAGGAGGAACCCACCATGTCCGATACGAAGGTCCAGGCGCCAGCAGGCATCCCGTTCATCGACGTCACCCGCGAGTTCGAGGCTCCGCGCGACCTCGTCTTCCGCGCGTTCACCGACCCGGATCTGCTGGTCCAATGGCTCGGGCCCCAGAAGTACGAGATGGTCATCGAGACGTATGACGTCCGGGCCGGAGGCAGCTGGAGATATCTCCACCGGGACGCCGACGGTAACGAGTACGGCTTTCACGGTGTGTTCCACGGCGATCCGTCACCGGAGGGCTTCGTCCAGACCTTCGAATTCGAGGGAGCGCCCGGCCACGTCGCCCTCGACCAGTTGATCCTGACCGAGGTCGATGGGCGGACGACCGTCCACACCCACTCGGTGTACCAGTCGATCGAAGCGCGCAATGCAATGGTCGAGAACGGCATGGCGGAGGGCATGAACGAGGGCTTCAACCGCCTCGATGCGCTGCTCGGCCGCCTCGTCCCGGTCGCCTGACCGACCCATCCAGCGAAACCCCGAAAGGACCGATCTCCGATGGACTTCACCCTCGAGCTCGTCGTCGTTCCCGTCTCCGACGTCGACCGGGCCAAGGCGTTCTACAGCGAGAGATGCGGCTTCAACGTCGACGTCGACCACAGCGTCGGCGACGCCTTCCGCGTCGTCCAGCTGACGCCACCGGGCTCGGCCTGCTCGATCTCGATCGGCAAGGGCCTCGCCAAGATGGAGCCCGGCAGCCTCCAGGGGCTCCAGCTCTGCGTCGCGGACATCGATGCGGCACGGGCCGAGCTGGCGGGCCGCGGCGTCGACATCTCCCCGGTCCGCTTCATCGAGGACGGCGAATGGAAGGACGGTCATGGCGGACCGTGGAACTCGTTCGCGTTCTTCAGCGATCCGGACGGCAACGGCTGGGCCGTCCAGGAGAAGCCCGCCGCGAGCTGATCCCACGTCGATCTTCACGGCGCCCGCCGCGGACAACCTCCGCGGCGGGCGCCTCCGCACGATCGAGGGATCCTTGGAGACGAGCCGGTTCCGGGCGTTTCGGCACATGACTGAGAGGCATCGGGAACTCCCGGGAACTTGCAACCGGGTCCAAATCTGCTATACCAAACCCGAGCGTTTCGCCGCGCTCGGTGAGCATGCCTGGGGGGCATGATGCTGGATACCGCCCCGGACGACGCCCGTCGGGCTCTCGTCCTCCACGATCGGGCACTGGTCGTCGATCTGATCGAGCTGACCCTGAACCACGGCATGTTCATCGTCCGCGCGGCGGCGAGCCTGGCTGAGGCGGAGGCGATTCTCGCCGAATGGCGGCCGCACCTCTCGGTGGTCGACATGGATCATGACGATGCCGCCCCGCTGCTCCGTCGGCTCGGTGCCTCGAGCACGCTGTCACGGAGCGTGAACCCGGTCCTCGGGCTGACGCGTCGAGGAGACCTCCAGACGAAGCTGCGCGCCTTCGATCTCGGGGTCGACGACATCCTCACCGTCCCGTTCTCGCCGGAAGAGCTCCTGGCCCGATCGATCGTCATCAGCCGCCGGGCATCGGGGACAGATCGTCCGATCATCCCGACGATCACCCTCGGCGAGATGGAGATCGACATCGTCAACCGGGAGGTGCGAGCCGGCGACTCGATCGTCCACCTGAGCGGGATCGAGCAGAGCCTTCTCTACCTTCTCGCGAGCCGGGGGGGCGAGGTCGTAACCCGCGAGGAGATCCTCGACGCGATCTGGGGCACGGACTTCGTCGCCGAGAGCAACATCGTCGACCGCCACGTCCGCAGCCTCCGGATCAAGCTCCAGAACGATTACCGCCATCCCCGGTTCATCGCCACGGTCCCGGGCAAGGGTTACCGGTTCATCCCGACGTTCACGAATCGCGGCTGGAGCGCCGTCGATCGCCCGGACGCGCCCGACTCGCCGTAGCCCACGGAGCACGATCCGGCTCGGCTGCCGCCCGTTCCGCGCGGCATGACGGCATGTAATGACGGCTCGCGGCCGAACGCTCACATTCCTGCATGACCGGCAGCGCACACACCTCCTGACGTCCGGTCGCTCTCTCCGCAGGATGGGCCCGACGCGAGGACGGACCCATCCTGCAACCACATCAGGCTCGGCGGGAGCCAGACAACCGGTGCAGGACGACGGGTCGTTGAGCATGGCGCCGACGGCCCGTTATCCTGTGTCCGGGTTCGCCGGGCCGCGGGTCCCCCGATCGGTCGATCGAGCGGTCAGGGGCTCCAGAACCCGACCGTGCCATCGAACAGGCGTGAGCTCGCGCTGCCGTCGGCCTCGAGGCTGACGAGCTGGTCGCGACCCGCGTCATCGACCAGGGGCAGGAGGATGGCGCTGCTGTCCGGCGCCCAGACCCGATGGCTCAGCGCGTACTGGTCGAAGTACGGCAGGAACTCGTTCACGAACCGGCTCGTCGGCCGTACGACACGGTCCGACCTGACCGCCCCGTCGGCGACGTTGACGAAGATCAGGTGCAGCTCTGGGCCCGGGGTCGGAGCCGGCGTGGCGGCCGCCGGTCGCGAGGACGTCCCGACGGCCGGGATCGACATCGCCGCGGCCGTGACGATCGTGCCGGCGGCGACCGTCGAGCCGCTGCCGGCCTGGAGTCGCAGGGTGGCGATCGTGCGACCGTCTGGCGACCAGAAGAACCCGACGACCGTCCCGTCGAGGAGCGTCCGCGCGGCCCCGGAGGCTGCATCGATCAGGCGGAGCGGGCCGACGGGGAAGGCGAGGGGATTCGAGCTCGCCTCGACCGAGGCGATCGTGGCCACCGTGTCGCCGGTCGGGTCGAAGACGATGGCGGCCGGACCGGAGACCGGGGTCGCATGCTCGGCCGATCCGTCGCGTGCAGCCACAACGAGCTCGGCCGCGGGCACGGTCCCGCGGACGAAGGCCATGAACCGGCCGCTCGTGCCGGTCACGGCCGGCCGGAAGTCGCCCGAGCCCGTCAATGCCGGCGCAACCGGGGCACCGTCCGATCCCACCTCCCCGAGGAACGCCGCGGCGCCGGTTCCGACGTGCAGGAGCAGCCGATCCGCGGCGATCCAGTCGAAGTAGAGCGGGGCGCCCTGGCGGATCACGGTCCCCGGCCCCCCGTCGAGCGGGGCACTCCCATCGGCCGGCGCGACACGCAGCGAGATGCCGTCGGTCTCGGTGGCCAGGAACGAGATGCGCCGGCCGTCGGGCGTCCAGTAAAGATAGAACGGCGGGACCTGCGCGCTGCGATAGACGACGACGGGTGACGGGGCCGGGCTGGACCGCTGATCGCCCGCCGGGACGGGGAAGATCGAGATCGCAGCGTCGCCGGCGCCGTAAGCGATCGCGGCGACGCGCGAACCGTCCGGGGACCAGGCTGGGAACCCGAAGGTCGTACCCGGTTCGTGCGCGAGGATCGTGGCAGTCCCAGCGGCGTCGACCGTGGCGAGCGCACCGTCGTGATCGATCAGGACGACGAGCGGGTCCGACCGAGGCGGACCGGGGGAGGCGGACGCGGACGACGGCGCGGATCGGCCGGTCAGGGCGATCGCCAGGCCAGCAATCGCGGCGAGGGCCGCGACCAGGACCACCGCCGATCCTCGTCGCCCGCGTCGACGACGAGGCGGCGCCGGCGCCGGCGCCTCGCCGGCGCCGGTTTCGCCGTCGGTGCTCGCCGCGGGCTCGACCATCGCCACACGATACGCGCCCGTCCCGCCGGCGGATGTCGAGCGGCGTCGCGGGCCGGACGACGTCAACCCGGGCGGTACACTGCCTCACCGGCAACCCGCCACGGGCAGCGAGGAATCGTGCGACAGGCCCATCTCCAGCATCGATCCTGGAAACGACGCGCCGTCGGCCCGCTGGCGGCCGTCCTGGCGGCTGTCTCCGTGGCGGTCGTTGCCCTGGTCGGTGGCGGGCCGGGCGGCGGCGCAACCCAGGTGGCCGGCGCGGGGCGGGACCTGGTCATCGCGGCCGATCGCGACCAATCGTCTGGCTCAGAGCGCACCTCGAGCTCGGCGGTCTCGGCACCAGGGTCCGTCGCGCCAGTGACAACCGCGACCGAGAGCACGAGTGGCCCGGCGACCCTCGGACGTGGACCGGTGCCGCGGGCTCACCGACACCAGGCGGTCGTCCTGGCGCAGGTCGAGCCGGCCGCCGTCTCGCGCCTGGGACCTGGCGCGAAGGCCGTGTTCCTCGGCGACTCCTACTCATCTGGCTGGAATGGGGCCGGGATCGGCTCGCACGGCTGGCCGGCCCTCGTCGGAGCGGATCGCGGCTGGAAGGTCGTCAACCTGGCGGTCGCCGGGACGGGCTTCATGAACCCCGGCTGGACCGATCAGCCGATCTCGTCGCAGGTCGCTGCCGCTGTCCGGCAGAGGCCTGACGTCGTCTTCGTTGCCGGCGGCCACAATGACTCACGCTGGCCGGCCGCCACGACGAGCCGGGCGGCCATCACTGTGGTCGATCGACTGCACGCCGCGCTTCCCGACGCCGTGATCGTGATCGTCGCCCCGATCTGGCAGGACGGCAGCCCGCCGAGCAGGTGCCTCGTGCTGCGGGACGCGCTGCGCCGGAAGGCCGCCGCGATCGGCGCCGTCTTCATCGATCCGCTGGGCGAGCACTGGTTTGCGGGCGCGAGCCACCGGTTCATCGGCCCCGACGGGCTCCATCCGACCAACGCGGGCCATGCCTGGCTGGCATCGCGGGTCCTGGCGGACCTGACTGGGATCTAGCCGCTCAGCGGTCCGCGGCTCCGTCGATCGGCGGGCCAGGGATGCGGCGCCGTCAGCGGGCGAGGACCCGGGCGATGGCGGCGTCGAGGGCCGGCGCCAGCGACCGGGCGAAGGTCGCGGTGAGATGCCCGATGTCGCGATAGACGATCATGTCATTGACGACGACGGCGCATGGATCGCCGATGCAGATGCGCTTCGTGAGATCGATCCGCGCGGCGCCCGACGCCTTGGCGGCGACCGTCTCGAGGCCGCCGAGATGGTCGGTGAAGGCGATCGAGCGCGGAATCGCGCAGGCCTCGACGTGGGCCGGGTGCTCGGACAGGCAGCCCGGGATGTCCCGACCGCCGTACGGCGTGTCCACGAGGATCGCGACCCGACCCGGGATCCGGGCGAGCATCTTCCCGACCGCCGCGCCCTTGGCGGCGACCGTGTCGTCGCTCGCGGACAGCGGGTGGATCGCGATCCGGCTCATCGAGACGATCGTGAGGTCGGGCTTGATTGCCTTGAGGCGGTCGATCGTCGCCTCGTTGAACGCGGTGCATTCCCGATATTCGCGCTTCAGGGCGGTGTTGCTGACCCGCATGGCGATGAACGGGCACGCGACCTTGACGAACGTGACGACGCGCCAGCCTTCATGCCTCGCGAGGCGATCGAGCGCCGGGAACCACTGCGCCGCGTGCGAGTCACCGACCAACGCGACCGTGAACCGGCCCGTCCGCACGCCGTAGACGCAGTCGGGTGGGCTGGTGACCCCTTCGAACGCGAGACAGCCGTCGGCCCGGAGACGCTCCTCGTCCGCCCGGGCGTTGGCGAGGGCCGGCCGAACGTCAGCCGGAAGCGCGCCGATGATCGCGACGTCCGCCGGCAGGGTGGGGCGTGGGGTCGCGGAGGCGAGGGGCCTGCCTGACGGGCCGGGGCCGTCGACGGAACCGTCCGGGGTGGGCGGAGCCGCCTCGTCGCTCGGGACGAGCGATGGCGCGGCCACGATGGGTTCGTCCGTCCAGGCGGTGTCGCCATCGTCGGTCGGTTCGCCGGCAGCCGACCCGATCGTCGACGCCTGCACCGCGCCCCACCCGACCGACGGCCCGGCAGCGACGACGACGACGGCCATGATCGCCGCCAGGCCGACCGAGATCGTCCGGGCCGGAGGGGCCACGATCCGCGGCAGGGGCCGCCGAAACGGCGTCTCGACGAGGGCCCACGAGGCAGTGGCGACGAGCACCGAGAGCCCGACGAGCCCGACGCGTCCGACGTCGTCGACCGGTCCGCCGAGGGCGAACGGGGCGAGCACCAGGATCGGCCAGTGGACGAGATAGAGCGAGTAGCTGATCCGGCCGACCATCCGCACTGGCGGGAATGCCAGGAGCAGGCCCGGGCCCAACCGGCGATGCCCGGCGGCGAGGAGCACGGCGGCCCCGATCGCCGGAACCAGTGCAGCGACGCCCGGGTAGGCGAGGTCCTGATCGAAGGTCAGGGTCGTGATCGCTATGGCAGCGAGGCCGAGCCAGCCGGCGGCGCCGGCGAGGATCCGCGGTGCCCGCGCGGTCACGCCGGCGGCCACGACCACCGCGGCCAGCCCGCCGAGCCCGAGCTCCCAGGCCCGGGTCGGGAGCGAATAGAACGCCCAGTTCGCGGCGAGATCGGTGAGCACGAGGTTTGCGACGAACGACGTCGCGACGACGCCGACGAGGGCGAGCACGAGCCGGCGCCGGGCATGGAGACCGCGGGCCACGAGGAGGATCAGGGCGGGCCAGACGAGGTAGAACTGCTCCTCGACCGCGAGGCTCCAGAAGTGGAGGAACGGCGAGGGCGAGCTGACGCTGGCGAAGTAGTCGCCGCTCGCCATCGCGAACCGGATGTTCCCGATCGACAGGGCCGCGGCTGCGCCGTCGAGTCCGACGGACGGCCGGTCGAGCGGCGCGACGAGGTTGAGGGCGGCGATCAGGGTGGCGAGGAGGACGACGATCGCGGCCGGCAGAAGCCGTCGCGCCCGTCGAGCGTAGAACGGCAGGAACGCGATCCGCCCGGTCCGCTCGTGCTCGCGGAGGAGGAGGCCGGTGATCAAGAAGCCGCTGATCACGAAGAAGACGTCAACCCCGATGAACCCGCCGACGACGCCGGCAAGCCCGGCATGGAAGAGGACGACGATCAGCACGGCGATCCCGCGCAGGCCCTCGATATCGGGGCGAAATCCGTCCTGGCTCGGGTGGTTGGGGGCAACGGGCACGATGGTGGCTCCTGCGGATCGGCCGTCCCAACGAGGACATCCCGTTGAGGCGGCCGGTGCTCTGGAGACGTGGTGCGACCATCGGTGTGACTGTCGAATCACCGACAGGACCGACCCGTGGCCGGATCGTTACATCGACCCGGACCCACGCGTCCGGTCTGGCTCGCTAGGATGTGGCGGATGCCCGCCGCCCCGCCCGTCCCGACCAGCATCGCCGACATCCCGGTCCCCCAGGACGATGTATCGACAGCAACGTGGCGATGGGCGCATCGCTCCCTGCCGGCCTACCTGCTCGCCCATTCGGTCCGCTCGTTCTGCTGGGGCGCGACGATCGCCGCGGGCGAAGGTTGGGCGTTCGACCGGCGGATCCTGTGGACGGCGTCGCTGATGCACGACGTCGGACTGACCCGGATCCCGCGCAACACGATGTGCTTCGAGGTCGAGGGGGCGGAAATCGCGCGTCGGTTCCTGGAGCGTCATGGCCTGCCGGCCCGCGACGCCGATCGGGCAGCGATCGCGATCATCCTCCACATGCAGCCGTCGGTGGACCTGGACGACGGGGTCGAGAGCGTGCTGCTCGACCGCGCCACGGGCACCGACGTCCGCGGCAGCGGCTATGAGGCGATCGCCGCGGTCCGGACCGAGGTCGTTCGCGCCTTCCCGCGCGGACCGTTCGACCGGCACTTCCTGCACGCGATCGAACGGGAGGTCGCCCGACGCCGGGATTGCCAGAGTGCGCGCCTGTTGAATCGGACCGGCCTCGCCGACTGGACGGCCCGCTCGCCATGGGCGGCCGGCGGCGGGGACGGGGCCGGTGGCCGCTGACGCTCGCCCACCCGAGCCCTACCCGCCGATCGAGCCCTACGAGACCGGTATGCTCGCCGTCGGTGACGGCCAGTCGATCTACTGGGAAGTGTCGGGCAATCCGGACGGGAAGCCGGCCATCGCGCTCCACGGCGGGCCGGGCAGCGGCAGCACGCCGGGCCGCCGCCGTCGGTTCGACCCGGCCCGCTACCGGATCGTCCAGCTCGATCAGCGCGGATGCGGCCGGAGCACGCCGCACGCAGGTGACTGGTCGACCGATCTCGCGAAGAACACGACCCCCCATCTGATCGCGGACATCGAGCAGCTGCGGGCCCACCTCGGGATCGATCGCTGGCTCGTCTGGGGCGGCTCGTGGGGAGTGACGCTGGCGCTCGCCTATGCCGAGCGTCATCCGGAGCGAGTCTCGGAGATGATCCTGCTGTCGATCACGATGACGCGCGCGGAGGACGTCCACTGGTTCGCCCACGAGACGGGGCGCTTCTTCCCGGCGGAATGGGCGAGGTTCCGGGCCGGAGTCCCGGACAGCGATCGCGACGGAGACCTCGTCGCCGCGTACGACCGGCTGCTGAACCACCACCCGGATCGCCACGTCCGCCTTCAGGCGGCGCGCGACTGGGTCGCGTGGGAGGACGCGATCCTGTCACTCGAGGAGGGCTACGTCACGCCCAATCCGCGTTGGGCGGACGAGCGTTTCATGATCGGCTTCGCCCGTCTCGTCACCCACTACTTCTCCCATGCCGCGTGGCTCGAACCGAACGAGATCGTGCGTAACGCAGCGCGCCTCGCGGGGATCCCGGGTGTCGTCGTCCACGGACGACTCGACCTGTCGGGCCCGCCGGACGTCGCATGGGAGCTGGCCGCTGCCTGGCCGGACGCGGAGCTCCATTTCGTTGCCGGCGGCCATACCGGGGACGACGAGATGTCGCGCCTCGAGCTCGAGGCAACCGACCGCTTCGCCGCTCGACGCTGACGAACCGCCGCCGCCTCACATGCCGGACTTGAGGAGCAGGATCCGGTCGTACGAGGCGAGAAGCGTGGCCCTCGGGATGGTCCCAGCCGTGGCGTCGCGCAGAAGCGTCGCGTACACCGTCCGGCTGGTCGATTCGGAGCCCGTGACGAGGATCATGTCCGTCCCGGCGATCGCGGCCAGCAGGGCGAGCCGAATCGGCGTGACCCCGCGCGCCTTGGCGGTTCCGTCGAGCGCGTCGGTGATCGTGACTCCGGCGAAGCCGAGGTCGACGCGGAGGAGCGCTCGGACGATCGCCGGCGACC
>Ga0070708_100003215_pt1 | contig 12746 bp, 8 predicted proteins | sample KBSK5503metaG_FD_65469 | JGI IMG/M metagenome (GOLD analysis project Ga0070708, IMG submission 65469) | Corn, switchgrass and miscanthus rhizosphere microbial communities from Kellogg Biological Station, Michigan, USA - KBS K5-50-3 metaG | ecosystem: Host-associated > Plants > Roots >...
GTCGAGGTCCTCGGCATGTATGGCTTCCAACGCTTGCGCGACGCGACGGTGCAGCATGCGGCGCTGTGGCGCACTGATCTCTGCATACGCAACCTCGCGCAGCTTATCGTGGGTGAAGTCATAGCTGTTCGCGCCGTGTTCGCGCACGATCCGTTTGTGCCAGAGTTCGTCCAGCGCACGTACGGCGCTCTCGGCGTCGGCGTTGCCGACGGTGCTCAAGAGGTCGAGGGTGAATTCGCGGCCAATGGTCGCGGCCAGTTCAACAAACCCGCGAGCGGAAGCCGAGAGTTGAAGGAGGCGACCGACAAGCACTGCATGCACCCGTGGCGGAAGCGTTCGAGCATCATCAAGCGGCAGTTGCCTGTGGGGGCGATCGGCCTCTGGCGGGCTGGCTGATACTCGTCCCAGGTCGGCCCGCACCATTTCGACCACGAACAGGGGATATCCCCCGGTCTCATGGAACAAGTGCAGCCCCTCGTCCATCTCCAGCTCACGCTTTGCCACCTGCGATGCCAGTTTCGCGGTTTCCGCTGCATCTAACGGCTGGAGCGTCATTTCTGTCACACGCATGGTGCTGCGCAGATGCAGCAGGAAGGTACGCAACGGATGCTGCGGCGGCAGTTCTTCCTCACGGGCGCACCCGATGACGAGCAGCCGTGCTGTTGGGTCGAAGCGCAACAGAAAATGCAACCATTCGAGCGTTTCCTGATCGCACCATTGCAAGTCATCGATCAACAAGAGTAATGGCTGTGGGGTGAGGAGGATGGCGCGTGCCAGGGCCTCAAAGAAGCGCTGGCGCTGGCCGTACTCGGTCACTGACCCGTAGTGCAGTAAATCTGGCCGCTCCGCTAACAGCTCCGGCAGGAGGCGCACGACCTCGGTGAGCCAGACCTCGTCGAGTTGTCCGAGCTTCGATCGCAGACCCTCGCTCCTGAGCCACTCCGTCACTGGTGCGAGCGAGAGTTGGCCCTCAGCGGCATAGGAGCGTGTCTTCGCGGTGACTGCACCCTGCTGGCTCGCCCACAGCAGGAATTCCTCGGTCAGCCGTGATTTGCCAATGCCTGCTTCCCCCGTCACGAGAACGAAGCGCGGCTCGCCAGTGCTCGCAGCGTGCCAGACCTCTTGCAGAGCCTCCCACTCCTGCTTTCGTCCGATGAGCGTTGGGGTAGCAGCAAGCAGCGTTTGCTGGGCTCTGGCCGGAATGACAGGCGTCTCGTGCTGCATGAGTCGCTCGTAGGCTTCGCGAGTCGCCGGATCGGGGTCGACTCCCAATTCGCGTTGTAAGATGGTGACACAGGTGTGGTAGACGCGCAATGCGCTGGCACGATCGTTATTCAGCACGAACAAACGCATCAGACGGCGATAGAGGTCTTCGGAAAGAGGGTCGAGTCCGATCAAGCGCTGGGCATAGCGGATGGCGGTGACGGTGTCGCCCTGCACTTCAAAGAGGCGCAGCAGTTGTTCGAGAACCTGCAGGTGGCGCTGGCGTAGCCGCTCCCGCTCAGGCAAGATCCATTCATCATAGCAGTCAGGGAGTAATTCACCCCGATACAGGTTGTCTGCTTGCTCGAGAGCGGCTTGTAGGGCGTGTTGATCATTGCGCCGTGCGACCGCGTCTGCGAGAGTGAGTGTCTGTTCGAACTCAGCGACATCGAGGTGGCATGGCGTGACAGGGTGCCAGTGTACCATGTGCGTGTCGGCAGAGAGGAATTGCTCCACAGCCGGAAGTGCCTGGCGCAACTGGTGGAGCAGCTGGCGCAAGTTATTGCGAGCCTGGGCCTCGGTTGCGTCGGGCCAGAAGAGGAAGGCAAGATGCTGGCGCTGTTGGGGAACATCGCGATGCAACACGAGATAGGTGAGCAAGGAGCGCAGGCGCGTGGTATTGAGGTTGGTCACCCGCTGGTCGTTGTAGAGCAGGCTGAAATCGCCAAGCAAACGGAGGTGAAGGGTCGGCATCATCATGATCGGCTACCTTTCTCCTCTTCAGGCTCAAGCGATGGCAGAGTGGTCAGCTCTGGGAACAGGTGTATGACATCACGAAAATCAGCGAAGCCATCTACTGGCGATGCGTCCGATCACCTTCAGCTTGCCACGATAGTCCTTGATGCTCTTACTCTACCATATCATTCTCTTTTTTACCACTACCCGCCCAGCCGGTCAGAAGGCGTGAAAACAAAAGGAATGATGCCGCTCTAGACGGCATAGAATGGCAACGAGAAAACCTCTAGCATACCAGCGTGAGAAATAACCCCTTCATATACGTATGATTAGATAACAGATGAAACCTGTGAATCCGATTGTTCCATTGATTGGAATTGCGTTCATGGCTGTGTTTTTCATGATATACTAGGATGTGAGAAACGTCCTTCGCCCCTCTATATTCCTGTTCTTATTTTGGGCGAATCTGGGGGGTTATCTCGATGTGTCCGGATTTCATGGATGATACTGCGTTCTATCAGCATCTTTCTAAGGACAAAGAAGAAAGGAAGCTCATATGCGAAGTATTGGCGGCCTCGCCCGCGTCGCTGCATTCCTCACAGTATTTACCCTGGTGCTCGCCGCCTGTGGCGGCACAACGACAAGTAGCGGAGGAAGCACGCCTTCTGCTACGTCTACTTTGAAGGTGTCACTGGTAACTGACATCGGCGGCTTGAATGACAGGAGCTTCAACCAGTTGGCCTATGGGGGCTACAAAAGAGCTGAAGCCCAGTACCACTTCGCTGAAAAGGTCATTCAGACACAATCGCAGAATGACTATGTAAAGAATCTCACCCTGGCTTCGCAAAGCGTAGGCCAGGGCGGCCTGGTCATTGCCGTAGGCTTCCTGATGCAAGCACCGTTGGATCAGATTGCCAAACAGTTCACCACCACCAATTATGCCATCGTCGATGGGTGTGCAATGCCTGCTAACGCTACCGCCTGCGACACGCTTCCCAATGTTTCTCCGCTCTTCTTCAAAGAGCAAGAAGCTGGCTGCCTGGTTGGTGCGGTTGCCGGTCAGATGGAACTGGATGGCAAAGCTAAAGCATCGAAGTTGCTCGGCGCTAATGCCATTGGAGCCGTAGGCGGCATTCCTGTCCCGGCGGTCACCCGCTATATCGCTGGTTACAAGTACTGCGCTAAGAAGGTTGACCCGTCGGTGAAGGTCTATGTCAACTACTCACAGGACTTCACTGATACTGCAAAGTGCAAAGATGCAGCTTTGTCCCAGATTAACCAGCATCAAGCAGATATTATCTTCCAGGTTGCTGGCGGTTGTGGTGTAGGCGCACTTGATGCTGCTAACGGTAAAGGGGTCTACGGCATTGGCGTTGACGCTGACCAGGGATATCTCTATCCAAGCGTCATCACCAGCGCCCTCAAACGTGTTGACAGCGCGGTGTTTGGCATCATTGACCTCACCGCGAAGGGGAAATATAACAATAACCTGCCGAGGTTTAGTCTATCGAATGATGGCGTCGGCTATGCTCCGGTCAATTCTGAGGTTCCCGCAGATGCAAAGGCAACAGCGGACTCTTACGCAACTCAGATCAAGAACGGTACGCTCGTTCCCCCTGCGGATATTCCTAACCCCAACACACCGTAGCTAACATGCTGGAAGCATGAAGGTATTACCTTCATGGCTTTTCTGAAAGTCCATGTCACTATGACATGGACTTTCATATGTAGGATACTTGCTGAGCTAATTCCCTGAGTCCGTGCTTGCTTCTGATAAGCTCTAATGTTATGATTAGAGCACAATTTCCTGGCTACTACTTTGGGAGGCGCAGTCGCCTATTGGAAATAGGAGGAAGTCGATATGGCCGTGCCAACAGTGCAGCAAAGCGGGCCTGAGCAGCGTACTCCTGCAGCGAATCTTCTGCTATGGCTGCGCAAATTTGGTGCTTCGATTGGACGCCCCGTCTTTGCCGTGGTTCTGGCGATGGTCGCTGGCATCATCGTTATCATGATTACCTCGCCTGGCTCCCTTGGTGACCGCTTTACAGAGGCCATCAGCGCCTATCAAGCCCTCTTAAGCGGCTCCTTTGGCAGCCTGCAGAGTCTCTCGTATACTTTGGTGAATGTCACCCCGCTCATTTTTGCGGGTCTTTCTGTGGCAATCGCCTTTCGTGCCGGGCTTTTTAACATTGGAGCCGAAGGCCAGCTGGCCGTCGGAGCATTGACGGCTTGCGCTATTGGTATCAAAGGTGCAGCCTTGCCTGGTTGGCTACTGATTATAATCATGATTGTTGCGAGTGCGCTCGCGGGTGCCATCTGGGGTGGGATTGTTGGATTCTTGAAAGCGTGGCGCGGTGCGCACGAAGTCGTTACAACGATTATGCTCAACTGGATCGCCTTTTTTGTCGCTGACTATCTCATCAATGGCCCTCTCTTAGACCCCTCTCTGGCCAACTCCACTAAGCCTCTTCCTCCGCAAGCTACATTCCCGGAGATTTCCGTCTTCTACAACCACACGCTGGGCACTTTTCTACCGCAGATCGCTGGACCCCAAACATATTTGGCGGATGTCACCTTCTTTTTTGCTCTCATAGCCCTGGTTGTCTACTGGTTTCTCATATCGCGCACGACGTTCGGATACGAGGTACGCGTGATTGGGCAAAATCCCAAAGCGGCAAAGTACGCGGGTATCTCTACCAAACGTAATATTTTTCTGGTGATGGCGATTGCAGGTGCCTTCGCAGGCCTGGGCGGTGCATTCCATCTGATGGGACAGTTCCCCTATTACTTGACCGGCTCCACCTTCAGAATTGATACGGTGGGATTTGATGCCATTGGAGTCGCTCTGCTCGGTCACGGGACGGCAATAGGCATATTCTTTGCCTCTCTGCTCTTCGGAGGATTACGGCAGGGTGCCGGGCTTATGCAGCTCAGTGCCAATGTGCCGGGCGATCTTGTCTACATCATCCAGGCCCTGGTGCTGTTTAGCATCGCTGCTGAATTTTTGCCCGCCATCCAACGCAGAGTGAATAAGTGGATGATCCCGCGCCGTGGAAAAGCGGTGGTGGCTGCTGGGGGAGGATTAACAGTCGTTGACCTTGCTGAAAACGCTAATGGGAGTGCACAGAATGGCGAATCCGCTAACGGAGCTTCTCAAAAAGGCGACTTGACTGCTGAGCATAGCCCTGGTCAAATGCACATAGCTGAGGAGGAATGATCGTGTTCTTTCAAGTCTTATTTCGGGTGCTTACCTCCAGCGATCTCTGGCAGGCGACCCTACAATTTGGTGCTCTGCTCTTGCTGCCAGCTTTGGGTGGCGTGCTTTCCGAGCGCAGCGGAGTCGTCAATATCGCTATGGAAGGAATGATGCTCGTGGGTGCCTACGCAGGTGTGATGGTTGCATTGTCGACAAATAACCTGCTGGCTGGTGTGCTTGGCGCGATGATCGCTGGAGGCTTGATGGCACTTATCCATGCCGTTATCTCCATCAATTTTAAGGCTAACCAGATCGTGAGTGGTATTGCGATTAATATCGCCGCACTTGGTCTGACCAATTACTTGCTATTAGTTCAGACATCGGGACAGGGCGTACGATCTTTAGCAAGCAATCTACGCTTACCGGTTATCACCTGGGGACCTCTCGCGAATATCCCATTTCTGGGCCCGGTCCTGTTTCAACAGAATATCATCTTTTATATAGCCCTGCTGATCCTGGTCGGCATTCAGTTTCTCCTGTTTCGCACAAATATTGGCTTGCGTATCAGGGCGGTGGGTGAGCATCCACAGGCAGCCGATACCGCCGGTGTGAATGTGCGCCTGGTGCGTTACCTGTGCGTGATTAGCAGCGGGCTGCTCTCTGGCCTGGCGGGTGCGTTCCTGGCATTGGGTATTAATGGTATTTTCAACTCGAATATGACGGCCGGTGCAGGCTATATCGCATTGGCTGCCATGATTTTTGGTAAATATACCCCCCTGGGAACTGCTCTTGCTTGCCTTATCTTTGGATTGGGTGAAGCTCTCGCTGTACGCATGCAAGATAGTGGTGTTTCTCCATATCTACTCAGTACGATACCCTATATACTAACGCTGATCGCATTGGTTGGCGTGGTTGGTCGCACCACAGCGCCTGCCGCCGATGGCATTCCCTACGAACCGGGAACAGAATAACGGTGGGGCGACCAGGAAGTTTGCCCAGTATTTAGGAGGATCAACTATGCAAGAGAGCACTGCCGTAGCCCCTACCCAGGAGGATGCTATACCGCTGGCGGTAGAGATGCGCGACATCACTAAGGCCTGGCCGGGTGTCGTTGCCAATGATCATGTCTACCTCAAAGTGCGCAAGGGTGAGATTCATGCCCTGGTCGGCGAGAACGGGGCGGGTAAGACTACACTGATGAATATCCTCTATGGACTGATTCACCCTGACAGCGGTGAAATTCTGATCAATGGGCAGGTTGCGCACATTACGGGACCGCGAGATGCTATCCGGCTGCATATTGGTATGGTTCATCAACACTTTATGCTGATTCCTCCCTTGACCGTGGCAGAGAATATCGTGCTGGGGCATGAGCCAGGAGGTGTTGGTTCTGTCTACGAGGTTAATCAGGCGCGCGAGCTTATCCTTAATTTGAGTAAGCAATATGGATTACCTATTGATCCAGACGTTCGTATCGAAGATCTCTCGGTGGGCTTACAGCAGCGTGTCGAGATACTCAAAGTCCTCTATCGCGCCGCCGACATCCTGATTATGGATGAGCCGACCGGCGTGCTGACGCCGCAAGAGACGTTTGATCTCTTTGGCGTTTTACGCGGCCTTGTGCAGCAAGGTAAGACCATCATCTTCATCACGCATAAGTTACGTGAAGTGCTTGAAGTTACCGATAGAATTACGGTCTTACGCCGCGGCAAAAACTCGGGCGAGCTTATCACAAGTCAGACAAACCAGGCCGAGATAGCACGTATGATGGTGGGACGCGAGGTTCTGCTGCGTGTCAACAAGACACCTGCGCACCCTGGTCCCGTTGTGCTGCATGTAGAAGACCTGCATGCCGAATCGGACCTCGGCTTAGAGGTCCTGCACGGGGTAAGCTTCGATGTACATGCCGGTGAGATTCTGGGTATTGCGGGCGTGGAGGGTAACGGCCAATCCGAGCTCACCGAAGTGCTGACAGGCATGCGTAAGCTCACAAGCGGCAGGATTTCGCTTACCCAGGTCAAGGATGGGCAAAGCGCTAAGACCCAGGACTTGACGACTCTGAATGCGCGTGAGGAGCGCAGCGTGGGGCTGGCGCATATTCCAGAGGATCGTCGTGGCAGCGGGCTTGTGCTCACGGACTCTATCGAGAATAACATGATCCTGGGACGGCAGCGCTGGCGGCAATTCTCATGGGAAAGCTTTGTACTGCTGCTGCGCAATATCGCAAGGTGGGCTAAACGGCTTGTAGCAGAGTTCGATGTGCGTACCTCGTCAATCGAAGCTCCTGTTCGTTCGCTTTCAGGAGGGAATCAGCAGAAGGTCATTATTGCGCGTGAGTTTGCCTCTGAACCGATGGCCCTGATAGCGGCTCAGCCCACCCGCGGTGTCGATGTCGGCGCCATCGAGTTCATCCACCGCCGCATTATCGAGCAGCGTGATGCCGGAAAAGCAGTCTTGCTTGTCTCCGCCGAATTGGATGAGATTCGCTCGCTTTCTGACCGCATCGCGGTAATGTACGAGGGGAAAATTGTCGATATCGTTTCCCCTGATGCCACAGAGGAGCAGTTAGGCATCTTAATGACGGGTGGTCATATAGAGAAATAATTCATGAGCTTTCACACGAGAGTCCACGAGCGGCGCTCGTGGACTCTCGTGTGAAAGCTCATTTTTAGATCCTCAATCCCAGCACCCTTACCAGGCGTAGGATCTCTGCTCCTGTATTCGTATCATGATTTGCGACAACCGTCTCCGCCGCCCGCCTGAGCAGCAATAGTGCCTGCGGCGTGTTCAGATCGTTGTCCATGGCGGCCGTGAATTGCCCGTGCAGCAGGCTATTTGTTCCCCCTGTTTGTTCGCTGACAAGCGAGCGCACCTGTTGGAACAGCCCCACGGTCTCCGTCGCTACCTGCAGGTCTTCGGGGAAACACTCCCAGGGGTAGCGATAGTGGTGGTTCAGCAGGGTCACACGAATAGCATCGGCACTATACTCCTTGAGCAGGTCGCTGACCAGCGTCAGGTTACCCAGTGATTTGCTCATCTTCTCACCATCCTGGTGTACCATACCAGTGTGCACCCAGAAGCGCGCGAAAGGCGCTTTACCTGTGAAGTGTTCAGACTGCGCAATCTCACACGTATGATGTGGGAAAGCAAGGTCCGCGCCGCCACCGTGGATGTCTAACTGTGGACCGAGGTACTTTAGTGACATGGCGCTGCACTCGATATGCCAGCCAGGTCGACCTGGACCCCATGGGCTCGGCCATGCAGGTTCACCAGGAGCCTGTGCCTGCCAGAGCACAAAATCGAGCGGGTCCTTCTTGTGGGGATCATCGGGGTGATTGCCGCGCTCATTAGCGATAGTAAGCATGGCTGAGTAGTCATTCAGGCCAATTGCGCGGGCCAGGATGCCAAACTCTGGATCCCGGTGGACGCTGAAATAAACGTTGCCTCCGTTTTCATAGGCATACCCCCGCGCCAGCAGTGTCTGAATAATTTCAATCATCGCGGAGGTCTCCTGGGTGGCATGAGGGTAGACATCGGGGCGACGCACATTCAGCGCGTCCATGTCACGCAGGTAGCGCTCAGTTTCGCGTCTGCCCAACTCGTCCCAGGGTATTCCCACTTCGCGGGCCTTACGCAGGACATCATCATCAATATCGGTGACATTTTGCACGTATCTCACCTTATAGCCGCGAAATTCTAAGTAGCGTATAAGCGTATCGAAAGAGACGTAGGTAAAGGCATGGCCCAGGTGAGTCGTATCATAGGGCGTAATTCCACAGACATAGATGCGTACCGTATTGTCGTCTTTTAGAGGAGCAAATTCTTCGAGAGATTGTGTAAGCGTGTTGAACAGTTTCATCGTGAGGATTCTCCTAGACCAAATAAACGCATGGCATTTGCTGTGGTAACCCGGGCAATCTCTTCGAAGGTCATGCCACGAATCTCGGCCAACTTTTCAGCGGTGTATTTGACGAAGAGTGGCTCATTGCGCCTGGCGCGTAGCGGTTGCGGCACTAAATAAGGGCTATCTGTCTCGACTAGTATTCGATCTAGTGGAGCCATGCGCGCTACCTCTGGCAGCGCGTTTCCCTGGCGCGTGAGTGGGCCTGCAAACGAGAGCATGAAGCCCTCAAACTCAAGGCACTCTTCGGCTTGAGCAACGTTTCCCGAAAAACAGTGAAAGACGCCGCGCAAACCCTGCCCATGAGTGCGTAGTAGCTCGATTACGTCATCGTGTGAGTCGCGCACGTGAATGATGCACGGTAGATCACACTCGCGGGCAAGCTGGAGGTGTGCACAGAAGACGTCACGCTGCACATCTCGTGGTGAGAGCATACGAAAGTAGTCCAGGCCGAACTCGCCGATTGCCACGACCTCTGGCTCTTTTGCCATCTCGCGATACCGTGCGCCTACCTCGTCGCTATAGGTAGTAGCATCATGTGGGTGTGTGCCGGCAGCAGCAAATATGGCACCAGGATAGGCTTTTGCCAGCGAAAGCGCAAACTGGCTCGAGGCGAGATCGGTACCCGGATCAACGATGCGAGTAACACCGCCCTCGAGGGCCGCCGAAATTACGGCTTCGCGGTCGGCATTGAAGCGGGAAGTATCAATGTGGGCATGACTATCGACGAGCAACCAGAGTTTCCTTTCTGTAGTTCTTATTGGCCTGGCACCCGCAAGGGGCAATACATTTCAAAGAAGAGACCATCTCGCTGTGTCATCCTGCGCTGCGCTCAGGATGACACTCCTGAAGCTGCTTCGTTTGACGCGCACATCGTCTTCTTTGAAATGTATTGCCCGCAAGGGGTGCCACTACATATTTGTTCGATGGGGTGCTGTGAAATGTAGTGGCACCCTTTGCGGGTGCCAGGCTTTCTTCTTTGGTATGTGCTTAGTATAGCCTCAGAATTGGAGGGATGTCAAATAGATTACTAATGCCATCATCACCTGCCTTTCAGTTTTCGCCACCCTGCTGCGGCAGCGACCAGGCTAGCTAATCCACCCAGAGCAGCGAACATCCTCAACCTACGGCGTAGGCTCTGCATCCCGGGACGCTTCTGCAGGGTGTACAGACCGAGAAAGCCTAGACAGAGGCGGTCAATCCAGCCTGCTGCATTGCGCTGGAAGACAATTGGTATCACCTGTTCGTCATACAGACCTTGAAACACCAGAGGGTCACTGTTGTCGACGCGGTACAACGGAATAGCTTTTCGAAAGAATCCGGTAAGCCCGCGCATTGCCAAGCGATTGTTCTTGACGAAGACTTCTACCTCGCCACCAAAGGCCATCCACAGGTTGAGATTGGTCGTGAAGCCTTTCTCAGGAGCATAAGATCCGCTCAGTTCAGGCCATAACTTGGGAGTCTCCAGGATATCTGGCCGAGGAAGCAGAGAAGCCGGATCTGGAATACCTACGAGGCGGCGAAGCATCTCCCTTGCAATACTATCTGGCCGATGGGCTATATTCATGGTATTGGTGTTGGTGAACACGACAATGCCAAGGTCATCATCAGGTGCAACATACATCGCCGACATAAAGCCAAGCCAATCGCCACTGTGCCAGGCGATACGATGCTCATCGAAGTTATCCAACCAGAACGCCAGACCCATCGCTGCGGATAAGCGCTCGTCAATCTGATACTGAGGCTGCATCATCATGCGCAGCGTCTCAGGTTTCAAAACTGCCCCATAGTCGTTCGCGCCTCCATTCAACAGCGCAATCAGGTATTTGACCATGTCACTGACGCTCGAAAAGACGGTGCCCGCCCCAAGCGGGATGCCCTCGAGATACGTCACTGGTCTGAACGTTCCTCGTCTGAATTGGTAGCCTTCTGCTAACTGATCGCGTACCCGCTCACTGCGCAGATAGTCGGTGTGGTGCATCCCAAGCGGCTCAAAGACATGTCGAAGCATGTACTCGTCGAATGGCTCTCCGCTTATATCCTCAACGAGTTGCCCTACTGTTGCAAAGCCGTGATTAGAGTACGCCCATTTTCTTCCTGGGTAGAGTTCTGTCTTCAAACCCTCAACGTAATACTCGCTCAATGGTGGAATGGGCATCTCAGGCTTGACAGCGAGTCCAAAGCCCGGACGAACCATATCCGTGAGCCTGCGCATCGTTCCCAGGCCGGATGTGTGCGTCAAGAGATGACGAAACGTGATTGGCGGTGCCTGTGGATTAGGATGGTTGAGCTGATAGGCTTTCAAATACTCGTTTACTGGAGCATCGAGTTGAAACTTCTCCTGCTCCCACAACTGCATGAGCCCGATGGCTGTGATAGTCTTAGAAATCGATGCGATACGAAATACCGTCTCGAGTGTGACAGGCAGCTCCTGCTGCATATGGGCGAGTCCAAACCCCTTTGCATAGATCACCTGATCTTGGTGAACGATGCCAATGCCCAACCCAGCAAAGGTAGAGTCATTCATTGCGGTGATGATCACCTCATCCGCATGTGCCAGCACACGGTCAATAACTGACTGTGACATAGCTTCAGTCTCCTATTCTCTACTTATTTCCTAAGAGGCTCCATTGCATTTTCTCCCTGATCTGGACGATTGGCAAAGAATTGTAGCTCTTCAGACATGGTCAGTCATGAAAGCTCGGCCTAAAATGATCATACCATTTTTTCATTACGTCATAGCAACAGAGGAGGAACGAAACATGACTAGTGCTAGCGCAAGTGAGGTCGTCGAGAGCTATCGAGCAGCACTCGGTAAAGGGGATTTCGCTACTGCCCGAAACCTGACGCAGGACGACATGACCTTCCAGGGTCCGTTGGACACGTTCAACAAAGCCGCCTAACTTTCTGCTGAAGAAAAAACCTTCTTGCATCAAAAAATCAGGTCAGGGATTCCTGACCTGATTGAAACTAGCTGTATGATGTTTAATAGAACGCAGGAAAGATGATCAGTAGGTGATGCGTTTCCTGAGAAGCCCCTGGATTTATCCATGGGGAGTTGTTACGGGTGGGTGGTCTGGAGAGGCAGGATATCCTTTACGGCCACGGGTGAGTAACGGCTGGCAGGATGGCCAGGTGGAACTCGCGTAGTATCGCCCAGGGAGGACAGCGCGCTTTTTTTGTGGTCCTGGATGACGTTGGTGTAGACGCGAAGGTAGTTTCTAGCCATGACGTGGGCGGAGAAACGGTGATCAACGTACATACGTAGGACCTGCCGATCGATTTCATCTATGTGGTGAATCGCGCGCGCCATTTCATCAACAGTATTCACCAGAAAGCCTGTCTCCTCATGAAAAATGATTTCGCAGGCGACGCCGCCCGCGAAAGCGAACACCGGGCAGCCAAGGGCCAGAGCTTCAATCATCACCATGCTGAAAGGTTCCTCACAGGCAATCGGGTTAAGGCAGCCGCGAGCGCGGCTGAATAATTTGATTTTCTGGGCAGTCGTGACAGGGCCAATATAGCGAATGCGCGTGCCATCAAGGTGAGGCTCGATCTCTTTTCTGAAGTAGTCGCCAGCCTCTTTCATAGAATGGTCAACGATGCCAGCCAGGATCAGAGGAACGTTTGCCTGTTTCGCGGCCTGAATCGCATGATGCGCACCTTTTTCAGGGACAAAACGCCCTAACCATACAAAGAAATCCTCACGAG
>Ga0070708_100003216_pt1 | contig 12741 bp, 13 predicted proteins | sample KBSK5503metaG_FD_65469 | JGI IMG/M metagenome (GOLD analysis project Ga0070708, IMG submission 65469) | Corn, switchgrass and miscanthus rhizosphere microbial communities from Kellogg Biological Station, Michigan, USA - KBS K5-50-3 metaG | ecosystem: Host-associated > Plants > Roots >...
GTTCTCCATGATCACGCTCTCGGTCACCTCCAGCCGGAGCCGGCGCGCCTCCAGGCCGCTGCGCTGGAGCGCTCCCCGCACGTCCTCCAGGAGCTCCGGCCGCACGAGCTGCTTGGCGGAGAGGTTGACGCTCACCGACACTCCCGGCGCGCGGGAGATGGCGTCGTTCCACGCCCTCGCGTCCGTGCAAGCTTGCAAGAGCGCCCAGCGGCCGATAGGCACGATCAGGCCGGTCTCTTCCGCGGTGGGAATGAAGTCGCCGGGCGGGATCCGGCCACGCGTCGGATGCTCCCAGAAGATGAGCGCCTCGCAGCCGGTGATCTGCCCGGAGAAGAGCGAGACCACCGGCTGGTATCGCAGGCGAAGCTCCTCGCGCTCGATGGCGCGCCGCAGATCCGTGTCGAGCTGCAGCAGCGCCTGCGCTCGTGCGTGCATGGAGGGATCGAACACGGCATGGCGGGCGCGTCCCAGCTCCTTGGCCCGGTACATCGCCGCGTCCGCGTCGCGCAGCAGCTCCTCCGGCCGCGAATACTCGCGCGAGCCCACCGCCACCCCGATGGAAGCGGTGGCGAAGACTTCGGTGCCGTCCAGATCGTACGGAGTGGAGAGCGCCTCCTGCAGCCGCTCGGCGGCGCGCTGCGGCTCCTCGGGGTCCGTGAAGTCGCCCAGGAGCAGCGCGAACTCGTCGCCGCCCAGTCGCGCCACCGTGTCGCCCGGCCGGGCCATCTCGCCCAGCCGGCGGGCGATCTGCACCAGGAGGACGTCGCCCTGGGTATGGCCCAGGCTCTCGTTGACCGTCTTGAACCGGTCGACGTCGAGGAACAGCACCGCGAAGCGATAGTCGGAGCGCCGCTGCTGGAACGCCAGCGCCTGCCCGAGGCGGTCGAGGAAGAGCGATCGGTTGGGCAGACCCGTGAGACCGTCGTGCAGCGCGTCGTGCAGCAGCTTCTCTTCGGCCTGCTTGCGGGCGGTGATGTCCGTCTGCGAGCCCGCCAGCCGGTAGGCCTTGCCCGCGGCGTCCCTGACCGCGGCGCCCCGCACCAGCATCCAGCGCCAGCTGCCGTCCAGGTGGCGCACCCGATGCTCGTTTTCCAGATGCGGAGAGCGGCCCTCGAGGTGGACCTCCAGGTCGGCGAAGAGCCCCTCCCGGTCGTCGGGGTGGACGCGTTCGAACCATTCGTCGGGGTCGTCGGTCAGCTCCGAGTCCTTCGCCCCGACCTGCTCCTTCCAGCGCGCGGAGAGGAAGATGCGGTTCTCGCGCAGGTCCCAATCCCAGAGCCCGTCGTTGCTGCCCAGGGCGGCGAGCGCGTACCGCTCCTCGCTCTCACGCACCGCCTCTTCCGCCCGCCGCCGCTCGGTGATGTCGCGCGCGATCCCCTGCACGCCGACCGGCATCTGCCCGCGGTACACCAGGCGGCTCTTCAACTCCAGCGGGACGCGGCGGCCGTCCTTGGCCAGCACCTCCACTTCGAAGGTCTGCATCTCCCCGGAGAGGTTCTTCTCCATCGCGCTCCGGTACTCGGGCGCCACCAGGTCCCAGATCCGGAGGCGCAGCGTCTCTTCCCGCGTGTACCCGGTGACGCGCTCGCAGGCCCGATTCACCCAGGTGAACCGCCCCTCCAGGTCGTGCGCGTAGATGATGTCGCTGGCGTTCTCCACCAGCTCGCGATAGTTCGCTTCCTCCACCGGCTGGATGGTAGCCACCCAGAGGCGCGCCGGAAAGCAAACGATGGTAGAGACAGCGGGAACGTGAACAACCGCGGCCCCCATGCCAGGGTGCGGATGTCCGGACGGCAGGGTGCGCCAGACGCATGATGGAGTGGCTCAGCTTCAGCCTGCTGTCGCTCTCGGCGATCTTCTTCGTCGTGGACCCGATGGGCGTCATCCCGGTCTTCATCGCCATGACCCGCGGCGATCCGCCGCGGAAGCGCCGCGAGATGGCCAAGCGCGCCAGCATCGCCGCCTTCTTCATCCTCAGCACCTTCGCCGTCGCCGGAACGCTGATCTTCAAGGTGTTCGGCATCTCGCTGGGCGCGTTCAAGGTGGCCGGGGGCGTGCTCCTGCTGCTCACCTCCATCGAGATGCTCCGCGTCCAGCAGCAGCGCACCCGGGTCACGCCCGAGGAAACGCAGGAAGGGGCCGAAAAGGAGGACGTGGCCATCTTTCCCCTGGCCATCCCGCTCCTCGCCGGCCCCGGCTCCATCGCCACCGTGACGGCGCTGATGGGGCGCGCCGGCCGCAAGCTGTTCGCGATTCCGGTGATCGCCTCCATCGCCCTCACCTGCCTGGCCAGCTACCTGATGCTGGTGGCCGCCGACCGCATCTCGAAGTTCCTGGGTGTGACGGGACTGAGCGTCATGAACCGGGTGATCGGATTGATCATCGGCGCACTCGCCGTGCAGTTCATGTTCGACGGGATTCGGGACACCTTCCCGGGGCTCGCCGGTTGAACCGCGCACTGGCCGCTCTGCTCTGCTCGGGGTGCGCTCTTCCGGCGGTGAGCGCGGGCACCTTCCTGCCGGCGGGAGACCTGGCCGCCGGCGACGTCCATGCGAGCATCTCCTTGGAGGCCGGCCGGGTGCTGGCGGGCCCCAGCGACATCCACGACCAACCGGGGTCGCAACCCGCGACGCCGCGGCAGGCGCAGCAGTACGAGGTCTCCACCTGGGTGGCATCGGACGTCTCGGTGCGGTGGCAGGCGACCCCGCTGCTGACGCTGGAAGGGCAGCTCAAGCTGACCAACCCGGTGACGCCCTTCACTCCGAACCTGGTGGGCGGAGCGCTGGGAGGCAGGGTGCGGCTGAGGCACGTTCCACCGGGCGGCGGCCTCGCCGTGGAGTTGGGGAGCCGGATCGTCTTCGTCTCCGCGGAACAGAGCATCGATCGGCGATCGGGCGGCTTCCAGCAGACCGACGTCTGGAACTACCGTTCCATCGGCATCGAGGCGCCGCTGATCCTCACCTACCGGCTGAATCCATTGTTCGCCTTGACGGCGTCGCCCTTCCTCCGCGCGTACTGGATCCGCGCCTGGCACGACAAGGCCGTCACCATCCAGGACAGCTCCGGAGCGCCCACCGCGGTCACGGACTCGCAAGCGATCCTGCAATGGTCGCCCGTTCTCTCCGCGGGCATGGGACTGGCGGGCGCGTTCGACCTCGGCTCCGTCCAGCTCTCGCCCGGCGTGGCGGTCGAGCTGGTCACGAAGCCCGGTCCCAACGCCACGACGCATTTCATCTTCGAGCCCGGCGTCTCGGTGGGGACGCGGTTTTGAGCTGGGTGGCGGTGGCGGCCGAATACCTGATCTTCTGGCTGCTGCTGCCCTTCCTCTTGCTCCATCCGCGCGTGCGGCAGGGGATCCGCTTCCGGCTCGGCCTCTACGACGGTCTCGCCCCTCCCCGCGGCGGGCCGCGGGTCTGGCTGCACGGCGCCTCGGCCGGCGACGTGCTCGGGCTGGTGCCCATCGTCCGTGAGCTGAAGGCGCTGCGCCCCGATGCGCGGGTGATCGTCTCCTCCATCACCGACTCCGGCGCGTCGATGGCGCGGCAGAAGCTGGTTCCGGAAGGTCTGGCCGAGCTGGTGACCTTCCTGCCCTACGACCTCCCCGGCGCATGCCGGAGGGCCATCGCCGCGCTCCGGCCCGACGTGCTCGTGCTCGAGTACACCGAGCTGTGGCCGCAGCTCATCCACGCCGCTTCGTCGGCGGGCGTCAAGCTCGCGCTCACCAACGGCCGCCTGCGGCCGCGCAACGTCCCCCGCTACCGGCTGCTCTTCGGCCTGGCGGGGAACCTCCTGGAGAGATTCGACGTCCTGATGATGCGCGCCGACGACGAAGCGGAGCGCGCGCTCCTGCTCGGCGCTCCCGAGGAGCGGGTCCACGTCACCGGCAACACCAAGTTCGACGCGCTCGCGGTGAGCGTCCCGGCGGCGGAGGACGCTGCGTTGCGGCAGGCGCTGGCCCTCGGTCGCGAGCGCCTCTGGGTCTGTGGCTCCACCCACGAAGGCGAGGAGGGGAGGCTGCTCCACGTCTATTCCATCCTCCGCAAGGAGCATCGGGATCTGCGACTCTTGATCGCGCCCCGATACATCGAGCGGGCGCAGCGCGTGCTCGGGCTGGCCCGCTCGATGGGTCTGGGGGCACGGCTCCGTTCGGCGGGCGGCGGCCCCGCTCCGGTGATCGTGCTCGACACCATCGGGGAGCTGGTGCGGGCGTACCAGCTGGCGACCGTGGTGTTCGTGGGAGGAAGCTTCGGGCGGCGCGGCGGCCAGAACATCCTCGAGCCCGCCGCCTGCGGCAAGCCGGTCCTCTTCGGCCCGAGGATGGAGAACTTCCAGGACAGCGTCCAGGTGCTGGTCGGGCGGGGAGGGCTCCAGGTCAAGGACGCGGTGGCGCTCTTGCGCTTGATGCGCGATCTGCTCGCGCGCCCCGATGAGATCCGCAAGCTGGGGGAGCTGGCGCGCGACGCGGTCTCCTCGGTGCGCGGCGCCTCGGCCCGCGATGCGCGCCTGATCGCGGAGCTGCTCCCGTGAAGTTCTGGTGGCAGCGGGACCCTCCGGCCTGGTCGGCGCCGCTCGCGGCGCTGTCGGCCGTCTACCGGGCCGGCACGGCGGTGCATCGGGCGGTGTCCAGACCCGTCCAGGTCGCCGTGCCGGTCATCTCGGTCGGGAACCTGACGGTGGGTGGAGCGGGGAAGACGCCGGTCACGTTGGAGCTGGCGCGGCGTCTGTCCGCTCGCGGACGGCGGCCGGCGGTGCTGAGCCGCGGTTACGGCCGGCGCTCTCGAGAGCCGCTGGAGGTGACCGCGGACGCGCGGGTGGAAGCCGCGGGCGACGAGCCGCTGCTCATGGCCCGGCGCGGCTTGCGCGTCTTCGTCGGACCGCGCCGCGCCATCCTGGCGGAGCTTGCCATCCGCCGGGGCGCGGACGTCCTGCTCCTCGACGACGGCCTGCAGCACCACGGTCTGGCTCGCGACCTCGACGTGATCGTGGCCGACGCCTCCAATCCGTTCGGCAACGGCCGCCTGCTTCCGGCCGGCCCGCTGCGCGAGCCCGTCGCCGCGCTCGACCGCGTGCGCCTGGGTCTGGTCTGGTTGACGCGCTGCGATCTCCCTCGCGATTCGCGCACGGCAGAGCTCAGCCCGTTTCCCGCCGTGGAGAGCGTGTTCGAGGCGCAGGCCGATCTGAGAGGCAAGCGCGTCTTCCTCTTCGCCGGGATCGCCCGGCCGGAGGGATTCGCGGCCACGGTGCGGGCGCTGGGCGGCGAAATCGCCGGGACGCGGTGGTTCCGCGACCACCATCTCTTCACGGCCCGGGAGCTTCGTGACCTGCGCGAGATGGCGGGCGGCGCGGCGCTCGCCACCACCGAAAAGGACCTGGTCCGGATCGAGCAGCCCGGCGGAATCGTCGCCGTCCGCGTGGACCTCCGCGTCGTCAAAGGCGAGGACGTGCTCGAACGCGCGCTGGGGGAAGTGCTGTGAAACGGCTCCTGCTGCGCCTGGGAGAATGGATCGGGGCCCTGGCCTGGGCGCTGGGGATCCGCCGCTCGGTCGCTCTCGAGGGGCTGCGGCGCGCCTTCCCCGCCCTCTCCGATCCCGAACGGCGGAGGATCGGCCGCGCTTCGTATCTGCAGCTGGGACGCAGCCTGGCGGAGCTCTTGCTCCCCGCCGCGGAGACCGAGAGCGGAATGCGATTCGAGCCTTGGGGGCTGTACGAGTCGGCGCATGCCAGGGGCCGCGGCGTCGTCCTCGCCGTCGCCCACTTCGGCAACTTCGAGCTGCTGGCCCGGGCGGCCGTGCGCCGCGGCATGAAGGTCTCGGTCATCGTCCGCAGCCTCGGGGACGCTTTCGGCCGCTGGATCATCGCCGGCCGCGGCCGCAGCGGCGTCCAACAGCTCGCGGAGCGCGGCTCGACCCAGAATGCCCTCGCCGTCCTGCGGCGCGGGGAGGTGCTCGGCATCATCGTCGACCAGAACATGCGCAAGAATCGCGGGATCTTCGTGGACTTCTTCGGGGAGAAGGCTTGCACCACGCCGGCGGCGGCGGTGTTCGCGCTCCGCAGCGGCGCGACCCTTCTCGCCCTCTTCCCCGTCCGCCAGCCCGACGGCACGCATCGGGTCCACATGCGCGGGCCCTTCACCACTGCCCTGTCCGGGCACGCCGCCGTCGAGGACCTGACCCAACAGCTCACCCGGGCGGTCGAAGACGAAGTGCGGGCGCACCCGGACCACTGGTTCTGGTTGCACCGACGCTGGAAGACGAGGCCGGAGTAAAGTGGCTGCCATGAATTCCGATCTCGGCCAGCTCGTCGGCCGTTTCTCGCGGGCCAGGATCGCGGCGGTGGGCGATCTGGTCGCGGACGAGTTCATCTACGGCGAGACCGAGCGCATCAGCCGCGAGGCCCCGGTGCTCATCGTCCGCTACGAGTCCGCGGAGCTGAAGCCGGGATGCGGAGCCAACGCCATCATGAACCTCTGCGCGCTCGGGGCGCGCGTCCAGGCCATCGGCTTGATCGGCGACGACGAGATCGGCCGCCGCCTGCGGGGAATGCTCCGCGACGCCGGCACGGACGACTCGACCGTCTTCTCCGTGGAGGGACCCACCTCGACCAAGACCCGCGTGCTCGCGGGAGGGAAGAACACGCGGCGCCAGCAGATGCTCCGCATCGACCGCGACGGACCGCGCCCTCCCGCGCACGCGCTCGCGCAGAAGCTCTTGAAGGCGCTCGCCCAGGCCGCCTCGCGCTGCGACGCGATCATGGTCTCCGACTACGGCCTCGGTCTCCTCTCGCCGCCCCTGGTCGAGGCGGTGCGCTCGATCGCTTCCGAGGGACGGGCCGTCTGTGTCGATGCCCGCTACGGGCTCTCGAAGTACCGCGGTGTCACGCTGGTCAAGCCCAACGAGGTGGAGCTGGAGCAGGCGGTGGGGCGGCCCCTGGGAGACGACCCGCTCGCGCTGGAAGAGGCCGGCCGGGAGCTGCTCAAGACGCTGCACGCGCAGGCGGTGCTGGTCACCCGAGGCCGCAACGGAATGGCGCTGCTGCGCCCGGGGGCGCCGACCGCCACGGTGCCCGTGCACGGATCCGCCGACGCGGTCGACGTCACCGGGGCAGGCGACACCGTCATGGCCGCGTGCACGGCGGCCATCGCCACGGGGGCCGACCCGGTCCAGGCGATGCGCATCGCCAACGTGGCGGGAGCGCTCAAGGTCCAGAAGCCCGGCACCTTCGCGGTGTCCAGCGAAGAGCTGAAGGCGGAGCTCAAGCGCTCCGAAGTGGCGCAGCCGACGGTGGTGGTGCAGCCGCGCGCCGCCTCGCGAGGGCGCAGGTGATCTGCACGCTGGCCGAGGCGCAAGCCTTTCGCGAGGAAGCGCGCAAGCGCGGCGCCCAGGTGGCGGTCGCCAACGGCGCCTTCGATCTCCTCCACGTCGGCCACCTGCGCTACCTGGAGGCGGCCAAGGCGGCGACGCGCGGCGGCGTCCTCATCGTCGGCGTGAACACCGATGCTTCGGTGCGCGCGTCCAAGGGGCCGCGGCGCCCGATCATCCCCGAGCGCGAGCGCGCGGAATTGGTCGATGCGCTCCGCTGCGTCGACCGGGTGGTGTTCTTCTCCGAACCGACGGCGGCGGAGTTGCTGGCCTCGCTGCGCCCCGATCTGCACGTCAAGGGCACGGATTACACCGCGGAGACGGTGCCGGAGCGCGACCTGGTGGCGAGCTTCGGCGGACGCACCATCGTGGCCGGAGACCCCAAGGACCACTCCACGACGGACCTGATCGCCCGGCTCAAGACCCTGCTGTGACGCGGCTCTCCGCAACCATCATCGCGCAGGACGAGGAGCGCGATCTGCCCGGGTGCATCGACTCGGTGCGGGGGTTCTGCGACGAGATCCTGGTGGTGGACGGCGGCTCGCGAGACCGGACCGCGGAGGTCGCGTCGGGACTGGGAGCGCGCGTGCTGTGCCGCCCGTTCGACGACTTCGCGCGCCAGCACGAGTTTGCCCGCGCCCAGGCGCGAGGAGAATGGGTCCTGTCCATCGATGCCGACGAGCGCGCCTCGCCGGAGCTGCGCGCCGTCTCTTTAGGCGAGGCGGCGGCCTACTCGCTGCCGTTCAAGAACCACTACCGCGGCATCTGGCTCCGCCACGGCGGGTTCTGGCCCGACCGCCACGTCCGCCTCTTCCGGCGGGAAGCTTGCCGGTACGACCCGGCCCGCTCGGTGCACGAGAAGCTGCTGGTGACCGGGACCGTCGGCCGGCTGGACGCTCCGATCCTCCACTACACCTACGACTCGCTCGCGGACTGCCTGGCCAAGATGGATCGCTACGGCGAGCAATCCGCGCGCATGCTCTTCGCGCAGGGAGCGCGGGCCGGGGCGTGGGAGATCGCCGTCCGGCCGCTCTGGCGATTCCTTCGCGGGTACGTCCTGCGCCTCGGGTTCCTCGACGGCGCCGCCGGAGCGGCCATGGCCTGGGCCCGCGCGTACGAGGCGTTCCGCCGGTACACGCGCCTCTGGGAGCTGTCGCGTTTTTCGTGATATCCAGCGTCGATGCCCATCGCGCCGGAGCTGAAGGAGATCCTGGCCTGCCCGAAGTGCAAGGGCGAGCTGGAGTTCCGCGAAGACCGGCAGGAGATCGTCTGCAAAGCCTGCAAGCTGGTGTACCGCATCGAGGACGACATCCCCGTCATGCTGGTGGACGAGGCGAAGCCGCTGCAGACGTGACGCTCGCGGAGAAGCTCGCCTCGCGGCCGCCGGCCCGGGTGCTCGTCGTGCAGACCGCTTTCTTGGGCGACACCGTCTTCACCTCCGCGCTGGTGGGCTCGTTGTCGCGCCGCTTTCCGGCGGCGGAGATCGACCTCTGCGTCGCCCCGCGCGGACGGGACATCGCCCTCGCGATGCCCGGGGTCGGGTTCGCGCACTCCTTCGACAAGCGGGGCAAGGACTGGGGGATTCTCGGGCTGCGGCGCCTGGCCCGGCGGCTCGCGACCCGGCAGTACCAACTGGCCGTGCTGCCCCATCCGTCCTTGCGCACTGGCCTGCTCGCGTGGATGGCAGGGATCCCGGAGCGGGTCGGGTTCGCGGGCGCGGCGGGCGCGTGGTTGTACACGGAGCGCGTGCGGACGGAGGAGAAGGCATTCCTCCAGCGCGAAGCCGATCTCGCCCGCGCGCTGGGCGGATCCGCCGGCGGGATGCGGCTCGTCCCGCGCCCGGAGTGGATCGCCGCGGCTCGTGGTGCGCTGGGGCCGGCGGCGGGCGAGAGGCTGGCCGCGATCTGCCTCGGATCGGAGTGGGCCACCAAGGTCTGGCCCGCCTCGCGCGTGCGAGACTTGGTCGAGCGCCTCTCGGCGGCCGGGTTCCGGCCCGTGCTGCTCGGGGGCCGGCGGGAGGCCATCCTCGTCCGGCAGATCGGCGGGGCAGGGCGCGCCATCGACACGACGGGAAACTCCGTCGGCGAGGCCCTGGCGATCCTCTCGCTGTCGGCGCTGGCCGTCGGAGGGGACACGGGCCTGGTGCATGCCGCGCGCGCCATGGGAATCCCCACGGTCGCGGTCTTCGGCCCCACGCCCTCGGACGTGCACTCGTTCGGGGCCCGCGAGAGGGCGGTCTCTCTCGGGCTGGAATGCTCACCCTGCAGCGTGCACGGGTCGCGCCGCTGTCCACTCGGTCATCATCGATGCCTGCGCGACCTGGACGCGGAGCGGGTCGCCCTGGCCTGCGCGGAAGTGACCGCCTGATGGATCCGCGCCTCGATCCGCCGCCGGGGATCCTGGTGCGGCTCGTGGCGCGGCTCGCGCGCCATCTGTTCCCGCTTCCCGCGGCGCGGCCGAGGCTGGAAGAGATCCGCAGCGTGCTGGTGGTGCGCACCGACGACCGGGTCGGGAACGCGCTCTTGGCCATCCCGCTGGTCCGGGCGCTGCAGCGCGCGCTCCCGCACGCGCGCGTGGACCTCCTCCTGGCGGCGCGGCGCGCTCGCGTCGCCGAGGGATTGCCCAACCTGAACGTCGTCCCCTTCGAGAAGCGCGCGGGACCTTTCCGCTACCTGCGCTTCTTGCGGGGATTGCGCGCGCGCTACGATGTCGTGATCGACGCCGCGCACTGGCATTCCTTCTCGCTCACCTCCGCATTGTTGTCCCGTTGGGCCGCCCGGCGGTGGGTGGTCGGCGCGGATCGCGGGCCCGCGGCCACCGTCTATAGCGCGCTGGCCCGGATTCCCGAGCCGGGCACCCCGGAAGTCCTGGCGAAGGCGCAGCTGGCCGAGCCGCTCGGTCTGCGCGTTCCGGCGCCGCCGCTGGAGACCGCGCTCGGCCGCGTGCCGTCGCCGGTGAGCGGGGCCTTCGTCGCCCTCAATCCGGGAGCGCGCAAAGAGGACCATCGCTGGCCGGCGTCGCGATTTGGCGCCTTCGCGCGAAAGCTGCACCAGCTGCGAGGAGCTCGCTGCGTCGTCTTCTGGGGGCCCGGCGAGGACGCCTTGGCGCGCGAGGTGGTCCTCGCTTCGGGCGGAGCGGCGGAGCTCGGCCCCGCGACCGACCTCGACGAGCTGGCCGCCGCCTTTCGGGCAGCAGCGCTGGTGGTGACCAACGACACCGGACCGCTTCATCTCGCGGTCGCCTGCGGCGCTCCGGTCGCCGCCGTCTTCCTCGACGCGGCCGGCCTGCGCTGGGCGCATCCGGGGCCCCGCTTCGAGGCGGTGGTGGCCCCCGCCGACGAGGTCCCGCTCCTGGCAGCCGCGGCGCGGCTCCTTGACAGAGCGGCGGCCCCGGAACAACCTGCCCGCTCTCGGGAGGGCCCTGCTTGATCCGCTCCATGACGGGCTTCGGCGCGGGACGCGGCGAGGCCGGCGGCGAAGCGGTCTCGGTGGAGCTGCGCTCGGTGAACGGAAAGTTCTGCGAGGTCAAGCCGCGCGTGCCGCGCGAGCTCGCCGCGCTGGAGCCCGAGCTGGTGAAGACGATCAGGGCGCGCGTCAGCCGCGGAGTGATCGACGCGTACGTCCGGCGGGAACCGGGCGGCGCCCGCGGCTCGGCTCCCCGCGCCGACCTGGCGCTGGCGGCGGCCTACGCCAAGGCCTTCCGCGACTTGAAGGAATCGCTGGGTCTCGCGGGCGAGCCCAGCGTGCACGATCTCGTCGCGATGGAGGGGGTGATCTCGATCGGAGATACCGCTCCCGATCCCCAGGCGGCGGCATCGGCGCTGCAGCAGGCGCTCTCGGCAGCCATCGACGCGCTGGACCAGATGCGCCGGCGCGAGGGGGAGGCGCTGGCGCGGGACCTGACCGCGCGGCTCGAGGCCATCGAGAGAGGCGCGCGCGAGGTGGCCCGGCTCGCTCCGCTCCAGGTCGACGCCGTCCGCGAGCGGCTCGCCGCGCGCATCGCGGAGCTGACCCGCGGGGTCTCGCTCGATCCGTCGCGGCTGGCCCAGGAGGTCGCGGTGTTCGCCGACCGCACCGACGTGACGGAGGAGCTGACCCGCCTCGCCAGCCATCTTGCGCAAGCGCGCGGGCTGATCACCTCGCAGGCCCCGGCGGGTCGCAAGCTCGAGTTCCTCGTCCAGGAGCTGAACCGCGAGATCAACACCATCGGGTCCAAGTCGCAGCACGCCGGCATCGCCGGGACGGTGGTGGAGCTGAAAGCGGAGCTCGAGCGGATTCGCGAGCAGGTGCAGAACGTCGAATGAAGCCGCTGCTGCTCATCCTCAGCGCTCCCTCGGGAACCGGGAAGACCACCCTCGCGCGCCGGCTGGTGGCCGCCCATCCGGGAGCATCCTTCTCGGTCAGCTACACCACGCGCGTGCCGCGCGGCCACGAGAAGGACGGAGCCGACTACCATTTCGTGGGCGAGGACGAGTTCCAGAAGATGATCGACGCCGGCCGGTTCGTCGAATGGGCGCAGGTGCACGGCCACCGGTACGGGACGCCCCGCAGCTCCATCGAGGGCGCGAAGTCGCTGGTGGTCTTCGACATCGACGTGCAGGGCGGGGAGGCGATCAAGAAACGCCACCCCGATGCGGTCAGGGTTTTGATCCTCCCTCCCTCGCTCGCCGAGTTGGAGAGACGGTTGCGCGCCCGCTCCACGGACGACACGGCGACGGTCCGCCGGCGCCTCGACGCGGCGCGCGGCGAGATCGCGCGCGCCCGGGCCGGGGGATACGAGTACTGGGTCGTGAACGACGACCTCGATCGCGCCTACGCCGACCTGGAAGCGATCGTGCGCGCGGAAGGCTGTCGAGCGGAGCGGCGGCCGCTCGCAGCCGACCTCGGGCCGGCGAAAAAAAAATCGTGAGAACGGGCGGATCGGCTGCGCGCAGGGCGCATCTCCTCCCTGCTTGACACCGCGGCGCTGGGGAGGTACACAGCGCCCCCCTTCCAAAGGGAAGACAACGGGACGGCGCAGCAAGACGCGCCGGGAAGTTGCGTTGTCCGGGGTTGGTTGTAGAACGCGCAGCTCGCAGTCGGTCGGACGTGGTGGCAAGCAGTCGGCAGGTCGGTCTTTGAAAACCGGATAGCAAGTCCACGAAGCAGATTGCGGAACACCGCAATGCTTTGAGTGAAGTTTGAAGTACGTCAGCCCAGGAGCTGACAATCCAGTCTAGGGGACACGAATCGCCGCTCCGCGGCTCATCATGTCCCCGGCGATGTAATTGGAGAGTTTGATCCTGGCTCAGAACGAACGCTGGCGGCGTGCCTAACACATGCAAGTCGAGGGAGAAAGCCCGCAAGGGCGAGTAAACCGGCGAACGGGTGCGTAACACGTGGAT
>Ga0070708_100003217_pt1 | contig 12740 bp, 8 predicted proteins | sample KBSK5503metaG_FD_65469 | JGI IMG/M metagenome (GOLD analysis project Ga0070708, IMG submission 65469) | Corn, switchgrass and miscanthus rhizosphere microbial communities from Kellogg Biological Station, Michigan, USA - KBS K5-50-3 metaG | ecosystem: Host-associated > Plants > Roots >...
GCTCGCGGTGAGATAGGTGAGCGCGAGCATGAAGAAGGGCGGATAGCGGTCGAAGAGGCGCCCCAGGAGGAGCGTCCCGACGATCCCGCCCACCTGGTACATGGCGGTGATCAGCGCCGCCCGGCCAACCGGCATGCCCGCGTCGTGGATGATGGTCGGCAGCCAGTTCGTGATGAAGTACAGATCGAGCAGGCTCATGAAGAAGACGACCCAGATGAGCACGGTGAACGCCGCACGCCCTTGCGCGAAGAGCTGCCGCACGACGAAGCCTTTCGCCTTGTGCTCCTCCACCGTGAAGCTGGCATCGGCGGGAACGGCGGCGGTCGGGTCGATGCTTGCGAGGGTCCCGGCGACCTTCTCGCCCCTCCCACCCTGCACGACCAGGTAACGGATCGATTCCGGCAACAGCGCCGCCAGGAGCGGGAAGATCAGGCAGGGCACCACGCCGCCCAGCGCGAACACCGACTTCCAACCGAAGTGGCTGATCAAGCCGGCGGCGGCGACCCCGCCCAGGGCAGCTCCCAGCGAGAAGCCGCAGAACATGATCATCACGGCGGTGGCTCGAATGCGCTTGGGCGTGTACTCGGTCGTGAGGGCGATCGAGTTCGGCATGGCGCCGCCGAGCCCCAGCCCGGTGATGAAGCGCAGCACCATCAGCGATTTCACTGAATCGGCGGTGACGGTGAGCAGCGACATCACCCCGAAGAACAGGGTGCAGAACAGGAGCACCGGCCTGCGGCCGAACCGATCGGCGATGGGCCCGAAAGCGAGCGCGCCGAGCATGAGCCCGAACAGGCCGGCGGAGAACACCGGCGTCAGCGCGGCCCGATCGACGTGCCAGGAACGGACGATGGCGGGCGCCACGTACCCGATCGCCTGGGTGTCGAATCCGTCGACGAGAACGATCAGGGCGCAGAGCGCGAATACCCTGAGCTGGAATCCGCTCAACTTCCCGCGGTCGATGAATTCCTGGACGTTGACGGTGGCCATCAACGTCCTCCGTCCCCGGCCGGATTGCGCAGCGACTCGCGGTCATATCCGGCGACGCGCTGGTACCCCTCGGAGATGGCCTTCAGCTCGTCGATGCCGATCACGTCCTCGATCCGCTGGAAGGGCCGGTCACCGGTGCGGAGGAAGACTTCGCGCAGGATCGCGTCGGGCGGGTTCTTCCGGTTCATGTGCACCACTTTGGCGGTCGCCTCGCGGCGCTTCGCCTCGTATTGCTGGAGCGCCTCGGCCGGGTCGTCGTTCGCTGCGAGCGCGTCCGCGAGAGCGCGCGCGTCGAGGATGGCCTGGCCCGCGCCGTTCGAGCCCCGCGGCACCATGGGATGCGCCGCGTCGCCGAGCAGCGTGACCCGCCCTTTCGTCCACCACGGCAGCGGGTCCTGGTCCACCATCGGGAACTCGAGCACCTGGTCCGCGGCGCGGACGAACGCCGGAACGTCGAGCCAGCCGAAATGCCAGTTCTCGAATGCGCCGATGAAGTCCTCCAGCTTGCCCCTCCGGTTCCAGTCGCGTTGTTGGTATCTGGGCGTCTCGATCTCGGCGACCCAGTTGACGAGCTGCCGTCCCTCGGCGTCGATGGTTTCGCGGATCGGGTAGATGACCATCTTGCCATGTGTCAGCCACCCTGCCCGCACCATGCTGGCGCCGGAGAGGAACGGGGGCCACCGCGTGACGCCGCGCCACATGTTCACGCCCGAGTAGAGCGGCTCGCCTTCGCCGGGGTGGAGCTGCTTGCGGATGACCGAGTGGATGCCGTCGCACGCGACCACGACGGTCCCGCGCTGGGGCGCGAGCTCCTCGTCGGTGACGCTGCTCTTGAACAGCGCCGACGCGCTGCTCGAGTCTTGCTCGAATCCGACGCATTTCCAGCCGCCGCGGACGCAATCGTGACCCAGGCGCTGACGGACTGCGTCGAGCAGGACCATCTGCAGGTCGCTGCGGTGGATCGAGAACTGCGGCCAGTCGTATCCGGCCGAGCGTCCCAGCGGCTCGCGGTAGATGAGCTGGCCGAAACGGTTGAAGAAGACAGCCTCGCGGGTCTTCACGGCGACCCGCGCCAGCTCGGTCTCCAGGCCAAGCCGGGCCAGCTCCTTGGTTGCGTGGGGGAGGATGTTGATGCCGACGCCGACCGGCTTGATCTCGGACGACGACTCGAACACCTGCGAGCGGATGCCCGCCTTGTCCAGGGCCAGAGCCAGCGTGAGGCCGCCGATCCCGCCGCCGACGATCACGACTTGCATCGCTCGCTCCCAGCCGCCCCGTCATAGGCATCCGCCGGACGGACCGTCAACCGCCGTCGTTGACGAGCAGCCGCCGCACCGGTAAGCCGGCAGCGGGGTAGACAGATGAAGATCTACGAAGCGATCCGCTCGTCCGCGTCGTTCCGCGTGCGCATCGCGTTGAACTTGAAGGATCTTCCCTACCAGTCGGAGGTTCTCGACCTGCGCGCAGGCGACCACCTCCGGGACGCGTACGCGCGCATCAATCCGCAGCGCGCGGTGCCTGCGCTCGTCGACGGTGAGCGCACGCTCGTACAATCGATGGCGATCGTCGAGTACCTGGAGGAGACCCATCCCGAGCCACCGCTCTTGCCCCGCTCGCCGGCGGAGCGCGCGCGGGTACGCGCGATCGCGCAGCTCGTCGCCTGCGAGATGCACCCGCTCAACAATCTCAGAGTGCTCGGCTATCTCGAACGGGAGCTACGCCTCTCGGAGCAGGCGCGTGACGCGTGGTACGCGCACTGGGTGCGCGAGGGGTTCCGCTCGCTCGAGCCCATGCTCGCCGATCGTCAGACCGGACGCTTCTGCCACGCCGACGCTCCGACGGTCGCCGACGTGTTCCTGGTGCCCCAGGTGGTCAACGCGCAGCGCTTCAAGGTCGATCTGGCGGACTTCCCGCGCGCCGTCGGCGTCTTCGAGCGATGCATGAAGCTCCCCGCCTTCGAGCGCGCCCATCCGGCGAAACATCCGGCTGGGAAGTGACCCGATGAGCAACATGATGATGGCGCGAACCCTGGCCGTTCTGCTCGCGACCCACGTGGTCGAGAAGTAAAAGTCGCTGGCCACCGGTTCAGGCTTTTTCCGCTTCCTCGCGGTACTGCGTGGCGAAGACGCAAATCCGCCGGAACTCTTCGCGGAGCGCGGTGGTCAACGATGCCGGATCGGTCAACTTCCCCTCTTTGACTTCCATCTCCATGCTCCTGGCGAGGTTGCCCATCCCGACGAATCCCAGCGTCAGGGAAGAACCCTTGATCGCATGCACGATCGTCGCGATGGCGCTGATTTCGCCTTTCTCGAGGCAGCGCTCGACCTCCCGGAGCTGTCGTTCGACGATGGACAGGTAGGGCTCGAGCACTCTCTTGTAGAAGGCGCCGGGCATGGCGCGGAACAGCTCCTTCGTCTCCGCGAGGCGGTGGTGATCGAGCGCAGGTTCGCCGGGCCTGGCGACGGCTGGGGGTGGGCTGGACCAGGTCTCCGCGGCCGGTGACCTCACGACGGCCTTCCCGCTCCAGCGGGAGAGCACGTCCCAGAGCGCCTGCCGGGTGACCGGCTTGCTGATGTAGTCGTCCATCCCCATCGCGAGGCAGTGCTCGCGATCGCCTGCCAGGGCGCTGGCGGTCATGGCGACGATCGGGATGTGGCCGCCCCGCGCCCGTTCCGCCTCGCGGATGCGCGCGGTGGCCACGAATCCGTCCATGCCCGGCATCTGGCAGTCCATCAGGACGAGGTCGAACTTCGATTGCTCGAGGGCCTTCAGCACCTCGAATCCGTCCGCGGCGACGGCCAACGTGGCCCCCATGCCCTTCAGCATCTCCCGAGCCACCTCCAGGTTCACCGGGTTGTCTTCCGCCAGGAGAACGTGCAGGGGGACCGCAAGGCGCGGCTCTTGCTCGGGGGTTGTCCGTGCTTCCGTCACCGTGTGCTGCGTGATCAAGGACCCGGACTTGCCCTCGCGCTTTCGCTCGAGGACCATGGCCAGCGCCTTGGCGAGGATCTGCGCCCGGATCGGCTTCACCAGATAGGCGTCGAATCCGACGGCTTCCATGATCGCGGTCTCGCCCGGCTGACCGGACGAGCTGAGCATCAAGAGCCCCAGTCTCTCCAGCGTCGGGTCCGCTCGGATGATCCTTCCCACCTGCTCACCGTCTACGACGGGGAGATGGTAATCGACGAGAATGGCGTCGAAGGGGGCCGCTGCTCCTGCCGCGCTCCGCAATGTCTCCAGGGCTTCGCTGCCGGACGTCGCGGACGCCACGCCCACCCCGAGGCGCGCCAGCTGCTTCTCCAGGATGGCGCGGTTGAGCGCGTTGTCGTCCAGGACGAGCACGCGCGCCTCCCGCAGGATCGAGGGCGGAGCCAGCGCGGGAAGCCGCCCCGGGTCCGGTGGGAGCTGCAGCGAGAGGGTGAAGGTCGATCCCGCTCCCTCCTTGCTCTGCAGCGAGATGCTCCCTCCCATTCCCGAGATGATCCGCCCACAGAGCACCAGCCCGAGCCCGGAGCCGCCGAACCTTCGCGAGGTGGACGCGTCTGCCTGGGAGAAGGGCTGAAAGAGGTTCTTCTGCGCCTCCGGCGAGACCCCAATCCCGGTGTCCGCGACCGAGATCTGCAGTTTCACCTGGCCGTCGGCCCACCCGCCGAAGCGCGTCGCGATCAGCACGTGGCCCGCGGAGGTGAACTTCACCGCGTTGGAGACCAGGTTCCCGAGGACCTGCCGCAGCCGGTTGGGGTCGCCGATCAGCCTGGAGGGAATGTCGGAGTCGATGTCGACGAGCAGGTCGACGCTCGCCCCGAGGACCTTCGAACGGTTCAGCTCGACCACGTCGAACACCAGCGACGAGAGATCGAAGGGGAACGCCTCGAATCGCAGCTTGCCGGCCTCGATCTTCGAGAGATCGAGGATGTCGTTGAGGATGATCAGCAGGGATTCGCCGCAGTGGACGATGGTATCGACGTATTCGCGCTGCGCCGGAGTCAAGGGAGTGCGCTGCAGCAGCTCGGTCATGCCGAGCACTCCATTCATGGGAGTGCGGATCTCGTGGCTCATGTTGGCGAGGAAGTCGCCCTTGGCGCGGCTCGCCGCCTCCAGCCGCCGGTTCAAGCCCCGCGTTCGCTCCTGCCGCCCGATGGCCCCGAACACCAGGGCCAGACAGCATGCCGCCCAGCCAAAGACCTGCAATCGATCGTGAAACTGTTCTCGCGCCCTCGAGATCCGGATCTCCACTTCGGCCCGCGCAAGCAAGTCGACGACGACGCGGTCGATCTCGTCCAGGTGGGGCCGGAGCCGATCGATGACGTCCTCCCTGGCCGGAAGTCTTGCGGCACGCGTGGTGGCCGACCACTCGCCGATCAACTGCGTCAGGCGCGCGACCTGGCCGTCTCGCGGCGCGCCGTCGGCGAGTGCACGGGCCTGGACCTCGAGGCGGGAGAGATCGGCTTCGAGGGAAGCGGGCGCGGGCTCGGCCTTCAAGGCGGTCTCGAGCAGAGTGACGTACGTCTTTCGTGTGTCTCGCCTGAGGTCGGTGATGGCCTCGACGTGCCTGTTGGCCCCGATCAGCGCACGCGATACTTGCGATCCGACGAACCAGGCGAAGCCCCACGACCCGAGCGCCAGCGACATCGCGAGCACCGCGGCCGACAGCGCCGCGATGGCGTGCTTGCCATATCGATCGACCCTCTCTCGGAGGTCTTCCCGTCGGTGCGCCAGGGCCACATCCTCGTCCGCCTCAATTGATTTCGCACTCCGTGAATCCCTTGACCAGAATTCGGCGCCGGCGGCCGCGTGTGGTCGTTCATCGCGTGAAACCCGATACGACGTTCGGCACCTGCCCCGGCTCAGCTGCCTGGACTCGCGCCCCCGGGATTTCGATCATGGCGGACTTCCCGCGCGCCGTCGGTGTCTTCGAGCGATGCATGAAGCTCGCCGCTTTCGAGCGCGCCCATCCAGCGAGACGCCCGGCCGGGACCTGACCCGACGCCTTACTTCTTCTCGCCGGCCGCGGTCTCCGCCCGCTTCCTCACCAGTGCGTCGGCGTCCTTCCACACGGTGCGATCGACGAGCTGGTCGTAGCTGACCGGCGTCTTGCCCGGCTTGATGCTGCCGAGCTCCTTCTCCACCGCCACCACCGACTCCAGATTCGCGCGAGGAAGCCCGTCGTCCCCCATGGGCCACAGCCCCATCTTCGCGAATCGCGGCAGCGCTTCCTTCGCGATCTTCTCGCTGCGGCCGGTCACCGCCGCGATCTTCGCCACGCGATCGGCGTGCGCGGGATTGAGCGTGTACCGGGTGGCATCGATGATGGCCGCGAGCAGGCGCACGTAGGCGTCGCGTTTCTGGCCGAGCCGGGCACGGGTACTCACGAGCGACAGGTAATGGCTGCGCTGATTGACGTCCTGGAACGACTGGACCACCGTGAGCGGCCGTCCGAGCTGCTCCTCCAGCACCGGCACGTCATCCTGGTGCAGCACGCCGAGCTTGAGCTGCCCGGCGACCATCGCGGCGCCGACGTTCGTGCTCAGCGCGACGAGCTTGACCCGGTCGAGCTTGAGCCCGCAGGGCCGGATGAGCTGCTCCAGCGCCGCCGCGCGCGCGCCGCCGATCGAATCGACGCCGACCGACTGGCCGTCGACGTCCTTGCACTTGTTCAATGCCTGGTCCGTCGATCCGAGCAGCCAGTCCGGATTCTGCATCCCGTAGACGGCCACCAGATCCACGCCGGCGTTGGAGATCATCCTCACCACCACCGGAGTGGGCGAGAGCGAGGCGTCGATGTCGCCGGCCACCACGGCCTGTGCCGCCGCCGCGCCCGAGTCGAAGGTGCGCACCTCGACGTCCACACCGTACTTCTTGAAGAAACCCTCGTCGCGGGCGACGTAGGTGACCACGCTTCCGAACACGGGCGGTACGCCCGGCATCGCGATCTTCAGCTTCTCGTCCGCGAGGGCGGCGCCTCCTCGAAACGCGACCGCCATCATTGCCACCGCCAGAACCGTCGCCGTCGTCGGTGTCTTCGTCATGCGCGCGCCTCCTCTCCAGGGTCGAGCCCATCGCTGACCGGCACGTTCTCGGGACGCAGCGGAAGGTGCGCCGCCTTGGCCTCCAGCTCCAGCAGGGCGGCGAAATCGCAGTCGACGTAGCCGTTGCCGATCAATCCCTGCACGATTTCGCGCACCGCCGCCGCCAGCGGCATGGGCACCTCGAGACTTCGCGCGGCGGCAAGCCCCAGGTCGAGGTCCTTGCGCAACAGGACAGGGGTGAAGGTGGGCGCGAAGTCGAGCTTGACGAACGCGGGCGTCTTGTAGCGGGTGAAGGTGGAGCCCAGGACGCTCTTGTTGATGAAATCGAGAAACGCGTGCCGGGGCACGCCGGCCTTCTCGGCGAGCACCGTGATCTCCGCGAGCGATTGGGCGATGACCCCCAGGAACACGTTGTGGCAGATCTTGACCGTGCGCGCGAGCTCTCCCTCGCCGACGTAGCTCACTCCTTCACCCAGCGATTCCAGATAGGGAAGTGCCTCGTCGTAGGCGCCGCGCGATCCAGAGACGACCAGGCTGAGCCGGCCCGCCTTGACCACCTTGCCGTTGCCGCTCACCGGCGCGGCCAGGAGCTGGCAGCCTGCCTCCGCTGCCGCGGCGCGGGCCTTCGCCGAGGCCTCCTGCGAGACCGTGGAGCAATCGACCAGGATCCGCGGCGCACGGCCCGGGCGCGAGAGCACGCCCGAGGGCCCGGCGACCACGTCCAGCAAATCCTGCGAGGCCGACACCATGGTGAAGACGATGTCGCGCTCGGCAAGCGCCGCGGGGGAGTCCACGATCCGCGCGCCGCGAGCGGCCAGCGGCTCGGCCTTGGCGCGCGTGCGGTTGTACACCGCCAGATCGGCGCCCTTCTTGAGAAGGCGCTCCGCCATGGGAAAGCCCATGCGGCCGATTCCGATCCAGCCGAGCTTGTGCCTCTTCAAGTCTGCCATGCGTCTCCCATACCTCAGCCGGCGACGAAGATCAGCCGCGGCCCTCCGCCAGAGCGGCTGACCAGTCCGTCCCCTCGATGATCTCCTTGAGGCGGTGCAGGAAGGCGGCCGAATAGGCGCCGTCGAACGCGCGGTGATCGAAGGACTGCGCCAGGACGCCCACCGGGCGAACCACGATGTCTTCGCCGCTCACCACCGGCTTCTTTGCCACCGCGTCGAGCGAGAGGATGGCGACCTGCGGCGGAAGGATGATGGGAGCCGTCAGGAAGGTCCCGAAACGGCCGGAGTTCGAGATGGTGTAGGTGCCCTCGGTGACGTCGTCGGGCCTCAGCTTGCGCGCTCGGGCCTTCTGCACGAGCGAGTGGATTGCGCCGGCGAGATCCCGCAGCGGCTTCGCCGCCGCGTCCTTGACCACCGGGACGATGAGCCCGTCCGCGCCGAGATCGACCGCGATTCCGAGATGGACCCGGCGGCGTACCACGAGCGAGTCGCCGTCGAACGAGGCATTGACCAGCGGAAACGAGGCGATGGCTTCGCAAACGGCCCGCGCCAGGAACGGCAGGTACGTGAGCTCGGCGGACTTGCCATGCGCGGCGCGCGCCGCGTCGACTGCGTGAAAATCGACCTCCACCGCCTGCAGAACGTGGGGAATGGTCCGCCAGGACAGCGCCATCTGCTCCGCGGTGCGTTTCCGGATGGGTCCGAGCGACAGCCGTTCGTCGCCGCCCGGCGCCGTGGCCTTGCGCCGCTCGACGGAGTCGAGCACGTCGCGCCGCGTGATCCTTCCCTCCGCTCCGGTACCCGTGATCTCGCGCGCGTCCAGCCCATGCTCCGCGAGCAGCTTGCGGACGACCGGTGAAAGGCGCTCCTCCGCCGCGGCGGGCGGCGCGCTCTGCGGCTGTCCGTGCTCTCCGATGGTGGCTAGCGCCTCGCCCACCTTCACCGTCGTGCCTTCGGAAACCAGGATTGCCGTGAGCACGCCGGACGCCGGCGCAGGCACCTCCGTCTCCACCTTGTCCGTAGAGACATCGAACAGCGCCTCGCCAGCCTCCACGCGCTCTCCCACCTTCTTGCGCCAGGCAGTGACGGTCCCTTCGGCCACCGTCTCGCCGAGCTGCGGCATGATCACCTGCATCAGCCGGCCGTCCTCACCACGGTCCGGACGATCCGCTCCACGGTGGGGACGGTGTTGTCCTCGAGCGCGTCGGCGGCGGGAAGCGGCACGTGCGGTGTGGTGATGCGCACAACCGGGCCGTCGAGGTCGTAAAAGCACTCCTCGGCGACGATGGAGGCGATCTCCGCGCCCCAGCCGCACAGCCGGGGATTCTCCTCCACCGTGTAGAGGCGGCCGGTCTTCGCCGTCTCGGCGAGCAGCGTGCGCGTGTCGAGCGGCACGAGGGAGCGCAGGTCGACGACGGTCGCCGAGATGCCGTGCTCGTCCTGCAGCCGTGAAGCCGCCTGCAGCGCGCGCGGCACCATCGCCGCGAGCGCGACCAGCGTGACGTCGCCACCCTGCCGCAGGACCTTGGCAGTGCCGAGGCGATCCACCAGCTCGCCGTCGGGGACCTCGCCTTTGCTGGCGTAAAGCCCCTTGTGCTCGAAGAAGATCACCGGATCGGGATCGCGCACCGCGGCCGCGAGCAGGCCCTTCACGTCCGCCGGAGTGGAAGGGGCCACCACTTTCAGGCCCGGCACCGCCATCGCCCAGTTCTCTACGCTCTGGGAATGCTGCGCGCCGAAGCGCGACCCGGCGCCGTTGGCGGTGCGGATCACGAGCGGCAAGGACATCTGGCCGGCGGACATGTAGCGCGCCTTGGCGATCTCGTTGGCGATCATGTCCCAGCAGACGGCGAAGAAGTCCGAGAACATGATCTCGGCGATGGGCCGCAGCCCCGTCATCGCGGCGCCCATCGCGGCGCCGATGATCGCCTGCTCGGAGATGGGTGTGTCGCGCACGCGCACGGGGCCGAAGCGCTCGAGAAGCCCGACGGTGCTCTTGAAGACGCCGCCGGCCCCGCCCACGTCCTCGCCGAGGAAGACGACGCGCTGGTCGCGCTCCATCTCCTGGGCGATGCCGGCCGCCACCGCCTCGCGATAGCTCAGTTCCGCCACGACGAGCCTCCGTCGGCCCAGACGTCGCGTTCGATGACCTCGAGCGGAGCGGGCGGCGACGCCTTGGCGGCCTCGGTGGCTTCGTCCACCGCGCGCTGCGCGGCCTTCTCGATCTCGCCCAGGGGAGCCTCGCCGAAGTCCAGCTCGAGCAGGCGCTTGCGGTAGAGGGTGATCGGGTCCCGCTTCATCCATTCCTCGAGCTCGCCCGGCGGCCGGTACTTGCCGGGGTCGGCGCGCGAGTGCCCGCTGTGCCGGTAGGTTTTCGCCTCGATCAGCGAAGGTCCGCCGCCCTGGCGCGCCCTGGCGATCGACGTGCGCGCCACGCGGTACACCGCGTCGGCGTCGTTTCCGTCGACGATCACGGAGTCCAGCCCGTACGCCTGCGCGCGGTCCGCGGCCGGATGCTCCACCGCGGTGACGCTGCGGATGGGCGTGTATTCCATGTAGAGATTGTTCTCGCAGACGAAGATCACCGGCAGCTTCCACACCGCCGCCAGGTTGAGCGCCTCGTGGAAGGCGCCGATGTTGGTGGCCCCGTCGCCGAAGAAGCACACCGCCACCTGGCCGGTGCCGCGCAACTGCGCGGACCAGGCGGCGCCGGCGGCTACCGGCAGGTTCGCCCCGACGATCGCGTACGAGCCCATCGCCCCGTGCTCGACGCTGGTCAGGTGCATCGATCCGCCCTTGCCGCGCATCAGCCCGCAACTGCGGCCCATCAGCTCGCCGAGCACGCCGGTCATCGGGGCCCCCCGCGCCAGCGTGTGCGCGTGGCCCCGGTACGTGCAGTAGGTATAGTCGTCCGTCCGCATCGCTACCGCGAACCCGGCCGCCACCGCTTCCTGCCCCAGCGACAGATGGCTCGTGCCCTTGACCAGGTTCTGCAAGAACAGGTCGTACGCGCGCTTCTCCAGCAGGCGGATCTCCAGCTGGGATCGGTAGAGCGCGAGCCGGGTGCTGCGGTCGATGTCGTTTCCGCTCTCAGTAGGCATTGGCGACGAACAGCTCCTTGGCGGGGAACAGGGTGATCACCTTGCAGCCTTCCTTCGTGACCACCACTTCTTCCTCGATGCGGGCGGCGGAGTGGCCGTCGCTGGCGGGACAGTAGGTCTCGAGCGCGAAGACCATGCCTTCCTGGATCTCGATCGGGCTGTCGAAGGAGACCAGCCGGCTGATGATCGGACGCTCGTGCAGCGCGAGCCCCAGCCCGTGCCCGAACTGCAGCGCGAAGGCTTCCATCTCGCTGGCGAAGCCGAAGTCCTCTGCCTTGGGCCAGAGCGCGGCGATGCGATCGGTGGTCACGCCCGGACGGACGATCTCGATGGCCGCGTCCATCCACTCCCGCGCCTTGCGATAGGCGTCCCGCTGCGCGTCGGTGGCGCGGCCCACGTTGAAGGTGCGGTAGTAGCAGGTGCGGTATCCGGTGAAGGACTGGATGATGTCGAAGAACGCCTGGTCTCCGGGCCGGATGATGCGATCGGTGAAGTTGTGGGGATGCGGGCTGCAGCGCTCGCCGGCGATGGCGTTGATGCCCTCCACGTCGTCGGAGCCCATCTGGTACAGGGTCTTGTTGGCGAGCGCGACGATGTCGCACTCCCGCACGCCGGGCTTCAGGTGCTCGGCGATGACCTGGTAGACGCCGTCCACCATCGCCGCCGACTGGTTGAGCAGCACGATCTCGTCGACGTTCTTGATCTGGCGCGCGTCCAGCATGGTCTGCTGGCCGTCGCGCACCTCCAGGCCGGCCTCCCGCAGCGCGGAGATCAGCGGCACCTCGGCGATGTCGAGCCCGACCGGCATGCCGGCCACGCCCTGCTCCTTGAGGATGGACTTGATCTCCTCGACGGCGCGCTTGAAGAGGCCCGCCTCCGGCGAGACCGAGCCGCGCAAGCCCACCATTCCCGCCAGGCAATGGTCGCGCGGCAGCCAGGGCGCGTACAGGCGGTGATGCACCGCGGCCGAGCCGAAGTCCCAGAGCCAGGGCTCGCCGTTTCCGGTGAGCAGCGCATAGCGGCACATCTTGTCGCGCGACCACTCGCCGATCACGGTGCTGGTGAGATAGCGGATGTTGTTGTTGTCGAAGCAGAGGATCGACCCCAGCTTGGAGGCCGCCAGCGCTTGGCGGGCGCGGTTCAAGCGCCAGTCGTGCAGGCGGCGGAAATCGACCCGCTCCTCGAAGTCCACCGCCGAGTGCCCGGGCGCCGGGATCTGGCGCGCCCAGTTGTATCCGGGCTTGAGCGCCTCGGGGGCTAGGACCTTGTCGCGCGAGATGGGCTTGGGCTCGACGGGGCGATTGGCCATGGATCCTCCCGCTCTGGCGCGAGCGCGTGGGCGGCCCTCACTGGACCGCCGGGTGCGGCGCTCCGTCCATCAGCGTCCTCCAGACGTGCTCGCGCAGCTGGGCGAACCGCGGCGAGGCGAGCGTCTCGCGGGTGCGCGGACGCGGCAGATCCACGTCGACGATCTCCTCCACCCGGCTCGGCCGCCCCTTCAGCACGGCGATGCGGTCGCCCATCAGCACCGCTTCCTCGATGGAATGGGTCACGAACACCATCGAAGTGGGTCGCAGCGACCAGAGCCGCAGCAGCTCGAACTGCAAGATCTCGCGGGTCTGCGCGTCGAGCGCGCCGAACGGCTCGTCCATCAGCAGCACGTCGGGATC
>Ga0070708_100003218_pt1 | contig 12739 bp, 8 predicted proteins | sample KBSK5503metaG_FD_65469 | JGI IMG/M metagenome (GOLD analysis project Ga0070708, IMG submission 65469) | Corn, switchgrass and miscanthus rhizosphere microbial communities from Kellogg Biological Station, Michigan, USA - KBS K5-50-3 metaG | ecosystem: Host-associated > Plants > Roots >...
GACATGCACGACTGCACGGTCGACACCGGGGACAGGTGGCTGTCGCAGCAGGTGCCCACGATCCTCGGCTCCCCCGCCTTCACGACGCAGAGCTCCCTGCTCGCCATCACCTGGGATGAAGACGACTCCTCGGGCGCGAACCAGGTGGCGACGATCCTGGTCGGCTCGGGCATCGCGGCCGGCTCCCAGAGCTCGGTCCTCTACGACCACTACAACCTGCTCCGCACGGCCGAGGACGCGCTGGGCCTCTCCACACTGACCTCGATCGACGGCGGCGCGGCCGGCATTGCGGACTTCTTCGGCAGCAACCCACCTCCGCCACCCCCACCACCAACCGTCGCCCCGTGCACCGGCGCGTCGCTCAGCGAGAGCCAGTCCTCGCCCGCCCCGGCCGGCACTGTGGTCACCCTGTCCGGATCCGCAAGCGGCTGCACCAACCCGGTCTACCGCTTCTGGGAGCAGGATCCGGGCAGCCGCTGGAGCATGGTCCAGGCCTACTCGACGAGCGCCAGCTACCGCTGGACCTCGCCGCGGATCAGTGGCTCATACATGTTCGAGGTCGACGTGCGCGACGCGGCCGAGTCGACCGCCTACGACGCGCTGGCGACCACCAGCTACGTCCTCAGCGGCGGCGCCAATTGCGCCGGCGCGACGCTAACGCTGAGCCCGACCGCCCCCGGCGCGACGGGCGTCGGGGTGACCATGAGCGGCTCGAGCCTGAACTGCCCGAACCCGGTCTACCGCTTCTGGGTCCGCGATCCCGGCAGCAGGTGGTCGATGGTCCAGAACTACAGCTGGGCGAGCACGCACGCCTGGGCGCAGACCGGCCTGGCCGGCGCCTACTCGCTGGAGGTCGACGTGCGCGACGCCTCGGAGACCACGGTGTATGACGTAGTGGCCAACCTCACCGACGTGATCTCCGGCTGCACCGCGGCCACGCTCAGCCCCAGCCCCACCGGGCCGCAGGCGGCGAACGTCCAGGTCACCCTGACGGCCGGTTCCACCTGCCCCGGCACGCCTCAGTACCGGTTCTGGATCAAGCCACCCAGCGGCTCGTGGAAGATCGTCTGGGACTACGGCGCCACCAGCACCATCGTCTGGACGCCTCCGGCGACGCCGGGCACCTACGGGATCGAGGTCGACGTGCGCGACCAGGGCGCGACCGCGACCTACGAGCACGTCATGAACATTTTTTACACAATTTCGTAACGAGCGCCGTCTGGCGTTCGGTAAGGTGGCCCCAATGCGCCAGCGCATGCGCTGGCTGTCCGCCTTGCCGTCGGTCCTCTTGCTGATCCCGACCTCGGCCACAGCTATAGCCTCAACCCCGATCGCCAGCACGTCGTCTCCGGACTACCCACCCGCGTCGTGGGTGCCGGCCGACCCATCGAACTACTCGGTCGCCGGCCGCCCCCGCGACTTCCCGATCAACATGATCGTGATCCACGACATCGAGGGCGACGCGCCGGCGGCGATCTCGCTCTTCCAGACCCCGAACTACGCAGCTTCGGCGCACTACGTGGTGGGCTACGACGGAGCTGTCACCCAAATGGTGCGCGAGAAGGACATCGCCTGGCACGCGGGCAACTGGGATTACAACACGCGGTCCATCGGCATCGAGCACGCCGGCTACGCATGCTGCAACTACTACACGACCAAGGAGTACAACGCCAGCGCGGCCCTCGCGGCGTCGATCTGCTCGCGCTACGGCGTGCCGCTGGACAGGACACACGTGATCGGCCACTCCGAGGTTCCCGACCCCAACAACCCGGGCCTCTTCGGCGGCTCGGACCATCACACAGATCCAGGACCGTACTGGAACTGGACCTACTACCTGAATACCGCCAACAGCGACGCATCATCGCTGCCGAGCCCGCCGCACATGATGACCTCGCCCTCGGTGGTCGACACCGACGGAGGCGCAACGATCAGTTGGGTCGGCCAGACCTGTCGCCTGCCGATCGCGAGCTACACGGTCACGGTGCAGCCGGCCAACATCACCCAGACGCTGTCCGGCTCCGCCACGTCCACCACCGTGACGGGCCTGACGAACGGCACCACCTACACGGTGACCGTCACCGCCACCAACGCCGACGGGACGGACAGCAACTCGACGACCTTCATCCCCAGCCCGCCGTGCGCGAGCCCGACCTTGAGCGCCGCGCCGGCGTCGCCCGGCCCGACAGGCGGCAGCATCATGTTCACGGGCAGCGCCAGCGCCTGTACCAACCCGAACTACCGGTTCTGGATCCAGCCACCTGGCAGCGCGTGGCAGATCGTGCAGGACTACGGCGCCTCGAACTCTTTCACCTGGACCGGGACCGCATACGCGGGCGCCTACAACGCCGAGGTCGACGTCCGCCAGCAGACCTCGAACGTCGTCTACGACTCGGTCGCCAACATCGCCTACACCCTGAAGGGCTGCACCTCGGCGGGGATCTCCACCGACGCGATCTCGCCGCAGATGCCCGGACCCACCTTCAATCTGACCGGGAGCTCGAACTGTCCAGGCCCGGCGCAGTACCGCTTCTGGATCCGGCCGCCAGGCGGAGCGTGGGGCATCGTCCAGGACTACAGCTCCGCGTCGACTTACGCGTGGAACACAAGCGGTCGCGCGCAGGGGACGTACTACCTCGAAGCCGACGTGCGCGACCAGGGCTCGGCCGCGGTCTATGAGGCGGTCGGCAACACGACGTTCAAGCTCGGCCCGCCGACCTGCCACAACCCGACACTGACGCCGTCGCCGGCCTCGCCGCAGGCGACCGGCGCGACGGTGACCTTCACGTCGACCACGACAGGATGCCCGAACCCGCGCTATCGGTTCTGGGTGCGGCCCCCGGGAGGCGCCTGGTACATCGCCCAGAACTACGGCACCTTGAACACCTTCAGCTGGAAGGCGAGCGGAGCGCCCGGCGCGTATTACATCGAGGTCGACGTGCGGGACGCGAGCTCGACTGCGAGCTACGACGCCGTCAACAACATCACCTACACCGTGAACGGCTGCACGGCGGCGAAGCTGACCACCGACAAGACCTCACCCCAGCTGACCGGCACCGCGTCGGTCACCTTGACAGGCAGCGCGACGTGCCCCGGTGCGGCCGAGTACCGGTTCTGGGTGCGAGCGCCAGGCGGCGCCTGGCACGTGGTGCAGGAGTACAGCCCGACCGCGACTTATATGTGGAACACGTCGTCTGTGGCCGCGGGGACCTACTACCTCGAGGTCGACGTGCGCGACCAGGGCTCTGTCTCATCGTATGAGACGGTTGCCAACGCGACGTTCACGCTGAGCGGGTGCGTCGTCACCGGATTCAGCCCGGACAAGGCGTCGCCGCAGAGCGCAGGGACCACGATCACGTTCACCGCGACCGCGAGCTGCACCGGCACGCCGCAATATCGCTTCTGGGTGCGCGCGCCGGGCGGCACGTGGGCGATCATGCAGGACTACGGCGCGTCGAGCACGTTCGCTTGGAACACCGCAGGCAAGATTGCGGGCACGTACGCAATCGAGGTCGATGTACGCAACGCCGGCTCGACTGTGAGCTACGAATCCGTTTCGAACTTGACGTATACGCTGAATTAGACGTTTGGCCCGCCTACGTGGCTAAAAAACCAAGCGGGTTGACACATCGCGTCACGACGCTTTAGTGTCTTGCTTTACAGAGGAAGGGTTAGAGCCAGCAATCCGTCAACTGGAGCTAACCAATGGCATTTCCGGGGGTTCCGTTCAAGCGTCTGATTCCAGCCGCAGCTGTCGCTGCTGTGTTGGGTGCGTCGTTGTTGGCAGTGCCGCCATCTCTCGCGTCGAGCACTAACAACTGCGGCGTCAAGGGCTACGGCTACCACGACCACGGCAAGGTGTGCCCAAACCGCCCGTTCCCAGGGCACGGTATTGGGGTTCTAAGGATCTTGGGAGAGCTGGGTCTTGCTCCTACCACTAATCACGACGTCGCGAAACTAACCAAGACGAGCACCAAGGCCTCCGCATCTACCGCGGCGAGCACAACGTCGACCGAGTCGAATGGCTCGAAGGTACACGGCCGCTCCTCATTTGGCCATTCACACGGCCGCAGGGGAGGGAACCTCAGCTAGCCGCCTCCTCACTGTCATCCTCGTCTCCGCGCCGAAAACCGCTGTAGCCATCGATACAACCCAGCAGAGAGTCTGAACGCTGGTGTATACCCGCCGATTGCCGGGAGCGCCCCTTCGACCTGGCGAGGAAAGGGCAAGCACGGTCGTGGTCACGGGAAGCGCTGACGTAGACGGTCAAGGTCCCCGAGGCCGCTCGTTACGGCTGAATCGAATCGGCTAGTTGAAGAAGGGACCGACTGAGGCTACATTTACCCCCACCCGCCACGGCTGGCGAGTTCCTCTTCAACTCGGTTGAGGAAGCGGAAGATTCGATTGTGAGGAGCGTCAGGTGAGGAGTCTTAGACCGACCCTACTGGCTGTCGCGCTCGCCCTCTTGCTATTCGAGCTTTTGGTGATCGTCCCGTCATTTACAGGAATTGGCAGAGCTTCCGATTCCAGCAGCTCCAGGCCTCCACAGCTGCTCGCGCATCTGAAAGAAGAGGTTGCACCGTTCGCTCAAGTCTTTGAAATGACGTCATTCGGCTCAAAGATCTGGGTCAGCTTCGAGCAGGGCTACATGGCTGGATACTCGGGCATCGGTGGAATCTACTCGATTGATCCGACAACACGAGCGGTCAAAATGGAGTTCCCTTATTCCGCCGTCAATGCCTGGTGGCTTCGATATGGGAACGGCGGCAACTTTCCCGGAGTTGCAGGATTGGGAGGGGCGTGGGGGCACCTGGCTGACACGAGTGCGCTTTACTTCGGCGGCTATGGAATCGACGATAACCATGCCTATATCCTGAACGTCACAACGCACACGGTGTCGTTTCTTGATGCTGGGACCAAAGAGATTTGGAGCATGGCCAAACTGGGTTCCACCTTTTATGCTGCCTCGAGTTTTGATCTGTTGTCCTCGAGCGACATGAAGACTTGGTCTTTGGTCACAGGAACTCATCGAAACATGGCTGCTGACGAAGGACCTATATGGGGTATGACAACACTCGGCAGCGATCTTTATGCCGTTTCAAACTATCTGTACCGTGTCGGTCCTGCCGGCGCCAAGATTGTTTATTCTCCCTCACCGCAGAATGGCGAGTCCTTAAAGGCCATCACAACATTTGAAGGAAAGGTTTGGTTCACCGGATTCGCAAATGACGTTAATTCGCGATCAACCTGGCTCTTCGAATACGACCCCAACTCGGGGTTGGTGAAGCGGTTCACTCTGCCCGTCAATGCAGTGACCGACATAATCGCATTTAAGGGCAACCTGTGGATGACCGGGTTTACAGCACCGCGCACAATCACCTGCGGTTGCACAGTTGATAGTGGGAATCTACACGGAAATGTCGGAATACTTCTCAGGTTCGATGGCTCAAGCACCAAGGTCGTGAGTCAAGTGAAGGGATCTGAGGGGCTTCTGGGAATTGCAACATATGGAGACGACATCTACTTTGGGACGGAAACCGGAGATCTGTACCGCGAACGGGTCACCTAGCGATCGCTCAGATCGGTGGTTGTGTTTTGGCGCCTTCTTCGGTCGATGGCACGGCGTAAGGCCATAGAAGCAATCAGCACTAACGCTGAAACGAACGCGGTCGCTGACACCCAAAGCGACGCGTAAAAGAGACCGGCGAACTTATAGCCGGCGGAAGGCCTATCAGCTGCAAAAGGCATGATCCACCCATTAAGCAGGCCATCCACGAGGACGTGGGCGGAGCCTGGGGGACCTGCCCAATCATTCGAGTAAGTTGTGTGGACGACGTACAGAGTCTGCGGTGGAGGAGTAGTCGTCGGCTCGGCAATTAGAGCAAACGCGGGGAGTGCCCGGAACTCCGCTACTTCGATGCTCGCGTATTGGTTTGTCGTTCTCTTCGCAGTCTGGTCAGCGTCGGCATAAAGGTAGAGAGTGAGCGACGTGGTTCCGCTTTCGGGCACTATCGACGTGCGATAGGCAGCCCAATTGTTTAGGGGGACGATGGCGGGTGCAGGTGCACAGCGGTTGGGGCCAGCCTGCCAAATGCACATTCTCGGAGGTAAACCTTCGACATTCCGAACCTGTGCACTAAGGACAAGCGGGCCGCCCTTCCAGTCGATCGGTCGGCTAACACACGCATTGTCCAATCCTGCTGAAAGTTGCAACGCATCGCCGCCACCGGGAGCTGCCCCAGACAACAAGCGCTCATCATTCAACGTCCCCGCGTTCGCCGGAGCAACTGGGTTGCAGTCGCCTAAGGGGCCCCAAGGCCCATCTTTGAATGAACCATCGGTTAGAGCTGCCCTGCTTCGTGTCGAAACAGTCAAGACGCCCCCTCGGTTGCTTGCGGTGAAGGAACTGTTAACGCCCGACATGTCGATCGCTCGGTCTTTAATAACCGGGGCGGAGTAGCCCGAGTCGAGGCTTGCCACCTTATACGTCCAGCCGTCGAAGGTCTGTTCCGACCACGAGTAGGAGGACGATTCGGCGTTCCACCTATCAAACGAAGGCGGCTCCGATGCATACGGTAGGCCCTGTATCGGCTTGGAGTCAACGACGTTGAGTCCATGTCCCAAATGGGATATAAGACGCCAATCAGGCGTGGCGGATTCAACTGTCATGAAGGATGGCGCAGCGTTGGCTCTCGAGACACGATGGGCAAGCCTGAATAGGTCGAGCCGACCGATCCGGGCTACTAATGTGAAATTTGGTGCCCGCGCAAGAGACGACGACAGACTGGCCGGCGACAGAATCGAGTGGTTTGCGTAAGGCGACACAATGTCGTTCCTGACCAAGACGAACTGAGCGCCCAAGGCCGTGGTAATCGTCTCCACTTGCTGCCAGTCGCCGTTCAGCATGGAGTTCGCCGCTGTGTTTACGGCACTCATGAGTTGCGTAGAGGCTGGCGTATACCCTGACGCGCTCGGCACTAATACGTCCCTGCTGAATAGCTCCGGTATGAACGCGTCGGCCCCGTAGTACCACGTGTACGGCATTTGATACCAATCGTCCGGAGGCATCACGAGAACCGCTCCCTCATCTGGCAAACGGTCTACCAGTTGAGCCATTTGCTGCCATTCTGGTGGTGTGGTGACATGGGTCGGTCTAGCCGATATTGCCCACGAAGGCAGCGTCGGCTGAGTGTCGGGGACCACGGCGCCAGATAACATCGGCCAACTAGTAGCCAGCGCAACCATAGCGACGGTCAGCGACCCGCCGAAGGCCGCTATCCGCGATGCCCAGGTTTCCGGGAATCGAATTGCGCCGATTCGCGCAGCGACGGCATCTACGAATGTTCCAGTCAGCAGCGCGTAGCCCAATGCCGCGAACATCAGGAAACGGGATGGCTCGCGGAGTAGCCAGCCGAACGGCAATCCGTACAACGCATCGAATGCAATGCTCCCCGGAAACTTCGTACCCGTACTAATTAAGATCACCCCGAGGGACAGCAAACCAGCGGCGACCACGACACGAGCGTGCCAGCGTATCGTTGAAGTCCCGGTGCCTGCCAGCCGCCATCTCAGCGTGAAGGGCGTGAACGCAATGGCCGGTAGCAAGAATGAAATGGCTGAGAGGGGAGGCGCCGTATAAGAGCTGGCGTAAGGGAAGAACTCATATGTGTTCCAACCCCAGCTTGTATTGAGCCAAAAGGCATTTCGGATGTTTGCCCTGATCTCTGTCCATGCCCATGTCGAAATTGCTTGGTACTGCGGTGGAATCGAGCTCGCGATGTGCAGTGCAACAGGGACCGCCCAGTACGCGGACATAGCGCCGAGAACTGCGAGGGCTAGCAGGGCAGTTTTGGCAGCCATCCATCCCGATTGACGACCATCGAGCCACGCGACTAAAGCGGGTGTCCCAACTAGCGTGGCAAGCACCATGCCAACCAGTGGCGGACTCTGATATGCGTAACCAAGGAGTGGCGCAGAGAAGCCGACGACAACGGCGGCGAACCACCATCGGACGCGTCGTGTGGCGGCACTGACAAGCACAGCCGGGATTGCTGCAACGAGAACTAAGGCGGCCATATAAACGTCGTACGGATTCACCCAGGTCAAGACGTACGGGTTAAAGGCATAGACGAGAGCCCCCGCCGCCGCGCCGAGCGGACTGATTCGAAGGCCGGCCAGGAGCCACAATGCGCTTAGACCAGCGGCGACGTATAGGATCGTGTACCAAATTCGTTGGGCTAGTTCTGGGCCGCCGCCGAAAGCCTCACTCCCTCGCAGTATCACAGCCCACGGGAGCAGTGCAGTTAGCTGCGAAGGCTCGCCCATCGTGGTGCCACTCCACGTCCATGGCACGAACAATTTCGTCGTCCAACCAGAGCCCGCATGATCCACGAGGTCGCCGCCAGCGATCGTTCTTCCGGGTTCAAACCATGTCTGGACCGCGTATGCCGTGACAACAGCCACCGCAATAGCCGCCAAACCCCAGGCGAACCGAGAGTCCTTAACTGAGCGCGTAGCCGCAACCGAAGCGCTGCGAGGAGTAGTCAATAGCGATCCCAACCCGGTCAATGTGGCAATCGCAAGACCAACGAATGCGACCCATGCCAAGCGCTGAGCGAGGTCGTTGTCCGGGAGAAAACCCAGCACAGCAAGCAGTGCGACGGCAGCGAGAGCAGTCAGTTGCCTCGTTGAGGCAAGATATGGTTCAACTTCACTTGCGCGCAAAGAGAGTTGGTCCAAGCGACCACGAGTCCAACTCCTCACGCTGCTCATCGTCCCAGGGTGATTACATGCGGATCGCGGCGGAGGCTGGCTAGCAATCCAGCGCCGCCAGCCACGACCTCCAAGGCCCGCATGACGATCATGCCGGTGGCCAGCAGTGGACTGTGGAACAACTTGTCGCCGTGGCGTATGTATGCCTTCCGAAAGGGCACTAGTTGGCGCCGAGCCATGCGCGGGTGTCTCCTAATGTATCGGGCCATCGATCCCCCGTAGTAGAACTTCGCCCGCATTGCATCGCTCAACCGCAATCGTCCCTCGTCGTGGAGAATCTCTGTAGCCGTTCTCGCTACAAGGATGTGACTTGCACGCACACGGTTGGCCAGATCCCAATCCTCCCCGGCGTACAGTCCCTCGTCATAGCGCCCGGCCAGTAGAAAGGCTGAACGCGTGAAGCATCTAGGCGCCTCAATCGTGTCGTCCCCCGCGTAGAGTGATCGCTCGAAAGCCTTGCAGGCGGCCCAAAAACCCTCCCCTATGGACCGCTCCGGTATCACAACAGCGCCAGCGCCCATCGAGATCTGATCGATGCACTCGCCAGCTACGCTCGGCGGCAAGACCATGTCGCTGTCGATAAAGAGCAGGCAGTCTCCTATCGCCGCATCGGCACCTAAATTTCGCTGGCGGCTTCGTTCGGGACCGGCTACTACCACTCGATCTGCGTAGCGCAGGGCAATTGGGACGGTTCCGTCGGTGGAGTGGTTATCAACCACGACCAGATCAACCGTCGGCCCCCTCTGTGCGCGAATACTTGCGAGACAGGGCTCGAGGGTAGAAGCGGAGTTGCGTGTGGTGACGACTACGGCGACCATCGTGCTTGGTGAGACTAGCGGCCCTTAGCGATTACATACAAATTGTCGTACTTGTCCATCTCCATAACTCCAACGACCGTCCCGCCGCCTGCAGTTGCGACGTCCCTTACACGGGCAGGACTAATCGCGAGCATGTGCATTGGGTGAAGCCCAAGGGTCCCGTACAAGAACTTTGGCTTTAGGCCAATCCGCCGGAGAAGGACGTAGGGAGTTCGGCGTGCGAGCAGCCAGCGAAGCGGATGTAGCGCCCGCGGCAGTTGTACGACGGCAACTCCGCCAGTCTTGAGGACGCGGATCACCTCTGCCAAGTATGTTTCCGCGACGGACTGGGCCGGCATATGCTGAAGGACAAATATCGAGCATGCGAAATCAAACGTCCCTTGGTTCAATAGACTCAGGTCGGGACGACTGTTCACAGTGAATTGCACATTGTCTAGGTCCGAGTTGAGGGACCTAGCGCGTTCAATCATTTCTTCCGATATGTCCACCGCCGACACAGACGCAAATGTCTCCGCGAGGTGCCTCGTTAGGCGTCCAACCCCGCAACCAAAGTCGAGAGCAGAGCCACGGACGGGGGGTCGACCTACCTTCTCACAAATGTTCAACACAAGTTCCACCTGGTCGCGGCCGGTAGCGAAAAACTCCTCTAGTTGCCATTTGTTGAACTTGCGATCGGGTCGCGAACTGATCGCCCACAAGGCGTCAACGGAGGCAATCTCATTCCACTCTTCACGCAGCTTCGGCAGATCGGTCTTCGTTGGCATTTGGATTAGGCCTTCAAGGCTGATGAATCCATTGGCGCGTCCAACTTTGTGCCACCTTGCAGAAGGTTCTCAAGGGCCGAGATCAAGATCCAAATCGATTCGTCGAAAGAGTAACGCCGACTAAAAGTCATTGACGACTTCGCGAGTCGACCTTGGAGGTCGCCATCTGCGGCAAGGCTCAGCATTGCCGTCGCCATCGACCTGGGATCCGAGTGGACAACGAAACCGTTAACACCGTCCATCACAGCATCGCGGAGACCTCGAATGTCATAGACGATGGCAGGCGTGCCGCACGCATTTGCTTCAATGACCGCCAGGCCCCAGCCTTCACGCACCGAGCTCATCAGGAGTGCGTGAGCGCGAGCCATGCGACTATGTTTATCCCTCGTCCCCAGCCGTCCGAGGAATGTGACCGCATCTTGGAGGTAGAGCCGCCTCGCGAAATCAGCTAAGCGACGCTCGTATGCCTTAGATCCAGTTCCAACAATCCATAACTGACCTTGTCCCGTGGCGCTACGAAAGCGACTCAACGCGGACAGAAGGTGATGAATCCTTTTTGATGGCGCCAGGCGCCCGACGTAAATGAAGGTCGGCTCAGGTTCTTTGAGCGAGGTCGTCTCTTCCATCGGTTCCACCCCATTTGGGACCACGGTTATCGGACCCGTGAAACCAAGTCGCAGCAGATCCGACTTCGTCGAGGCCGAAACAGTTATGACAGGGCGGCTCCGGTAGAGTCGAAGGTACAGCGGCTCGGCGACAAATCCGAGAATGCTGAGAGGAAACGGAGCCTCGTACCACCATACCTCCCGAGCTAGCTGGTGGATAAACATTGCGGAAGGAACGCTTGTCCAAAGTGGCGTGAAGAAGGGGACGGTGTTTGTTTCGTCGATTACGATGTCGAATCGCTCGTTGAGTGTCTTCCTGTAGTACCGAAACGCGTGCCAGTGGACCGACCACTGCTTGCCTCGCCTAACCACCTGGATACCATCGATGACTTCCTCAGTTCGGGCTCCCGGATAGCTCGCGCCGAACCATTCAACAGAGTGGCCAAGACCCACCAGGCGACGACACAGTTCATACGTGACTGATTCAGCTCCGCCCGCTCGCGGATTAGTCGGACATCGCCAGTTGAGCACAAGAACGCGCAGACTCAAACCTCTGATGCTGGGCGGCCGGCGCTCGCACTCTCCGACTGAAGGGCGAGCCTTCGCTTGCGGTAGTAGCGAAGAATCCGCAAACGATAGAAGATCGCGGCAGTGTCCCAGAGTACGTCGAAAGCCGACCGGAGGTTGACTGTGCTTTCGAACTGATAGTTGAGCACAATCGGAGCCTCGTACACGTTCTGGTATCCAAGGAACCGCGCCACTACAAGCAATTCCAAGTCGAATGCAAAGCGCTTGATTGCAAGAAGTGGCACTGCTTTCTCGAGTACCTCCCTGCGGAACAGCTTCAATCCGGTCTGCGTGTCGCGTACGTTCAGGTTAAACAGCAACCGAACTAGCAGCTGATATAGAGCAGACTGGAATCGGCGGAACGCCGGATACGCGACTTTTGATTGGGGGTGCCGCTTCGAACCGACGACCGCATCGCACTGCGAGGTCTCCAGGATCTGGATAAAGGTGCTGATGTTAGCCGGATCGAGCTCCATGTCCGCGTCGATAAACGTCACGAGCTTGCCGACGGACTGATCCACTCCCAGGGCCAGAGCGAAGCCCTTGCCAACGTTCATCGGGTAGTGGAATATCCGGACAGCGGACGAGGCGAGCCGCTCGGCTTCCCTCACGGTATCGTCTGTATTTCCGTCAGAGACTACGACTACCTCATACGAGACGTTGAGCTGATCAAGCTCTCCGACAAGGCGCTTCAGGTTGTCATGTATCCGTCTACCCTCTTTGTAGGCGGGCACGATGACCGAGAGCTCCACCGGCTTCCGCTGCAGCGCACGTTTGGACGCTTTGCGGCGTTCGCTTGACCGGGCGATCGTGGCTGAGCTCATGCCAACACCTCAGAACACCGCGACTGTCTGTTCCGCCGGCCTAGCGCCGCTGTCCGCGATTGAAGCGCGGCGATCGGCGACGTACAAAGAGGCGAGACCAACAAAAGTCAACGCCATCGAGAGGTCGAGGACCTGTACAACCATCAAGAGGGTGCGATGGAATGTGGCGATCAACACTGGCTCGAGTGCAGCCAGGGGTAGAAGGACCGCGAGGAACAGCGCCTTACCAGTCGTCTGATGCGCTGCGGTCAACACGGCCGTGCCACCCAAGGTCGTCATGCCGATTGCGTACCAAGGAAGATATTGAGCTGCGTCTACGTACGCTGAACCTGAGAACGTCGTGAGTAGCCATCGTGACGACGTGAGAAGCGCCGCCAGGCCGAGCACGCCAC
>Ga0070708_100003219_pt1 | contig 12737 bp, 10 predicted proteins | sample KBSK5503metaG_FD_65469 | JGI IMG/M metagenome (GOLD analysis project Ga0070708, IMG submission 65469) | Corn, switchgrass and miscanthus rhizosphere microbial communities from Kellogg Biological Station, Michigan, USA - KBS K5-50-3 metaG | ecosystem: Host-associated > Plants > Roots >...
CCTGGTCTGGGCGGGCGAGATCACCAACGACACGCTGGCTCCGCTGCGCTCGTACCTGCGCGGGGCACCAAAAGAGGATCGGCGCGTTCCCCACCTCGGGCGTCCGTTCCGCTCGCGGCGCATCGGCCCGCCGGGCAGCGAAGGCCGCTGGTCGCTCTTGCCCGAGATCTCGGGCACGCCGACGGGGCGGGCGACCGCGCTGGCGCAGAGCCTGCTGGCGCGGCACGGAGTCGTCACCCGCGAGGCCGTGCACGCCGAGGAGATCGCCGGAGGATTCGCCGCGGTGTACCCGGTGCTCAAGGCGATGGAAGAAGCCGGCCGGGTGCGCCGCGGGTACTTCGTGGCGGGACTTGGCGGGGCGCAGTTCGCGGCGCCCGGCGCGGAGGAGCGGCTGCGCGCCTTCCGGGAATCGCCGCCGGAGCCGGCCACGCTCGTGCTGGCGGCCACCGATCCGGCGAACCCGTACGGCGCGACGTTGCCCTGGCCGCGGATGGACGGAGAGGGGCGCGCGCAGAGGGCCGCGGGCGCCCAGGTGGTCCTGCACGACGGCGCGCTGGTGGGCTGGCTGGGGCGCGGCGAGCAGAACCTCCAGACGTTCCTGCCCGACGAGGAGCCGGAACGGGGCCGCGCCGCCCGCGCCCTGGCGCGCGCGCTGGCTGCGCTGGTCGAGGAGGGCAGGCGCAAGGCGCTCTTGATCGCGCGAGTGGACGGTGAAGAGGTGGGAGCGTCGCCGCTCGCGTCCGCGCTGAAGGAGGCGGGGTTCACGCCGGGGATCAAGGGCTACCTCAAGCGGGCGCCGCTCAACCGCGAGGCGGCGGTGGCCGAGGCGGCCGAGGCCTGGGACGAGGAAGATGCCTGAGGGCGATACCATCTTCCGCGCCGCGACCGCGCTGCGCAAAGCCCTGGTCGGCGCGCGCGTCAAGGACTTCCAGAGCGCGCGGCTCGGGCGCGGGCCGGTGGGCGAACGCATCGAGGAAGTGAGCGCGCGGGGAAAGAACCTCCTGGTCCGGTTCGAGAAAGGCCGGATGCTGCGCACGCACATGATGATGCACGGCTCGTGGCACCTCTATCGCGCCGCCGAGCGCTGGAGGCTCCCGGCGTTCCAGGCGCGGATCACGTTGGAGGCGGACAACGGCATGGTGGCCGTCTGCTTCGCGGCCCCCATCGTCGAGTGGCTGGGACCGGGATCGCTGGACCTGGGACCCGACGCCACCGCCGACGGCTTCGATGCGGCGGAAGCGGTGCGCCGGCTGCAGTGGCTGCGCGAGATGCCGGTGGAAGAGGCGCTCTTGACCCAGTCGGCGATGGCGGGCGTGGGCAACGTGATCAAGTGCGAAGCCCTCTTCATCTGCCGCGTCGATCCGTTCGCGCCCGTCGCCTCGCTGCCGGCGGAGACCGTGGAAGCGCTGGTCGGGGAATGTCATCGGCTACTGGTGCGAAACCGCGTCCAAGGACCTCGCACGGCGCGCGAGTCGCTCGGCAGCCAACGGATGTGGGTCTACGGGCGCGCCGGGCAGCCCTGCCTGGTCTGCGGCGAGGAGATCCGCGCGGAGCGGACGAAGCGAATCAACTACCTCTGTCCGCGGTGCCAGCGATCCGACCGCGGCGTTCGCGCGCGCAACTGAACGGCGGCATCCCGGAACCTTCCGGCGGCTCGCGTCTCGATTGCGAGGAACGCGGGGGCCATCGGAGGAAGCATGCGCATCGCGGTCGCCGTCGTTGCTTGCGGGCTCGCCTGTAGCAGCAGCACGAGCAAGCCTGCCCCCGACACCACCTCACAGGACGCGCAGAACATGATCGAGGAAGGCCGGCAGACCTTCCGGCACGAGACGTTCGGGGATGAGGACTTCTGGGGAGGAACGCTCAAGCTGCACCAGGCCATCGAGGGATCCGCCCACGGCGGCGTGGGAAGCGGCGTCAGCCCGGTTACCGCGCTCTCCGTAGGACTCAAGGTCGACGTCGACGTCCTCCCGCAGAACGTGAAGGACGGCATCACGAACAAGACGCTCAATCTGAACGATCCCGCGACCACGCTCGCTCTGCTCGACCTCGACGCGGTGGTGGGGGTGAAGGGCTTCTCCAACGGGCAGGGCGGGTTGAACACGGTGGGGATCACCTGCGCGTTCTGTCACTCGACCGTCGACGACTCCTTCGCTCCCGGCATCGGTCATCGCCGCGACGGCTGGCCGAACCGGGACTTGAACGTCGGCGCGATCGTGAACCTCTCGCCGGACCTGTCGTCCGTCGCCACGCTTCTGGGCGTGCCCGAGTCCGCCGTCCGGACGGTGCTGCAGTCCTGGGGTCCAGGGAAGTTCGACGCAGAGCTGTTCATGGACCGGAAGACCTCGAACCCCAACACCGGACAGTCCGCGGCGACGCTGATCCCGGCGGCTTACGGCCTCGCCGGCGTGAACCTGCACACGTACACAGGCTGGGGCTCGGTCACCTACTGGAACGCATTCGTGGCCAATCTCGAGATGCACGGCAAGGGCACCTTCTTCGACCCGCGGCTGAACGACGCGACGCAATTCCCGGTCGCGGCGCAGGCGGGCTTTGGAAATGTCCGCAGCACCACCGATCTCGTCTCGCCGAAGCTGCCTGCGCTGCACTTCTATCAACTCGCGCTGCTCGCGCCGAAGCCGCCGGACGGAAGCTTCGACGCGGCCGCGGCGACGCGCGGGCAGGCCGTCTTCAACGGCGCGGGAAAGTGCTCGGTGTGCCACGTGCCTCCGACCTACACCGAGCCCGGCTGGAACATGCACTCGCCAAGCGAGCTGAAGATCGACTCGTTCCAGTCCGACCGGGCGCCGGACAAGAAGTATCGGACCACGCCGTTGCGCGGCCTCTGGGCGCACGCGAAGGGCGGCTTCTACCACGACGGCCGCTACGCCACGCTCCCCGAAGTGGTGACGCACTACGATACGGACATGGCGCTCGGCCTGACGCCGGCGCAAAAATCCGATCTGGTCGAGTACCTCAAGTCCCTCTGAGGAGTTAGACTCCCGATCCCGAACGGCCGGAGGATCTCCGTGGGATCAGTGGAAGGCTTGCTCGAGTGGGGTGTGGTGCTGCGGTTCGCCGCCATCGGCACGTACGCCGCGGCGTTCGTTTCCTACGTGGCCCGGCTGGCGGTCCAGAAGCTGAAGATCGACCGGGCCGCGACCGCGCTCGCCGTCCTGGGCGTCGCGGCGCACACGGCGTACCTGGTCACCCGCTGGATCGCGGCGGGGCGCATCGAGATCCTCGCCCGGGAGCGGACCGGCGACGTCCTCACCTCGATGGATCGCTTCTGGTACATGATCTCGCATCCGCCCTACACCAACCTCTTCGACGCCCTGAACTTCGTCGCCTGGGCGATGATGGTCTGCTACCTGATCATCGAGCGCAAATGGGGCCTGCGCATCGTCGGGGCGCTGGCGGTCGCGCTGGCCCTGGTGGCGATGGGAGAGGCCTCCCTGGTCACCGACAAGCAGATCGAGCCGCTCGTACCGGCGCTGCAGAGCTACTGGATCCTCATCCACGTCGCGATGCTCTTCATCTCGTACTCGCTCTTCACGCTCGGCGCGGTGTGTGCCCTGCTCTATCTCGTCCGCACGGAGACGCCGACGGCGGTCCTGGGCGGTGTGACGGCGGTGGTGTCGGCGCTCCTTCTGGCCCTGGTGGGCGGCTCGCGGCTCCTGCTCGGCGCCACCTTCGAGATGGCTCCCGGGTGGCAGCACCAGATCCAGAGCCGGCTGCACCCGGGCAAGCTGCTCGAGGTGACGACCGCGGTGCACGTCCTTCCGCCCGGCGCGGAGAAGGCGGTGAAGTTCTTCACGCCGGTCGCCGGAGTGGGGCCGTTCTTGCTCGCGGCGGTCGTCCTCTTCGCCGTCGGCGCGTTCGTGTACTTCCGCCAGCGCAACGTCGAGGCCGGCGTGCGCGCGACCGGGTACAAGGTGGTGGCTGCCGCCTTCGGGCTCTTGACGGTCGGGTTGGCCCTGCTCGTCTATCGCATCGTGAGCTCGGCGGAGATCACGCTGCCGGCCGGCGTGCGTCTCGCGCCCGGCGAGCACGGTCCCTTCCGGCTCTCGCTCGCTTCCAACTACGCGCTCGGGCTCATCGCGCTGGTGTGGGGCACCACGCTCGGGTTCTTGCTCACCACGCCGCTGCGGAACCGGATCTCGGAGAGCCTGCCGGATCCGCGCAAGCTGGAGGACATCACCTACAAGGTGATCATCGCCGGCTGGCCGCTCCTGACCATCGGCATCGTGATGGGCGGGATGTGGGCGAACGAGGCCTGGGGCCGGTTCTGGGGCTGGGACCCGAAGGAGACCTGGGCGCTCATCACCTGGGTCGTGTACGCGGGGTACCTGCACACCCGGATCACCCTGGGCTGGGCGGGAAAGCGGCCTGCCGCCATCGCGGTCTTCGCATTCGCGGTGGTCGTGTTCACGTTCATGGGCGTGAACCTGGGGCTCACCGGCGAGGGCCTGCACACCTACGGCGCGGGATGAGCCCTGACGCTGGTGCTCAATCTGGTGCTGCGGCTGCTGCGGTAGCGGGGAGCTAGAGCTGCCGGTAGAGCTGGTCGGCCAGGCTGGTCAGCTCCGGAGCCGCCTTCAGCTTCGAGAGCCAGCGCTCCGGAATCCGGGACTTGCCGAATTTCGCCCCGAGCAGGGCCCCCGCGACGCAGGCATTGGTGTCGGTGTCGCCGCCGCGGGAGAGGACCGTGACGACGCCGTCCTCGAAGTCGGCGGCGTTGGCGAGCGCGCTGAAGGCCAGCTCTACGGTGTGGAGGACGAAGCCGCAATCCCGTCCGTCGACGTTCAGATCGGATGGCTTGCGCGCACTCCCGCGCTCGATCACCGCCCGCATCTCGTCCGAGACCACCCCCGCCGCCCGCGCGGCGCGCTCGACCGCTTCCTCCCCTTCTCCGCGCACCAGGTGGGCGATGGCCGTCGCGACCGCGATACAGCCGCCGACGCAGCGCGGGTCGGCATGGGTGATGCGCGATGCGGCGGCGGCGTCGTCGGCCAGGCCGTCGAGGTTGCGGACATGGAGGAGCCCGATCGGAGCGCAGCACATCACGCTACCGTTTCCCGCGCTCTGTCGTCCGCTGTCCTCCCAGGCGATGGCGCCGGACTGGGTGGGAGGGTCGCCGGCGCGCAGGTTCTCCAGCGCGGCCCGGGTGAGGGCGCCGATCCCTTTCGCTCCCCCGGCGAACCACTTCAGATACCCGCTGGCCACGTCGTCGAGCTCCACTCTCCGCCGCGACGCGAGCGAACGCAGCAGCGCGAGCGTGAGCTCGATGTCGTCGGTCGGTTCCCCGGCCGCCCAGACGCCGCCTCCCGTGATCTCGCGCGGCACCCGCGTCAGCTGCGCGGCGGACTTTCCTTCGTGCGGCGCGCCCAGCGCCTCGCCGGCGGCCGCGCCCAGCAGGGTCCCCAAGAAGCGCGATTTCTCCTCGACCTGCTGCTGCGTGATCGCATCGGGATGCTTCTTCAAGAAGTTCGGGTCAGGCCGGAACGATCCCATGGCGATCCCCCCTGCGCTACCGTCCTACTGCTGGCGCCGCAGCTCCGCCTCGGCGAAGCGCAAGCGGTCGTTGCCCCAGAAGCTGCGCTCGCCCACGAACAGCGTCGGGACTCCGAAGACTCCCCGCGAGAGCGCCAGATCGGTGTTCCGGCGCAAGGCGTCCTTGATCTCCTGACTGGCCGCGGCCGCCACCAGCGCCTTTCCATCGAGCCCCGCCTGGGTGAGCGCGCGCCCGATGACGGCCGGATCCGAGACGTCTTCCCCTTGCCCCCAGTACACCCGGAAGAGCGCGTGCATCGCTTGCGCACCCATCCCCTCGCGGTCCGCGGCGATGCAAGCGCGCAGCCCCTGGATGGTGCTCACCGGAAAGGCATTGGGGATCTGCATCTTCACGCCGTACTCCGCCGCCCAGCGCGCGATGTCCTCGCTCATGTACTTGAGCTGCTGCGGCGGCGGGATCTGATGGCCGGTCGCCTTGCGCAGCCCGCCCAGCGTGATCGGAAGCAGGCGGGCGCGGGCGCCGGTGCGCTGCTCGATGCCGGCCAGCTGGGTCGAAGCCAGGAAGCTGTAGGGTGACCCGAGATCGTAGAAGAAATCGAAGTCCTTCGGCATGGCGGCGATCTAGCATACGGGACGATGCTGAAGATCTGTCCCGTCTGCCGCAGGACCTGGTCGGGAGGGCGCGACTGCCCCCACTGCGGCGAGGGGCATCCGCTCATCGACATCGCCGAGCCGCAGGGCCGCAAGACCTTCCTGCGCGACCGCGAGCTCGCCTCGGCGATCCGCGGATACTACGGGGCGCGCACCGGGATGCTGATCGCGTTCTGGGGCATCCTCGTCGGCCTGGTGGTTGCGCTCTTCCTCTGGCGCAAGGCCGTGCTCGCCCCCGGAGCGGACCGGGCGGCGCTGATGGCGGCGGCGGTGGTCTGCGCGATCCTGCCGTTCTTGATCTCGGTGGTCCTGGCGAACCGCGTGGTGCGCCGGTTCAGCCGCGGCTGCATCGGCCGCGCCCCGGGGCCGGGCGACATCCGCGTCGCGGCTACCGGAGGCCCGCTTCGAGCTCCCCCGAGAGCGACGCCAGCACCTCCTGCGCGGCCTCCACCTTGAGCGGGTCCTTCAGCAGCACGCGCCGGACCGCCTGCTCGACGGTCCCGGTCCTGACCGTATCGAGCTTGCGTCCCCTCGCGGTGAGCATGAACAGCGCCCGGCGCGCGTCGCGCGGGTCCGGCCTGCGCTGCAGGATCCCGCGCGCGTCCAGCCTCTTCAGGATGCCGGTGAGCGTGGAAGGGTGGACGTGCAGGATCTCCGCCAGCCGGCCGGCCGAGATCCCCGGAAAGCGCCCCACGATCCGGACCACCAGCCGCTGGGGACCCGTCATCCCGAAGGCGGACTCCATCCGCTTGGAGGCCGACTGCAGCGCATGGTCCACCGCCCAGAGCAGCCGCATGAAGTCGAGCACCGCCCCGAGCGGCGGGTCTTGCCTCGCTTCCTCGGGCAACTCGGTTTCGCCGGACTCGGGCATGCTTGGTGTTCCAACGATTCGCACGGAGGCCAAGCGGGCGCAACTCACTTGATCAGCGCGGTCAGCTCCTTGAACTCCGGCGTCCCCGCCACTCCGAGCAGATCGAACAGGACCGCCTCGGTGCTGGTCAGCGTCGCTCCCGCTTTCTCGCAGAGGTGCAATCCCACCTCGCGATTCGCGCCGGTGCGCGAGACCACCGCGTCCTGGGCGACGAACACCGAGAATCCGCCGCGCACCAGGTCGCGCACCGTCTGGAAGACGCAGACGTGGGCTTCCATCCCCACCACCACGGCCTGCTTCCGTCCGGTGGCGAGGATCTCCCGGGCGATGGGCTTGGAGGCGCCGCAGGAGAATTCCATCTTGCTCATCGCGCCGGCGGGGAGCAACTCGCGCAGCGAGGCGACGGTCGGGCCCAGCCCCTTGGGGTACTGCTCGGTCGCGACCACGGGCACGTTCAGCCGCTTCGCCGCCCGGATCAGGATGGCCGCGTTCTTCTCCAACTCGGCCAGCGCGGGCTTCGGCATGGCGGAGGCGAGCTTCTCCTGGACGTCGATCACCAGCAGCAGGGCGTCGCCGCGGTCCAGCGCCAGCGCGGATGCGTTCTCTTCAGATGGCATAGCCTTGCGCGCCGCTCGCGGCGGGCGCCTCCGGATCGAGGATGACGTTGACGCAGGCCACGGTCCCGGACTGCAGCGCGCGCTCCAGGGCGGGCCGGATCTGCGCCGGTTCGCTGACCAGCTCGCCGTGTCCGCCCAGCGCTTCCACCACCCGATCGTAGCGCGTCGGAGCAAGCTGGGTGGCGGGGCTCTTCTCCGGCCCGAAGAGCTGCACTTGTGGGAGCCGGATCTGTCCCCAGGCGGCGTCGTTCCCCACCACCACCACCATCGGGAGCTTGAAGCGCAGGGCGGTGTCGAAGTCCATTCCGTTGAAGCCGAACGATCCGTCGCCCTGGATGACGAAGACCGGCCGGTCCGGGTGCAGCAGCTTGGAGGCGATCGCGAAGGGAGCGCCCACCCCGAGACATCCCAGCGGCCCGGGGTCCAACCACCGCCCCGGCTTGCGCAGACCGATCACCTTGGCCGCGATGGCCACCCAGTTTCCTCCGTCGGCCACGAACATGCTGTCGCCGGCTGCCCGCGCCACCGCGTCCAGCTCCTTGGCCAGGCGGAAGTGGTGGATGGGGACCTGATCCGAGCGCTCGTAAGCTGCCTGACGCTCCGCTTTCGCTTGCTCCTGATCGCGCAACTGGCGCAACCACCCGCCGCCCTTGCGGCGCAGCGGGATCGCCGCCGTGAGCTGCTCGAGGACGCTGCGCGAGTCGCCCACGATGCCGACGTCCACGGCGCGGTTGCGTCCGATCTCCGCGGCGTCGTTGTCGACCTGGACGATCTTCGCCGTCTCCGCGATGCCGGCGCCGTAGCCGAGGCGGAAATCGAGGGGAGTGCCGACGATCAGCACCACGTCGGCCTCGGCCAGCGCCTCCTTGCGCGAGTGCGAGAAGAAGTGGGGGTGGCCCGCGGCGAGCGAGCCGCGGCCGGCGCCGTTCAAGTACACGGCCGCGCCCGACCGCTCGGCAAGCTCCGACAGCTGCGCCGCCGCGTCGTCCCAATGGATGGAGCTGCCCGCCACGATCGCGGGACGCTCGGCGCCGGCGATCAGCTCCGCGGCGCGAGCGATGAAGGCCGGGTCGCCGGGCTGGCGCGCGCGCGTGCGATACGCGGTCGGCAGCGGACATTCACTTTCCTCGACGCCGTTGGAGAGCACGTCCCAGGGGACCTCCAGGAAGACGGGCCCGGGGCGGCCTGTCAGCATCGTGCGGAACGCCTTGGCCAGATAGGTGGGGACCCGATCGGGCGATGGCACGCGATCGGACCACTTGGTGATCCGGATGAAGAGATCGACCTGCTCCATCTCCTGCAGCGAGCCCTTGCCGGCGTTGAAGCTGGGAGCGGCGCCGCCCAGCAAGAGGACCGGGCTGTTTGCCGCGTACGCGTTGGCGATGCCGGTGAGCGCGTCGGTCACTCCCGGTCCGGCCGTGACCGCGCAGACGCCGATCCCACGCGTCAGCCGCGCGGTCGCGTCGGCAGCGTGCGCGGCTGCCTGCTCGTGCCGCGTGTCGACGATGGAAATGCCCTCCTCCACGCAAGCCGCGTAGATGGGAGCGATGTGGAGCCCGGAGAGCGTGAACAGATGCCTCACGCCCTCGGCCTTCAGCATCCGCACCAGGAGCTGCGCGCCGCTCGCCGTCGCCATGTCTTCCTTTATTGCGCGTCGAGCTTGCCTACCGCAATCGCGCCGGCGCTCCGGCCCGAGGCCCGCTGGATGCTGGCCTTGTACGTGGCCGCCGGAGCGCTGCCGTCGAAGACCGGGCCGACCCCGCCCGCCGCGACGAGCTGCAGGTTGAATCGCGCCACCTCGGCGCCAGGATTCACGTCGGCGGCCGGAGCCGTTCCAGTTCCCTCCAGCGCGATCCCGACGACGAGGACGTCCTTCAGGGGGCCGGTTCCCATCGTCGCGCGCTTGTCCGCGGCGGAAAGGCCCGGGCCGATGGCGAAGCTGGACGAGTCGAAGGCGACCTTCGTGGTGTCGAGAGGAAGGTTGAAGGCCAGGCCGCGCAGCGGCACCGCGGCGCCGGACGGCAAGATGTGGAAGGTCATCGTCGTGCACGGCGCTGGACAGGGGTCGGCGACGAGCTGCAGCACCTGACCAGCCGTCGGCGTCGACGGAGTGTATCTAAGCGTCGCGCCGGGCTGGTGGTTCACGGTCACCGTCGCGGTGAGTGGAGCCGGCAGGGCCCCGCCTGGTCCGGCTGCCTGCAGGGAGTACGTCGTCGTCGCCTCGGGACGGACCACCAGCGAACGCCGAGGCCCGACGAAGAACGTCGTGGGAGTCGCGTCGCCCTGCGCCGCCACGATCGAGTAGCTCACGGCGTTTCCCTTCCAGGTCAGCGTGGACGTCTGGCCCTGGGTGATCTGCGCTGGTGTCGCGACGAAGTCGCTCACTGCCGGCGCCGGAGCGACGCGCGCGGTCATCCGCGCGGTGCGCGAATCGGGCAGGCGGCCCGGCCTGTTGAAGACGGTGAGGATGTAGATGGTGGTGGCCAACGGATGGACGGTCACCGACCCGTTGGGCGGAACGTCGGTGGCTTCGCCGGTCGACTCGTTGGTCAGGGAGGCCCGCTCCGAGCTGGTGCTGGTCCAGGATAGCTTCACTTGGTTCCCGGGGGTGACCTGACCCGGAGATGCCTCGGCGATTTGGATCTCGAATGGCGCGCGCACCGTGATGGGCAAGCTCGCCGCCGCCTCGGTCCCCTCGTCGTTGAACGCCCGGAGCGTGAACGTGGCGGACTCGATGGGAACCACCTTCACCGGGCTCTCCACGACGATGCCCGGAATGGGATCGATGCGGATGGTGGTGGCGCCTTTGACGGAATAGGAGAACTGCACAGGCGCGCGGGCGTCGGGGTTGGGCTCGTCCACCGTGAATCTTTCGATGACGGGCCGGCTCTGGCAAGCCAGCGCCATCACGGCCAGCGCGATGAGCAGCGGCACCCGCTTCATGGAGCGCCCCCGAACTTGGCGAGGAGGGCAGCGAGGTCGTGGCCGTCGATCTTGTTCACGCCGTCGACCAGGTCCGCCTGCCAGCGGTACATGGGGCTGGACTGCGTCGCTCCAAATCCGTCGTCGAGGTCGATCAGGTCCTCGCCGTCGATCCGGCCGTCGAAATTGGTATCGCCGAGACCGCGCACGCCTGCGGGCGTAGCAGCTCCGCCCGTATTGATCTCCCAGAAGCCGCGGCCGTAGGTGGACACGGCCAGCCGCTGGCTCCCCGGCGCGAGGCAGATGTCGGTCACTTCGACCAGCGGCAGCGTCCCCGCGCCGAACCGGGACCAGGTCTGGCCAGAGTCCGTCGACCGGTACAGTCCGATCTCCGTTCCGACGTAGAGCGTGGCGCCGGTCGGATCGTCGGGATCCACCTTGATCACGTTCGCTCCCACGTTGGGGAGCCCGCCGTTGGCGACGTCCTGCGCGCCCAGCGACTGCCAGGTCCGGCCGGCGTTGGCGGTGCGGAAGACGTGGCCGAAGTCGCGCGGGTACGGATGGAAGTTGTTCTGCGCGTCGACGAGGGCGGCGGCGATCGTGGTCGCATAGTAGGAGTTCCCGCTCGGGTCGGTCGGATCGAACTCCACGCTGGTCAGGAGGTATGCCCCAGGTGAGCCGGTCGGGGTGCCGGCGGGCCGCGGCTGCACGCCGACCAGCCAGTTCAGTCCGCCGTCGGTCGTCAAGTAGGTGAACTTGTTGGACACTGCGGCCCAGACGTTGCTCTGGCGCGGGTGGGCAGCGAGGTTGCGCAAGGCGATGGCCGCTCCGTCCACGGTCGTGAACCCGGTCGTGCTCTGGCTCGAATCCAACCAGAACAAGGTGCCGGAGACGCTGCTCCAGGTGAGGTCGCCCACCGGCCACCTGTAGACGCCTGCCGGCGAGCCGCTGAAGGTGAGGAAGTACTGCCCCTGCGGTGAGCCGACGCCGATCATCCGGACCAGGAACGGGAGGCGCGCGAGGCCGGTGGTAAATCGATTGAACGTCTGCCCGCCGTCCGTGCTCCGGAACACGGCGCCGGGAACGGAGGCGAGGAAGACGTCGGGAACGTCGGTCTGCAAGCTCGAGTCGGGATGGGTGGAGCTGCTGACCGCGAGCCCGATGCCGTCTCCACCCAGGATCATGTTGAAGATCGTGGTCGTGCCTTCTCGCAGGCGCGTTCCGTTGTCCTGCAACCCGCCGGCGAGGAAGCCCTGCGCGCTCGCCGGCCAGGACGGCGGGGCGCAGACCACACTGTACGCGAGGTGGGTGACGAGGCCCTCGTTGTGCGCGCTGGTGAAGCTGACGTCGGCGGCCGCCGCCGTGCGCGCATTGCTGGAGATGGCGATGCCTCCGTCCGATCCGGCATAGAACGTCCCGTCCGCCCCCACCGCGAACGCGTGCAGGTCGGCGTGCACGTACGGGCGATCGATGTTGTTGTTCTCCGAGTTGTTCGGCAGCCAGTCGGAGAGGATGGACCACGACCTTCCGCCGTCCCTCGAGCGCGCCATGGAGAGCTGCCCGCCGATGAAGACCGTGTCGGGATCGGCGGGATCGACCAGGAGCGCCTGGTTGTACCAGGCCTGATCGTTGAGGATGTCGAGCGTCCTCTGGTCGGCGTTCGGATTGGTCGGCGCGTGAAAGGCGTCGACCTGCAAGGACAGGAAGGTCAGGCCGGCGTCGTCGCTGCGCAGCAGGTCGCGCTGCGAGGTGCCGTTGCTGCTGGCGGTGAGCAAGTAGACGCGCGCGCTGGCGGGATCGGCGAGGGTGCTCGGCGCGGTAGCGAGGGTTGCGCGGCCAGCGACTCCCGCGGTGCTCTCCCCGCCGGGCAAGGCGGCCGCCGCGTAGCCCCAGGTCAGCCCGTCGTCCGTGGAACGCCAGATCGCGAACACGCCGGCCGCGGCGGGGTTCGGCGGCACGTCGATGTCCGCGGAGACGCCGGTCACCATCCAGCTGTCGTTTCCCACGTAGGCCAGGCTCCACATGAAGAAGAACCGGCTGTTGATCGACGCGAGCGGCACGTGCGTCCAGTTCGTCCCGCCGTCGATGCTGCGGAAGAGGCCGACGTCGGTCGTGGCGAGGACGACCTGGCTGTTCCGCGGATCGACCTTGATGTCGGTGAC
>Ga0070708_100003223_pt1 | contig 12732 bp, 12 predicted proteins | sample KBSK5503metaG_FD_65469 | JGI IMG/M metagenome (GOLD analysis project Ga0070708, IMG submission 65469) | Corn, switchgrass and miscanthus rhizosphere microbial communities from Kellogg Biological Station, Michigan, USA - KBS K5-50-3 metaG | ecosystem: Host-associated > Plants > Roots >...
GCCCCCAGAACCTTGAGCGTCGGGGAATTGCGACGTAACCCAGAGGATCCTCAACGAGCAGATGCGTCGGCGGATCCTGCTTCTGCTTGGCCGTGGCCGGAGACGATCTCGCCTGCGATCACCTCGCGCGTGACGATCTGGTCGGGGGCCCGACCCGCCGACTCGCCGTTAGAGATCGCAGCCTCCCCGGCCCCGACCGGACCAAAGGACTCGTCGACATCGAACGAGGCTCCCAGATCGACGGCGCCCTTGACGAACGGGCGCCCGGAGACGAAGAAGCCGACCGGTTGGGACCTGGCTCTCGCGGCCCCTTCGCGCGGAGCCATCCAGACGCTCGCATTCGCGAGGTAACTGGCGGTCGGAAGCGACGCCCGAAGCCTGATGTCGCAGCGGATGGTTTCCCCGGCGGCAACGGGCCTCCTCTGACCGACGAGCGTGTTCTCTGAGTAGATCTCCTGACCCGAGTCCTTATGGATACGGAAACCGAATATCGGCTCGTCGGTCGGTTGGGTGAAATGCGCCTCGAGCCGAAAGATCATCTCATCTCCCGTTTTGACGTGGCCGGTGGGCTTTCCGTTGGCCGCGAGCACCTCGAGGTTCGTGATCTGAACCTCAGGGGTTGCCTCTCCTGCCTCAAGTTCCAGCTCGCCCAGTCGGTCGAGGTATTTCGCGACCGCTTCATCCGTCTCACCGGTGAAGATCTCCGCCCCGTCGGCGAGCAACATCGTCCGGGAGCAGAGCCTCCGGATCGCGCCGATGTTGTGACTCACCACGAGCACCGTCGCGCCGCCCCGCCGTATCTCGTCCATCCGGTCGTAGCAGCGCATCTGGAAGCCGGCGTCCCCCACAGCGAGAACCTCGTCCACGAGGAGTACTTCGGGATCGGCGGCCACCGCGACGGAAAACCCGAGCCGCACGAACATCCCGGATGAGTAGAACTTCACCGGCGTGTCGATGAACTCTTCGATCTCGGCGAAAGCGAGTATCGAATCGAAGCGGCGATCGATCTCTTTCCTCGAAAGTCCGAGGATCGTCCCGTTGACGTATACGTTCTCGCGCCCGGTCAGCTCGGGGTGGAAACCGATCCCGACGGAGATCAGTGGGGCGACACGTCCGCGGACCCTGACGAGCCCCTCCGTGGGTGCGGTAACCCCCGCCAGCAACCGGAACATCGTCGACTTCCCCGAACCGTTGCGACCGATGACTCCGACCGATTCGCCGGGTAAGACCTCCAGATCGATGTTTCTCAGGGCCCAGAGGTGGCTTCGACGGTTACCGGCCCGGAACCGTAGAGCGCGCGTGACGAGCAAAGGAACGTCGTCGTACTTGACGTAGCGCTTGCCGACGCCCTTCAGGATCACCGATGGATTCATCGAGGCGCTAAAGGAGATCGATGAAGACGCGATCGTACCGCTGGTACAGCGGTAGCGAGACTGCAATGAGCACAAGCACCCAAATCACCGCGATGAGGACGGAGCGGCCCCAGTTGCCCGTCGCCGCCCCGAACGAGGCGCGATAGAGCTGGATCATCCCAACGGCGGGATTGAATTCGAGCACCCCGGCGAGGCGGTGACTGAGGCGGTCGATCGAAAAGATGACGCCGGAGGCCCAGAACCACGGGAGGAGCGCGGCTTGGACGATGTAACGCATGTCGCGGAAGTAGACGTGCAGCGCAGCGAACACCAGCACAAACCCCGCCGACAGCCCGAGCATCAGTCCGGTGGCGGGAATGAGCAGCAACAAGTGGATCCCCACGTGAACCTTGAAGATGACGGCCATCGCCAACATGATCCCCAGTGCGGGAGCGTAACCGTGGAAGCTGGACAGGACGACGACGAGCGGCAGGACGGGTCTCGGGAAATAGATCTTCGTTGCCAGGTTGGCGCCGTCGACGATGGAGGTCGTTCCCGAGGCGATCACGCCGCTGAAGAACGTCCAGGGCAGCACCGCGACGAAGACGAAGACGGGGAAACTGATCGGTGCGTGGAAACGGGCGACCCGAGAGAAGATCACCGCCATCACGAGGGCTTGGACGAGCGGAAGGCCGACGGCCCAGAGCAACCCGATGGATGCGCGCCGGTATCGGACGAAGAAGTCCTTTTTGGCGAGCGTCCTCGTCAGGGACCGAGCTGCCCACAGATCGCGGAGGAGGGGTACAAGTTTCGACCGCTCGCCCCGCAGCTCAAACGTCGATTCGACTATCGTGCTCATCCTATTTGGAGGACTCCCGCCGCGAGGCATCGCCGGGTGGTAGCGACTGTGGAAGGAAGGGTACCTGCTCTCAAAGGACTGAGCCAGGACGTGTTCCGAACTGCCCGAAACGGACGACAGAGATGAGCCCATGAGCCCTCGAGACCGGCCTTCGGTCGACGTCGCGGTCGTCACGTGGAACACCGGAGAGCTGACGGCCGGAGCCCTGCGCCGGCTGCTCGATTCGGATCAAGGCTGCGCGGTGCGATTACTGGTGCGCGACAACGGCTCGAGCGACGCGACGGTCGACCTGCTGGCGCGCAACGTGCCCGAGGCCGAGGTCGACGTGGGGACCACCAACCTCGGATTCGCTGCCGGAGTCAACACGATCCTTCGCCGATCGACCGCGCGGTGGATATTTCTACTCAACTCCGACGCCTGGCCGGAGCCGGGCGCCATCCGCGCGCTGGTCGATGCCGCCGAGCGGAGGCCTCGCGTCGGCGCCGTCGCGCCTCGCCTCGAGCGACCCGACGGCTCGCTCGAGCATTCGACGTTCCCGTTCCCGTCGATCCGGATCGCCGCGATCATGGCGTTCCGGCGCGGGCGGTTGTCGCACGAGCGGGCCGACGAACTGATGCTCGAGGACGCCTGGTCTCACGACCGCGCGCGTCCGGTGGATTGGGCCGTCGGCGCGGCGCTCCTCATCAGGCGCGAGGCTTTACTCGACGTCGGGGGTTTCGACGAGCGTTTCTTCATGTACGTAGAGGACGTCGAGTGGTGCTGGCGGGCGGCGCACAAAGGGTGGCAGATCTGGTTCGAACCCTCCGCGGTGGTCAGGCACGTCGGCAACGCCTCCGGCGGTCAACGCTACGGGGAGGCTCGGACGAGCGCATACATGAGGAACACGTACGCATTCTTCCGGCGCGAACACGGCGCGGCAGCGACGATCCTCTTCCGCAGCTTGAACGTGGCAGGGTGCGCCTGGCGCTACGCCGCGGCACGGTTCGCCCGGGACCCGGATCTGGCGCGTTATTGGCGCACCCAGCTCGCGGCGAGCGTCGCCCGGGGGGGCCGGCGCTAGAGAACGAGCGTCCGCTCTCGGAGGCTGCCCAGAAGCAATCCCGTCACGACGGCGGCGTCGAAGGCCGTCCCCCAAAGGTGATCGACGATCTCGTCGCGATGCAACGAACGCGGCCGCCGGTACCAGAGGTACGGGATGCTGAACGCGAGCGCAGGCCGCCAGACCGTACCGGCGACGACACCGGTCACCGCAGCGACGAAAGCGGCGTGGCGTCTCTTGGTGAAAAGTCCTTGCCACAAGACTTCGCGGCGCATCTCGGGGAACCGCCGGATCAGCGTGGCCCAGTTGCCGTGCTGCAGTGCCCATCGCCAGTGGTACGCGACGCCGGGATGGATGACGGCGTGACGCACGACTGCATCGGGAGCGAAGTCGGCCGTTACGCCCATCCGCCGCGCCGTCCAGCCGAGCACCGTGTCTTCGCCGAAGAACGGCATGTCCTCGTCGAACCCGCCGACGGTCCGGAGCACTTCGGTGCGGTAGAAGATGTTGCACGTCTCGTAGCGGTTCGTGAACGACTCGATCTGTTGCGTGACGGCCCATCGCCCGATCGGCGCCTCGGGATCTGGGATCGTCCTCCCTTGCACGATGTCCGGCGTGCCGTCGAGCCAGGCGAGTCCGGCTTCGAGCCAGCCCGGGGCCGGCAGGCAGTCGTCGTCGGTGAAGGCGATCACCGGAGAGTCGCTCTGCCGCCACGCGAGGTTGCGCGCCGCGCCGGGCCCGCGGTTGCGTTCGTTCCGCACGACGCAGAGGTTGAGCTTTGCCCGTACGCGAAGTTCCTCCAGGACCGTCGGTGTTTCATCCTTCGAGCCGTCGTCGGCGACGATCACATCGAAGGCGTCGCGAGGGAGCGTCTGCGCCTCGAGGGCCGCGATGAGGCCGGGCAGGCGCGCGGCCCGCTGGAAGGTCGGGATGACGACGGAGACTCTGCTCATAGGGTGGCTGCGGGGATGCTCTTTGGATCGCCCAGCATGCCGTAGGAGCTCAGGAGCCGCAATAGATCCGCTCGAGGCGCGGGACCACGCCCCGCCGCCAGTCGTGGGGCTCGGCCGCGGCCCGGCAGCGCTCGGCCGTCTCAGGGTCCGTGGCCAGGTCGAGTGCCCGCTCGCACGCATCGGCCAGAGCCTCAGGCGTCGCCGCGCCGGTCGCCCCGATGCCCGGGGAGACGAGCTCGGCCGGCCCGGCGTCGTCCAGGGTGACTACGGGGGTGCCGCACGCCAGCGACTCAACCACGACGATCCCGAACGCCTCGCCTCGGGACGGCAGCACGGTGGCCCACGCCCTCGCGTAGAGACGGGGAAGATCGACCAGCGCTCCGACGCCGAGCCGGATGACCGCGTCCCGTGCGGCGACCGGGGCCGAGGCGAGCGCCGGGGTGGGATCGCCGGGCCCGGCCAGCCACAGCTCGACCTCGCGCCCGCGGCCGGCGAGGATCGCGACCGCCTCCAGCAAGAGCGGGAAGTTCTTGCGCGGCTCGCTCGCGTCGGAGGTGAACAGCAAGGCCGGTGTGGAGTTGCGTGGCTCCGAGGGGTGGAAGACCTGTAGGTCGACGCCGCCGCCGAGCACGTGCGCATCGCGTCCGTAATCTGCACGCACCGAACGCGCGGCCGCATCCGACAAGCAGATGTATTCGTCAACGCGCCGGGCCGCGAACTCGTATAGGCGGTGATCGCCGCGATGCTTCCGCCAGCTCCGCGAAGTGATCCCCAGATCGGTGAACACCGATCGCAGCGGACGCACGATTCCCGCGAGCGCCGCTGCAGCGGCGTCGGCGGTTCCGAGGGCGTGCCAAACGTCGATGCGGCGCAGTCCCAGCCGAGCGAGCGCCTCGGCGGCGAAACAAACCTCGTCGGATTGCGCGCCGAAGCGACCTTGCAATGCGTGCCTTCGTCGGAGATACCGGACGTCCACCCCGTCGACGTTGCCTCGGGACGGCGTCGGGGACGTGGAAAGGATGCTGACGCGATGACCGGCGGCCTGAAGGCCGGCCGCGACCTCGTGGAGGTAGCGCTCTCCCCCACGGCGCACTTCCGGCCATGCGTAAACGTGTGTCAGGACGATGCGGAGACTCATCGCTCCGTCAAACCAGCCCCCACCCCTCGAACTCCGGCGGCATGAGCTCGGCGAGTCGCGCGACGTCTGAACGAACGGCGTCCGTCATGGCCTGTCTTAGGTCGTCGGGGATCGTCGTCTCGGACGCAGAGATCGGCATCGTGACGAGCGCGCGATAGCGCTCCGGGATGGGGCTGGGAACGAACTCCTTCCCGAGGACGACCCGGGCTCGGATCATCGCGCCGCCGATCATCCGGAACGCCGGCCGGGGCTTCATCGGCCGGGGTTCGTTGTATTCCCGTTCTATGTTCGCCGGCTTCACGCTCGCGTCGACGCCGAGAAAGTCGTAAATTTCGCCGAGCGTTTCCGCTCGCCGGTTGCGGAGATCCTCCGATAGGACCAGCTTCAAACGTGTCCGGTCGAAATAGCGCAAGTACTCGTGGATCTGGAGCGCGTAGGAGCTCATCCACACGTACGTGGGATCCGAAAGGAACGCTTCAGATATAGGACGATGCTCGCTGCCGGCCGCCAGCCTCCAGATGTAGTTGGAACGCATGCGAGCGATGGGGTCTCGCATCAGGTAGATGAGACGGACGTCGGGCAGCAGCTTCGCGATGCGCTCCGCTACGCCGGGACGGTTCGGATACATCGTGTACTCGGGAGACAGCTCGCCGATCGCTCTCTCGTGTGTCGCGGCGGCGAACTGCGCCTCGTACCAGGTAATCCCCTTATCCCAACGTTCCCAGAAGAAGTTCAGCTCTTTCAGATCGGGAACGTAGACATCGGGATGAGCGCGCAGGTACTCGAAGAGCGCCGTCGTTCCGGCGCGCATCGCGCCGATGACGATGAAGTTGGGACGCGTCACCCGGACACCTCACACGATCGTGGAGCGTCCGAGCATACCAGCGGCTCGGGGGGCCGAATCTTCACGGCGCGTCGCGCAACCGGAGCCGTCGCTCCGGCGGGCGTCCGGATGGGAAGCGCTCAGCCGCCGCCACGTGCCAAGCCTCGAGAACATCCGCGAGTCGATCGACGTCGAGCTCTTCCGCCGTCCGGTACCCGCCGCGCACGAGGTCGCCCCGAAGCCGGTCATCGGAGGAGATCCTCCGGATCGCCTCCACGAGAGCGTTGGCGTCGCCGGGCGGAACCCGAATGCAATTGAATCCGTCGAGGAGGAACTCCGCCGAGCCGCCGGTCCCTGTGGCGACCACAGGGGTGCCGCACGCCATCGCCTCCACCGGAACGAGTCCGAACGGTTCCTCCCAGAGCGTCGGGAACACGAAGACGTCGGCGCCGGCGTAGCGCTCGGCGAGTTCGGAGCGTTCCGAGACGCCGAACCGCACACGGTCCCCAACACCGGCGGTCGAAGCCATGGTCTTCAGTTTCGTCTCGTACGCCTCCTCTCCGCGCCCGACGATGTCTAACGTGGCGGTCTCCGGCAGGCGCGACAGCGCCTCGATAGCGACGTGGATGCCCTTCCGCTCGTCGAGCCGGCCGACGCTGAGCAGTCGCCAGCGCCAGGGGCGTCCGTCCCGCGCGTCCGGCGAGCCACCGAAGTCGGAGCGTTCGATGCCCGAGTAGACGACGGTCGCGAGCCGCGGTTGCCACGTGGACCGTTCCGCGCTCCATCGCATGATCGCTTCGCTGACGAAACAGAACACCGCCTCCGCGCCGAGGTCGGGCAGCGCCGTCGGTACGCCCGTCACTCGGCGGACGACCTTCGCGAGCCGGGGTCGGCGAAGGAACAGCCGCGCCCATGCGTCGAGTTTCGGGCCGTACCAAAGCCAGCCGTCGCAGACGTTGAGGACGAGTGGGATCCCGCGCTCGATGACCGACGTCAAGAGCCCGAAGGACATCGCACCCATGTTCCAGGCCGAGACCACATCCGGCCGGAAGCGATCGATCGCGGCGGTCAGGGCCGCCTGGTTCGCCCGCTCGATAGACAGTCGCTTGCGGAGTCCCGGACTGACGAGCCGATGATCCTCCCAGTAGAACGTCAAATCGCGGAACACGCCCTCCCCGACTTCGCCCGTTGGGTCGTCGACCCCAGGGAGGCGCATCGTCGTGGTAAGAACGTTCACGTCATGCCCTCTGGCGCGGAGTCGGACGACCACGTCGCGACAGGACAGCTCGTACCCACCGAGGTGGTGCGGCGGATACAGGTTCGTGATGACGAGGATGCGAGTCATCGGATGCCTCAGTTTACGGCGCCGGGCCGGCCCGCTCGGAAGGGTCCATGGATGCTTCGCTGATCAAGGAAACACGCGCGCTAGGATGAATCGGCCGCCGACAAGGTCACGACGCGCACCGGCGGCGGCGGTCGGAGGGGTGACCGCCCGATCCCATCCGCGATGCATCCCTCGGAGGCAAGGTCGGTTGATGGAGCAGCACGGGGCGCCGGCGGTCAGCGTGATCGTTCCGGCGCGGGATGCCGCGTCGACGCTTCCCCGGACCCTCGCCGGGCTGGAACGTCAGCAACTCGACGCTCCGTTCGAGGTCATCGTCGTCGACAACGGATCAAACGACGATACAGCCGAGATCGCGGAGCGACATCCGTTGGAGCCCCGTGTGATTCGCCGGCGGCGCGGCGAGGGCGCCGGAGCCGCTCGCAACGACGGAGTCGCAGCCTCGCGGGGAGAGGCGTTGGCCTTCATCGATTCCGATTGCGATCCCACCCCAACCTGGCTCGCCGAAGGACTGAAGACGCTTTCGGGAGTCGACTTGGTGGCCGGGGCAGTTCGCCCTCCGCCCGAGGAGCCGGTCGACCTCTTCGACCGTACGCTCTGGGTTACTCGTGAGCACGGACTGTACGAGACCGCCAACCTGTTCGTGAAGCGCGAATGGTTCGAGCGGCTGGGCGGTTTTCAGGATTGGGTCCCGGAGCGCCCGGACTTGCCTGCTGCTGCCGGCCGCCCGTTCGGAGAGGACGTGTGGTTCGCGTGGCGGGCGCGCCGGCTCGGCGCCCGCACCGCGTTCGAGCCCCGTTCGGTCGTGCATCACGCCGTCTTCCCCGGAACCGCGCGCGACTACGTCGTCGAGCAGTGGCGAGTCCGCCACTTCCCGGCGCTGATCGCTCGGATCCCGGAGCTGCGAGATGTCTTCGCGTGGCATCGGTGGTTCCTGAACTCTCGTACGGCCGCGTTCGACGCCGCGGCGGTCGGGGCGATCACCGCCGCGATATTGCGCTCGGTGCTGCCACTGAGCGCGGCGGCGCCCTACGCCGTGCTCCTGTGGCGGGACGTACGAACCTGGGGCACGCGCCGCGCGCTGGTCACGACCGCCCGCGATGCCGTCGGCTCGGCCGCGCTCGTGATCGGAAGCGTTCAAGCGCGCACCCCTCTCCTTTGACGCCCCGGAGGTCGCCCGTGACAAGCCGAAGCTCACGGGTCGGGACGCACGTCCCCGAGCCGCCCCAAAACCCACATGACCGTTCCGGCCTCCCGGGCTGAGGGAGGTTCTTGAGGCATCCTTGAGGCGTGGCGCAACCGACTCGGAAGAAGACGGGTGCAAGCAAGCGGACCTCGACCCGCCCTGCAGGCGATGAGCGGAAGACACCCGGTTCGCCTGATGTCGCGCCGCAGAGGCGTGCGGTCACGGTCCGAGCCCACATCCCGTACCGGCTGATCGTCGCCATCATCTGGATCTCGATCGCGAGCGGGTTCGTCCTCCTCCTCGTCTTCTCGTTGCGCAAGCTGCTGTTCCATCTCGTCATCGCCGCCTTCCTCGCGCTGGTGATATCGGCGCCGGTCTCGCGTCTGCAGAGCAAGATCGGGCGGGGAAAGGCGATCACCCTGGTTCTCGCCGTGACGTTCGTGGCCGTGGCCGGAATCGGAACGCTGATCGCCGCGCCTCTCACCACCCAGGCGGTGAAGTTCGCCGGGAACGCGCCGAAAGTGATCCAGGACGCGGCACAAGGCAGAGGCGCCATCGGCAAGCTCGCTCGGCGGTTCCATCTCGAGAAGCAGTTGAAGAACGCCGGGCCGGCATTGTCGCGCACCCTGAGCCGGTTGTCGGGACAAGTGCTTACATTCGGCCGGCGGATCGCCTCGGCCGCCTTCACCTCCGCCATCGTGGTCATCCTCGCTATCTTCATGCTCGTCGAAGGACCGAAGGCGGTGGACTGGCTTTTAAAGACGATCCCGGAGGAGCACCGGGATGCGTCCCGGCGCGTAGGCCGCGCGATGCGCAAGGTCGTCGGTGGCTACACGACCGGCGTGCTTCTCCTGGCGTTTCTCAACGGCGCGGTAGCCGGAGTCGCGCTGGCGCTGACGCATACGCAGTTCGTGTTCCCGCTCGCGGTTTGGGCCGCCGTGATCGACATCCTGCCGATCGTGGGGGGATTGCTGTCGATGATCCCTGCCGGGCTGTTCGCGCTCGTGCACTCAGTGCCCGCCGGAATAACCGTCGTGGTCGCAATCCTCGTTTACCAACAGGTCAAGAACCACTACCTGTACCCGGTCGTGGTCGGGCGGGCGGTGCAGCTCAACTCGCTCTTAGTACTCGTCTCCGTGCTCGCCGGGGCGGAGCTCGCCCACGTTGCCGGCGCGGTCCTCGCCATTCCGGTGGCCGGCACGATCCAGGTGATCGCCACCGAGCTCGTGAGCTGGCGGCGCGAGACGCGCGCAACCGAGCTCGAGATCACCATCGCCTAGGTGAAAACACCCTCGCGCCCTCGACGGCCCTATGGAACGATGGCGGGGAATGAGGAGGCGGCGAGCGATGAAGCGCGCGAGAAGCATGGCGGTCCTTACCTCCGACGGGCGATCGTTGAGCCCCGCGGAGATCGGAGCTCTTTTCGTGCTGCCGGCCGGCACACGCGTCGCCGCCGACGCCTCGGCTGCCGCATGGGTGGATGAGGCGCTCGGCGAACAGCCGTGGGCCACTGTCCGCTCGGAGATCCCCGCCGGCTTCGAGTCCTACGCTCGCGTGCTTCACCCGGCGTGGCGCGACACGAAAGACGGAGGCGTCGAGCCCGTCCGCTGGACGGAGGTAGCGATGGAAACCGGCCGCACCGTTCACCCGCTCATGCAATTCGAGCGGATCGCCGGCATCCTGGACGATCCCAACGCCCAGCCGCCGTGGGGCTCGCGCCCGAGAGCGAACGGCGTGGGGGACGTCGCCGGGGCACTCATCCCCATCCTGCGCCGGCACACCACCACCCCGGATCGATGCGTCCTTGGCGTCTGGGAAGGGTACGGTGGGCTCGACATGGTCCCCGCCCTGATAAGCGCGCCGCGCGCATCCAAGCCGGGGCGCAGCTACCTGTTGTTCGAAGGTCCGCTCGAGGCCGTGTTGGGGTTCAACGTAGGGCCGTGGGAGGCGCCGAATATCTGGTGGCCAGAGGATCGCGCGTGGTTCGTCTCCACCGACATCGACCTCGACAGCACCTACATCGGCGGCAGGGACGAGCTGATCGGCGCGATCCTGGCCGAGGGCGATCTGGAGGCCTTCCCCGCCGAGATCGGTGACCGCGTCGACATCGGGGCGGACGAGATCAATCCACCGAACCTCTCCGTTTGACCCCGATACCCTAGGGGGGTATCGTACAGCGCATCCACCGCCCGGCGAGAGGGGGGGCCATGGCCGGCTACAGCGACCGCAAAGAAGAGGTCCAGAAGCGGCTCCGGCGCGTCGAGGGCCAGGTCCGCGGCGTTACGAGGATGGTCGACGACGACTCCTACTGTATCGACGTGCTGACCCAGATCTCAGCGATCGACAAGGCCCTCCGTGCCGTCTCGCTCATGTTGCTCGGCGACCACCTCGAGCATTGTGTCTCCGATGCGATTTCCTCGGGCTCCTCCGACGCCGAGGCGAAGGTCGCGGAGGCGAACGCGGCCATCTCGCGGCTCGTCCGTTCATAAGGCCGCACCCATGGTCGCGAGCGTTGGAAGCGAGATCGTGAATGCTCTGTCTTTCGCGTTCGCGATGTTCTGGGAGATCTTGTGGGCGCTCGTCATCGGGTTCGCGCTCTCCGCCGCGGTGCAGGCGGTGGTCTCCAAGTCGGAGATGAGCTCGCTGCTCCCCGACGACTCGCCACGGTCGCTCGCGGTCGCGACCGGACTCGGCGCGGCTTCGTCGTCGTGTTCGTACGCGGCGGTGGCGCTCGCGCGATCGATCTTTCGCAAAGGCGCGAACCTCACGTCGGCCATGGCCTTCCAGTTCGCGTCGACCAATCTGGTCATCGAACTCGGCATCATTCTCGCGCTGCTGATCGGCTGGCAGTTCACCGCTGCAGAATTCGTCGGCGGTCCGCTCATGATCGTGCTCCTCGCGCTGCTCTTCCGGGCGTTCTTGCGGCCCCGCATGGTCGAGGAGGCGCGGCGACAAGCGGACAGAGGCTTGAGTGGGATCATGGAGGGCCACGCGGACATGGACATGTCCGTCGCCGGCGGGTCGATCTTGTCGCGGATCACTTCGTCCAAGGGCTTCACCGCCATCAGCCATTACTTCGTGATGGACTGGGCGTCGATCTGGCGCGACATCGCGATCGGACTCCTGATCGCCGGCGCCCTGGCCGCTTGGGTCCCCGATTCGTTCTGGCGAGGCTTCTTCTTGGCCTCGCACCCTACCCTTCAGAAGCTCTGGGGACCGCTCATCGGACCCGTGGTTGCCATGACGTCGTTCGTCTGTTCGATCGGCAACGTCCCGCTCGCCGCGGTGCTGTGGAACGGTGGGATCAGCTTCGGCGGAACTATCTCGTTCATCTTCGCCGATCTGATCATCCTCCCGATCCTTAACATCTATCGGAAGTACTACGGCTGGAAGATGACCTGGTTCCTCCTCGCCACCTTTTACGCCGCGATGGTCGCAGCGGGCTTCGCGGTCGAGCTGATCTTCGACGCGCTCGGGCTCATCCCGAGCACGAGGAACGCCAAGGTCATCGAGGCGCACGTGACCTGGAACTACACAACTGTTCTGAACGTCGTCTTCCTGGCGCTGGCATCCGTGCTACTCGTGCGCTTCATGCGCACGGGCGGCCCGGCGATGCTCCGGATGATGAACGCGCCGGCCTCTCCCCCGGCCCTGAGCGACGCGACCGAGTACACCTGCCCGATGCACCCCGAAGTACAGCAACAGGAGCCGGGTCGCTGCCCGCACTGCGGGATGGCGCTCGTGCCCCGGGGGGCTTCGGCGGAACACGGCCACCATTGAGACCTGGGAACAAAGCTACCCATGCAGGCGTTGTTGCCGGCACCACTGAGGAGTGAAGACATGCCCGCCGTGACCGCAGACACGCTTGGATTGCCTCGTCTAGCGAGCATCGACGCCCGCACGCGATCCCGCGCCGTGCTCGGCGTCGTCGACGCACCGACCACGCTCGAAGGCGAAGGATTCCAGGTCCGCCGGGCCTTCCCGGGGATCGACCAGCGTTTCACCGACCCGTTCATATTGCTCGATCACCTCGGCGCGGT
>Ga0070708_100003225_pt1 | contig 12725 bp, 12 predicted proteins | sample KBSK5503metaG_FD_65469 | JGI IMG/M metagenome (GOLD analysis project Ga0070708, IMG submission 65469) | Corn, switchgrass and miscanthus rhizosphere microbial communities from Kellogg Biological Station, Michigan, USA - KBS K5-50-3 metaG | ecosystem: Host-associated > Plants > Roots >...
TGAGGCAGTAGTCGCAATGGCCGCAGAAGACGGAGAGACAGGCGATGACGTGATCGCCCGGCTTGAACTCGCCCACCTGGAGGCCGACCTCTTCCACGATCCCGGCCGCCTCGTGGCCCAGGATGGCGGGGGTGGGGAAGGGATAGAAGCCGTCGACGAAGTGCAGGTCGCTGTGACAGACGCCGGAGGCGACGGTGCGCACGAGCACCTCGCGACCCATGGGCTTGTCGATGTCGACTTCTTCGATCGTCAGGAGCTGGTGCGGACCATGGAACATGGCAGCTTTCATGGAGGCCTCCTCTTGGATTTTACGGGCCCGGGAGCGTCTCACCGGGAGCAGGCCCAGAGAGTGCGCCGCCGTGCCCGACGTGTCAAGCCGTGATCAGGCGGCGCCAGACTCCGACAGCGGGAGACCGTCGAGATGGTCGATGGAGTTGAGCAGTCGAACACGCCAGGGGGCGGGGTAGTCGATGATGGTGAGCGCCGTGTTCTCCCAGCGCTCCGGCGCCTCCTGGCCGTCGGGCAGGATCAGGTGCCGGCCGGCGAGCGAGCGACAGACGAGGCCGTGGGTGACGACGGCGAGGTTTCCCTCGGCCGCGGCGGCCGCCTGCTGCACGAGCGCCCAGGCCCGATCGACGCGAGCGTGGAAGACCTCCCAGCTTTCCCCGTTGGGCGGCGCGTAGCCCGGGGCGAACATGTCGAAGTCCAGCTCCGCGTAGGGCGTGCCGCGGATGTCGCCGAAGTTGCGCTCCTGGAGGAGCGGGTCATATCGCACGGGGGCACCGGTGGCGCGCCGCAGGTAGTCGGCCGTGGTGACGGCTCGCGCAAGATCGCTCGAGAGGACGCTGGCGATGCCCTCCCGCTCGAGGCGGCGGGCGAGCCGTTCGGCCTGGGCCATGCCGCGAGGGGAGAGCGGGTTATCGGGAAGCTGGACGGTGCGCGACGCATTGCCCAGCGTCTCGCCGTGGCGGATCAGGAAGATGGACATCTACGGATCCCTCTCCCCCGCCTCGGGGGAGAGGGCCGCAGTTCGAGCTGAGCGGCGCAGCCGCGAGGCGAGGGCCGAGTAGATCAGGGGGCGTACGACGGCCAAGTTGCCATGATTAGCCGACTCAGATCACGCGGTCACGACGAAGGCCCGCGATGTCCCCCGCCGCATAGCCCAGGCCGGCCAGAACCTCGTCGGTGTGCTGGCCGAGCTTCGGCGCCGTTGCCCGCACGGCCACCGCGCTGTCGGACATCTTCACGGGCGTCCGGATGTGAGGCACGCGGCCGAGCTCGGCATCCTCGGCGTGCACGACCATCTCACGGTGCAGCACTTGCGGATCGGCGAAGAGCTGCTCGTAGGTGTACACGGGCCCGCAGGGCACGCCCGCGTCGTCCAGCGCCTTGATCCAGTGCGCGGTGGGCGCCGTGGCCAGCACCGCCATGATCTCCTTCTCGAGGGCGAAGCGATTCTTCCGGCGATCGGGGCCGCGGCGGAAGCGCGGGTCCTCGAGCCACTCGGGATGCCCGAGGGCCGGCGCGCAGCGCTCCCAGATGCCCTGGCCGGCCGCGCCGATCATCATGTAGCCGTCCTTGGTCTCGAAGCGCTGGTACGGCGCGTTCTGCCGATGGCGCGAGCCCATCCGCTTGGGCTCCACGTGATCGGCCAGCCAGCCCGCGCTCGTCCAGGAGGAGAAGGCCACCGCCGTCTCGAGGAGCGAGCACTCGACGCGCTGGCCCTGGCCCGTGCGCTGCCGCTCGTAGAGGGCGGCGAGGATGCCCTGCACTCCCCACATGCCGGTGCCGAGGTCACAGATGGGCAGGCCCACCGAGGTCGGGGGCCCCTCCGGCTCGCCCGTGACGTGCATGATCCCGCCCATGCCTTGCGCGATCAGATCGAAGCCGCCCTTTTCGCGATAGGGCCCGTCGGAGCCGAAGCCGGAAAGCTGGGCGTAGACGAGGCGCGGGTTCTTCTCCTTGAGCGTCTCGTAGCCGAGCCCGGCGCGCTCCATGACGGTGGGGCGGTAGTTTTCCACGAGCACGTCCGTGCCGGCGACGATCTCGAGGAAGATCTCCTTGCCGCGGGGCGACTTGTAGTCGAGGGTCATGCTCTTCTTGTTGCGGTTGATGTAGCGGAAGTAGGGATTGCGCTCGCTGCCGTCGCCCATGGCGCGCGAGGAATCGCCCGCCCCGGGCCGCTCCACCTTGATCACGTCGGCGCCCATGTCGGCCAGGATCATGGTGCAGTACGGCCCCGCCATGTGCTCGGTCAGGTCGAGGACCTTGAGCCCGTCCAGGGGCCCGCGCGCGTTCTTCTGGGTCATGTCGCCTCCGTGAAAGTCACGTCTTCATGCCGGGCCGCCCACGAAGCCGGAGGGCATCATAGCTTGCCGTCGCGTCTAACGGAAGAGATTGACCTTGGCCAGATCGATGATTTCCTCGCCGCGCCCGCTCAGCACGGCCTTGAGCATGAAGAGGCCGAAGCCGGTCATCTGATCGAGCTTGATCGAGGGCGGCATGGCCAGCTCCTGCCGGTGGACGAGAACCTCGACGAGGGCGGGTCCGTCATGACGGAGCGCCTGCGTGATCATGGGCCGAACCTGTTCGGGCGCTTCCGCGGTCAGCCCCAGGAGGCCGGCCGCCTCGGCCATCTTCGCGAAATCCGGGTTCTGCAGATCAGTGGCGAAGTCGAGGAAGCCGGCCCCCTTCATTTCCAGCTCGACGAAGGCGAGGGCGTTGTTCTTGAAGACGATCACCTTGACGGGCGCCTGCAGCTGCCGGAGCGAGAGCAGATCCCCCATGAGCATGGCGAGGCCGCCGTCTCCCGACAGGGAGATGACCTGGCGACGGGGATGGCTGAGCTGGGCGCCGATGGCCTGGGGGAGGGCATTGGCCATGGAGCCGTGGTTGAAGGAGCCGAGCAGGCGCCGCTGTCCGTTCATGGTGAGATAGCGCGCCGCCCAGATGGTCGGGGTGCCCACGTCACAGGAAAACACGGCGTCCTCGGCGGCGAGCTCGTCGAGCGCCCGGACCACGTACTGGGGATGGATGGGCTTCCTGCCGGGCTCTCCCAGGGCCAGCTCATCGAGGCTCTTCCGCGCCTTCCGATAGTGCTCGAGCGAAGCGCGGAGATGCTTGTCGTCCTCGTTCTGCTCGAGCAGGGGCAGGAGGGCCCGGAGGGTCGTCTTGGTATCCCCCACGAAGCCGTGGTCGACCTTGGTGCGCCGGCCGAGCTGCTCGCCGCGGAGGTCGATCTGCACGATGGTGGCGTCCGTGGGAAAGAACTGCTGGTACGGGAAGTCCGTCCCGATCATCAGCAAGAGGTCACAGTTCATCATGGCGTGATAGCCGGAGGAGAAGCCGAGCAGCCCGGTCATGCCCACGTCGAAAGGATTGTCGTACTCGATGAACTCTTTCCCGCGCATGGCATGGACGACGGGGGAATTCAGCTTGCCCGCGAGCTGGATCAGCTCGGGATGGGCCCCCGCGCAGCCCGCTCCCCCCAGGATGGTGATCTTCTTCGCCGCATTGAGAAGCTTGGCCAACACGAAAATCTCCTCGGGGGAAGGAGACACGCTGGGCTTGGGCTGGGGGAAATGCAGGCGCGGACGATCCGCGACGGCCTCGCGCAAGGCGATGTCTCCGGGCAGTGCGATGACCGACACCCCCCGCCGCGAGAGAGCCGTCTGGATGGCGATCTCCAGGACCCGGGGCATCTGCTCGGGCTGGGACACCAGCTCGCAATGGTGGCTGCATTGCGCGAAGAGATGCTCTGGGTGGGTTTCCTGGAAGTATCCGCTACCGATCTCGTGGCTGGGGATCTGCGCGGCGATGGCGAGGACGGGCACCCGGCTGCGGTGACAGTCGTAGAGGCCGTTGATCAGGTGCAGATTGCCGGGACCGCAGCTGCCTGCGCAGACGGCCAGGCCTCCGGTGAGATGCGCTTCCGCGCCCGCGGCGAACGCCGCCGTCTCCTCGTGCCTCACGTGAACCCACCGCACGCGCTCCTGCCGGCGAATCGAATCGGTGATTCCGTTGAGGGAGTCGCCGGCGACGCCGTAGATTCTCTCCACTCCCTGAGCGACCAGAGTGTCGACGAGCAGGTCCGCTATCGTCTTGGCCATGGCCCCACGCGCTCCTTTTCATGACGCGAAGGCCCGCCTTTCGCCGGCGGATCTCGCGCTCGTCCTCATTGTAGTCCCGGCATCAATCGGCCGAGGCACGCGGACGTGCCGGATCCGGTTGACGATGGCGTCCCGCCTGTGCCAGCGTGAGGGCCCGTGAGAAAACAAGGTCGCCGTCCACCTCTCGGGCGTGACGTCATGTTGTGCCTGCTCGCCTGGGCCGCGGGGATCGTCGACGCGGTCAGCTACCTTGGACTCGGCCGCGTGTTCACCGCGATGATGACGGGCAACACGGTGTTGCTGGCCCTGGCCATCGGACAGGGGGAGCGCATGGCCGTCTTGCGCTCGGCCCTCGCCCTCGCCGGGTTCAGCGTGGGCGCGGCGACGGGAGCGCTCATCGTCTCGCGGGGGCGGTCACGAGACGAGTGGCCCCCGAGCGTCACCGCCGCCTTCGCCTTCGAGGCGGTCCTTCTCGCCGGATTCACGGCGGTGTGGCACGTGGCGGGGAGTGCGCTCACCACCGGTGCGACCAACCTGCTCATCGTGCTCTCGGGCCTGGCCATGGGCGTTCAGGCCGCGGCGGTGCGCCATCTGGGTATCCCCGGGGTGGCAACCACGTATCTCACGGGCACCCTCACGAGCCTGATGGCCGAGCTGGTGGGCTGGGCGCGCGCGCTGACTGGATCGTCATTCCGCACGGCCTCCCGCGCCCAGAGGGCGATCGATACGACGGTGAGCATAAGGTGGCCGCAGCGCATCGGCCTCCTCACCGGGATTTTCTTCGTCTACGCTCTGGGCGCGCTGGCGGGCGGCGCTCTGCACGCGCGCTCATCGACGCTGGTGGCCTGGCTGCCCCTGGCGGCGGTGGTCGTGGTCGTGGTCAACGGGGTGATGCGTCATCGACATGCCGGGCACGGTTCCTGAGGCCGCTCGCCGCGCGGCCGCCGGCCGTTCCAAAATGGAACATTGGCGCGATGGGAAGCGGTGGTCGGGCCATGACGAGCGACATTTCGTCTGGCGCGGGTCCTGACCGTAGGAGTAGGCTCTTCAGCGAGAGGCGACAAGCATGCCCGTTCAGCTCATGCCGACGTTTCTGTCCACGCTGGCCTTCGGCATCCAGTTCCTGATCTTCGTCTATCTGTACTCTTCCCATCGCGTGCTGTTCTTCCGCTACCTGCTGTGGGCCTGGGGCTTCTTCACGCTCTCCCGGGGCCTGCGGCTGCTGCGCGTGTTCATCCCGGGCACGCTCGGAGTGATCGAGCTCATGCAGGCGGCCAGCGTCATGGCCGTGTTCTGCGTATTGTCGGCGGGCCTCCTGTACCGCTGGGACTATCGTTTGAAGCGTCGAGATGTCGTGATCGCCTGTCTGCTCGCCCTGGGCATTGCGATCCTCGGAGATTTCTCGGAGGCCCATCTGGCCATCCGCGCCACCGTGGGGCTGGTGCTGGGCGGAGCGCTCATCGTGGCGGGTCGAGCCTTCTGGCCTCGCGCGGCTCTGAGCGCCGGGTATCGCGGCGATCGGCTCCTGGCGACCTCGCTGTGTCTCTGGGGCGTGCATCGCATCGGCGCGGAGTATATCCACGCGGAGCCGGGCAGCACTCTTCATCTCGCCGTTCACACGACGTTCATCGCGCTGTACTTCGTGGCGACGTTTGCCATCATCATCATGGTGCTCGATCGGGCGCGCAGCGAGATGCGCTCCCTCAAGGAGCTGAACGAGCGCCTGTTCGACGGGCTCGGGGAAGGGCTCCAGCTCGTGGACGCGGACTTCTCGATCCGCCACGCCAACCGGTGGCTGTTCGATCACTTCGGCCCCGTGGGGGAGCGGCGCTGCTACGAGGTGCTGACCGCCGACGGCCAGCGCTGCCCGCGCTGCCCCATGGGCGCGCGCGCGGACATGGACAAGCCGTCTCGCATGGAAGTCGACGCCCCCGGAGGGCGCCGATTGCTGCTGAGCTGCTCTCCGGTGCGCCAGCCCACGGGGGAGATCCTGCTCCTGGAGCTGGTGGCCGACATCACCGAGCGCGAGCGGCTGGGGGCGCGCCTGCACGAAGCGGAGCGGCTCGCCTCGGTGGGCGAGCTGGCGGCGGGGCTCGCGCACGAGATTCGCAACCCCCTCGCGGGCATCATCAACGCCACCACGCTCCTCAAGGGGGACGAGACCCTGACGGGGGAGGAGCGGGCGAGCACGATCGACGCGGTCAAGCGCGAGGCCCGCCGGCTCGATCGCATCCTCTCCGACTTTCTCCTCTTCGCCCGGCCGCGCGAGCCCAAGCGCCGGGAGGGTGACATCGGCGAAGTCGTCGATGATGTGGTCGCCTTGCTCCGCAACGATCCTGATCGGACCGCTCACGTCACGTTCGAGGTTCACGTGGATTCTGCGCTCGCGCCATTCCCCTTCGACGCCGACCAGCTGACCCAGGTGCTGTGGAACATCGCCCTGAACGGCGTGGAAGCCATGGACGGGGCGGGCCGCCTCTCCTTCGACGTGGCCGGGCGAAACGGCGAGGTATTCATCGCCGTCTCGGATACCGGGCGGGGGATCACGCCGGATGAGCGGCGGCACGTCTTCGAGCCCTTCTACTCCAAGAAGGTCGACGGCACCGGGCTCGGGCTCACCCTCGCCCAGCGGATCGTGGCCGCCCACGGCGGGCGGATCGATTTGGAGTCGGTCCCGGGAGCGGGGAGCCGATTCCTGGTCGCCCTGCCCGTCCAGGGGACATAGGGCATGGCGGCCATTCTCGTGGTCGACGACGAGCTATCGGCTCGATCCACCCTGGCCCTTCTCCTCAAGAAGCGGGGGCATCGGGTGACGCAGGCCGAGGGCCTCACGGCGGCCGTGCGCGCCCTCAACGACGGGGCCTTCGAGCTCGTCGTCACCGACCTCCGGATGCCCGACGGGAGCGGGATTGACATCCTCCGGGCCGTGAAGACGCATTGCTCCGAGGCAGACGTCATCCTGCTCACCGCCTATGCGGGATGGGAATCCGCCAAGGAGGCCATGCAGCTCGGCGCCCTCGACTACTTCGAGAAGGGCCGGGAGCCCGATGAGCTTTTCCATCGGATCGATCGCGCGCTTTCGGACCAGGCGTTGCGCCGCGAGCAAGACAGCGCTCGCGGACACATGGCGGAAGGCGAGGCCGTCCCGGGCATCGTGTTCAGGTCATCGGCCATGCGGCGGGTCCTGGACATCGTGGCGAGAGTCGCCCCCACCGACGCCACCGTGTTGATCCACGGAGAGTCCGGCACCGGCAAGGAGCTCATCGCGCGGGCCATTCACAGGTGCAGCCGGCGTGTCCGGAAGCCGTTCGTGGCCCTGAACTGCGGGGCCCTGCCGGAAACGCTCCTGGAGTCCGAGCTCTTCGGTCATGTCAAGGGCGCCTTCACCGGCGCCTCCGTCAACAAGAAGGGGCTCTTCGAAGAGGCCGACGGCGGGACGGTGTTTCTCGACGAGATCGGGGAAATGGCCCCGGCCCTGCAAGTCAAGCTGCTCCGCACGCTGCAGGACGGCGAGGTGCGGGCCGTCGGATCCATCCAGCCCATCACGGTAGATACGCGAGTGGTGGCTGCCACGAACCAGAACCTCGACGTGCTGATGCGCCAGGGCCGATTCCGCGAGGACCTGTTCTATCGCCTGAACGTCATCGCCTTCGCCATCCCGCCCCTTCGTGAGCGGCGCGAGGATATTCCTCTCCTCGTGGAGCACTTTCTCGACCGCTTCAATCGCAAGCAAGGACGCGCGTTGCGGCTCGAGGACGACGCCCTGCAGCTGCTGGTGGGCCATCCCTGGCCCGGCAATGTTCGAGAGCTCGAGCACGCCCTGGAGCGGATGGTGATTCTCGGTGAGGGCGATACGATCACGATTGACGATCTGCCCTTCCGGATCGCGAACGGGAGGGAGGCCGAGCTGGCCGCGCCGAGCCGGGGAAGCCTCGCCGACACCGAGAAGGCCCACATTCGCGAGATGCTCGAGCGTCACGGCTGGAACTACTCGCGCACCGCCGATGCCCTCGGCATCAGCCGCACGACGCTCTGGCGAAAGCTCAAGGAGTACGGCTTCAGCCGCTAGCTTCGCCTTCCCCGCATCGTTTCATCCTGTGACACCGCAGTCTCACGATGGAACGCCCCCGCGCCCGGAACGCCTGTAAGTTCCGTCGCCATCGTCCCCGCCCGCTGGCATCGCGCTTGAACCTCCCTCCCGTCGTGAGCGCAGGCTCACCACGCAGTCCACCGCCAACCACCTGAGGGAGAAGACCATCAGAACCCTGATCCTTGCCGCCGCGACGGTCGTGGCCGCGACGTTCTTGTCCGGATGCGGAACCGGGGGAATGTACGCGGAGTCGACCCTGTACTCGTGCGGATACCTGCGCGGAGACACCGCGCAGGATTACTGCCACGTCAGCATGTATCGCGTTGACGCAGCCCATCGCTCGGCCGAGCTCGTCGAGGAGATTTCGAAGGCGGAGCGGCTCGAGAGTCCCTGACGACGATTTGGCTCGGCGCCTGCGTCGAGCGTCAGCAGCTTCGCTCGCCCTAGGCCGGGATCCGGCGCTCCACGGCCCCTGCCTATGGATATATACTCTCGCCATTGGCAGAAACGATGGCAATGGACTCAAATCGTCCCCGGCTGACCGCAGACGCCCTTGTAGGCGTGATTCTCGACGCCCGCCAGGTCGAGCTCGAGCTGGTTGAGGAGCTGACGGACGATCAGATGCTGGGGGCCAGACAGCATTTCGTCGAGCCACCGATCTGGGAGATAGGGCACGTCGGCTGGTTCCAGGAACACTGGATCCTGCGCCACCTGGACGGCGCCCCGACGCTTCTGACCGGATCGGACGGGATCTACGACTCGTTCAACGTTTCCTACACGCGGCGCTGGGACCATCGCTTCCCGTCCCGGCAAGCGACGCTCGCCTATATCGGGGATGTGCTTCGACGGAGCGTGGACCGGCTGGACTCGCGCGAGCCGAGTCCTCAGGAGGCGTACTTCTACACGCTGGCCGCGCTGCACGAGGATATGCACGCGGAGAACCTGACCTTGATTCGGCAGACGCTCGGCTATCCTCGGCCCGCGCTGTCGAGCCTCGATCCGGTGTCGGCGGCACCCACGGTCGATCCCACCTATCGGCCTCGCGACGTCGAGGTGCGCGGTGGCACGTTCATGCTCGGCGCCTCCCCCGACGAGCCGTTCGTCTTCGACAACGAGAAGTGGGCGCATCCCGTGGACGTGGCTCCCTTTCGGATCTCCTCCATGCCCGTGACGAACGCCGAGTATCAGGCCTTCGTCGACGACGGCGGCTACCGCCGGCGTGAGCTGTGGGGCCGCCGAGGCTGGGATTGGCGACGGCGCGAGCGGGTCGAGCATCCGCTGTTCTGGATCCACGGTGATGACCGGCGCTGGCGCGAGTGTCGGTTCGGTCTCCCCGTTCCGCTCGAGCCGTGGCACCCTGTCGTCCACGTCAACTGGTACGAGGCGGAGGCGTACAGCCGCTGGGCCGGACGCCGGCTCCCCACCGAGGCGGAGTGGGAGATGGCCGCCACGCTCGATCCCGCCACGGGCGGCAAGCGACGCTTCCCGTGGGGCGACGAGCCGCCCACGGCCGATCGGGCCAATCTCGACTACCGGGCGGGAGGGACCATCGACGTACGCGCTTTGCCCGCCGGCGACAGCGCGGTCGGCTGCCGACAGATGATCGGCAACACGTGGGAGTGGGTGGAGGACACCTTCCAGCCGTATCCCGGGTACGTCTGCGATCCCTACCAGGAATACTCCCAGCCGTACTTCGGCCAGAAGAAGGTGCTCAAGGGCGGGGGCTGGACGACGCGATCGCGCCTGATCCGGGCCACCTGGCGCAATTTTTACAAGCACCACCGCCGGAACATCTTCGCGGGGTTCAGAACCGCCGCGAGGTGAAGGGCCTCGGGGGCCCGGAAGGCGTCGCCGCCCCACGAGCGCTGCGCGCGGCTATTTCCTCCGCCTCGCCGCCCTTTCCCGTCTGACAATGGCCGCCATGTCTCGTAGGCTACCGCGCGCAGCGACGCTCACGGCGAGCGTCAGCACCCGCGCCCCGGAGATCCGCGCCTTGTCGGGCGTCCGCGTGATCCCTGTGCTGCTCATCGTGCTCTTCCACTATCACGAATGGAATGGGTACCCGTTCGAGTTCCGGTACGACGCGATCGTCGCGAAGGGCTATCTCTGGGTCGAGTTCTTCTTTGCATTGACCGCGGCAAGGCTCGCGAGCCCCACGATGACCAGCGCGAGGCTGGGTCTCGAGCGAATGGTCCGGCACAGGGCGACAACAATGGAAGGAACGGGCTTCAGCCAGGAACGCATGGTGTGTCCTCCTTGCCCCTTAGACCGCCAGGGCCGGAGGAAGTTCCGGCTGTTCGGCTCGGACTCGGCCGGCGTTCAGCTCAGGACGGCGACCTTCTTCCGCTCGATGAGCCCGAAGTCGATGACGGCGCCGAGCCCGGGGCCCTTGAAGGCATGGACGAAGCCTTGCTTGTCGACCTCGATGTCCTCGGCGAGACCGTACTTCTGGGCCCCCGCGGGCAGCAGCACCTCGAAGTACTGGCAGTTCTCGATGGCCATGGTCACGTGGAGGTTGGCCACGTTGTTGAGCGAGTTGCCGCCGTGGTGGATCTCGAAGTTCATGTGGAAGGCCTCGGCGAGATGCGCGGCCTTCACGAGGGCCGTGATGCCACCCTTCACGGCCACGTCGCCGCGGAGACAATCCGTGGCCTGGTGAACGAGCCAGGGCGCGTAGGCGGTGAGACCGCCCGGGGAATACTCGGTGGCCAGGATCGGGATGGACAGGTGCTGCTTGAGCTTGACGTAGCTCAGCAGGTCGTCGTCGGCGAGCGGGTCCTCGTACCAGTGGAAGCCGAGCTCCTCGACGACCTTGCCCACTCGGAGCGCTTCCGGGTACTGGTAGGCCCAGGTCGAGTCGAGCATGACGGTGAAGCCGTCGCCCACCGCGCGGCGGACGGCGCGGCAGACCTCGGCATCGACGACGGGATCGGTGGGGGGATGGATCTTGTAGGCCGTCCAGCCTTCGGCCTTGAAGCGCGCCGCTTCCTCCGCGTAGGCCTCCTTGCTCGGCAGGACGGCGGAGCTGGCGTAGGCGGGCGCGCTTTCGCGGTACGAGCCGAGCAGGCGGTGGATGGGCAGCCCCGCCACCTTGCCCGCGATGTCCCAGAGGGCCACGTCCATGGCCCCGATGGCGCGATACGTGGTCTGGCGGTTCTTGTGCCACATCGCCCGGTACAGGCGCTCGCGCTCGAGCGGGTCCTGGTTGAGCACGACGGGCTTCAGGTACTGGATGAGCGATTGCCCGTCCATGTGCGCGCCACGCATGGAGGAGCCGAGGAAGGCGTGTCCCTTGACGCCCTCGTCGGTCTCGATGGTCACGAGGCCGAGCTGGCTCTTGCCGCTGAACTTCCCCGTGTGCCGGCCGTATGTGGTGGCCGGAATATCGTCCCAGCCGAACAGCGTGAGATGGACGTCGGTGATCTTCATGGTGCAGGGAGACTATCACAGGTGCTGTTACGCCGACCCCCTCACCCGACTCAGCCCTCGCCTCAGGGCTTTGCCCTTCAGCTCGAACTGCGGCCCTCTCCCCTCTGAGGAGAGGGCAGGATGAGGGGCGAAGTTCATCTCACGCGACTCCGAGCGTGGTCGGAGGTTGAGTTCGTGCTTGCTACGCTCCCATCTCGACGGCGCGGATGGACTCGATGCGGATCTCCTCGGTGAGGCGCGCCTTGTACGCGGAGAACTCCGGGGTGGTCTTGACCGTGTAGTGACGCGGGTGGGACAGGTCGATGGCGATGTCGCTCTTGATCCGCCCCGGGCGGGCGGTCATGACGGCCACCCGGTTGGCGATGAAGATGGCTTCCTCGATGTCGTGGGTCACGAAGAGGACGGTCTTGCGGTCTGCTTCCCAGATCCCGAGTAGCAGCTCCTGCATCAGCGCGCGCGTCTGGTTGTCGAGAGCGCCGAAGGGCTCGTCGAGCAGGAGCACCTTCGGATCATTGGCGAGGGCCCGAGCCAGCGCGGTCCGCTGCTGCATCCCTCCCGACAGCATCCGGGGATAGTGGTGCTCGAAGCCGCCCAGGCCCACACGCTCGATATAGTGCGCGATGATGCGCCGGCGCTCGGCGGGGGCCGTGCCCTTCTCGCGCAGACCGAACCCGATGTTCTCCGCGACGGTGAGCCAGGGGAAGAGCGTGTAGGACTGGAAGACCATGCCGCGATCGGCGCCCGGTCCGGTCACGGGCTCGCCATCGAGGAGCACGCGGCCCGTGGTGGGGCGGTCGAGCCCGGCCACGATGCGCAAGAGCGTCGACTTGCCGCAACCGGAAGGCCCGAGCAGGCAGATGAAGTCGTTGTCGGCGATGCGGAGCGAGGTCGGCTCGATGGCCCGGGTGGGCGACCCCCCGCGCACACCGGGAAAGGTGCGGCTCAGCTCTTCGATGGCGAGGGTGGGCACGCTGCCTACACTCAGGCCAGGCTCCAGGGAAACAGCCGCTGGTTCAGCGTCTTGAAAAGGTAGTCCGAGACGAGCCCGATCACGCCGATGACCACGATGCCGAAGATGATCTGGCCCGTGTCGAGCA
>Ga0070708_100003227_pt1 | contig 12723 bp, 13 predicted proteins | sample KBSK5503metaG_FD_65469 | JGI IMG/M metagenome (GOLD analysis project Ga0070708, IMG submission 65469) | Corn, switchgrass and miscanthus rhizosphere microbial communities from Kellogg Biological Station, Michigan, USA - KBS K5-50-3 metaG | ecosystem: Host-associated > Plants > Roots >...
TGAATGCGTCGCTGTTCTTCCCAAAAGTCCGCGTTTGGGTCCTCTTCAGCGATCAGGACTGAAATCGTAGTACCTGTCGGGTATGAGGTGCCGGCCCACGGTTCCTGATTGATGACGGTTCCGGGCTTCTCGCCAGAGTCAAAGTCTTTACCGGCAAGTTCTACCTGGAAGCCCGCCTGGTGACCGGTCTTTTGTGCCCTTTCAATTTGGAGTCCTTTGAGATTTGGAACTTGCGGCTGCGCCACTACGGGAGCATTAGCTGCTCGCAATCCGATAACCCCGAAGACTACGAATGCGATTAGCGGAAGCACGAAGATCCACGCAATTGCGAGGATGATTACACGTTTCCAGAAGCGGCGTTTCCTTTCTTCAGCAGTCATGACCTTCCTTTCCTGGGTGCGCCTACTTTCGCGCGCAACTCTTAATTGTGATGGCCGCCTATTCCTTTTCATGTTCGTGTTGCGATCGGTAGAGCAGGAAGTCAATGTGGTTTTGGGACCAACCTGCATGACTAAGGCAGTCTCTGACTTCGCCAGTGTTAACAAACCGCCCGCGTAAGCTTCGCCGATCTAAAGCTTGTCGGACGATAGACTCCCTGGCGCGGCCGGTAATGGTATGGCTGCGGCTGAGAGCTTGGGACAACTCACCGTTATCAACTTTACGGTTGGCTTCGTCTTTGCAATTGCATGTTAGAGGCTTGGTTCGTCGCATGGTGTTTTGTCGAAGTGTCTGCTTCTACTGGCCGTCTTATTTTTTCATTCGTTCGTTAGAGAGTTAAGTCGATGTCAAATGTTTGGTCGATCGATGGAGACAACTCATCCTGTTTTAGTGACGGTTCAGGATGGGCAGGGCTGGGGGCAAGAGGACCGCCGATCTCAGGGATGGATTGCCCGGTTATTGGAGTGGAGGGATCGTGGTTCAGCGGACTATCGCGCAATAATGTTTCGGCGACGGTCGAGCTATCGAAGGCTTGCGGAGTAAAGACGTGGTGAGTTTCTTCGGCGTGATTGATAAGAGACATTACGCGGTCGCGCTCATTGGGATCCGGCTGTCGCAGGGCGTAGATCTCGAGCTGAACAATCTGTTTAGTGGTGAACGTAGCTTCCGGAGGTTCGTGGCCGGCAGCCTTTACTTCAGCGCGCAGCTGTTCTGCGGTAGCTGAAAGCAGTTGGTGGCAGGCTTCGAAATTCGTGGCGTCCTGTTGCAGTTGCTCTCCCTGGAACTGGACGGCCTTACTAACTTCCTGTCGGAGGTGGCGATCGTTCTTTGATTCAAGGAGGCGGGAAGCAAGCCACGTGACGGGATGGGTGGGTTCACGAAAGTCAAAAGCGCGCGCGACAACTTCGCGCCCTTCAAGATCCTTTACGACGACGGGAACGAAGTCTTTTCTTTCATTAAACGAGGTCAGTCGCTGCTGTGCTTCCTTCAGGGAAATGTCGCCGAGTAATTCGCGTCCGGAAGCTTTAGCGGATTGTTCGAGCAACGGCGCTTTTTCTTCCTGGCGAGCATTCGCTTGAGATTCAAGGATTAGAGCTTGCTGGAGCATGGCCGGGTCGGCCATGGTCAGAGAATATTCGACGAGGCGGGTTGTTTCGCTGCGAGTGAGTTCCTTTTCCAGGCGTTCAGGGGTCTCGCCGCGTTGCTCCATTTGCCAATGCCTTTCCTGCTGGTTGCCGCGTTCGCGATGAAAGATGCTGGTGAGAGTTTCTGTCATCTTCACGGCTTCTTTGAGCGACTGAGACAGTTCGTCTTTTCGGTCTTCAATCTTATTAAAGATTCTTTCCCGGGTGTCTTTGAGTTCAACGGCAGCCGCGGCAGCGGCGCGTCTGCTTCCTGGAAGGATGTGGAGTGTTTTTGCCCCGAATAGTTTCGACTCGTCTTGCTTTTCAGAGATCAGCCGGTCGACGTTTACGAGCGAGTGTTTTTCATCTCCTATTTGCCATCGAGTCTGGTGCTTATTTTGTTCGAACTGTTGTAAGCGAACGAGCCGGGCTGCCTGTTCCGCTCGGGCCATTAAAAGCTGTCCTTCGAGCCGGGCGATTTCCTTATCGGTACGGGTAGGTGAGTTATGTTCGACGGCCAGCGACTCTCTAATGCGCTCGAGGGTTTTGACACGGTTCGGCTTGCCGTTACTGATGGCTTGGTTTTGCAGCCCGGTCAATTCGTTACGAGCCAAGAGCGGAGTGGGGAGAGCTTTCGACTGCTTGCTGTATTGATGAGTGATGGCGCGGACCTGGGCCTGTAACCCGGCGTGTTCCGCGGTAGCGGCAGTCAATTTTCTTTGGGTTGCCTGAAGAGTTTTCGCGACGATGATCCGGTGATCGTGGAGAGCTTTGGAATGCTGGTCGACTTCGGCCTGGTAATAAGAATTCCGGGCGTTCTGACGTTCGTTAGGATCGGTGATTTCCTTGTCACGGACCGTAGCAACGGCGCGAGCTTCAGCGCGCCGGTGTACATCGAACTGAGAGATTTGGCGAGTACGGCCGTGCGACGCATCAAAGACCCGAAACCGCCTCTTGTCTCCGTGTTCGGTCAGTAATTCGACGTCACGTTCAAGCCTTTCGACTTCGCCGGCAACGACCATCGCGCGTCCTAAGACTTCGCGGTCTTTTAGGGTATGTGCAGGACGTGGTTCCAGCCGGGACGTATCAGAAGGTAGAGGTTCCGTACGAGACTGAAGCGTATATTCCGTTTGTGGGCTGCGACGATCGTGAGGATCAGGAACTTCTCCTGTTGCCGAGCGACCCGGATGGGAAGGGATAAGTTCCGTCTGCTGGTTTAGTGTTGCTGGTTCGCCGTGGGAATCGTCACGAGCTGGCGTTTCAACTTCGTGAGTGGGAGCGCCTCGTTGAAGTGTTTGCTGTTCGCGCGTATCGCTGATCGTCTTTTCGGAGCGGCGGCGTTCTTTGACGATTTCAAAATGCAGCGCGACGGCTTCGGCAATGAGTCCGGGCTTGAGGACTTTTTGTCCTTCTGGTGAGATTTCATGGTGAGGAAGGAGAGTGCGTGGTAGATGGTCAATCCTTTGGAATTTACCGGAGTCAGCGGCCAGACCCTCCTTACTAATGGCGATGTGGACATGAGGGTTGTCAGTATTCAAGTGAATGCCGGCAATCCAACGGAGTTCTTTGGCATTAACCTCTGCTTGAATGACGTCCCCCGCGTCGCGGGTAGCTTCTTTGAACTCGTCCTTTCGTTCTTGGATACTGTTCCCGCCTGATTCGAATTGCTCCGGTTCAAGTGAGATAACCAGGTGGATCACTTCGTTGCTTTGGGCCTTATCGCCAAAGGCTTCGCCGAGTACTTGGTCTGCCTGATGATAGTTAAGGTCGTCCAGTTCAGAGGAAAACAAGGGACGAGCTTCCCCATCTTTCAACTGTTCTTTTTCCGGGTCGCGCTTTGATTCAGCAATGTACCGGGTGACGCCACTGGCGCCAGCTTTGGAAGGCCCTGGTTTAACGGCAACGATGGTCTGAGCCATTTAAGATTACGTGTTTGGTTCACCGGCGCTTGGGTAAATGAGAATCATTTTTATAGGAGTGGTGGACTCGCAAAGGGAGCCGAAAGTTTCAATCATGCGCAGGCCCTCACCGCGTATATCATCGCGGATGGCTACGGCAGCCTGGTGCGGGTCCGGCGCCTGTGGGAGAGTCCTTTCAACATAGAAGCGCTGAAACATTTCGACGAGAGACCAAAGAGCAGCAAAGCTTTGCGCGGAGACGTTATAGTGGGCGCCGGCAACTGAGGTAACGTGGTTTAATTGGGCTTCATTGAGAGAGAGTAGATCACCGTGCATGGATACCGTTTCGACAAGCTGTTTGAGCAATGACGACAGCTCCCGCCCTATTTCCTCGACTACCTTTTTGGTTTCCTTTTGCAAATTGAGAAGCGCGATTTCCTGTGCACCTTCTTCGGTATCCGGAGCGAGCCTGGTAGTCACCGCCCAGCGGTGAACTATTTCCCGTAAGAGTTCGGCGTCAGTCTTCCGTCGTTTCTTCTTGATTTCGTCAAACAGCTGCTTATCGGGAACCCACAGATTGGTAGCAGTGACCTTACTGGCGAGTTGGCGCTTGGTAAGCGGCGACCGTTTTTTCTTTTTCTTTTGTTCGGAAGGTTCACTCATAAAACCTGCTGTTTGGATCAAGGCATTAGGCCGACAATTCCAGGTAAAGACGCACGAGATTTAGGGGTGTCAGATTTTGCGTCAGGCGCTGTCTGTCGAGCTTAGATTGCTATGGCGAGGTCGGTGGCATGGGACGAGTTTAAGTTCCAGGGCTAACCATTTTGGGACTTCGGCGATCAAATCAATATCAGACAAGAGTCCTGAGAAGTTGCTTTTTTTTCCCGCCTGATCGGTGACTTCAACCTGCTACAAGGGTGCCGCAATCAGGGGCGCAATATTGTTCGAGACGAAACAGGATGTTCCGGAGTTTTGAGGCGACTTGTTTAAGCGCTAGCATTGTTTCGTTCTCTCGTGAGCCCCGCAGCCAGAGGCCTCAGTCTCGAAGCTTTTGTACTTACCCAGCAGAGTCAAGCATGTTTCGCTCGCTCCTATATACTAAGGAGCAACCATTGTGCCTAAAGGAATTAGGTTAAAATCCTAAAAAGGCCAAAAACGAGAACCGCATGTAACCCCTGAAATCAATGGATTTAGCTGGAATTCGCTGATACAGCGGAAATCCTTTAGACCCGCGTGAGAAAAGGTCAGAACTTGGGCGGAATTAATCTTGAAGTTATTCGCCGGGCAGGGCTTATTCAGGATTCTTAAGACGAAAATCGTTTCGCCTAATAAAATTAATGGTCAAGTCCTTGCGATTTGACCACTTAGCGCCGGGAAAGCGCGGCAGCGAGCAAAATCCTGTCCGCAACGAGAATAGCAGTACTTCCTGAGACTTCTTGGTGGTGTAGGTGAGCAACAAAGGGACACCGGGGTGTGGGAGTAAGGGACGGTATGAGCATCACAAGTATAGGCGGCTAACTTAACCGCGCGCTCGTGGATAAGCTGCCGCCTATTGAGTCTTACCAAGATGAACGGAAAGCCCTTGAAGGGTCAGGCGTAGGCAGGGCGAAAGCCGGTAGTATTGGCGAAGCGTTCCTGATAAACGACCGTATTAAGTTCGGAAGCCAGGCGCATTCTGCCAGAGGTTTCGATGTTCAATCTTTGACCATACAGCCAGCCTGAAAAACCTGGGTAATCGGAGGCATTCGAATCAGCCGTAAGACGGATGTCCTTAAGCTGAGAATCAAGCTGGATATCCTGCCAGAGCCTTTCGACTGTGGTCATCTTCATGCCGTGTTTTTCGACTGCGTTGACAACCGTATCGACCAGTATATCGACGCGACGTTGTTCTTTGGCGATCGCTTCAGCGATGCGCTGACGAGCGATGTTACGGTCTTGAATGTCCTGCTGGCGGATGGTGCCGTTACTGAATGGTGAATGCATGGTTTTTACCTCGTAAGAAGTGAGGGTTGGGGGCCTCTCAGCGATAGCTGCCAAGCGCCCCCGCGCCTCTTTCACGCGACCGAGACAGACCTTACCTAACCGAGCTATCCAGTCTGCGAACTGTCCCGGTCTTTCTTTGTGGTATGTCGTTTAATAGCTGATAAATCGAGGATTGCTATCGGTCAAAAACCTGGGGCGTTCACTGTTTGTGAAGTGGCTGTGACCGAATATCGTTAACCCTTCGCTGCCTTTGCACGGGGGTGTCGCCGCTGCATTTGAAGATGGTAACGACATCGTGCTTCTGGTTTGCGGTGTTTGGAAGCAGAAGATATCCGAAGATAAATCCGGGTAGTTCTTTGAGTCCTTCTAAGCTGTCTTGTGCCGTTACAAGGCAATCAAAGCTGGTGGTAGTGTGAATCATCATCGGGTTCCTCCAAAGTGAAATCAAGTGGATGCAGTCAGCCTAAAATCTTTGCGTGGCACAGCGATTGAGAAGGGAAAGAAGTGCCGCTCACAGGGCGGTGTTCAAGGCGACGCCTTTCGGGGCAAGGGCTCGCCGCATCGCCCGGTGACGGTGCCTTAATACCTACCGAAAGGGTTTGAGACGCTATGCCAAAGAAAGCTTCAAAGAAGATGGCTGGTATGCCGATTCTTGATTTCGCGGTGGACACTTTGAAGGAACTGAAAGGTGTCAGCATCAAATCGTCCGTTCACGATCAGATAGGGAAGTACAGGACGTTCGTGGAGCGAACAAAGGGACAGAGGCCTGACAACAGCGCGGTAGTCGAGAAGATATTGGAGACGTTCTTTGGGAAGGAAGCGGGATTTCAAAAGTTCTTGAAAGATGGCGGTTCAAAGCCGGCGGTCTCGGCCGCGCCCAGTGCTGCCGGACCGTCCGCGACGGAGCCTTAAGGGCGAAGTCGTGGGCGTAAAAAGGAGGGATGTCGCCGTGTGCATGGCAGCGGTGGCGTCCCTCCTTTTCTGTTTGGTCAATGGTCGTTTCTGTGACGTGCGAACAGGTTTGATTAGGTCTAAATAGACGCGGGCGGATGATAACAGTGATTATGTCCGGGCGCGCCTTGCTCCGAAGGCGCGGGGTTTTGGGAGGACATAATCTTCTGTTATCAGCTGACCTCCTTAACGGAGGCGAAGGCCTTAGCGAAGCCGAAGTTCCTGTGTTCGAGGATGGTCGCGCATGCGGTTCGCGCGGCTTCCGCGAACGAGAAGTTTCTTGGAAATCAGGGTTGAAGTTTCGGGCGTCGGAAGGGTTTTCGTGTCGGTGGAAGGGAGTTTGAAATAGGCGGGATAGCGCGACCGTATGGTCGCGCGGTTCGCGGTAGGTCCTTGGTCGAGGAAACCAAAAATGCTGCCCCAATGGGGCGGCATTTTTCAAAATTTTGGCGAGGGACTCATTTGGAATATCGAGCTTCTCGGAGTTCCCCTTCAATATTGGCGATGGCGTGTCTCTAACGGGGTGGCTAGTTCCGAGGACTGCCCCGCAGCGAGGACAGCGCGTTCGCGCGCAGCCGAGCGGAATCCAGTTCCGAGCGTAGTGGCAATAGACCTCGCGTTTCATCAGTTGAACGCTCCTTCGGATTCTTCTGCGAGTGCTTCAGCCATCTCTGCGGTATGGCATTCAAAGGGTAGGTGCAGGCCAGGCATGCAGCATTCAGTCGGGTAAAGGCAGAGTTCGAAAGCTGGTGTTTCGGTTTCTTGTTCTTGTACTTGCATTGGTTTTGTCCTCAGGCTGCGAGCGGCTGATCTGCGAATTCGCAGCCGACGATTGAGCATTGTTCGTGGTGACCAATGAGGGTGCGATTTTGTTCTTTAAGAATCGCTATTTGCACCGAGCAACCTTCCGGGATGCCGACAAAGAATTCTCCGTTGACTTCGATATGGGCACCGACACCAGGTAGTCCGTTCATGCTTTGACAGATAAGATTCCCGGTTGGATCTTCGAGCAGGAAGTGAGGAAAAGGTGATTGATAGATGGCTCGGACGACGCCGTTTATGGTCCGTGCTTTGTTGTGATGGACAACGGGACTGGCGTTCAGGTTAGCGATGGTCGTGTTCATGTTGGCGCTCCTTATAGAACCTCGAATTCGATGAAGGACCCGGTGAAGTTTTCTTTCGTGGTGCCGTCGTACTTGAGCGCCCATGGCGCTTGACGGAAGTGGGCTTTGACTTTCATTGGTACGGGTACTCGGCCGTATGGATCGGTAAACGCCAGCGATAATGGATTGACTTTATCGTTGAGCGGATTGGCCATGTAGATCATTACCCAGCCGGCGTCCGCGCCTTGCTCGTTTTTTAGAATCAATTTGGTATCACCAACGAAGTTCCAAGCGACGTTGTCGATCGAGTAGATTCGACCGTCCATCTGTTTGGCGCGGGCGATCGCATGGTTTCGTGCTTTGGTTTGGACGTGGTGAACGTAGCCGTAGATTGAGCTGGCAATCGCGGCGATGATGAGCACGGAACAGGCGACGAAGCAAAATTCGTCGTGATTGCGAAAGAACTTCTTCAGATTGTTCATGTCAGACTCCTACGGTGGATTGGTGGGGGGTGGGGCTTCAGTTGAGAAGCAGGTGCAGTGCCGCGATCCTCGATTGTTCGGCAGAGTCAGTTCTGTTGAACGGTCGAATCGTGAATTGCAGTCGGGCTAAATTCTGTTAAAGAGCACAGGTAGGTTATGGAAGGTCGTAAACGGTTACGTTTACGCCGTAAGCACAAAGCTCTTGATTGATGATTTCGGCGATGATCGCCCAGTCGCCGCCGGCGAGGCCCGCGCCGATGCGGGGCATGTGGACTGACGCATGGTGGTCGAGCGCGAGTGTGCAAACTTGGGCGAGACCGCGCTGGAGGGCATCGTAGCGAATGGGTCGGTAGTTTGAGCCAGATCGGATTCCATGCTGGGCAACGATGTTGGCAACGCAGAGTCCACTCTTTACTTTGGTGAAAAGGACTTGCCCAAGGGCGAATGGAACGGGCGCGTCGGTTTGGGCCCAGCGCCGGTAGGCGTGTTCGGGCTGATGAAAGCGCGCGGATAGAGCGAGCACAAAGCCCGCGTTCCAGTAGCCGGCATCATTGCAGCAATGCGCGATGATGCGATTTCCTGGGGCGACCGGATTCGTGGCGTCGCCTACAACGTAGTTGATTTGGGTCGGAGTTAGCATCATGTTTTTGCGATCGTGCAAAAACCTATCTCAGAGAGCGATAGATTGTAATAACTACGAGACTGGATGCCGTTGCGGGAAATAATACCGTTGAATCGATGATTCAAACGATAAAAAAAGTCGCCGGCCACGGTGATTCTCAGCCATGTGGCGATTCGAATGAGGCGTAACTTTTTGAAGTGGGAGTGTTCTTTTGTCAGTTACGAGCTGCGCTCGGCCGGAGAGTTGCTGCTTTCTTCTGCCTTTTCGTGGAGGCAGCTTTAGTGTTGTATTCGTCCTTTTCGGCGGATATGTGCTCTTCGGATTACGCGTCCGAAATTGGGCACCGTGTATGAGGCCTGAAACCTTGGTTGGAAGACGTGCCGCGTTGGCATTAAGGCTTCCGGCGCTTCAATTCTTTCCTGGATGTTTTCAAACGGAGTGTTTGCTTCAATCCCTGCTTTGTTGTTGTCGTAGTTACCGTGCGCGGCTCTGGCGGTAAAGGACAGGATTGAAGTCATGACAAGGGCAGCGAGGACTAACAGCGCGATTCGAGAGGTGGCGTTCTTGGTCATTTTGGTTTCCTTTCGGTATGGATCTCGTTTACGTGACAAGACTCAGAGAATTGCTGCGAGTGACGGGTTGAAGGCGTTCAGCTGTCTTTGGTAGCGGAGCAGTAGCCGCCGCCCTGACGCCACGTCTCGCGGAGATAGAAATGCTTTTGAAGCGAGGGTGTGGCCGAAGTCTGCGTCAAACTTACTGAAGCCGATGCCGTCGCGATCTCGCGCTCCGTCACAATTACTTGCCAGGTATCTCAAGCCGCTGGTAACAGCTTCTCTTAATGCTGGCGTGTAGTTGTTTTCGAGACGCGCGACGGCTTCAGACAGGACGAGTGGGTTTGGCTCGCCGACCTGGGCGGTCGATCGTGCGATTTTGTCTGCGGCTTGCTGTTCAGGATTTCCGTTGTGGCCGCGAATCCATTGGTAGCTGACTTCGTGTTGCGCGGCGGCTTTGTCGAGACGGTCCCAGAGTTCGAGATTTGATTTTCGTTTGAAGGTACCGTTCATTGTCTCGACGACGTATTGAGAGTCCGTTCGGAGGATTACCTGGCACGGTTCTTTTAATGATTCGAGAGCGAAGGCCGCGGCGATCATCTCGGCGCGCTGGTTAGTTGAAGCTCCGATATAGCAAGCTACAGCGCGGCGGTGTCCGCTGTATTCAAGGATCGCGGCGGCGGCTGCACGGGTGTTCTCCCGTCCGTTGCCAAGGCAGGCGCCGTCGGCGGTAATGATGACGAGTTTTCTTGTGTTGGTGTCAGTCATGATTTTAAGCCTCACAAAAAAATAAGCTCGCGCGTCGAGCGATCTGGGACCGGTCGGCGCGCGAGCTGGAGCCGTTCGATTGTGGTTTGATGGAGGGCGGCTCGTTAGAACGGCACGTCGTCGTCTGAGAGATCGCCTCCGGGGGCAGCTTCGCCGACGTTTGCTTGCGCGTTGGCCGGGGCTGCGGCGGATCCATCACCGTTAGGCTTGGTGACGAATTGGAAGCTGTTCGTAGTGAGCTTCCGTGATACGCCCTTGGTGCCGTCGCGCTTGTCCCAGAGCTGGACCTCTTCGCGGCCTTCGAGGTAGATCGTGTGGCCCTTGCGCAGGTATTGCGACGCGATCTCGGCGCTGTTGCCGAAGATGCTGACGTCAAACCAGTTTTGGATCTTTTCGTCGCGTCGCTTTTCACTAGAGCAGAGAGGGAAAGAAACAACCGGCGTTCCCTGTGGCGTGTATCGCAACTCGGGGTCTTTGCCGAGATTGCCCATGACGATGTGCTTGTCGAAACTCATAGAATCAGTTCTCCTTTTGTGACTTTTGTTTTAAGTGAATGAGCGATCTACGCTTAATGCGAGACGCTCCGGTTCTGGTCTGTCCACCGGGAGGTGAACTGACTCGTTGCTTGTCATGTTGTCAGCCTATTTTTCGGAGTGGTGAGTGAGCTGAAGCATGAGATGGAAATTTAGTGAGAGCAAATGATTGCAATCCGGTCTATAACCTGGTTTTGTTTCAAGTCGCGGGTTATGAAACGCTGACCGATGTAAGGACAGTTAGCACATCCTTTATTCCGATCATGAGCGACTCTTTGCCCTCAAGCTTGAGACGTTTGCCGTTACCCTGGATCTGGATCACTTTTCTCGTGGTGGTGTAGCTGTAGGTGCCATTCTTTACGCGGCATCGTATGAGACTTCCTACTGTGGGTTGGAGTGAAGTCTTTGCCGGCATGATGAACTCCTGGAGTGAGTGGGCGTCAGCACCTTACTTTCCGCTTGATGCGGTTTGGCTTCGTGGGACCCGTCGCCAATAGTCCGATTCGGGTGCCTTCAGGTGTTTTCGGATCCGAAACGTCCTCGCGGTTTAAGCGTTTTGAGGTTCCGGAAGTCTGGATTTCTTTTTGAGCAGTTCCCAGACTTCGGCTCTGTCTGCCTGTGTCAGGAGATGGACCATGTTGTGCGGTTCGTTCGGGGCTCCCGTCTTGCGGTCCTCGTAAAAGGCGAACCGGAGGTACATAAGTTTCTTCGCTGAGGCAGAGTTCACGATCCCCGCAAGCCCATCTTTGATGCGTTGATACAAGCCTTGTCGGACTTCGCGAAGGCTGTTACGGACACGCTCTCTTTCTTGGAGCGGGAGAGTGTGAATGCGAATCGCCAGCTTGCGCAGCTGCTTAGTTGGGATTGCGCTCGCTTCATTTAGAAGGCAGGTACTGATGGTAAATAGGCGATCGTCTTGTGGCTCTCTGGAAAGCGGTTGGCTTTCGAGTAATGCCGTCTTAGTTTCGTAGAGAGTCTTGAGAGCATCGAACATTTTGGTGGTGAGGTTTCCTGCCAATTTGGATTCGTGCGCAGTTCGAACTGCGTTTGTGAGCAACTCGATATCCGAGGTGATTTCGAGCGTTCGCAAAGTCGATCGAAAGGCTGGAGATGCCTGCGGGTTCATGCGGGCAATGTTTCGGGCCATTTGTTGAACGATAAGATTCAAGGTTTCCTCGGCGAATTGTCGTTCCTCGAAGGCGTTTCTCCGGAGTGGAATGCTTTCAAGCTCGGCGCGCTTCACACCGTAGATCGTACTGAGAGCGGTAAAGAGCTTGATGGACAGCTTTCCGGTTTTACGAGCGTCGTACGCGGCCTGGATGCAAGCGATCAGCGCTCGAGTGTCGGTTGCGGCTTGAAGGCACCGGAAGAATCCGCGAAAGCGCGGAGACCGGTTCAGACTGTTCAAGATAAAGTCGCGGGCCATGTTTTGGATGATATGATTGAGAACTTCCTCGACATAGCGACGCACTTCAGCGTTGGAATAGACCGACGTGGTTTCTTCGAATTCAAGGAGGCCGGCGTTGTCGATAGTCAGGGTTCCCTTGGCGATTGAGGGGAGCATGCGATTGAGTGTTGTGCAAGACGTGTTGATGAGCTGAATCTGTCGGGCGCGAAGTACGACGACTTTGGCTTCGTCCGAGAGGGCGTCCAGTCCGCGTATTGCGATAGTTTCTCGCAGATCATTGTAGATTTGAAGAGCTATGTTTATCTGCTGAGGCGTGCAATTGTTAAGACCCTCCGTGCGATTCGCCAAGCGTGATCTAACTTCTTCATTGATGAATTTACGAGCGGTGTTGAAATTTTGGGTCGTGGATAGGAGACGCTCGATTTCCGGAATGAGAACTTTGAGTTCTTGTGGAAGATACGCAATGTTTCGAGTGGTTCGAACAGTACGAGCTGCGCGATCGGACCTACTGCCATAGATTCGATCGAGTTGGTGTTCGATGAACGTGCTGATCGTGTATTCGTCTTCGTTTTCCGAAGAAACTTTTGTTCCGTTCGTGAAAAGGTCGCGGAGTTCTGGAACGATTTCTCTGACCTGAAACGGCAAGTAATCCTGGTCGATGTCTTCTTCGAGCGTGCCATCGACGATGAAACGCTCTCCGTCGCTCATGTGAAGGGAGGTGGCGCCGTCTTCGGTGTACTGCTCCGTTATTCGCTCGAAGTCCTCTACGAGAGTTTCGAGGTCGTCTTCTCTCACGCCTTCGTCACGTAAGTGACATTCGAAGACTTCTGCTTCTGATCTCCTGCTGGAGGTTGAGTGGCTG
>Ga0070708_100003228_pt1 | contig 12718 bp, 12 predicted proteins | sample KBSK5503metaG_FD_65469 | JGI IMG/M metagenome (GOLD analysis project Ga0070708, IMG submission 65469) | Corn, switchgrass and miscanthus rhizosphere microbial communities from Kellogg Biological Station, Michigan, USA - KBS K5-50-3 metaG | ecosystem: Host-associated > Plants > Roots >...
TGGTCGAGAGCCATTCTTTGTCAATGTAGCATGGGGTTAACGGTTAACAGTTAACGGTTAACGGTGCCAAAGGCTCTGCCACCGTTACACCGTTAACCGTTAACCGTTAGCCTTCCGATGCGCCCAAAAAAACAGTGGGGTCAAAATTTCCTCCGCAACCGCGGCGCGGTCGAGAAGATTATCGCCGCCATCGAGCCACAACCCGATGACGTCATCGTAGAGATCGGGCCGGGCGAGGGCGTTCTCACTGAGAAACTGGTCACCCTCGGCAACGAGCTGACCGCCATCGAGATCGATCCCGGTCTCTCTTCGAGCCTGCAGCAACGTTTCGGCAACATCGTCGTCAACGCCGACGCGCTCACCGCTCCCCTTCCCTCCCGCCCGTTTCGCGCGGTGGGCAATCTGCCCTACAACGTCGGCACGCCGATCCTTCGGCGCGTCGTGGCCGATCCCAACGTTCGCCGCGCGGTCTTCATGCTGCAGAAGGAAGTGGCGGATCGGCTCGTGGCGAAACCGGGCGATGAGGCCTACGGTTTCCTCTCGCTGTACACGCAGCTCTATGCGCGGGCGCGGATTCTCATGACGCTCGAGCCACGCTCGTTTTTTCCTCCGCCGAAAGTGCGGAGCGCGGTCGTGGTGCTCGATCCCGATCGCAAGCCGTTCGCGTCAGCGGAGATGATCGAGCTGCTCAGCACCTCCTTCCGAATGCGGCGCAAGAAGCTGATCAACAATCTGATCGGCTTTCGGGAGCTGACGCGAAATGAGGCGATGGAAGCCATGGGGCGGGCGAACATCGATGAGGGTGTGCGGGCGGAGGCGTTGTCGCTGGAAGAATTTGCCCGGCTTCACTCGACGCTAGGAGCCGGATCGACGATGTCATGAAGCCGCTCGATCGTGGCCCTGTTGGCCAGCACGATCAGGCGATCGCCGGGCCGCAGCTCCGTTGCGCCGTGAGGCACGAAAAAGTCCGCTCCGCGATAGAGCACGAGGATCAGCGCGTCGCGCGGCCAGCCTTGAAGCTCCACGACTCGCCGGCCCGCCGCCGGTGATTCCGGTCCAAGCGCCAGCGTGACCAGCGAGCTCTCGCTCCGCGGCGGAAGGCTGGCCACGGCTTGCGAATGGTCGGCGGACTTCGGCACGTCCGCGTGAAGCCATCGCGCGACCGGCGCGATCGTAGTTCCCTGAACGGCGACCGAGGCGAGGACGACAAAAAAGACGATGTTGAAGATCATCCCGGAGTTGGGCACGCCCGCCAACAGCGGAAACGTGGCCAGAACGATGGGAACCGCGCCACGAAGGCCGACCCACGCGATTACGGTCCTCTCCCGCAAGCTCAATCTAGAAAACGCGAGACTCAGAAAAACCGCCACCGGCCTCGCTACAAACATCAGGACGGCGGTGAGGATCGCGCTGACGCTGGCCACCGGCACGAGACGAGAGGGAAAGACCAGCAACCCGAGCGTGAGGAACATGGCGATCTGCAGCAGCCAGGCAAGACCGTCATGAAACCGCGTCAGGCTTCTCCGTTGAATGAAGTTGCGATTGCCCATGACGATGCCAGCGAGATAGACGGCCAGGAAGCCGTTGCCGCCGATCAAGTCCGTGACGCTGTACGTGAGCATGACCACGGCGATGGTCAGAACTGGATAGAGACCTTCGAACTCCAGGTGCACTCGGTTCAGGAGCCAGACGGCGGCAAATCCGGCGCCGATGCCACAGATCGCGCCGAGGCTCATCTCGCGCAGGAAATGGAGCACGAGCAGCGCGGGCGTCGTGTCACCGTGGGTAAGAACCTGGACGCACGCAGTAGTCAGAAAGACCGCGGTCGGATCGTTGCTGCCGGACTCCAGCTCGAGCGTCGCCGCAACGTCATTGTTCAAACGCACGCCGGCGGAGCGCAAGATCGAGAAGACCGCTGCGGCGTCTGTCGCCGAGACGATCGCTCCCAACAGGAAACCTTCCGCCAGCGTGAGGTGGAGGAAACGGAAGCCGAACACCGCCACGATCCCCGCGGTCACAACGACGCCGATCGTGGAGAGAGAAACGGCTGGCCAGACACTACGGCGGACGAAATGCCACTCGGTTTCCAATCCGCCGGCGAAGAGGATGAAGGCCAGCGTCACCACGCCCAGCCACTGCGCGATGCGGGCGTCGTCGAATTCGATGCCGCCTATGCCCTCGGATCCGGCGAGCATTCCCAGCGCGAGAAAGACTAGCAGCGCGGGCACGCCGAGGCGCCCGGAGGCCTTGCTTCCCAGAACGCTGAGCAGCAGAAGAAGAGCGATAGCCAGAAGAAGGTGCTCGACGGTCTGCATCGCCGACAGTGTAGGGCGCCGCCGTGTCTTACTGCGCCGTGTTCGATCCGGCCTCGTATTTCCACGGCGTCATTCCCGAAGCGCCTTCTGCGAATCGGGTGTCGGTGTACTCCTCAAACGAAATGTCGTGATCGAGCACGCCGGTCTCCCGCATCAGCCGAACAATCAGCTCGAAGTCGCGGCGGCGAGGCGAGAGTGGCTCGTACATCACACGATCGATCGGCTTGGTCAACGCCCACCGCAGCAGGGCCGGATTCTGGCGGTAGTAATAGCGCCCGACGAAATCTGCGGCGTGCACGCGATGCGCCTCTCTCCGCGTCCCATCCTCCAGCCACAGACCCGATCGGGCGATGCCGTCGACCAGCATCTGAACCGCCTCCGGGCGATGCTCGATGACGTCCTGGCGCACGACCAGTACGCAGGAGATGTAGTCGGGCCAATACTGTCGCGCGTGGAAGAGCACGCGGCCGAAGCCGGCCATCTCCGCCTGCGACGGAAAGGGCTCACCCATCGAGAACGCATCGATCGCTCCGGCGGCCAGCGCGCCGGCGACATCAGGCGGCGCCATCTCCACCATGTGCAGCGCCCACGCGTCGATGCCGTTGTCGTGCGCCGCCTTGAAGAGAATGAGACGCTCGTCAGAGAAGCGGCTGGGGACGGCCACGGTGCGGCCCCGCAGGTCGGCGAATGTCTTCACCGGTCCGTCCTTGCGCACCACGACCGCGCTTCCGTAGCGATGTCCGAGGTAGACGATCTTCACCGGGACGCCCTGGGCCCGCAGGGCGATGGCCATCGGTGCCACCATGAACGCCGCCTGCATCTTGTTGGACATCAGCGCCTCTTTGATTTCCGGGAATCCCTGGAAGAGGCGCGGCACGAAAAGCTGTCCGGACTGCGAGTAGGCGGAGATGTAGTCGGTCACCGGGCAGGCCAGATGTCACGTCACCGGGATGTAGGCGACATTCAGCTTGCGTTTGTCGAGCGGCAGCCGGTCGTTCATGATCACGGACCAGTTGACGTTCAGCGCCATGTGCGCGGCGGTCACCGCGCCGACCCACGTCACAAGGCCGAAGAGCAACTTCCGCATACTGTCACCTCCTTTCGTGGTTAACGGTGTAACGCTTCGCGCTACCACCCGTTAACCTCACCTCCTCTCACCAGCCCACGACTCTGCTCGACGCAAGAGCAGGTCGAGAATGAGACCTAGCACGCCGATGATCAGCATGCCGGCGACGACGAGATCGTATCGTTTGCCGGCGTTGCGAGCGTCGATGATCAGGTAGCCCAGGCCGGAGTCGACGGCGATCATCTCCGAGGCGACGAGGACGACCCAGGCCACGCCGAAGGCGACGCGCAATCCGATGGCGATGCGCGAAAGCACTGCCGGCACCACCACGCGGACCATGAGCTGCGGTGCGGTCAATCCGAAATTCTGGCCGGCCTGAAGAAACATCGGCGGCACGGTGCGCACACCGTGCGCCGCGGCGACGACAATGGGAAAGAACGACGCCAGAAAGATGAGAAAGATCGGCGCGGCGTTGCTCACGCCGAACCAGATCACCGCCAACGGCATCCAGGCCAGGGGCGAGATCGGACGGAGGATCTGGATGAGCGGATTCACCGCGCGCCCGGCATCCGGATACCAGCCGAGAAGAATCCCCAGCGGCACGCCGAGTAGGACGGCCAGCGTATACCCGCAGGCGACGCGGACGAGCGAGTCGCCGATGTAGCGCCACAACAGGCTCTGATCGGCGAGCTGGCCGATAGCGCGGGCGACGTCGAGGGGCGAGGGAAAGATTTCGGTTCTGGAGAAGCGGACCGCGGCGTGCCACAGGATCACGGCGATGATCCCGACGAGGAGCGGAAGTCCGACACTGTTGAATGCAGAACGCAGAACGCAGAATGAAGAATGAAGAAAGCCTCCATCCTTTCTCAATTCTTCATTCTGCATTCTGCGTTCTGCATTCATATTTTGTGAGCCAGGCCGATCTCCGCGAAGATCGAGTCGCGCAATTGAATGTATCGCGGAGACGAGAGATCGCGCGGATGGGCGATGTCGATGTCTACGATGCGCCGGATGTGCGCAGGGCGCGCGCTCAGCACCACCACGCGGTCGGCCAGTTGCACCGACTCCTCGATGTCGTGCGTGACGAAGAGGATGGTCTTCCGCTCCGCTTGCCAGATCCGCAGCAGCTCGGCGCGCATTTGCAGCCGCGTAATCGAGTCGAGCGCGCCGAACGGCTCGTCGAGATACAGCACATCAGGGTTGACCGCCAGGGCCCGCGCCACTTCCACCCGCTGCTTCATTCCGCCCGACAGCTCGCGCGGAAAGGCGTGCTCGAATCCGTTCAGGCCGACGAGGTTCACGTAGTGGGCGATCCGTTTGCGACGTTCCTCCTCGGGCAGCCGGAAGAGTCCGAAGCCGATGTTCCCTTCCGCCGTGAGCCACGGAAACACTCCCCGCTCCTGGAAAACGAAAATGCGGCGGGGATCGGGAGCGGTAACGCGCTCTCCGTCGATGGTGACCTCGCCGCCGGTGGGCTCCACGAATCCGGCGACGATGTTCAGCATCGTCGACTTGCCGCAACCGGAGGGGCCCAGGATGCAGACGAATTCGCCCTCACGAACATCCAGATCGATGTGCTGCAGCACATCGACCGATCCGAAGCGCATGCTGACGTCTCGAAAGCGGACTTTCACTCGACGGCGTAACCCCAGCGAACGAAATCGAGTTTCTCCAGGCGCCGCATGGATGTATCCAGCGCCAGACCGATCAGGCCGATCAGCAGCATGCCGGCGATCACCAGGTCGTAGCGATTGCCCGCGTTGCGCGCGTCGATGATCAGAAACCCGAGTCCGGAGTTGACGGCGATCATCTCCGCGGCGACCACCACGAGCCAGGCGATGCCCAGCGCGATGCGCATGGCCACGACGAGCTGCGGAAGAATCGCCGGCAGGATGATGCTGCGCAGCAGCCGAGGCGGCGGGAGAGCGAAGTTCCGCCCCGCGCTTACCACGATCGGATCGATGTTCTGCACCGCGTTCATCGTGGCCAGAGTCAGCGGAAGAAACGAGGCCACGAAGATCAGGAAGATCGCCGAGACGTCGCCCACGCCGAACCAGAGGATGGCGATCGGAATCCAGGCCAGCGGGGAGATGGGACGGAGGACCTGCAGCAACGGATTGAACGCCAGCTCACTGCGCCGGCGCAGACCCAGAAACACGCCGATGGGAATGGCCAGACAAAGCGCCAGCAGATATCCCCACGTGACGCGGAAGAGCGAAGCCACAATGTATTTGATGAGCAGGCCGCGCTCGGCGAGCTCGAGAACGGCGCGCAACACCACAAGCGGTCCAGGGATCAACGAATGCGGGTTAACGGCGACGGCAACCTGCCACGCGACAAGGCCGAGAGTGATGCCGATCAGCGAGACCAATCCCCTGCGCTGCAAGCGAGGCGGAGATTAGCACGCTCAGTTACAATCGTGCCCCGGCGCAGTGAGCGAATACACATGCCCGATGCACCCGCAGATCGTGCGCGATGCACCGGGCTTCTGTCCGATCTGCGGTATGGCGCTCGAGCCGCGCGTCGCGGCCGCGGAGGATCAGCCGAACGAAGAGCTGATCGACATGCAGCGCCGCCTCGTCGTCAGCGCCATCCTTACCGCGCCGGTCGTGGTCCTCGGCATGCTCAGTGTGGCGCAGGCAATCCTGCCTGCGCTCCTCCAGCTCCTCCTCGCCACGCCGGTCGTCCTGTGGGGCGGATGGCCCTTCTTCGTGCGTGGATGGTCCTCAATCGTCACGCGCAATCTCAACATGTTCACGCTCATCGCCATGGGGACCGGCACCGCATACATCTTCAGCATCATCGCCACATTCATCGGCTTGCCGGTCTACTTCGAAGCCGCCGCTGTCATCACCACGCTCGTCCTCCTCGGCCAGGTCCTCGAGTTGCGAGCGCGCGAGCGAACCTCAGGCGCGATCCGCGCCCTGCTCCGCCTCACGCCGAAGACGGCGCGCGTGGTGATGCACGGCAGTGAGCACGACATGTCGATCGAATCGATCAAGCCAGGCATGCACATCCGCGTCCGCCCCGGCGAGAGGATCGCAGTCGACGGCCTGGTCATCGAAGGCTCCGGCGTCATCGATGAATCGATGATCACCGGGGAACCGATTCCGGTCGAGAAGCAGAAAGGCAACAAGGTCACGGCCGGGACCGTCAACACGACGGGGGCTTTCATCGTGCAGGCGGAGCGCGTCGGGGCGGAGACGCTTCTCGCGCAGATCGTGCGCATGGTGGCGGAGGCGCAGCGCAGCCGCGCGCCCATCCAGCGGCTGGCCGATGTCGTCTCCGCGTGGTTCGTGCCGATCGTCATCGCAGTCGCGGTGGCCACCTTCGTCGCCTGGATGGTGGTCGGTCCCCAGCCGCGCCTGCCTCACGCGCTGGTGAACGCTGTCGCCGTGTTGATCATCGCCTGCCCCTGCGCACTCGGATTAGCCACGCCGATGTCGGTCATGGTGGCCACGGGCAAAGGGGCGACAGCAGGAATCTTGATCAAGAACGCCGAGGCGCTCGAGCTCTTCGCGAAAGTCGACACACTGGTGCTCGACAAGACCGGGACGCTGACCGAGGGAAAGCCGGAGGTCGTCGCCGTCGAGGGCGACGATCGCATGTTGGCCATGGCGGCTGCAGTCGAGCGCGCGAGTGAGCATCCGCTCGCTGCCGCCGTCATCGCCGCAGCTGAAGAGCGCGGCCTGGCGATCGGAAAAGCGACCGATGTGAAAGCCATTCCGGGCAAGGGAGTGATCGGGCGCGTGGACGGCCACCGTGTCGAGGTCGGTCGTTTCGGCGAGACGGCCGGAGTCGTCGTCGTCATCGACGGAACTCCCGCCGGGCGCATCGTCGTGGCCGATCCCATCAAACCGACCACGCCGGACGCGCTGCGTGCGCTCCAGGCGAAAGGGATCTCCATCATGATGATTACCGGCGACGCGCGGTCGACGGCGGAGAGCGTAGCGAAGCAGCTCGGAATCGATCAGGTGGAAGCTGAGGTGCTGCCAGCGGAGAAGGAAGCGGCGGTGCGACGTCTCCAGGAAGAGGGGCACCTCGTGGCGATGGCTGGCGACGGAATCAACGACGCCCCGGCACTAGCGCGCGCCGATGTGGGCATCGCCATGGGAACCGGCACCGACGTGGCCATCGAAAGCGCCGACGTGACGCTGGTCAAAGGCGACCTGCGCGGAATCGTGCGGGCTCGCAAGCTCAGCGAGGCGATGATGCGCAACATCAAACAGAATCTCTTCTTCGCCTTCATCTACAACATCCTGGGCGTGCCCATCGCCGCCGGCGTCCTCTATCCATTCTTCGGATTGCTTCTCAGTCCGATGATCGCCAGCGCGGCGATGACCTTCAGCTCGGTGACGGTAATCGGAAACGCACTGCGTCTCCGTCGCGCGCGCCTGTAGGCGTGTAGTTCTGCTCGACGAACAACACTTCTTTGTTCGCATCGACGAGGATGACGGTCGACGAGCGCGTTCCGTACGCGCGCGAGTGAACGAACACCTCTGACTCGATCGGCGCGCGGCGCGGTGTGCCCAGGAATTTCAGCAGATCGGCGGCAAGATCGTCCGCACCGCTATGCTTCGCCATCGCCGCGGTCAGATAGTCCCGGCCTATGGCCACCTTCGGCCAATCGGCACCGGGCGGTGCGTTGCTGATGGCAAAGAATCCCTCTTTCAGTGGGGCGCCGGCGCCCTCGCCGGCGTTGTCGCACACCACCACGTCTCCATCGCCAACGATCAGATAAAAACCCGCATACGCTTCGCGTCGAATCGCTTTCGCATACGGAAGCGGGGGCTCATCCTCGAGCACGAATCCGCTGACCAGAAGCCCCCGCGAGGGCCCGCCCTCCCCGCCCACCCCGCGCACATTCGTGACCGCCGCGAATCGACCGCCTCGCCGCACCGCGAGCCAGCTCCCGCCCGCCCGCAGATCGCGTCCACCTATCACTTCAGGGTTTTCCTTCCACGCGTGCGCTGCGCGCGTCGGCCGCGCGTATTGCTCGTCGCGATTCGCGGCGATCACGAGGGGCCACTCTTTGGATACGCGGTGAGCGATCGCGATCAGACACATTGTTCTTGTGTGGCACAGACACTCTTGTCTGTGCCGGCACAGGCAGGAGTGCCTGTGCCACACGGGGAAACCCTACTCGATCAGCTTCATGAACTCCGCGAACAGGTAGAACGAGTCGTGCGGGCCGGGCGCCGCCTCGGGGTGATATTGCACGGCCAGAATCGGCTCGCGGCGATGGCGAAAGCCTTCCAGGGTCTGGTCGTTCAGATTGATGTGTGTGAACTCGACGTCGCTGTCGCTGAGCGAGTCGGGATCGACGGCGAACCCGTGATTCTGCGCCGTGATTTCCACCCGCCCGCTGCGCAGATCCTTGACCGGATGATTGCCGCCACGGTGACCGAACTTGAGCTTGTACGTTCGCCCGCCGAGGGCCAGGCCGAGGAGCTGGTGGCCGAGACAGATACCGAAGAGCGGAATCTTGCCGATCAGGCGGCGGATATTCTCCTGCGCGTACGTGACCGGCTCCGGATCGCCGGGACCATTCGAGAGCACGACGCCATCGAAGCCGCCGCGCAGAATCTCTTCTGCCGGCGTCGTCGCCGGGTAAACGCAGACTTCGTTCCCTTGCTGCGTGAGCTTGCGGAGGATGTCGCGCTTGACGCCGTAGTCGTAGACGGCGATGCGCCGTCTCTTCTCGTGCGGCCGCTCTTCGAAGTCATACGGCCTCGGCGCAGTGACATGCTTCACCAGATCGAGGCCGCTCATCGACGGCGCGCGGCGAATCTCGGCCACCACGTCGTCGACGCTGCGCCTTGACTGCGAGGTGATCATGCCGCGCATGGCTCCTTTGTTGCGGATGGTGCGCGTCAGTGCGCGCGTGTCGAGGCCCTGAATCGCGGAGATGCCGTGCTGATTGAAGTATTCGTAGAGCGACATCTGCGAATGCGCGCTGGAAGGCACTTCGATGGCGTCGCGTACCACGAATCCTGCCACCTGCGGACGTCCGCTCTGCTCGACGATCCGCTCGATGCCGTAGTTGCCGATGTGCGGGTAGGTCATGACCACGATCTGGAATCGATACGACGGATCGGTGGCGATCTCCTGATATCCGGTGAGCGAGGTGTTGAAGACGACTTCGCCGATGGCGTTCTCAGTCGATCCGAAGGCCTCGCCCTCGTAGACCGTGCTGTCTTCGAGGACGAGTCGGGCGGCGGGCATGTTTGGATTATACGTGGCTCGTGGTTCGCGGCTCGTGGTTCGCGAGCCACGAACCGCGGACCGCGGGCCACGAATCAGAACCCCTGCTCACGGTGCTCGCCGAACGTCTTCTTCAAGGTGGCGACAATCTCGCCCACGGTGCAATCCTTGCGCACGGCGTGGACGATGTGCGGCATCACGTTCTCGCCGGTGCGCGCGGCCGCGTCGAGATCTTCCAGCGCCGCGCGGAAATCGCCGGTGCGACTTTCGCGGAATGCGCGCAGGCGTTTCAGCTGCTCGCGCTCCACGCGATCATCGATGATCATGATGGGGAGCGAAGTCTGCTCGTCTTCGATGAAGTCATTCACGCCGACTACGATGCTCTCTTTCGATTCCACCGCGCGCTGCGCGATGTAGGCGGAGTCGCTGATCTCCTTCTGCACGAATCCTGACTCGATGGCCGCCAGCGCCCCTCCCATCTCGTCGATCTTTTCGATCAAGGCCCGCGCGGCGCGCTCGATGTCCAGCGTCATCGACTCCACCGCGTACGAACCGCCGAGGGGATCGGCGGTGCGGGTAACGCCGCTCTCGTAGGCCAGGATCTGTTGCGTGCGCAGCGCGATCTTCGCCGACTCCTCGGTCGGGAGGGCCAGCGCTTCATCACGGCTGTTGGTATGCAGCGACTGGCAGCCGCCCAGGACCGCGGCCATGGCCTGGTAGGCGACGCGGACGACGTTGTTCTCCGGCTGCTGCGCGGTCAGCGTCGAGCCGGCCGTCTGCGCGTGGAAGCGCAACGTCAGGGAGCGCGGATCCTTCGGCGCGTAGCGCTCCCGCATCAGCACGGCCCACAGTTTTCGCGCGGCGCGGAACTTGGCCACCTCCTCCACAAAGTCGTTGTGCGCGTTGAAGAAGAACGACATGCGGGGAGCGAAGCTGTCGACGTCCAGGCCGCGATCCACTGCCGATTGCACATACTGCAAACCGTCGGCGAGAGTGAAGGCCACTTCCTGGATCGCCGTCGATCCTGCCTCCCGGATGTGGTAGCCGGAAACCGAGATCGTGTTCCAGCGCGGCACTTCGCGCGCGCAGAACTCGAAGATGTCCGTCACCATTCGCAGCGAAGGAGCAGGAGGGAAAATGTACGTTCCGCGCGCCGCGTATTCCTTCAGGATGTCGTTCTGAATCGTGCCGTCGAGTTTCGACCAGGGGATATCGCGCCGCTCGGCCACCACCAGGAGCAGCGCCAGAAGAATCGACGCCGGTGAGTTGATAGTCATGGAGATGGAGACGCGATCGAGAGGAATGTCCTCCAGCAGCGTCTCCATGTCTTCAATGGAGTCGATGGCCACGCCCACTTTGCCCACTTCGCCGCGGGCGCGCGGATCGTCGGAGTCCATGCCGATCTGCGTGGGAAGATCGAAGGCCACGGAAAGCCCGGTCGTTCCCCGCTCGAGCAGATATCGATAGCGGCGATTCGATTCCGCCGCGCTGGAGAAGCCGGCGTACTGCCGCATCGTCCACAACTTCCCCCGATACATCGAGGCCTGCGGACCGCGCGTGAAGGGAAACTCGCCCGGCTCGCGGAGATCGCGCTGCGGATCAAAATCGCGCGCGGCGAGATCATCGGCATCAAAATAGGGTTTTTCGGCCATTTCCGATGTAAGCCTAACGCGTTGTGAGGTCTAGCACAGAACCGAATGGGCCACTCCCCGATATAATTCCGGAACCCGGTGGTCATGGGCGTCAGCGGCAATCTCAAATCGATGTCGACGGGCGATCTGCTCCAGTGGCTCAGCCTGGGGCAGAAGAACGGCACGCTTGTCGTCAACAACAAGTCGGTGGAGAAGAAGATCTTCTTCCGCGGCGGCCGGGTGATCTCCTCCGCTTCCAACTCTCCCCGCGAATACCTCGGCCAGTTTCTCATCAGCCACGGCTACCTGACCGAGTCCGAGCTGATGAAGGCCATGGAGGTGCAGCATCAGTCGGGCATCCTCCTGGGCAAGATCCTGGTGATGATCGATGTGATCAGCGAGCAGGAGCTGCAGCGGCTGATGCGCCTGAAAGCGGAAGAAGAGATCTACGACATCTTCCTGTGGAAGGAGGCGGAGTTCCATTTTGTCGACGACGAGCTGCCGACCATGGAGATGGTCCCCCTGCAGGTCGACGTCACCGGGATCATCATGGAGGGAACGCGGCGGGTCGACGAATGGACGCGCATCCGCGAAGTGATTCCCAATGAGACCGTCGTCCCAGTCGAGGCCCGTACCATCGATGCCAAAGACCTCGACGAAGTGCAGCGAACGATCGTGAATGCCATCGACGGCAGGCGCACCATCGCCGACATCGTCCTGGAGAGCCGCTCGTCGACGTTCGCCGTTTCCTCTACGCTGCATTCGCTGGTACGGAGCGGGCACGTCCGCCTGGAAGAGGCTGGAGTGGAGAAGGCGGCGAAGGTAGAAGAGGAGACCGCCCCGTTCGAAGAGTTCAGCGAAGCGGACGAGGTGACCGCGCTGCTCAAACGCGCGCAGACGTCACTGAAGGCTAAGGAGTACGAGAAGACCCAGCGGCTGCTCAAAGCAGCGGAAAACCTCGACGCCAATCAGTCGCGAGTGCGCAGCGCCATCAAAGGTGCCGAAGCGGTGATCCTCGCCGATCTGCACGCCCAGGGTCTGCACGAGGCGCGCGTGCCGAAGATCTCCAAGCCGGTCACCGAGATCACGCAGATGAACTTCACGCCGAACGAAGGGTTCATCCTCTCGCGCATCAACGGCCAGTGGGACATCGGCTCGCTGATCAAAATCAGCCCGATCCGCGAGCCGGATGCCCTTCTGATTTTTTATCGGCTGTGGAAGAACGGGATCATCGCGTTCGAGTAAGTGCTCGGTGCTACCAGGTCCAAAACCTGAATGCAGAACGCAGAATGCAGAACGAAGAATTGAGAAAGGCGGCGGCTTTCTTCATTCTGAATTCTTCATTCTGCGTTCTGCATTCCGAGCGCAGCGAGCGGTAACTACTGAGCACCGAGCACCGGGCACTACGAGCGATCCCCGCCGTTCCCGCCGTTCGGTTTCGGCTTCGTCTTGGATGCGAAGACGTGCACCAACTCGCGGAGGCGCTGCTCGGATTGCCGGTC
>Ga0070708_100003229_pt1 | contig 12717 bp, 13 predicted proteins | sample KBSK5503metaG_FD_65469 | JGI IMG/M metagenome (GOLD analysis project Ga0070708, IMG submission 65469) | Corn, switchgrass and miscanthus rhizosphere microbial communities from Kellogg Biological Station, Michigan, USA - KBS K5-50-3 metaG | ecosystem: Host-associated > Plants > Roots >...
GGCGCCTCGGGTCGGGCCTGCGGCCACACGCGAACGCGCTTGCCCTGGCGGAAGACAGAAAGGCGCTCCTCCGGGACCTCGACGCGGAGATAGGGGGAGGAGACTTCGAGGGTCACCACGGGATTGCCGGCTTCGACAAACTCTCCTTCTCGATGGTGCCGCGTGAGAACGCGGCCGGAGACTGCCGTGACGAGCGTGCCTTCCTTCTCGAATCGACCCACCTTGTCCAGCCGAGCCGCGAGCGCCGCATCTTCCGCTTCGAGCTGCTGTTTTTCCTTTTCGCGTGAGCGAATTCCCGCCTGAGCTCCCTGACGCCGATGCTGCAATGATTCGAGGTCGGCGGAAGCGGCGATTCCTTCCTTGACGAGACGCGACAGCCGCCTCTCATCGGCTTCCACCTGGGCGAGGTCCGCTCTGAGCTTTTGGATGTCCTCCAGGCGGGCCTGATCGCGTGCGCGCACTTGCGCCCGCTGTCGCTCCAGATCGGCGGCATCCTGCGAAAGGCCTGGCTGTTCGATCCGGGCCACGACAGCTCCGGCGGCGATCATCTCCCCCTCCTCGGGAACGCCGGTAACCAGGCGCCCGCTTCGAGAGAAGGAAAGGTCGAGGGTTTGCACCTCCGCGATCGCGAGAAGGCGCACGGGACGCGTTGTGTCGTCCTCCTCGCGGGCGAGCGCTCCATAGAGCCAGGCGCCCGCCGCGGCGATCACGATCGCCACTCCCACCCAGAGCGCTTTCTTCATCGCCAATCTGCAATCTTACTCTCGTGAATGATCAGGGCCAGGCCCGGCTCCCGCTCGATTTCGGGTATCGCTTTTGCTCTGGACCACTGCGGAGGACCTATGCACGTCGAGCAGGAGCCCGCAACGCACCGGATTCTCCTGGTGGAGGACGATCGGAGCCACCGCTGGGTGCTCCGGCGCCTGCTCGAGAGCTCTTTCGGTGAAGAGGTCGTCGTCGAGGAGGCGGATTGTGGAGAGAATGCCTTGACGCGGGCCTGGCGCCGCCCGGGAGTCGACCTGATCCTGCTTGACCTCAACCTTCCCGACATCTCCGGTTTCGAGGTCCTGCGCCGGCTAAGGGCCGAACCAAAGACTCGGAGCGTTCCGGTCGTCGTCCTGACCAGCTCGCAGGAAAGAGATGACGTGCGCCGCGCCTACGAGTGCGGGGCGAATTCCTTCGTGACCAAGTCGCAGAATCCGGAGTCGATGTTCCGACAGCTTCGCCTGTTGCCGGTTTACTGGCTGGAATTGAACCGGCTTCCGCCGGAGGTTTGAGAACACGCGGGCCTGCGGACTCTCGCCTCGGACTCTCACTCTGCACTTCTCTCGACCGGCGGATAGAATCCTTTCCGCGAAGCGCCAAATGATCGAAGCCAAGCCTCTCGTCGCGATCATCCTGGGCAGCAAATCCGACTGGGAGACGATGCGTCACGCCTCGGAGAGCCTCCAGTGGTTCGGCATCCCTCATGAATCCAGAGTGCTCTCCGCCCACCGAACCCCGCGCGCCACCGCAGAGTACGTCTCCGGTGCCGAGGAACGCGGCGTCGAAGTGGTGATCGCCGCCGCCGGAGGGGCGGCGCACTTAGCCGGCGTCGCGGCAGCGCACACGCTCCTTCCGGTTCTGGGAGTGCCGTTGGAGAGCGACGCCCTGAAGGGACTCGATTCGCTTCTCTCGACGGTTCAGATGCCTGCGGGAATACCCGTCGGGACGCTGGCGATCGGCAGGCCCGGAGCCATCAATGCCGCCCTTTTCGCGGTCGCGATTCTCGCCAGGAAGCGGCCGGAGCTCATCGAGCGGCTCCGCGTCTACCGCCAGGAGCAGGAGGAGAAAATACTGAAGGAAGAATTGAAGGACTGAATCATTGATTCATCCCACAATGAATCACCGAATCAAGACATCAATCCTCTCCAGCACCTCCTCTGCTTTCCCCGCGATAGCGAGATCGACGGCGCTCGCTCCCGGCTCCGGATTGATCTCGACGACATACGCATTCTGAGCCCTGGCCTCCTCCGCCAGAGCCGCGGCCGGATAGACGATCGAGGAGGTCCCCACGACTAGGCACACCTCGCACTTCACCGAGCGCCGGGACCGCGCGAGAACATCCGGGTCGATTGGCTCGCCAAACCACACAACCGCCGGCCGCGCCAGACCGGCGCACGCCGGGCAATGCGCGGGGAGCTCCGGCAAGGGCGCGCGATCATCGGGCCACGGCTCTCGGCCGCAGGCGTCCCAACAGGAGAGCTCCCAGATCGACCCGTGAAAGCGAATCACGTTCTCCGTGCCCGCCCGTTCGTGCAATCCGTCCACGTTCTGCGTGACGAGCGTCAGGCCCGGAAAACGCCGGCTCCAGTCGGCCAGGACTTGATGAGCGCGATTCGGAACCGCGCGCGCGATCATCTGGCGGCGCCAGTCGTACCACTCCCACACAGTCTTCGGATCCCGGGCGAAGGCCTCGGGTGTCGCGAGGTCCTCCGCCCGAAAGCTCTTCCAGAGTCCTTCGGATCCCCGAAAGGTGGGAATGCCGCTGCCCGCGGAAACCCCGGCGCCGGTGACCACGGTCACGCGCGGGGCGGCCTTCAATCGGGAGGCCAGGGACCGAATGTCGGCTTCGAGTAACAATTCGCCAGCCGGAAGGTTATATCAATTCACACGTCGCCCGGGAAGGACAACTCGAGTGTCCTCTTTTGCTTTGGTGCGCGGCGCGCGGAGTCTCCCAGAGGGGAGGAGGCGCGCGCCGCGGGAGCGAGAGCGCCACGAGGGACCAGGCGCGCGGTCGAAACTTTCAGCCGCGGCGGTCGCTGCGCGACCGGCGGCTGAGAGAGGTAAAGCCGAGAGCCCTCTTAGTTTCCCCACCCATGACATCCGGTTCGCGGCGCGAGGAGTCTCCCAGAGGGGAGGAGCCTCGCGCCGCGGGAGCGAGAGCGCCACGAGGGACCAGGCGCGCGGTTCGAGGCCGCATCCGGCCGAGCCGCGCGCCGGCGGCGCAGCCGGGTCCCGAGCAAGCGGAAGCGACGGAGCAAGCGGAAGCGACGGCTACGGGGCCGTCCGCGCGATGGCCCCGATGTTTGCGATGGTGTCCCCTTTCCTCATCGAGGGCACCGCGCAGACATAGAGAACGACGCCGGTGGTTGGCGACCGCGCCTCGAAGATCGTCTTTCCGAAGAAATCCGTCACGTAACCGATCTTCATCCCCTGCTCGACAACCTGGCCCCGCACGACCAACGGATAGAAGATGCCGGCCTGTTCGCTCGGAACAGAGCGCACGTTCTCGATCCAGACCGGGTGCTCGATGCGGGACGGAACGCCCGGGAGCATCTTGAGCTGGCGCATGACGGAGAGGGAGCCACGCACGAGAATCTCGACGTCTTCCGGGTCCGTCCGGCCGGCGTAGCCGGCCTCAGCGGCGATCGAGGGCTTGCCGCGCGTCGAAGCGGTGTTGTCCAGATACCGGGAGGTCGCAGGGTCTTTCGGGCGATCGGTCACTGCGATGATGTGGTCCAGCCCGAATGCGATCGCCATATCGCGCGAGACCGCGTCCTGGGCGGCGTTCCCGGTCTTCGTCCAATAAGTGTAGGGGCGCAGGCTCTCGTCCAGATCGCCTCCATGCAAGTCGATCAGGTGGTCGCACGGCTCGACCACGTTCTTGGTAATCGCATAGGCCGCGCGCTCCGTCTGCGTTCCATCGGAGCGGCCCGGATAGAACCGATTCATGCTCTTGCCGTCGACCGGATTGACGTGGGGAACTTTCTGCTCGAAGGAGGCCAAGTTGACAAGCGGCACGAGAACTAGCGATCCGGAAAGCTCCGTCGGGTCGACCCTTTCGGCCAGTCTCTCCACGGCGATAATCGACGCATATTCGGTCCCATGCGCGCCCGATACGATGGCAAGGACCTGGCCCGGCCACGCACCGTGAAAAACCACTACGGGGATTCGGAGACCAGGATCGACTCCCGCCGGCACCTCAAGATAACCGGTCGCCTTGTGTCCCTGTGCCGCCGTGGCCGTACCGACGGTAAACGTCGGCCGCTCGGCAGCACGCGCCAAAGCGGTCAATCCCAGAAGCGCCGCCGCGAGAGAGACAACGCACCGCATCGCGCCACTCTATCGCCGTCGCTGCGCGCTACGCGAGCGCCGCGGCTGCGGCCGCCAGCTGTTAGCGGGTCGGTGAACAAAAGGCCTTTCGGCCTTAGGGGGTTGGGGGACCGCAAGGTCCCCCGCTAAGATTACTCGGACACACTCCTAGGCCAGAAGCCGCTCGACCGTCGCGAGCAGGGTCTCCGGTCGAATCGGCTTCTGCACGTAGGCGTCGGCTTCGAGCCAGTGGGCGTGGGCAGGCAAGTCATTCTTGCCGGAGATCACGACGATGGGAATCTTCGCAAGCTCCGAATCCATGCGTTGCTCATACCGAAACTGCCAGCCGTTCATGATCGGCATCATCAGGTCCAGCAGGATCAAGCGGGGTCTCTGGCCGGCGCGGAGAAAGCCGAGGGCCTCCAGACCATGTCGTGCGCGCCGGACGTGGTGGCCCTCCGATTCCAGCAGCTCGGAGAGTCCTTCCAGCAGCTCCGGATCGTCCTCCACCACTAGAATCGACGCGCCCATTCATCCCTCAGGTAGAGCAACAGCGATGCCCGTCAGGGATCTTCTGCTGACTTGCGCTGCTCGGTCAAGGATACGCCGGCACCAGTCGCGGCAAGGGACGCGGTCCCGCGGACGCACGCCCAATCCGGCCGCCGGTGAACTCCGTGAACCAGGCGGCTCCGTCCGGTCCGATCGCGACGCCGTAGGGAAAGCCGCTATCCGGCAGCGGCCAATCGGCGATGCCGCCCCGCGGCGCGAGCCTCCCGATCCGATCGACAGCGGGTTCGCTGAACCACACGGAACCGTCGGCTGAGACCGCGATCCCGGTCGGAGAGCTGTTTGGCGTCGGCACGCCGGTCTCCGTGATCGCCCCGGTTGTTGTGATGCGACCGATTCGATTCGCCAAGGATTCCGTGAACCAGAGCGCTCCATCCGGGCCCGCCGCGATGCCAAGAGGCCCGGTGCCTGGAGCCATTCGAAATTCCGTCAAAAGGCCGGACGTCGTGATTCGGCCGATGCGGTTGGCCGAAAACTCGGTGAACCACAGGGCCCCGTCCGGGCCCGCTGTGATCCCGCGCGGGCTGCTTCCGTTGGGGAGCGCAAAGTAGGTCAGGGCCCCGACCGTTGTCACCCTGCCGATGCGGTCGTAGTAATCGGTGAACCAGAGGTTGCCATCAGGCCCCGCCGCGATCTCGACGGGCTCGGTCACTCCACGCCCGCCCGGCAACGTGAGCTCGGAGATCGCGCCCTCGGTCGAGATGCGGCCGATGCGGCCAGGCAATTCCGTGAACCAGACCGCCCCGTCCGGACCGGCGATGATTCCCCGCGCAAAACTCCCCGGGATGGGAAGAGGGAATTCCGTCACGGCGCCACGCGTAGAGATGCGCCCGATCCGATCCGCGTGCTGCTCGGTGAACCAGAGCGCCCCGTCCGGACCGGTCGCGATGTCGACCGGATCCGAGCCGGGACTCAAGATGGAGAACTCCGTGATCGCCGGAGGGGAAGCAGATCCGAAGGAGAAGAGCCACAGCGGAAGGAGGATCGCCCCGCGTCTCACGCGAAGCGGTCCTGCAAGTTCCATGCGGAGCGGTCAGTCCGAGGCGACGTCCCCCAACTTCGGATCGGCGCGACGGCGTCTCTCGACGAACGGGCGCATGCCCGGACGACCTGCGCTCGCGTTGACGTAGGCAACCAGAAGCTCCAGCCGCTGAAGGACCGACGACACCTGCGCCGGCCCGTCGTTCAGCCGGCACGTGAAGGAGACGGTCTTGGTGGCGTTGTCGAGCCGAAACCGCGAGAACTCTGCCGAATCCAGGCTCGCTCGGTCATAGCAGTCGAGCCAGGCCTCATCGAGAGAGCCGGTCAGCGGAACGAGATAACGCGTAAAGAGAGGCGTCGCCGACTCCCAGCGGAGAGCTGCCGCGTCGATCGCGACTTCGTACATTGGATTGAGCTCCGCTTCGAGAGACATCGAACCTCCGGCGTGTTGTTCGGACCTCCCTCCGAAGAGCAAACCCGACGCCAAGGGAGCAAGTCACTCAAACAACGCGGGTTGCGCGGCCATCGAGGTTGGCAAGTGACAAAACTGGAGCGTGAAATGTCGGTCCCAGAAACAAAACGGCGAAACATTCGGCGCCGCGGCCACCTGCGCACCCGAGTTCGAGATCCTTCCCGATGGCCGGGATTGCGCCAGGCCGGCGTTGGACGCGAACTCGGAATGTTCTAAAAAGCCTGGGGGCGCCGCGTGCGACGCGCGTCAGTGGGGGCAAGATGGGAATCACATCCGTCAATCCGGCGACCGGCAAGACGATCAAGACATACGACGAGATAACGCCCGAAGAGGCCGCGGCTGCCGTCGCAAAGGCGCACGAGACTTGGAGGGTGTGGCGGACGACGCCGTTTGCCAAACGGGCCAGGCTCATGATGAAGACCGCTCAGATTCTCCGCGAGCGCAAGGACGAGCTCGCGAGGCTCATGGCCGCGGAGATGGGCAAGCCGCTCAAGCAGGGCGCCGCGGAAGCCGAGAAGTGCGCATGGGTCTGCGAGTACTACGCGGACAACGCGGAGACGCACCTCGCTCCCGACAACGTCGAGACGGAAGGCGCCAAATCGTACGTCGCGTTCGAGCCGCTCGGTGTCGTGCTCGCGGTCATGCCGTGGAACTTCCCGCTGTGGCAGGTCTATCGGTTTGCCGCGCCCGCGCTCATGGCCGGCAACGTCGGCGTGCTCAAGCACGCCTCGAACGTGCCGGGCTGCGCGCTCGTCATCGAAGAGATCTTCACCCAGGCAGGGTTCCCGGAGGGCGCGTTCCGGACGTTGATCATCGGGAGCAGACAGGTGCAGGCCGTGATCGAGCACCCCCTCGTGCGTGCGGTGACGCTCACAGGCAGCACGCCCGCGGGGAAAGCCGTGGCTGCTCAGGCGGGCGCGGTGCTGAAGAAAACGGTGCTCGAGCTCGGCGGTTCTGATCCTTACGTCGTGCTCGAGGACGCAGACCTGGACCACGCCGTGCAGATGTGTGTCAACTCGCGATTGATCAACAGCGGCCAGAGCTGCATCGCCGCGAAGCGGTTCATCGTCGTCGAGCCGATTTTCGCGGCGTTCACGGAGAGGTTCGTCGCGCTCATGAAGGCCAAGAAGATGGGCGATCCTCTCCTCGAGGGAACGGACGTCGGCCCGCAGGCGCGGCACGACCTCCGCGATGACTTGCACAAGCAGGTGCTCGCATCTGTCGAGCAGGGGGCAACGCTGCTGCTCGGCGGCGACGTTCCTCCGGGAGACGGCGCGTACTACCCGCCGACAGTTCTCGCGGATGTGAAACCGGGCATGCCCGCGTATGACGATGAGCTCTTCGGCCCCGTGGCCGCGATCATCGGGGCGAAGGACGAAGAAGACGCCGTGCGGATCGCGAACGACACGATCTTCGGGTTGGGCGCCGCCGTGTTCACGAAAGATGCGAAGCGCGGCGAGCGGATTGCCAGGGAGTTCGAGGCGGGCGCGACGTTCGTGAACAGTTCCGTCGCGTCCGATCCGCGGCTGCCGTTCGGCGGGATCAAGAAGTCCGGCTACGGAAGGGAGCTGGGCGCCTACGGGATCAAGGAGTTCGTGAATGCGAAGACGGTGTACGTCAAGTGACACCCCCCCGAAATTCCGGCCAACCCGGCGCTGCCTACTGCCGGGGGTCTGCGTTAGCGCCGGCGAACCCGGCGCTGTCTACTGCAGGGGGCATGCCTCTGGTGCGCGACCCGGTGGCCGAGGCTTTCGAGACTGTCGGCGCGGGCGGTCGGTACGCGACCGGCGCCATCTCTTGGATGCTCTCGGCTCGTTTCTACGTGGTGACGGAGATCTAGCCATAAGCAAGGACAGCCTGTTTCGGTCCGGCCTCTGGCCAGTCGGGGAGGTGGCCGGACGGCAAAAAACGGCCTCGACCGCTCGACGCGATTGACCTGTCGGACGAACGCCGATCAGGAACTCTACCGGAGTATGCTCCTTGAGTCTTTAACTTTGAAAAGGGGAATGTTGGTCATGACGCGCGAAGAGTTCCTCGAAACCCTGGATTGCTTGGTGGCCCAGAAGCATCTCCTCAAGCACGCCTTCTACAAGCTGTGGAGCGAGGGGAGGCTCACTCGGGAGATCCTGCGCGAGTATGCGGTCTCCTACTATCCACAGGTCGCAGCGTTCCCGCGGTACGTTTCGGGAGTGCACGCGGGCTGCGAGGACACAGCGCTGCGGTGCGAACTGCTCGAGAACCTTATCGAGGAGGAGCGAGGCGAGGAGAATCATCCCTTCCTCTGGCGTCGTTTCGCGACGGCCCTCGGCGCAGCAGAGCAGGACCTCGACGCGCGGCCGCGTACTCCTGAGGTGGCCGAGGCGGTCGCCGAATTCTCGCGTGCAACCCGTTCGGGCTCGACGGCCGAGGGTCTGGCGGCGCTCTACGCTTATGAATCGCAGATCCCTGAGATCGCGAGGACGAAGCGCGAGGGCTTGAACGCCTTCTACGGCATCCACGACAGCGAGGCGACGCGCTTCTTCACCGTTCACGAAGAAGCCGATGTCTGGCACCGGCAAGTAGAGCGCGAGGCCTTGGGCCGCATCGCTGCTTCGGACGCTGAGCGGCAGAGCGCCCTCGAGGTTGCCAGCCGCTGTCTGGACGCCTTGAACCGCGCTCTGGACGGTGTGATGCGGGAGAACCGGCTTACCGTCTGAGGCTCTTGGCTTCCCTCTCTCCCGACTCCGGCGCGGCGGTCGCTCCCGGCGACATCCACCTTCGCGAGGGAAGTTTCGTCATCTCTCGCCCTCCGTCTATTGGTTCCGAGCGGAGAGCGTCGGGACACTTCGAAAACACGCATGCGATGACCAGCAGGCACAGTTTGGGCACATCAAACAAAACGGCTTAGGTCCGGGTGACCTAAGCCGTTGATTCTCTTGGTTGCGGGGGAAGGATTTGAAGTTACCGCCGGCCGATGGCCGGCGTTGTCTACTGCCGGGGGTTTGCGTTAGCGCCGGCGGAACCGGCGCTGTCTATGTCTGGGGGTTTGCCTTCGGTGGACGACACGGTGGTCGACACGTCGCTTCGCGACCCGGGTCCAAATCCCGCTCTAGCTGTGCAGGAAAAAAGAAGCCGGGAGTTGCCTCCCGGCGTCGAAGTTCCTTGGTTGCGGGGCCGGGATTTGAACCCGGGACCTTTGGGTTATGAGCCCAACGAGCTACCAGGCTGCTCCACCCCGCGTCAGGAAGGCGAACCTTATCGAACGCTATCGGCCGGGTCAAGCCGGAATCCTCCGGCCGACCGAGATGGTTGGGATCAGGGTTTCGGAGGCTGCGACTCTCTGCTCCCTACCGACTTCTTCTTCCCCGACAGGCTTCCGTCGGGATAGAGCAGCACGAGGTCTTCCGGGTGCACGAGGTGCAGCTCCTCGCGAGCGACTTTTTCGGCAGGAAACTCGTGCCGGCGGGCCGCGTCAATCGCGGCGCGCAGCTCCCGGTTCTGTTGCCGAAGGCGGGCGATCTCGAGATCCAGTTGGCGTGCGTCCTCGCGCGCCTTTTTCAACTCAAGCACCCGGCCGTCGGACAGCACCAGCATCCCGAGGACCAATGCCGAGCCGACGAGAGAGACGAAGAACGCCGCCAGCGGCCGAGGACTCTTGGGTGTCGCCGGTGCTTCTCTCATCGCGCCAGCGCCTCGGGTCCCGCGAAGACGGCGATCCCTTCCAGCTCCTCTTCGATCTCGAGAAGTCGGTTGTATTTAGAGAGCCGCTCTCCCCGACACGCCGAGCCGGTCTTGATCCAGCCCGCATTGACCGCCACCGCGAGGTCGGCGATCGAGTCGTCGCAGGTTTCTCCGGACCGGTGTGACACGATTGCCTTGTATCCGCTCGTCTGCGCCAGGCGCACGGCGGCGAGGGTCTCCGAGACCGTGCCGATCTGATTGAGCTTCACGAGGAGTGCGTTTCCGATTCCTTCGGCGATTCCGCTCGCCAGGATCTCGGGGTTCGTCACGAAAACATCATCTCCCACGAGCAGGATCCTCGACCCGAGCTCCCGCGTCAAGGCGAGCCAACCCTTCCGGTCCGACTCGGAGAGACCGTCTTCGATGGACACAATCGGATAGTCATCGACGAGCGCGGCCCAGTAGGCAATCATCTCTTCCGTGGAAAGTGTCTTCTTCTCTCCCGAGAGAAGGTACTTTCCCTTTTCGTGAAACTCCGAGGCGGCGGGGTCGAGGGCGATCGCAATTTGCGTACCGGGGCGGTACTTGGCAGCCTCGATCGCCGCGACGAGAAGATCCAGCGCTTCCCGCGCGGAGGAAATGGCCGGCGCAAATCCCCCCTCATCGCCGACCGAAGTCGAGAGTCCCTTCTTCTTCAAGATTCCTTTGAGCGCGTGAAAGATCTCCACGCCCGCGCGGAGCGCTTCGGCGAAGCTTTCGAACCCGATCGGGCAGACCATGAACTCTTGGGGATCGAGCGGGTTGTCCGCATGCACGCCGCCATTGATCAGGTTCATCATCGGAACCGGCAGCGTGCGCGCGGCGGCTCCTCCGAGGTATCGGTACAGAGACAAACCGCTCGCCTGGGCCGCCGCGTGCGCAACCGCGAGCGAGACGCCAAGGATGGCGTTGGCGCCGAGCCTCCCCTTGTTCGGCGTGCCGTCGAGATCAATCAGAATTCGGTCGATCAACGCCTGGTCTCGCGCGTCGGCATCTCGGATCGCTTCGGCGATCTCGCCGTTGACGTGGGAGACGGCGCGTCGTACTCCTTTGCCGCCGTACCGCCGCGATTCTCCGTCACGCAGCTCGAGCGCCTCGCGTTTGCCGGTGGACGCACCGGAAGGCACACCGGCGCGCCCCGTCGCGCCCCCCGAGAGCAAGACCTCCACCTCTACGGTCGGGTTGCCCCGAGAGTCGAGGATCTCCCGGCCGTAAACGGCCTCGATGGTAAAGCTCAAACTCGCAACAGCTCCCGGCCCGCGGCGGCAAGGGCCTGGACATCCTTCTCGGATCGCGCTTCCACGTACAGTCTGGCCAAGGGCTCGGTACCGGACTCTCGAATGAGAATCCACGAACCATCCTGGAAAATCAACTTGATTCCGTCGAGGCGATTGACCGAGGCGACCTTTCGCCCCGCGACGGAGTCGGGCGGCGCAGACCGAAGCTCCCGCATCTTCGCCTGCTCCGCCGGAGAAAGAGGCATGTCGGCGCGAGTGGATCGATAAGGGCCTACCTCGGAGTCGAGCTCGGCGGCCAGCTCACTGATTGTCCGGCCGGTGCCTCCGACCATTTCAGCGACGAGCAGATCCGCGAGGATGCCGTCCTTCTCCGGCACGTGTCCCTCGATGGTCAGGCCGGCGCTCTCTTCCCCTCCGAAAATGATCTCCCCGGCGATCAGCTTTTCGCCGATGTACTTGAAGCCGACGGGGGTTTCATAGTGCGCCACGCCGTGCTCTTGCGCGAGCGCATCGAGCGCGTGCGTCGTGGCCACGCTTCTCGCCACGCCCCCACGCCTCCCCTTCCGGACGAGAAAGTCGCGAAAGAGCAGAGCGAGGACCAGGTTCGGCGAAACGTAGGCCCCCTTTTCATCGCAGATGCCGAAGCGGTCGGCGTCGCCATCGCAAGAAAGCCCCAGCCGCGAGCGCCGTTGACGGACCTCCTCGGCCAGGCGCCTGAGCTCCTTCTCGCCGCACTGGGGTGACTCGCCGCCGAATAAGGGATCCGCCTTCGCATTCAAGCGGTAAAGCTCGCCGCCGGCGGACTGGAGGTATCCGTCGAGAAAACCCGACGACGTCCCGAACCGGAAATCCAGCGAGAAGTGAGGACTCCCTCGCCCGACCTCGGCTACCTTCACCTTGGTATGGAGGTCTTCCAGATACGCCGGGACCGGGTCGAAGGAGGGCACGTCGGAAGGCTGCGGAGGTGCGGCTTGCGGGATCTTCGCGATCTCGACCTCGATTCGCTCGGTCACCTCGGGCAGGGCCGGTGCCCCGTCGGCGGTCGAGAACTTGATACCCAGATATTGTGGTGGGTTGTGGCTGGCAGTGAAGTTGACCCCGCCGGCGGCCTTCTGTCGCCGGATTTCGAAGGCGAGAACGGGAGTCGGAACCGGGCGGGCCGCTACCGGCGCCTCGAAACCGGAGCGGGCGAGCACCCGGGCCGCCTCCGCCGCGAAGCGACTGGCCAGGAAGCGCGTGTCGTAGCCCACCAGGACGCGGTCGCCTTTGCGACCGTCGGCCGTGAGAACGCGAGCGATGGCCTCGACGACGCGGCGGGCGTTACCGAAGGTAAAGTCTTCGGCCAGGACGGCGCGCCAGCCCGAGGTCCCAAACTTGATCTCGGCCATTAAAGAGTCTCGCGAAATCCTGTAATGCAAGTTGCAGCCTGAACGGTAGGGAAGCCACCCCGGCGTCGGACCGCCTCCCTCGTCGGCACGCTCCGGCCAGGCCGCAAAGATTCCCAACCGGGCCGTCGCTGTAGCGCTCGTCGCAGCCTTGTCGAGGCGCAAGCTCTTCTCTTCCCTGCTCCTCGCTCATCGCCGCCAGTGGGAGGCGGACCCGCCGCCGGGGCTCGCGGCGTGGCAGAAGCTCGACTGTAAGCCCCGGCCCGGAGGCGTTCCACGCGGCGACCCTCGAAATCGCGTG
>Ga0070708_100003231_pt1 | contig 12713 bp, 10 predicted proteins | sample KBSK5503metaG_FD_65469 | JGI IMG/M metagenome (GOLD analysis project Ga0070708, IMG submission 65469) | Corn, switchgrass and miscanthus rhizosphere microbial communities from Kellogg Biological Station, Michigan, USA - KBS K5-50-3 metaG | ecosystem: Host-associated > Plants > Roots >...
TCGCGGATCTCGTCCGGCCAGTACATCGTCTCGAGGACGAAGACGCCGTCGCGCACACGCAGCGTCGCAAGGTGCTCTTTGTCGCGGAATGCGATCCTCGCGATGGCGACTCGCTCGTCGTCCTTCAGCGCTTTCGACAACAGCTTGTACGCCTTCAACCCGGGCGTCCCGTCGGGCGCGAGGTAGTACGAGCGCTGCCAGTAGATCGGGTCGATCTCGTTCGAGTCGACGAACTTCAGGATGTCGATCGTGCGAACGTTCGAGAGGCCCCGGTCGATGTCCTCATCGGTAAGGACCACGTAGTGGTCCTTCTCGTACTCGTAGCCTTTGACGATCTCGTCGAAGGACACCTCTTCGCCGTCGATCGAGCACGTACGCTTGTACTTGATCCGTCCCTGGTCTTTCGAATGCAGCTGGTTGAACTTGAAGCTCTTCTCCTCGACGGCCGTGTGAACCCTGATCGGGATCGTCACGAGACCGAAGGAGATGGCACCTTTCCAGATCGCTCGAGCCATCGCAGTCTCCCTCTGGGTCGTTTGATGGACCGCCTATTCTGTCCCGGCTTCATACGCTCGGCAACTAGTACTCGGCTGACCCGCCTGAAGAGAACGTGAACATCTTCTCGGCATCTATCCGGGCGTAGAGAGCACCCTTGAACCAGCCGTCCCAGTCGCCGTCATGGTGCTCGGCCAGGTAATCCGTGAACGCCTTGTCCTTGCCGTACGTCTCCATCAGCTGCGCGCGCAGGCCAACCTGTTCGGGGGAAGACATGTCGATCACGGTGGCGATGCCGTGGACGATGACCGCAAGCTGCTCGCCGATGGTGTGCGCCGCGCTGACGGCGGGGCGCGCGCGGATATGCCGGAAGCGGAGCGAATCCGGCGAGGAACCGAAATAGAAGCGTCCTCGATGGAAATGGCCGTCGACGGGCCCGACGCGCGGCTCACCCGAGGCGGTCACCGTCGCGAGGTTGAGAACGCGAACGCCGGTCAGGATCTGGCATAGCTGCGCGGCGTTGAGACGCCGCTCGGCGTCGAAGATGCTCAGGAGGTGACTGCCCGCGCGCGCGAAGCTTCGGTCGAGCAGCCCTTGCAGCTCGGCGAGATCCTCAGGTGTCTCGTACATGGGACGTCATGCTAACGGCGTGCAGCGACGGGTACGCTGCGGTCGATGCCGGCGATAACGAAGGTCCAGTATCCGCTCCCGCTCGAGCCGATCAAGCGGGGGCAGCACTGGTACCTGGAAGCCGATGGCCACGAGGTCAAGCTGTCGAACCTCACCAAGATCTTCTGGCCGGAAACGGGCTACACGAAAGGCGATCTGCTCGCGTCCTACTACAACCTTGCGCCATACATCCTCCCTTATCTCCGCGACCGGCCGCTGACGCTGTGGCGCATGCCCGACGGCGCTGGAGGGCCCAACTTCTTCGAGAAGCAGGCTCCGGGGCACACCCCCGACTGGGTGCCGCGCGCGTACATCGAAGGGCACGGGTCGCGCGGCGCCATCGACTTCCTGATGGCGCAGGACACCGCGTCGCTGCTCTACGTTGCCAACCTCGGCTGCATCGAGATGCACCCGATGCACTCACGCCAATTCAATTTCAGCATCCCCGACTACGCATTCTTCGACCTCGATCCGTTCCCACCGATCACCTTCGCGCAGGTTCGCAAAGTCGCGCAGATGGTGAACGTCGCGCTCCAGCAGCTCGGCCTCAAGGGGTACGCGAAAGTCTCCGGCGCGACCGGCATCGTCGTATACGTGCCGCTCGACGGGACGCATTCCTACGAGGAGGCGCGCGCGTTCGTGGAGCGGGTCTGCCGGCTGATCAACAAATCCTGGCCAGAAGGCACCACGATGGAATGGGACACTTCGAAGCGCGCCGGGAAGGTCTATCTGGACTACGGCATGGTGCGCGAGGGCGCGAACATCGCCAGCGTCTACTCGATCCGGCCGACCCCGACGGCGACGGTCGGCGTTCCGGTGGAATGGGACGAGCTCAACGAGGACATCGAGCCGACCGACTTCACGATCGCGGATGTTTGGGAACGGCTTGCGCGCGTCGGGGATCTCTTCGCGCCCATGCAGACGGCGGGCACTCCGAACGGGCAGAACCTCAACGCGGCGATGGAGGCACTCGGCATCGACCGCAACCGTCTGGAGACGGTGTCCGAGGAAACGGCTCCTCCGCCCGAGCCACTGAAGGAGTACAAGCGCAAGCGGAAGTTCAACGTGACGCCCGAGCCTGAGGGGGCTGTCGCCCCAGCGTCGGACAAGCCGCTCTACATGATCCACAAGCATCACGCGCGCCGGCTTCACTATGACCTGCGTCTCGAGCGCGGCGGCGTGCTCGTTTCATTCGCGGTCCCCAAGGGCTTGCCCGAGGAGCCGAATGTTCGTCGGCTCGCGGTGCACGTCGAGGATCACCCCATGGATTACGCGCCGTTCGAAGGCCGCATCCCCGAAGGCGAATACGGCGCCGGCGAGGTTCGCATCTACGACTGGGGCTGGTACGAGCCGCTCGAATGGACCGACAACAAGATCACGCTCCGTCTTCACGGCGAGCGCATCCAGGGTGAGTACCACATCGTCCAGACGAGGCAGAACAACGACGCCAAGAACTGGCTCATCTTTCGCTCTGCCCGCGACGCGCCGCTGCGGCGGAAGGCGCCGCCACCCGACATCGAGCCGATGCTCGCGACCTCCGGTGGTAAGCCCTTCGATTCGAAGGATTGGGTCTTCGAGCCGAAGTGGGACGGCGTACGCACGCTCGCATGGATCGACGGCGACTCGCTGAAGCTGCGCTCACGTCGCAAGCGAGACGTCGGCGCTCTCTATCCAGAGCTGGCCGGCATGCCGCAGCAGCTGTCGGGTCTGAATGGTCTTGTGGACGGTGAGATCGTGGCGCTCGATCCGTCCGGACGCCCGTCCTTCGAAGCGATCCAACAGCGATTCACGCTGAGCAAGCCCACGCAGAAGGCGCTCAACCAGTTCCCCGTCACGTTCATCGCGTTCGACCTCCTGTGGCTCGACGGCGAGTCCCTGCTCGAGCGCCCCCTCGAAGAGCGGCGCGCGCTCCTCGAGAAGAACTTCGTCCCGAGTGCACGCGTCCAGATCTCGCCGCAGATCCGGGAGAAAGGGAAGCAGTTCTTCAAAGCGGCCGAGCAGCGTGGGCTCGAAGGCATCGTCGGAAAGAAACTCGGCTCGCTCTACCGGCCCGGCCAGCGCACGAAGGACTGGCAGAAGATCAAGGCGACGAAGTCGCAGGACTGCGTCGTCGTCGGGTGGGCGCCGGGACAAGGTGCGCGCGCGGAGCTCGGATCGCTTCTCGTCGGCGTGTACCGCCGGGGGAAGCTGACCTACGCCGGCCACGTCGGAACCGGCTTCACGCAACAGACGCTGAGGCTCTTGAAAGAGAGGCTTAAGCCACTGGAGACGGACGAGCCCCCGATCCCGCCGCCTCCGAAAGATGAGGTCGACACGCGCGCGGTGCACTGGGTGCGCCCCGAGCTCGTGGTCGATGTCGAGTATCTGGAGTTCACATCGCAGGGTCGCATGCGCGCGGCGTCGTTCAAGGGTCTGCGAGATGACAAGGCGCCAGAGGACTGCGTGCTGGAGGAGTGACGCTTACGAGCCGGCCGGTGTCGGCCGCTCGGTCCCGACGGTCACTCCGTTCAACACAAACTTCACCGTTTCGTTCCCCGTGAAGAGGTTCGACTTCTCGAGGACGAGGAATGATTCGAGCTCGCCGCGCGCGGCTGCGCATGCTCCCGGGCCGGGGCCGCTCGAGGTGGCACTGACGATGATCTGCGGGCCGACGCGTTCGATCGAGTCTGTGTGGACCCGAAAGCCGAGGCAGCTCTCGACGCGCCACCATGCGGCAAGGCCTGCCTCACGCGTGAAGTCCACATCCGGTAGCTGGACGTCACGCTGCGGCTGACACTGTGTCTCTTGGTCGAAGACGTCGATCCACTGACTCTCGGTCGTGGCAACCTGGAAGTCGGGCGCGTCGACGCAGTACGTGGGATTCTGCTTCTCGGAAATGACGTGGAAGGCGATCTGGCCCATCACTCGCGGCGTTGATGGTGCGCTCGAGCACGACGTCAGAAGCATCGTGAGCGCGATTGCTCCCTTCTTCATCGCCGCCGGACGTTACTCCCGCTCCAGAGCTTCCGGCCATAGGTAGGATGCGGCGATGAAATTCTTCACGCGTGGAACGAAGGGCATCGTCGAACGAGCAGCCGCGCTCAGGCGCGCAGGCGACTTTCCTGCTGCGATCGACGTGCTCGCCGACGCGCTCACCGCCGATCCAGAGGACGCTTCCGCCAATACGGAGATGGCGCGCGCGCTCCGCCTTATCGGCGATCCGGCCGGCGCGGAAGAGCACCTTCGGGTGGCCCTCAACTCAGTTCTCGACTATCAGCTCGTCGTCGAACTGGCGGGCGTCGTTGCGGAGCAGAACCGGATCAAGGAAGCGCAAGGCTTGATCGACGCCGCGCTCGGGATGGCCGAGGGGAACCCTCGCCTGGACCCCGGCGAGGCGTTGCTGGTGCGCGCGGCGATCGAGGCCGGGCGTGGCAAGAAGAAAGAGGCGCTTGAAGCGCTCGATCGGATCGTTCCGAAGCGCGCGAGCGCTCAGGTGAAGGACTACGCCGCGCGTTTGCGCGCGCGCCTAGAGGCTTAGCCTGCGCGCTGCAAGGCGAGACCGAACTGCGCGACCGCTGCCGTTGGGTCGGCGATCATGTCCGAGCCGTACAGCTGCAGAAGCGTCTTCGGGGCCGACCGCGTCGCGCGCACTCGCTTCGCCCCGGGCAACGCGCGCGCTGCGGCCTCGTCCATCGTCACGATGTCGGGCCCGCCCAGATCCCAGGTTCCCCGGACCTCGGCTTCGCGTGCGTCGGCCGCGATGATCGCTGCGACCACATCAGACAAGGCGACCGGGTTCACACCCTGCGACCCCCGCCCGGGGACACCCGCACCACGGCCTCGCCCGAGCCGTTCGAACGTTCGAGGCAGGCCCTCCGCGATCGGCGCGCACCGCAGGATCGCGTGCTCGAAGCTGCTCGAGATGATGTGCTCCTCCGCGCGCCCCTTCGCAGCGAGGAACTCATTGGGTGAGGCGGGATCCGCACCAACGAACGAAAGAAAGATGAAGCGTTTCGCGCCCGCGGCGTGCGCCGCGATCACCGCAGCCTCCGTCGAGTCGCGGTTGAGCAGGTCGTAGCTCATCCCCGCCTCCGGCCAGACCCCGCCGATGAGATGAACGATCGTGTGCGCGCGCGTCAATGCCGATTCGAGGCGCGGCACGTCGTCCGCCGCCCCGACCGCGATGTGCGCGCCTGCGCCGCGTAACTCCGCGTCGTCGCGTCGCAGGTACACGCGCACCTGCGCTCCTTCGGAAAGTAGCTCGCGCACCAACGCGCGGCCGACCAGGCCGGTCGCTCCGGTCACAAGAACAGGCATGCCGCTACCCTACCGGCGTGCAGCGAACGTTCCGCAACGCCAGCTATCCGATCCTCGGAGCGTTCGCCGCTCTCGTCCTCATAAGCACCGGGCTCGTCAGTGCGATCGGCACACATGACGCAGGCCCTCTCCGCCGGGTAGTCACGGTCATCGTCGCCGCCGGGGTCGCGTATATCCCGTATCGCGTGTACGTGAGGCCGAGGCTCGTTGCACGCGCCGACGGGCTCACGATCGTGAACCCGATCCGCACCGTCCAGGTTCGCTGGGAGGAAGTCGAGGGATTCGACATCCAGCGAGCGATCCTTCGCGTCAAGAAGGTCGACGGCACCGTCATCCATGTCTGGGCGGTTCAGCCGGCGAGCGTCCGGGACCTTGTATCGCGCGGCAGGCGGGCGCACATGATCCTTGCCGAGCTGAAATCTCTACTCAAGGACGCCCGAGCGAAAGAAGCTTAGAAGCGCGGCGCCTCACGGTACTCGCCGAAGACTTCCTTCAGCGCCCCGATGATCTCTCCCTCGGTCGCCTCCGCGCGCACGGCGTCGATGATCAATGGGATGAGGTTCTCATCCGTTCGAGCAGCCTTCCCCAGCTTCGCGAGCGCCGCCCCGGTCGCCGCTCCGTCGCGCTCTTTCCGTAGCACCTCGAGCACACCTCGCTGCTCTCGCTCAACCTCGGCTGAGACCCGCATCGTGTTGAGCGGCTTGTCCTCGCTCTCGAACTCGTTCACGCCGACGATGATGCGCCGGCGCTTCTCGATCCGGAGCTGATCGCGGAAGGCGGCATCGGCGATCTCTTGCTGGAACCATCCTTGCTCGATCCCCGCCAGCACGCCGGGCAACATCCCGCGATCGCCGCCCAGGCGGGAGATCTGAGTGAAGTACTCATCTGCGCGCGCCTCGATCGTGTTCGTCAGAGACTCCACGAACCACGAGCCGCCGAGCGGGTCGATCACGTTCGCGACGCCGGTCTCGTGCGCGATCACCAGCTGCGTACGCAGGGCGATCTCGGCTGCTTCTTCGGTCGGCAGCGCCAGGACCTCGTCGAGCGCGTTCGTATGTAGGGACTGCGTTCCTCCGAGGACGGCCGCCAGCGCTTCGATCGCCGTGCGGACGACGTTGTTGTAGGGCTGTTGCGCGGTGAGGGAAACGCCGGCGGTTTGGGTGTGGAACTTCAGCATCTCGGCCTTCTTCTCGGTTACCCCGTATCGCTCGCGCATCCAGCGCGCCCAGATCCGGCGGGCCGCTCGGAACTTGGCGATCTCTTCGAAGAAGTCCACGTGCGCATCGAAGAAGAAGGACAGTTGCGGTGCAAGGACGTTGACGTCGATACCGCGCTGCATCCCCAGCTCGATGTATGCGAAGCCATCGGCAAGGGTGAACGCCAGCTCTTGTGCAGCCGTCGAACCCGCCTCGCGGATGTGATAGCCCGAGACGGAGATCGGGTGGTATTTGGGCGTCTCGCGCGCGCAGAACTCCAGCAGGTCGCCGATCAACCGCAGATGAGGCTCCGGAGGGAACACCCACTCTTTCTGCGCTATGTACTCCTTGAAGATGTCGGTCTGCAGCGTCCCCTCAAGGCCTTTCCACGACGCGCCCTGCCGCTCGGCGGCGACCAGGTACATCGCGAATAGCACGACGGCGGGACCTGAGATCGTCATCGAGGTGGTCACGTCGGCAAGCGGGATGTCTGCGAAGAGCTGATCCATATCGGCGATCGAGTCGACCGCCACGCCGCAGTGCCCGACCTCGCCTTCCGAGCGCGGGTCGTCGGAGTCGCGCCCCATCAACGTCGGCATGTCGAACGCAACCGACAGCCCGGTGCCACCGCTTCCGAGCAGCATGCGGTAACGCTCGTTCGTCTGCCGCACGTCCCCGAACCCAGAGAACTGCCGGACCGTCCACAGCCGCCCCCGGTATCCCGAAGTGTAGACGCCGCGCGTGTACGGGAAGTGCCCGGGTGTGCCGATGTCATGCTCGAACTCGATCTGGGCAGTGTCGGACGGGTCGTACAGCGGCTTCAGAGGTTCCCCAGAGAGGGTTTCAGGGTCGACGTCGCGCTTGTGCGCGCGCTCGAACTCTTCCTCCCAATGCTGCTTCTGGTCGCTCATCGCTTCTCAAGTTTAGCCGCGGCTGCGTACGGATCGAGCTTGCCGTCGAGCACATCGCGCGCAAGGTCATCCAGCGCACTTCCGCCACCGGGTTCCCCCATCGTCTCACGCAGGGCCGCAAGTGCGATCTCGCTGATCTCGCGCGCGACGCGCCGCTGACGCCGTGCGCGCAGCTCGCCGGATGACTCTAGATACTTCCGATGCCGCTCGATCGCTTCCCACAGATCATCGACGCCGGTGCCTGCCTCGGCCACCGTTTGGATGACGGGCGGCGCCCAGTCGGTCGCGACGCCGAGGTGGAGCATCTGCTCGATGTCGCGCGCTGTTTCACGCGCGCCCTCCTTGTCGGCCTTGTTCACGACGAAGATATCGGCGATCTCCAGGATCCCGGCTTTGTTGGCCTGCACCGAGTCCCCCATCCCGGGCGCGAGAACGACGATCGTCGTGTCGGCGGCGTGCGCGATCTCGACCTCCGCTTGGCCGACACCGACCGTCTCGAGCACGATGACGTCGGCACCGGCGGCGTCGAGGACTCGTAGCGCGTGCGGAACCGCCCATGCGAGGCCCCCGAGGTGACCGCGCGTCGCCATCGACCGGATGAACACACCGGGGTCGGTGGCGTGCTCTTGCATCCGCAGGCGGTCGCCCAGGAGGGCGCCCCCGGTGAACGGTGAGGTCGGATCGACGGCGAGGACAGACACGCTGAGCTCTCGCCGACGGATGACCGAAACGAGCGCAGCCGCAAGGGTGGACTTCCCCACCCCGGGAGATCCGGTGATGCCGATGACATACGCATTCCCTGCGAGCGGCCCGAGCGCGCGCACCACGTCTTTGATGCTCGGATCTTCATCCTCGACGAGGGAGATCAGGCGCGCGATCGCACGACGGTCGCCCGATCGGAGGCTGCTCGCAAGCTTTTCGGGGTCCATGCGGCCATGATAGCCGGGCATCGGCGGGCGCCAGCGTGCGATAGTACGACCATGCTCGACGAGCGCACACGTCACGCGCGCGCGCTGTTCGACGGCATCGCGCCGGCCTATGGAGGGCCTGCCGACCTGCTTTCCTTTGGGCAGTACGGGCGGTGGCGGCGAGCGCTCGTCCGTTCTCTCGGCCTCTCTACGCGAGACGAGGTGCTCGACGTCGCCACCGGCACTGGGTTGATCGCGCGCGACATCCTGCGCGCGTACGCGTGTCGTGTGGTCGGCGCCGACCAGAGCGAAGGGATGCTTGCAAAAGCGCGTGACACAGTCCCGGAGCTCGCCGCGGCCGATGCGAACGACCTGCCGTTCGCCGACGCACGATTCGACGCCGTCGTCTTCAGCTACTTGCTTCGCTACGTCGTGGACCCCCCGGCGACGCTGGCCGAGCTCGTTCGGGTCTTGAAGCCGGGCGGCACCCTTGCGAGCGTCGAGTTCGGCGTGCCGCGCGCGCTTCTCCCCCGGATCGGCTGGCGCGTGCATGCGCTGGGTGTCTTTCCCGTCGCGACGCGGGCGTTCGGCGCGCGCTGGGCCGACGTCGGCAGCTTCCTTCCCCGGAGCATCGTCGACTGGATGGACGAGTGGCCTGTAGAGCGCCAAGCGCGCGCGTGGCGGAGTGCCGGGGCCGCCGACGTACAGGTCAAACGGATGCTTTTCGGGACCGGCGTGCTGATGAAGGGTCGCAAGCGTGGCGGTTGAGCGCGCGTCACCGTCGGGCGGCGAAGAGCCGGCGCCCGCTTTCTACGCGCTGCGCGGCGGCGGTTGGCGGGATTGGTGGACGGTGCTGCATCCCCCCTACACGGTGTGGCACTTGTCTTATATCGCGATCGGCGTCGCAGCCGCGCCGGTCGTCCGCCTCGACCGTCTGGGAGCGACGCTCCTCGCGTTCTTCTTGGCAGTCGGGATCGGCGCGCACGCGCTCGATGAGCTCAACGGGCGCCCGCTGCGCACCCTGATACCCAGTTCCGCCCTTCAGCTCGCCGCGGTGTCGTCAGTGGCCGGCGCGGTGGCGATCGGGATCGTCGGCGTGGCGCGCGTTGGTGTAACGCTCGTCCCATTCATCGCGTTCGGAGCGTTCATCGTCTTCGCATACAACCTCGAGATCGCGAATGGGTTCTTCCACAACGACATCTGGTTCGCGCTCGCCTGGGGCGCGTTCCCGGCATTCACTGGGTTCTGGGCCTCAGCGACAACGTTCCGGATATCCGGCGTTCTCGCCGCAGCAGCGTGCTTCGCTCTGAGCGTCGCGCAGCGCGCCCTTTCGACCCCGGTGCGCGCGCTACGGCGACGGACAACTCGGGTGGAAGGCCAGATCGAGCGGACCGACGGGACGCTGGAGCAGATCGATCGAACGGTTCTGACGGAAGCCCCGGAGCTTGCGTTGCGCGCCTTGTCGATTGCGGTGCCGTTTCTCGCGGCAGCGGCTGTGGTTGCTCGTACCGTTCGCTAACCGCGGATCTTTATGACGACGATCGCGATATCGTCCCGCGCATCGCCGTCTTGGAAGTCCAATGCAGTTTCTTGGATCGCGTCGGCCACTTCGTCGGCGGATCCGCTCGCAGAGCGAACCAAAGCCGCTCGAAGCCCGGACTCCCCGAGCACCGCCGTGCCGTTCCGGGCCTCGGTCACCCCGTCCGTGTAAAGGACGACCGCGTCGCCGGGATGCAGTTCGAGTGATTCTTCGTGCACCGACGGCTCCGCGAACGCGCCGAGCAGCGTGCCGGGTTGACCGAAGGTCGAGATGGCACCGTCTGCCCTCAAGACGACGGGGAGCGGATGACCGCCGCAAGCAACCGTGAGGCGCGCACCGGTCTCGACTTTTTGGAAACGCGCGTACACCACCGTGCAGAAGGGCTGCTCGGCCCGCAACATCGCTTCGTTCAGCAAGCCCAGGACCCGCGTCGGCTTGCGCGTTTGCATCGCGGCCGCCCGCAACGTGTGGCGCGCCAGTGCGGTGGTAGCCGCCGCATCGGCACCCTTGCCGCACACGTCCCCCAGTGCGATCGCCCAGTCCCCCCGCGCCGTCTTGAATACGTCGTAGAAGTCTCCGCCGACCTCGTACCCTTCCCCGGCTGCGTGATAGCGAGCAGCCACGTCCGCGCCGGGGATGTCGGGCAGATGCGGCGGGAGGAGGCTTCGCTGCAACGTTCGAGATATGTGGACGTGCTCTTCGAACAGCCGCGCATGATCGACGGCGGCGGCGGCGCGGAACGCGAGCTCCTGCGCGAGAGCGAGGTCGGCGGGACCGAACGTCCTCCCGTCACCCGTCGTCACGAACGTGATCGCGCCGAGGATGCGGCCGCCGACCTCAAGCGGAACGCAAAGGTGGGACCGGAGGTCCAGGCTTCGAAGAACGGCGAGGTAGTCTTCTTGCCCTCGCGCCTCACGCACGAGCCATGCGTCCTCGACCTTGTCGCGCATATCCCACTGCCCGCTCTCGATGACACGGCGCACGCCTTCGGAAGCCGCAGGATCGGACGGATACCGCCGCAGGGCATCCACCTCTTCGGCGAGAACGGCCTTCTCCTGGTCGCGACTGGCGATCACGACGCGCTCGATCGACTGATCACGCTGAACGAGGTCAATCGCGCACCAGTCTGCGAACCACTCCGTCGCGACGTCTGCAAGCGCTGTGAGCAGCACCCGGTAATCCATCGAAGAGGTCAGCGCGGCACCGGCTTCTGCCAGGAACGCCGCGCGCCGCCGGCCGTCCTCGAGCGCTTCCTCCGCGCGCCGCTCTGCGGTTATCTCTCGGTAGTACCAGGCGCGCCCGTGCAGCTCGCCCTCCTCGTCCACCAACGGAGCCGTCCACCGGTCGAAGACCCGGCCGTCGGCAAAGACGATCTGGTCCCTGCCCGACCGGTGAGGGTCGATAGCGAATTCGTCGAGGCGCGCGCGATACACGTCGGGGTTGGAGACGCGGGAAGCAAACGCATCCGGCGAGGGGCGGTTGGTGCCGTTCACCATCTCCTTCTCCGTAAACCCGAAGAGCTCGAGCAGCCGCCGGTTGTAGGACATGACTTCCCCGGAAAGATTCGTCACGAGCACGCCGTCGAGGGTCGCTTCGCTTTGCGACCGGAGAAGGGCCCCTTGCAATCGGAGGTCCGCTTCTGCGTTGATCACGCCGCGGAACAGACGAGCATTTTCGACGGCCATCGCCGCCCGGTGCGCGATTTCGTGAGCGAGGTTCATGTCATCGCTGTCGTAGTGACGGCCGGATTCGGTCGTTGAGACGAACGTGATCGCGCCTATCACTCGGTCACGTGGCCGCATCGGCACGATCATGACCGACGTCATCCCGAGCTCGCGCAAGATCGCGAGATGCTCCCCGTCTTGCGCCCCTTCGACCAGCGCTTCGTCGGCTACATCTTCGTAGAGCTCCGGCTGACCGGACCTGATGACGCGAAGCACCGCGTTGGTGGGGCTCTCCGGATCGGGGGCGTACTTCTCTCTCAGATTCCTGGCCCATGCGACCTTTTGTTCGTCCGCGTGCTCGACGGCGAGGGTCTGGACGATGCCCTCGTCGTCGAGCAAGTCCACCACGCACCAATCGGCCAAATGAGGCACGCAAGACCGGGCAACACTCTGAAGCGTCTGGCCGTATTCCAAAGAGGATGCGAGCGCGTCGCTTGCTTGGGCGAGGAGACGCAGGCGCTCGGCGCCTGCTTTCGCGCGTGCCAATGCCTCGTGCTCAGCTTCGTACAAGCGCGCGCGCTCCAGCGCCTGCGCCGTCAGCTGCCCGAGCGCGAGCAGGAATGAGCGCGTGTCGTCGGTGAAGGATCGCCAGTCGGCAAAGCTGTACGTGAGGCCGCCGAGGACCCGATCCTCGACGATCAAAGGGACACACGCGAACGAGCGGTTCGCGGTCGCTGAATCAGCCAACGCTGGATAGCGAGTGTTGCGTTCTGTCACGTCGAGCAGAACGAGTTCGCGCTTCCGGACGGCCTCGGAGAGAGGAAGGCTATCCGAGACCTTGAAGGTCCTCCACTCATTCTCGACGTCGCTTCGATACCCGGCCGCTCGGATTATGGTGAGCTCGGTACCTTCATCGTTCAGCAGTGCGAGAGCACCTGAGTGCGCATCCATCGCAGCGAGCCCAGTGTCCACAACCGCGTCAGCGATCTCGGCCGTCGTGCTTGCGCGGGTGAAAGCCGCGGTGAGGGATTGAA